>Ga0334885_1000052_pt1 | contig 191576 bp, 180 predicted proteins | sample GraSluR1_MG_8_FD_207233 | JGI IMG/M metagenome (GOLD analysis project Ga0334885, IMG submission 207233) | Sludge microbial communities from methane-producing bioreactor in Wageningen University, Netherlands - Granular Sludge_31_05-R1 | ecosystem: Engineered > Bioreactor > Anaerobic >...
GTTCCTTTAATTTTCCCAAAAGAACAATTCAAACTACAAAAACTCAAAGACAAATTAACCTACCCCTTAAAGGTATTTAAAGATAAAAAGACTGAAACTCAAGCTAAAAAACTATACAAAACCTTAACAAAGATATTGATCCAAAAAATACAAAATTGGAAACGATACAAACCGATACGTGGAAAGATCGAGGATTTTTTCAAATTATGCAAATCAGGACTTAACTTAAAAAAAATACACAAATATACACCAAAATCAGCAGAAAAAACCACCATATTAATTGTATTTTTAGCAGGACTCATCACAACACTAGGCTACAACTCCAAAACAGCCCTGCAAAAGCTTTCCGAAACCTGAAAAATCTAAGACCCTAAATAATATTATATCAATCGTAAAGGGAGGTGAAAAAGATGGTCGATATCAAAGAGATAAAACACATTAGAGCCGCACCATTCACACTGATGACTTCATCGATACAGACAATTTTAGCTTTCATTGGAGCAATTCTAATATTGCTATCCTTTGGAACTCTTGCAGCACTCATACCTGGAGCAGGCCTATTTGCTGGTTTTATGACCGCATTAGGATTCTCAATCATTATCTTATTGCCTTTAACATCATTCTTCTTAAACATAATGTACGCCTTTATCCTGGCGTTAATTTATAACCTCCTAGCACCCAAAGTTGGTGGGATAAAACTAGGTATGGAAGGAGAAGAAGTTAAAACAATCCCAGTAGTACCTTTTGCTCTCATACTCTCCTGTGTAGTCGTTGTTTTAACATTCATAACTGGTCTTTACGTAGGACTGGGTGGTTCCTCAGTACTCTCATTCATCAGCGGAGTTATTCCAATCGCTGGTTCAGTAGCTGCTAACGCAACCAATGCTACCGGCGCAACACTGCCTACTGGTGGGCTTATGGGCGCGATATCCGGTATTTGGGCACTGTTCTGGATTATCATAATGCCTATAGCTGCTTTCATCGGATCATTCATTGGATACGCACTATTCGCAGTCTTCTACAATTTCATGATCCCAAAAGTCGGTGGAATAAAACTTATATTTGCCGAAGCAGGAACTGCATTTGAACTAACCAACATACCAGTAGTACCAGCAGCACTATCAATATCAGTGGTAATGTTAGTTTTAGGCGCAATATACGGATTCGTAATGGGCATACTGACCGGAGACATACTTGTGGCGATAATAGGACTCATAACCTACGCTATTGGATGGTTTATTATGTACTTCATTATTGTTGCCCTTACCACAGTATTCTACAACTTCCTACAGCCCAGAATCGGTGGAGTGAAACTAGAACTGGAATAAAAACTCAAAAATAATTTTCCCCTCTTTTTTATTTTTCTTAACCAATTAGATAAAGTGCTATTTATTTTATATTCTTCATTTACAGGAACAGCTCATTTTATACATTAAAAAAAAATATTAAAAATAATGACTTAATTAGATAAAATAAATATTAATATCGTTTAATATTAATTAGGAGGAAAATTTAATGGAAGAAATTAAAGAAATTAAATCTGTAACTATAGTACCCTTCACGTTGATGAATTCTGCGATTTCAGCAATTCTGGGCCTTATCTATGCATTGATATTGATACTGGTACTGGGATTGGTGGCTATTTTCGTGCCAACAACCGCCAGCGGAATCATCGGTTTACTTTTAACATCAGCTTTAGCCGTAATTCTAATTTTACCAACTGGATCGTTTTTAATGAGTATTGTGTTCTCATTCTTGCTGAGCTACATTTACAACTTGCTGGTGCCAAGAGTGGGAGGTATAAAACTGAAATTACACGATATGAAGGAAATTCAATCGATCCCTGTAATTCCATTATCCCTGATGGCTTCAATCATATACACCATTTACACTTTCATTTTAATGTTGATAGTGGCCCCAATATTGATGTTGGCTCTACAGGGTGCTACCTTTGCAGCCATTAGTACCACCAGTTCTTTACCAGAATTAGGAGGCTTAGGCGCCCTAGGAATCATCGGAATAATCATAATGGTAATTGCAATACCTATAATGGTCTTTATATACACCTTCATTTACAGTGCTCTAATGGCACTACTGTACAATTTCTTAGCACCAAAAATAGGAGGTATACGGCTTAAATTTAAATCAATCCAGAATAATCTGTTTGAAATCAAAAAAATCAAACCCATACCATTAGCATTGATTCTTGCAGTGGCGACAACCGTGGCGACAACCATTTTAAACCTGATATTCTATATTCCTGAGATGTTAATGTATTTGGCTGTAAGAGAACCATTATTTGCAATTGGATATTTAATCGGGAACATTTTGGGAACTTTCATACTAGTTTTCATCATATATGCCATTACAGCCCTCATATACAACTTCTTAAGGCCAACAATCGGAGGAATTGAGTTAGAACTGGAATGAAACGGTTTGACCAAATGATGAGTTGTTTAATATGATTAAACCATTTATAAGTGCAAATAGGTTTATTTTTTAACCTATCCCCTATTTTTTATACTAAAAAAGAGGAATAATTAATCATGACTGCTGTTATTATCAAGTGCCGTAAAATTTCTCGGGGTAAAGCTAAAGGTGAAGTAATATTATCCCACGAACCATTAAGTTTTCTGGGCGGTGTTGACCCTAAAACCGGAAATGTTATAGATAGAGGACACCAACTCTACAAGCAGAATATTAGTGGTAGAATACTGGTTATTCCATCCGGGAAGGGTTCCACTGTTGGTTCCTATGTGATCTTCCAGATGGCTAAAAACAACACTGCACCCCAGGCAATCATTGCAATGGAAGCCGAACCCATAATCGCAACTGGAGCCATAATGGCCAGCATTCCCATGGTAGACCATCCAGAAGAAGATGTTCTCGAAATTCTAACTGATGGCGACCTGGTGGAAGTTGATGCAGATGCCAAGATTATAAAAAAGATAAATTGAAAATTAGGGCTTTCCAAGAATTTAAATCTAATAAATACTTTTCAAAGATTGATTTATCACTGAAGAAACATATGAATTTTAAAAAAGATAATATAAACTAGATTATATACTTGTAGGGTTAGTATACTTCATAGGGATGATATAATTTTTTGTCCTGAATTTTTTATATGATAAATATTTAATTTGTCCAAGAGTAGGTTCAGATGCTTTTCGCCATCATCTCCATTCTAATCTCTGTTAGTTGCCTGTTCATAGGGAACTATATTTATTACCACAACCCTAATAATAAGCTAAATCAAGTTTTGGCTCTTTTCAGCTTCTTCATCAGCTACATGGCATTTACTGATTTTCAACTCAGTTACGTGAACACATATGAAGAAGCTTACTTTTGGATGAAGGTCGCGTTCCCCTGGATGTTTGTTGCTTCTTTTTACATTCACCTAGCACTACTAGCCACTGAAAAGTTCCATATCCTTGAAAAAAAGATAATATACATATTTATATACCTTCCATCTGCTGTATTTGCTATTTTGAATCTCACCACCAGTGAACTTACCCTGGGGGTGCAAATGGGATACTGGGGATGGACTTACTTACCTTCCGACTCAACACTCTATTTACTGGCAATAATCTGGGCTTTTTTATCAGGGATCATGAGTGCAATACTTATTTTGCATTATTACCTTAAATCTACAGGTACAAAACGCCAACAAGCAAAATACATCTTCATTGGCATATATTTGCCTCTGATAATGGGTATTGTTACTGAAATATTAATTCCTTCCTTATTTTCAATCCCCTCACCAAGTATGCTCAATCTATTCTTGACCATTGGATTGGCCGCTATTGTGTATGGTATATGGAAATTCCGATTACCTCAGTTAACTTCTTCAGTGATTTCTGATAAGATTCTTTCTACCATGTCAAATTTTCTTTTTTTACTTGACGAAGAAGGAAAAATCATCCATGTAAACCTGAAAGCCATTGAATTATCTGGTTACAGTGAAGAAAAGTTGTTAGGTCAGACCTTAAATTTCATCTTTCCACAAAGTTTTGAAGATTCTTCTGCAGTACCCGTGGAAAACCTGGAAACAATCCTTACCAACAAAAAGGGCAAAAAAATGCCAGTTTTAACATCCACATCCATAATAAAGACATCTAAAAATGATGTTTTAGGATTAGTTTTAGTGGGTAATGATATCAGCCAATTAAAAGAGGCAGAAAAAGAAAGAGACCAATACCGTGAACACTTGGAAGAATTAGTGGAAGAACGCACCAAAAAATTAGAAAAAACTAATCATGAGCTGAAAAAGGAGATAATAGCTCATGAAAAAGCAGAAGCCAAGCTAAAAGACTCTTTGGATGAAAAGGACATTTTAGTAAAAGAGATCCACCATCGTGTGAAAAATAATCTAATAACTATCTCCAGCCTGCTGAATCTACAATCACATTATATAACCGATGAAAAAACATTGAATATCTTCAAAGAGAGTCAAAACAGGGCAAAATCCATGGCAATGATCCATGAAAGACTTTATAGGACTGAAATCGGTAGGAAAATTGAATTCGGAGAATACTTACGTTCACTGGCCACAGAACTTTTCCATACATACACATTAGATCCAGAAATTAAGTTAAACTTAGAATTGGACAATGTTAAAGTTGATGTGAACAGTGCCATTCCTCTAGGCCTTATAGTCAACGAACTAATAACAAACAGTTTCAAATATGCATTTCCGGAGGGTAAAGGAGATTTAACCATCATATTTAAGCGTTTAGATGATTCGGAGGATGATTTTGAACTTGTAGTTAGTGATAACGGTGTTGGATTCCCTGAGGGTGTGAACTTCCGAAAAGTTGATTCTCTGGGTTTGCTGTTGGTAAATAACCTAATAAACCAGTTAGATGGTACCATCGAATTAGACCAGAGTCAGGGAACCAAATTCACAATTCGTTTTAAAGATTCAAAACCATATTAAATATCACACTGGTAGAAAGGTCTAAAAAATAATATGGAAAAATAAATTAAAAATCAGAATCTACTTCTTCTTCTCGGCCCTTTTCCTTTATTTCAGCACCGATAACGCCTCCAACAGCGCCAAGAACTCCCCCTACGAATATCACAACCACCGTCACAAAAACGCCTGCAATCAGGGTTGCGGTACCTGCCAGCATGCCAATTTTAGCAAATATTAATCCGATTATGGCACTTAGAGCCCCAAATCCGGCGATGAATAGGATTCCAATAATCAAGCCACCGATGATTCCGGTTAATGCACCTTCTGCCAGGGCATCTTTTTTCTCCCCATTTCCCATATAGGTTGCCACAAGTCCACCAATTATTGGTCCTAAAAAGAATAATGGGAAGAATGAAACCGTGAAAACTATGGATAACACCGCGTTTAAAATGGATCCAACTCCAACTGTTCTCCAGTCTATCATTTTATCATCTCTTATTGTTCTTCATCTTCCTCATCATCATCCTGATCTAAAATATCTTCATTGAGTATTTGTCCCCTATTCCGACTTGCTTTTATCACAAAACCTATTATCCCCCCTGCAAGACCAAATAGAATGAATGCTGGGATTAATATTAAATAAATTATAATAAGGCCGACAACTATTTTTTCTGAAAATCCAAAATATGCATATACAACTAGGACATAAATTATCGCTGTGAAAAGACCCACGAGAGCTCCATGTACTGCTCCTACCTTAAAACTATTATTTACTAAGTATCCTACTAGGATTCCTGCCAAAAGAGGGACTATAACACCTATGTAAATTAGTGGTATGAACATTCCCAAACAGAACACCAGTACAACTGCAAGTGCGGTGACAATAAGTATATTTTTTTGATCAATCATGGTTTTTGCCTTCATAAATCCTCTTAATTACTCATATTAATGAAAATGATACTATATTAATGGTTGGATTTGAGAAAAATAAACTTAACTGAACTTAAAATGAGTGAAAAAAAATAAAAAAGATATGATAATAAATTTTTCCTGGTTTAAACTGCTCCTGGCTCTCCTTTTATCAAAGCACCGATTAATCCACCAACTGCCATTATAATCAGAACCCCCAGAGATCCTATGATTAAGATCAATGAAGTTGCCGTAGCAGCTGCGAATCCGATTAAACCCAAGATTAGGGTTCCGAAAATGAGCAATAATATCGACACAACTATGGCTCCAAATAAACCTGAAACTGCTCCATTTGCAGCACCATTACCCGCTGTTCCCCCTACCATGTATCCGACAACCATTCCAGCTAATAACCAGCCTAACAATGCGCCCACTCCAGGAATAATAGCTGCAAAAATAGCTCCCAGAACTATGGACAGGATAAATCCAATAATTACTGCTCCCCAGTCGATCTCCATTTTTTTAAACCTCCATTTAAAAAAATAAAAAAATTATAAAAAAATAAAAAACTATTTAAACTTCCACTGCTGGTGCATCTCCTTTAATTAGAGCTCCTACGGCTCCACATATAGCGCCGATAATTGCATAAATTATTACTGCAATTATTAATGCTAATATGCCTACTCCCACTCCAGCTAATCCTGCTAAAGCTCCACCTATAATCATTGCTATGATTCCGGCGAGTATGCTGCAACAACTCCTACGAGTGCTCCATGGATGGCACCGTTCATATATCCGCCAGCAACACTGTAACCAACATATGCAGTCGCAATTATGTAAGCAATTATGCCCCATCCCGGAAGAACCATGTCAATTATTAAACCAAGAATTAATGCAATTACTATACCAATGATAACCGGCATCCACTTAACTTCTACCATGCTTTTCACCTCCCATAATTTATTAAATCCACATATAATTTTCTTAATAATATCCTTAATATGTTTTTTCTTTTTTATTTCATATCTCTGCTAAAATAAGAGCAAAAATTAATAGTAGTAGGTAATTTATCCCTTTTTATCAATAAACTCATTGAAAAAAATGGATTATACTAATTTATATCAAACAATTCATTTTTTATCCAATACGTTATTCCCAGATAAAAAATAACAATTAGAACCAACAGATCATTCAATTAATTTTCATGTGGGATAAATTGGAGGATGGTGTCAAGTAGTGTACTTTTTAATCCATAACGGAACGCTCATAGATGGTAATGGCGGCGAACCAGTAGAAAATGCAGCAGTGCTAATAAAAGACAGGACAATCCTGGATATTGGCCAGAAAGATTCTGTTAAAGTTCCAGATGGTGAAATTAAACGTTTGGATGCTCAGGGAGGTTTCATACTACCCGGTTTCATTGACTGTCACGTTCACATGATGTTTAATGGTTTCCGCTTTGAAAACCCACTATACACACCATTATCCCTGTATTTCTATGAAGCTGTTAGAAACCTGGAAAAAACCCTAGAAACAGGAGTCACCACTGCAAGAGATGCGGGAATGGCAGATTATGGTGTGAAAATGGCAGTTGAAGAAGGTCTGATAATTGGTCCCCGTCTCCAGATCAGTGTCATGCCCCTATCCATAACCGGAGGTCATTTCGATTTACAACTCAAATCTGGTAAAACCGTGAAAACCAGTTACCCGGGACTGCCCGAATCAGTCTGCGACGGACCAGAAGAAGTGAGAAAAAGAGTTAGAGAAGTTTTAAGGGCCGGTGCTGAAGTTGTCAAGGTAATGGTAACCGGGGGAGTCATAAGTGCCAATGACAGCCCAGAACATCCCCAGTTCACCAGGGAAGAGTTGCGAATAATAGTTGAAGAGGCATCCTATCGTAACTTACCAGTCATGGCCCATGCACATGGATCTTCCGGTGTTAAAAACGCTTTGAATGCTGGGATAAAATCCATTGAACACGGAACATATCTTGATGAAGAATGCATACAGCTTCTACTGGAAAATGATGCCTGGCTGGTAGCCACACAACTGGCACATTGGAGCAACCTGGAACTCCTGGAAGATGGAGAACTTCCGGATTTTAGTCAGGAAGACGCCCGTAAAGTGGCCATGAACAGCCATAAAAGTATGAAAAAAGCCTACCAGGCAGGGGTTAAAATTGTAATGGGCACCGACAGTGGAATAGCCCCTCATGGTCAGAACCTGCGGGAACTGGGATATTTATGCGATATTGGGATGACCCCCATGGAAGCAATTCAGGCGGGTACTAAAAATGCAGCAGAACTAGTGGGAATGGACAAGAAAATCGGAACACTGGAAAAAGGAAAACTGGCCGATGTGATTATAAGTCAAAACGACCCAATAAAGGATATTAAATCATTAGGGAGTCATGAAAACATCGTGCTGGTAATGAAGGAAGGAAAAGTTTTCAAAGACCTTAGATAATCTCATTAATGGATAATTAAGATATGATAAGCAATCTCCGAATAGCATATAAGAACCACGAAAAATTGAAGGCGGAACCTGATTATGGCAGATGATTCTAAAAACAAGGCAGAAATCAAGATTGCAGGCATGCACTGTGCTTCATGTGCACTTAACGTTGAAAAATCCTTAAATAAGTTGGAAGGGGTGGCGAAGGCTCAGGTAAACTTTGGCACTGAGAAAGCCACTGTAGAATACGATGCAAATAAGGTTGAACTTCAGGAGCTTGAAGATACTGTGGAAGAAGCAGGTTATGGTGTGGTGAATGAAAAAGCCATCATCAAAATTGGTGGAATGACCTGCGCCATGTGTGTCCAGGCTATTGAGGGAGTTCTTAAAAAAATTGATGGGATCAGTGCAGTTACAGTTAACCTTGCTGCTGAAAAAGCTTATGTCACCTACAATCCCCAGATGACCAGTGTAAATGAGATGAAAATCGCCATTGAAAATCTTGGATATGAGTATCTGGGCCTGGAAGGTGAAATTCCTGGAGATCGGGAAGATAAATTACGGGAAGCTGATCTTAAAGGTAAAAGAAATCGTTTTATAGTAGCCTTTGCTGTTTCCATCCCCCTAATGATTTTAATGTATGCTGGTGTGATGATGCCCTTTAACATGGCTTATTTCATGCTTGCAGTTACAATTCTCCCTTTTATTTATGTTAGTTACCCTATTTTTTCTGCTGCTTATCGTTCCCTCCAAATACGTACTCTTAACATGGATGTAATGTATTCAATGGGAATTGGGGTTGCTTTCTTCTCCAGTATATTGGGAACATTCAATGTTGTACTTACACCAGAATTCATGTTCTATGAAACTGCACTGATGCTTGCCGGATTCCTAATGTTTGGAAGATGGCTTGAATCACGTGCCAAGGGACGAACAGGGACGGCCATTAAAAAATTATTGGGATTGCAAGCCAAAAATGCCACTGTACTCCGTGATGAAGGAGATAGTAGTGTTGAGATCCAGATACCAACAGAAGATGTGGTTGTGGGGGATATAGTACTAGTAAAACCTGGTGAAAGGATCCCAGTAGACGGTAAGGTAGTTTCTGGTGAAAGTTATGTTGATGAGTCCATGATCACTGGCGAACCCATCCCTAACCTTAAAATTGCTGGTTCTTCGGTGGTTGGAGGAACCATTAACCAGAATGGGGTTTTAAAGTTTCGTTCTGAAAAAATCGGCAAAGATACTGTTCTGGCCCAGATTATTAAATTAGTAGAATCAGCTCAGGGGTCTAAACCACCGGTTCAGAGGATTGCTGACCAGGCAGTTAGTTATTTCATCCCCACTGTTCTGACCATTGCCATTGTATCCTTTATAGTTTGGTATTTCATTTTGGGAAGTACCATCCTTTTTGGACTCACTGTTTTGATATCCATCCTGGTTGTAGCCTGTCCATGTGCCCTTGGCCTGGCCACGCCCACAGCAGTGACAGTGGGTATTGGGCGTGGTGCTGAACTGGGAATACTGGTTAAAGATGGTGAGGCTCTTGAGATGTCAGGAAAATTAACAACCATCCTTTTTGACAAGACAGGAACTCTTACAAAGGGCAAACCCGAGGTTAATGACATATTTGGGATAAAAACAGACGACCGAACATTGTTGCAGATTGCTGCTAGTGTGGAGAAAAATTCACAGCATCCTCTGGGACAGGCCATAGTTACCAAAGCCAAGGATAATGACATCAAATTAAATGAGTCAGAGAACTTCGATACTTTCCCTGGAAAAGGTGTATCTGCAGATTTAAATGATAAAAAGATTATAATCGGGAACAGAATCCTGGTTGAAGATAATAATATCCCAATATCCAGTTCTGATGAGGAGATAATTTCTAAGATAGAAGAAAAAGGAAAAACCGTAGTTTTAGTGGCTTCAGGAGATGATTTAGTAGGTGTTCTCGGAATATCTGATACTCTGAAAACTGACGCCTCTAAGGCTATTTCCGAACTGAAAAGGATAGGTTTAAACGTGGCTATGATTACTGGTGATAATAAGAGGACGGCTAATGCTATTGCACGTGATATCAGCATAGACAATGTTTTGGCGGAAGTTTTGCCAGGAGATAAGTCTGCTGAAGTTAAAAGGCTTCAGGAGAAAGGTGAAGTGGTGGCCTTTGTGGGTGATGGGATTAACGATGCTCCTGCACTTGCCCAGGCAGACGTGGGGATTGCCATTGGCAGTGGAACTGATGTGGCCATTGAAAGTGGTGAAATTGTGCTTATTAAGGATAACCTTTTGGATGCTGTAGCTGGACTGCAATTATCGAAGAAAGTTATGGGGCGTATCAAGCTGAATCTCTTCTGGGCGTTTGCTTACAACATGATTCTAATACCTGTGGCCGCAGGCTTACTTTACCCCACTTTTGGCATTACTTTTCGTCCGGAATATGCGGGACTGGCAATGACACTATCTTCTGTGACTATTGTGACTTTATCACTCCTTTTAAAGGGATATGTGCCTCCTGCAAATAAAATGATAAAACATTAGACCAATAATGAACATATGAATATCTGGGGGTGAGATTCATGGCTGTAGATCCAATATGTAAAATGGATGTTGATGAGAAGACTGCTAAATTTGTGAGTGAATATAAGGGTAAGAAGTACTACTTCTGTGCCCCAGGATGTAAAAAAGAGTTTGATGAAAATCCTGAAACATATGCTGAAGAATAATAGGACTATGGAGGGATTTAATGGGATTATTGGATTCAGTGGCTAAAAAAGCTATGAAAGAAGCTGCAAAACAGGGTAAAAATAAAGGTAAGAAAAAGAAAAAAGGTAATATCATAGAAGAAACAGCTAAAAAGGAAATTAAAAAACGTTTTAAAATTTAATATGTATTGAAATGTGTTTTTTGAAAATTTAAATGAGGGGGCACCCCCCAATATGGAGGGCAACTGATCATATCAATATGATCTTTAATGTGGGTTTGGTAAGAGCGTGTGAGAAGTAAAATAGGGAAATCTCTACCTAATATACATCTTTCTTCATAACCTCTCTTAAAACACTGGTTGCGTAAGAACCCTTGGGAATGGAAAATCCTACAATCACTCCATCTTCAGTTTTTTCAGCGGAAACATCCCATATTTTGAACCTGATTGAACGGCGAATACCATGACTTCCCAGTTTAGGCATTTTTGACACCATAAAATCTTTCAGTTTAAGATCCTCTTCCTCCAGTATCTTTTGTTCCATTTCTCCCAGTTTACCACCAGCAAGGGGCACTTTACTACCGAACAGGGGAGCTGAAGGGTGGGCTTGGAATTCTTTTATCCTTTCACCTATTTCTTCTAGGCCGAATTCGTGGATAAGATGTTCTTCATTGTCAATTAGAATGTCCCCTTCAATGTATTGATCTATTCCCAGTTTTGTGCGCTCACTTACTGCACGGTTGAACAGGTATGATTGGTATGCGTGGACAAACATCCTGCTTAATGGTTTGGGTAGGCTTTTAAGTGCCAGTATATATGATTTTTCATCCAGTTCTTCTTTCTTTTTCTTTTCTTTAAGGAGCATGCGCAACATCATTTTCTCATACCGCATACCACTGGGCATGGACTCCAGGGCCTCTTCAAGTTCACCATCTTCATACAACATCCGCGCTTCCTGGATATGCCTTGGTTCAGTATCGTAGGGGTGTCCGATGTAACGATCCACGGCTGATTTCACTCCTCCTTTGATTAGGGCTTTGCCCACCAGGTGAGTGTTGGGACGGTTCTTCCCAAAACGTTGATACCCATAATAATTGGGCACTCCTCTCTTTTTCAACTGTTCTAAGATTTCTTCTGCCCTTTGGACTGCTGAGTCTGGATCTTCCACTTCCCTTATCATCAGCCGGAACTTATTTCCAACCAGTTGTCCTATTCGTAATTTCTTCTGATTGGGAATTACATCTATTATCTTTACATGGTGAAGTTTGTCTCCGAGTTCCTGTAACTCTTCAGGAGTTTTATTACTTACACATATCCATTGCCTAGTGACAGCTGATTTATCCTTCATTCCAGCAAATCCCATCTGTTTCCTATTTATTCCAAGCTCTCGAGCAATGTCTAAAACAACATCTAATGTGTTTCGACCTTCCTTCTCAATCCAAAGCCATGTGTTTGGCCCTTCCCCACTCGGATTGGTTATTGGAATTTCTTCCACATAAAAATCTTCATTTTTAGTTCTTATTTGCCCCCCGATCCCTTTCTGGGGAGTTAAATATGTTTCTGCGTTTAACATGCTGATTTACCACATTGTATTGTAGTTTTTTATACAAAACTAATTCAATCAAATTACATTTCTTGCTTGTGCTGTAGATTTTTTATAGAACTGTAATTATAGAACTGTATAGAACTGTATAGAACTGTTATGATAATAACCATATGCATAGGAATAAAGGAGATTGAGTTATGTCAACTGTGAAAATTATGCCATGTCTGGATATGAAAGATGGTCGTGTAGTGAAAGGGGTTCATTTTGTGGATTTAAAGGATGCCGGAGACCCGGTTGAAAGCGCAGCATTATACCAGGAAGAAGGTGCTGATGAACTGGCCATGCTGGACATTGCTGCCACACTTGAAAACCGTAAAACTCGCCTGAAATGGGTTGAAAATGTATCCTCTGTTATTGAGATTCCCCTCACAGTTGGGGGTGGAATTTCCAATCTTGAGGATATTAAACTGACTTTGGATGCCGGTGCAGATAATGTTTCCATGAACAGTGCTGTTGTGAAAAATCCGGACCTCATCCAGGAAGCATCAGACGAATATGGGAAAGAAAGGATTACAGTGGCCATCGATGGTTGTCGTAACAAGGACATGCCTTCAGGATTTGAAGTGGTAGTGGCAGGTGGCACTAAAACAACAGGCATAGACGCTGCCGAATGGGCTGCTAAATGTCAGGAACTTGGTGCAGGAGTTATATTGCCCACCAGTATGGATGGGGATGGAACACAGGATGGCTATGACCTGGAATTCACTCGAACCATTTCAAGTGCAGTAGATTTACCCGTGATTGCATCTGGTGGTGCTGGAAAACTTTCTGATTTTAAAGAAGCCGTTACAGAAGGCGGTGCATCCATACTATTGGCGGCTTCGGTCTTCCATTACCGGCTGTTAAGTGTTAAAGAAGTTAAAGAGTACCTTCAGGAAAATGGAATTAATGTGTCTCTTTAGACCATTAATTTACCATTTCACCATTAATCTATTTTTAACAAACAGATATCCTATTAATAGTGAAATACGAATTTTTAAAAAAGTTTACTAACCACTTTTAAATTCAATTTCATGAAAGGCTAGTATGATTTATATAGTTTTTCGGATAGAAATTCGTCAATGAGGCGGTTCATTGAAGGCGAAGTTCAAGGCTTTAAAGAGTTTGATAGATAAATTCAAACATAGAATACAAACCCATAAACATCATAAGCTAATTTTAGGCGTTTTTACATCCTTTTGCCTATTTTTAATAGTAATAATGCCCATATATAACGTTTATTCTGTGGAAGAAACTCCCTACATACAACCAGTCACCAGAGACGTGTTGGGGAATGAGTCTTATGGTTTTGTGGTGAAGGAAGGTCCTTATGGTAACTCCACTTCACCGGTTAAAGTTGCTTATATTGTGGGACAACATCCTCGTGAACACTACGCCCACGAGGCTGTTGTGGAGAATGTCAAAGAAAAATCAACCGATTTTAAAAACTGTTACTACCTCTATTATATTAATGTAACAAGTTATAGTGATGATTTTTCCATTGGTCGTATGAATGGGCAATTACTATCCAATAAGTATGTGGTTCCTGATGTTGCCAGGGAAAAATTCGACTTAGCTATTGATGTCCATGGGACTGATGGAGAGTACTCTAAAAAAGTTTTCCTGTTTGCCCCTATAGAGGAAGGTGCTTCTTTAGACATAGCCCATAACATAACCAATATTATTAATGGTGTTCCCTATTTTGTTGCACCTAACCCGAGCAGCACTGAATTCACTACCATTCCACTGATCAACCATGGCGTGCCTGCCATTGTATATGAATCATTTACTAACCAGCCCTATAATTATATTAAAGAACAAAATAAAGAATTTATTTTAGGCGTGGATAATCTTGTTCTAAAGCCTAATCCGTGTTATTAACTTCATTAACGATTAATAAAATTTATAGAGTATTGATTTTCATGTTTTAGCCCAAATACTAACTTTTTTTGGTTATGTGTTTAGGGCTGACTGTTGCTTGCCAGTAGCAATCTATAAATATTAAACAGAGACAATGTGTAATTATTACACATGGTGGGAGAATGCCGAAACATATTGCATCTGGATTAAAGTACTTAGCAGCGGTGAAGCTCAGAGAACAGGGCTATTTCCAGAAAGATATTGCTAAAAAGCTCGGAATGGATCGTTCCACAGTTTCTCATTATTTAAACGGCAGAAATCTTTCATGGAGCTCAATTGAAGTCGCAGAATCAATTACCAGTTGCTGCAACCATGATTTCTTATATTTAACCTACTCCCTAACTGGTGATGTTGATAATACTCGTACTATCGTGGGAATCCTGGTTGAACAAAAATTTCGGGCAGTTGTGGGAGATACTTGTATTGGTTGTGGTGTTTGCGTGGATGTTTGCCTGATGGATAACATTTCGGTAGTCGATCTAAAATGTCAGATAGATAGTGAGGGATGTTGCGGGTGTTTGGATTGTCAGACGAACTGTCCTACTAATTCTATACAGATTTTAGAAGTTCAAAGTCCCAATAAATGATTTAGAATGAAATTTTTGCTTTTTTTAAAGGTTTTAAAATACAACTACATATGTCAACAGTTTATCTTGACCAAAAAGTGGATGGAAAATCAAAATAAATTTAAAGAAAAAATGGATTCAATATTTCATCCATTATTCTCTCACCGACGATCAACTAAACGTTTGGGTCGGCCCCTGATCTTATAAAATTCAAGACCCCCAGGTCCAGTAAAATTGAAGTGGATATTAAAACTACCATCCTGGTGTGCTTCAGATAGGGTGGGTTTGTACTGGAGGAAAGATTTTAAGAAGTTCTCCTGAACTGGTTCGTGGTGGCAGTTTTTGGTATCATGACATTCCATACTCACCCTGAGTGTAACTTCCTCCTCATCACCATAGAGGAATGCCTCATACTCACCAGTTAAATAATCCATGTTTTCCTCCTGAAAAACACCTTTTTCAATGTCAACCCGGTTAAATGGAGCTCCCATTACCCATACTGTTTCAGCCTCTCTTTCTGGATTGAGAATACGCATATGGGTGCGGCCACAGGAACATTTATCCCGACTTACCACTACGGTGGTATCCTCTGTGTCATAATTTAGAAGTAAAGTACCAGTTTTACCGCCCGGAGGAAGTAATGTGGTTAAAACTATCCTTCCACACTCCCCTTCTGGCACAAAACCCTCCAGTTGAGGGTCGTAAACATCCAAATGCACCATATCCTCAGGGACGTGCAAACCAACCTTTTCATGGCACTCCCCACACATGGTACCCTCAGTACTTCCATAAGTGTTGTAAACAGGTACTCCCCATAATTTTTCAACATAGGCCCTTGATTCCTCAGCGAAACTCTCACCACCCGCAATGAGCCGTTTTATGCTAGATTCCTTGGGATTTATACCCTCCTTTTCCATTCGTCGGGCCAGACGGATAAGCTTAAAAACACTCCCCACAATTCCGGTAGGCTGGTAGTTTTTCATAATACGCACAGGAAACGTACATTTACCCATAGGTATTATGGCCATTCCTATTTTTTGGGCGGCAAGAGTCATGGTATTGGCTCCAACATTCATACCATATGAAGCACACACCACCACTTTATCCCCTGGACCGAAATTCTGACTAACAAATGACCTAGCATATTTCTCAGCATATCGGTTCCAATCTTCCCAGGTTAAAAAGAATGATTTGGGAGTTCCACTGGTCCCACTGGTTTCGTGAATGGTGAAAACATCATTCCAGTCGATGCATTTAAACTCAAAATCATCAGTCTCAGGAGGCTGCTTTTCACGAACTGTTTTTCCAGAAATAATTGGCAATTCCCTAAGATCATCATGTTCACGAATATCAGAAGGATTAATTTTATTCTCCTTAAACCATTTACGGTAAAAAAGAGAGTTTTCAGCAGCATAATTAACTGTATAACTGATGCGCTCATCCACCATGGCATCTAACTCATCTCGAGGCATTGTTTCCATTTCTTCCCGGAAGTAGGTCATCTAAATCCCCCTAATTAAGTTTAACTGTTAATAAACATTGCATGTATTTATTATTTGCCTAATTAAATATAGATTCCAGATTAATTATAATTACTGATAATTTACTTTGCCCACAATATAATGGATTGAAAAGCGATAAACCAGAATTAAAAAACCATTTATCTCGAAATTTGAATTGAAAAATAGATCATAATAATATATATCAATAATATCAGAAATAATGGCAATAAACCATTATTGTGAGATTTATGAAGAAATATAGCATTATCCTAATATTATTTGTCCTTTTTTTACTGTTAGCTGTGGCAATTTTCACCCTTGTTATCCCAGAGAACTCTGATGTGATTAAAGTAGGATACCTACCAACCGATCACAGTGCAGCGCTTCTGGTGGCTAAACACAATAAATTGTATGAAAAAAATGGTTTAAACGTTCAAACTGTTCAAATAAGCGCCGGATCTAACATTGTAGATGCTGTGGCCAGCGGAGATTTGGATATTGGATATGTTGGGATAACCCCCACCATGCAGGGAATAAGTAAAGGAGTCCCCATCAAGGTAGTGGGAGCTGTTAACCTGGAAGGTAGTGGAATTGTAGTTCAACCAAACTCTACTATCACCAGTCCTGCTGATTTAATTGGTAAAAACATAGCCAGTCCAGGTGTAAGCTCTATTCAACAGGTTTTATTGCAATATGAACTCGAAAAATATAATATAACCCTAAAAGATGTGAATATAATATCAATGAATGTTTTTAATATTCCCTCATCCCTTGCAGCTCGTAAAGTTGATGCATACATCTCTTACGAACCATTCGTGTCCATGGCGCCCTACCAAAATATAGGGGAAGTGTTGATCTACTCAGAAGACATTATTAAAGACCATCCCTGCTGTGTGATAATCACCAGAGAAGAATACATTGAAAATCACCCTGAAAAATTGGATAAATTCCTTGAAATCCATGATAACACCACTAAATACGTAAATAATCATCCGAATGAGACTGCGAACATTCTTAATCAGGAGTTGACCACCAACCTCGATGTAGAGCACCTATCATTACAGCACATTATGTTTGTTTCAAGAATAGATAAGTCGTTCCAGGATAAAGTTCTAGAATTAGTTAAAATTGAAAACCAAATGGGATATTTGAATAAAAGCCTTACATCTGATGATATATTCAACACTGAATTTTTAGGTTAAATGTCTGGTGTTTCTCATGAGAAAAATAATCATATCACTTATATTACCGGTTTCCGTGATTGTGGTCTGGGCAATCCTAACCACTTTCACCGGACTCATACCTTCCTATTTTCTTCCCAGCCCATCTGAGGTCTTTGAGTCTTTTGAATCACTTTTAATGAATGGTCAGTTATTTTCAGATACAAGTCTGACATTGATGAGAGTTGTTTTGGGTTTGGCAGTTTCAGCATTGATAGGCATCCCTTTAGGAATTCTTATGGGCTGGTCAAAGACCTTTAAAGATCTTTCAAGCCTGTTAATGGGTATTCTCCGGCCCATTCCCCCCATAGCATGGATACCATTTGCAATTTTATGGTTTGGTGTGGGACTGGAATCAGCAATTTTCATCATATTTGTGGGCAGTGTTTTCCCCATCCTCATAAACACCATGGATGGAGTTAAAAGAGTGGATAAAGTCTTATTAGAATCTTCTTACACCCTAGGGGCTAGTCCCAGCCAGGCACTGCGGAAAGTGGTGATTCCTGCCTCCTTACCCAGCATTATCACTGGGTTGAAAGTTGGTGTGGGCGTTGGATTAATGTGTACCGTGGCTGCAGAGATGATCGGATCAAACAGTGGCCTTGGATATCTTATCTTCACGTCAACAAGCATGTTAGACACTGGTAGTGCCATAGTTGGAATGTTAATCATCGGAATTATCGGGTTAAGTGCTGATTACCTCTTTAGCAGAGTAGAAAAGGAGGTGAGCTGGTGATAAACCTGGAAAATGTGGAAAAAAGGTTTACCCATGAAGAGGAAGAAAAGACAATCCTCGAAAACATTAGCTTAAATGTGAATAAAGGAGAATTCCTGTGTATAGTGGGCCCATCCGGTTGTGGTAAAACCACTCTACTCCGGATGATTGCTGGCCTGGACTTCCCTACCAGTGGCCAGATTATGGAGAGTGGCAATGAGATATCAGGCCCCAGTCGAGAAAGGGGTTACGTCTTCCAACAATACTCTTTATTCCCCTGGCGTGATGTTCTGGATAATGTTGCCTTCGGATTAGAGGTTGAGGGACTTAACAAAGAAGAAATATACCATAAAGCCAGGGAATATTTGAAAATGGTGGGTTTATCCCAGTACGAGAAGAGTTACCCACGGGAATTATCTGGAGGTATGAAGCAAAGGGTAGCAATCGCCCGTTCCTTGGTTAACAACCCTAATGTGCTTTTAATGGATGAACCATTCTCTGCGCTTGATGTGAATACCCGGCACAAGTTACAGGAAGAACTAGTGAGAATATGGGGAGACGAACAAAAAACTGTGATTTTTGTTACCCACAATGTGGACGAAGCTGTTTTTCTGGCTGATCGAGTGGTCGTTCTTAGTCGAAACCCTGGGAAAATACTGAAAACTTTTAATATTAAGTTACCGAGGATTCGTAACCGAACCAACCCCGAATTTATGGAACTAAAGAAAAAAATTACCAATTTATTGGATATTGAAATTTAGTATATTTTAATATAATCTCCATTACCAACATATGGAACTAAAGACTTCTTAAGGGGCTTTAAAGGAATAAATGATGGATTTGATTAAATGGAAGATAAAAAATACACCGCCTACTGTGGCCTCTACTGTAAGGATTGTATTCCCAGTAATCAGAGATTATTCCAACTTATTTACGAGTTAGACCATCTTTTAAAAGAGTTAAAGTTTAAAAAATATGCAGAACTGAAATCTGAAAGCAATCTTCTCTATAAAAATTATCCTCAATTTGAAGAAATGTTGGGAGAACTTGGGAAATTAGAATGCAAAGCACTATGCACGCAAGGTGGGTGTAAAAAGGATTGTGAAATTAGAGAATGTGTTGAAAAGAAGAAATATGATGGTTGCTGGGAATGCTCAGACTATAAAAACTGCAATTTACTTGGAAAACTTAAGCAATTCCATTTTATTGAAGATAATTTAGATCTTATCAGGGAGTATGGCCCTGAAAAATGGACTTCATATCGCAAGAAACATTATAAGTGGCTCTGAATTAGTTTTTATTGATTATTTTCATTACGGTATCAGTGTCAGTTAAACTTTCCAGAACATGATCTGCTCCGGTTTTTTCAAGTTCTTGGGTTGAATAACTGCCTGTAGCCACAGCAATAGTGGAAAGATTAAATGGTTTCGCTGCTTCCACATCACGAGGAGTATCTCCAATAACAAATATCTGATCACCTTGGTATCCATGTAGTTTGCGGGCACGTTCAAGGGCCTTTTCCACCAGACAGGGCCTTTTAGGACTATCACTTCCAAAACCTCCGAAGGAAAAATAATCATCAATGCCAGCTCTTTCAAGTTTAGCATATGCTATTGGTTCTAAATTGCCTGTTGTAAGTCCTAACAACACATTATTGTTTTTTAATTTATCTAAAAGTTTATTTACGCCACTTAATGCCATAACATTCTCCCGATGAACATTGGCAGTATAGTCTTGAATCATGTAATCCAGACAATCCTGGAAATTTTCATTAATAAGTTTTTCAGGCACTCCACCCAGTTCCAGGACTTCTCGAAGTATTTGAGGGTCAGTTTTCCCGGCATAGTTTATGCCACTGATATCCTCTTCCATACCATAGAACTTACTTACCGCGTGTACAAATGCCATGTAATGACAACGGGCTCCGCGGACCAAAGTTCCATCAATGTCAAAAAGTGTTAAAATTCCGTTATGAGCCATTATAAATCACCTTGCTAAAAATCACATTATTAAGATAATATTATCCCCTTTTTTGTATTTAGGAACTAATTTCGCCATATTTGGCTTTTAAATGTTAAGACTTTGAAATCAGGTCTTCTGCTGCGTTTTCAGCCATCTCAATCACTTCAGCCTCATCCATGATCAGAACTTCCCGTTCGCGCATTAAAACCTCACCATCACATATGACGGTGCTCACATCGGATCCTTCTGCCGAGTAGGCCAGATGAGAGATAGGATTTCGATAAGGGGACAGATGGGGCTTTTTCATGTCCACCAGGATTAAATCGGCTTTCTTCCCAACTTCAATTGTCCCTATCTCTTCTTCCATACCCAGAGCAGTTGCACCATTTATGGTGGCCATTTCAAGCATTTTATTTGCAGGGAGAACCGTTGGATCTAGAGTGCGCACTTTTTGAAGTAGGCTGGCTGTTTTCATCTCCTGGAAGAGATCCAGATTGTTGTTAGATGCAACTCCATCAGTTCCCAGAGACACACATACATCATTAGCCAGCATATCTGAAACTGGCGATATTCCTGATGCTAATTTCATGTTACTCAATGGATTATGGGATATCTTAACGTTGTTATCTTTAATTAAAGCTATCTCAGCACCAGACAACCAGACCGAGTGGGCTGCTATAACATCTGGGCCTAAAAAATTAATATCCTCTAAATACTCAAAAGGTCTTTTTTTACGATCATTTAAACTGTCTTCAACTTCTTTCTCAGTTTCTGAAACATGAATATGAATTTTAAGCCCTTTTTCGTCGGCTGTTTCCCGAACCCAGTTTAAAAGTTCAGTTGAACATGTGTAAGGAGTGTGAGGCCCCAGTGCTACTTGGATTCTTCCATCAGCAGTGTTATGACATTTTTCTATGATGCGCAGGGTTTCCTTGTATTCTTCCTTCCTTTTATCCTCATCAAATAAGTCTATCATCCCATGACATAGAAGTCCCCTGATCCCAGATTCATCAATGGCCTGGGCAACTTCATCCATAAAGAAATACATGTCATTACAGGTTGTAGTTCCTGATTTGATCATCTCCAGTGCAGACAGAAGGGCACCAACATAGCAGTGTTCTCCCTCTAGATGTGCTTCCACTGGCCATATATGATCATTTAACCATATATCTAGGGGTAAATCATCAGCCAGGCCCCTCATGAGGCTCATGGAAAGATGGGTGTGAGTGTTCACTAGGCCTGGGATTAAAACCTTACCCTCAGCATCGATAACTTCATCTGCACCGGTTGAACCTTTACGCGTTATGTCAACGATTTTATCGTCTTCGATAAGTACTGATCCTCTTCGAACATCTTCACCAATGATGGTACTGTTTTTTATGAGAATAGTCTGGGTTTCCATTGGACCACCTATCTATATAAGATTGGGGAAAATAACATTAAATATGTGCATTAGACTCTGTGAATCTAGTTGTTAACACTTTACACCACAGATTACACAAATCATCTTTTACACTTTAATGTTTTAATGCAACTAATAAATTTATATGCACTCACTTAAAGTTTTTAATTTAACATGAGTTCAGGAGGATTTTTTAATGGGAATAAAAATAGCCCTTCCATCCAAGGGAAGGATAAGTGACCCTGCTGTGGAGCTCCTATCCAAGGCAGGGATCGGATTGAAGGACACAGTTAATCGTAAACTTTTTTCGGATACCTATGATAACCAAATTAGTGTTATGTTCACTCGTGCCGCGGATATTCCTGAATTCGTTGCCGATGGTGCTGCTGACCTGGGAATGACCGGCCTGGATTTGATTGAAGAGAAAGAAGCTAATGTAAAGATCCTGGAAGATCTGAATTTCGGAAAATCAAGATTAGTACTGGCTGCTCCTGAAGAATCAGACATTAAAAAACTCTCAGATATTAAAAAGGATTCTATTGTGGCCACTGAATTCCCCCACCTCACAAGAAAATATCTTGAAAGTAAAGGAATACCAGTTAAAATAGTCCAGCTCAGTGGTTCAACAGAAATAGCCCCTTTTATTGGAGTTTCAGATCTTATAGCCGATCTGACCAGCACTGGAACAACTCTTAAAATGAATCATCTACAGATGGTAGACACCATTTTAGAAAGTTCTGTACATCTTATAGCTAACCCTGTGAGTTATAAGGAAAAAAATGAAAAAATGGAAGAAATCCGTGTTGGGATAAAGGGTGTTCTCGATGCTGAGGGGAAAAAATTGGTGATGATGAATGTGGATGAGGAAGTCCTGGTTGAAGTTAAACGTGCCATGCCTGGGATGACCGGACCCACAGTCTCCCAAGTGCTCTCTGATAATGGTGTGGTGGCAGTTCACGCAGTGGTAAATGAGCATGAAGTATTTCAGGTAGTTAATCGTTTGAAAAAGATTGGAGCCAGGGATATTCTGGTGGTTCCCATTGAAAGAATCATTTAAACAATGATTAACAGATTTATAATCCAATTGGCGAGGGTGGGATAAATGAAACTTCTGAGATTTAAAAAAGAGGGTGTAGAGAAAACCGGAGTAATTATCAACGGCGGAATGGTTGAAATAAGGCATTCTATCTTAGAAGCAGCACAATCACCCCTTGATGATCTTAAAAGAAAGGATTTCCACTCTCTGGAAGAAATAAAGATTCTTCCACCAGTCCAGCCAAGCAAAGTGGTATGTGTAGGTTTGAATTATCGTGACCACGCCGAAGAACTGAACATGGACCTACCTGATGAACCTGTACTGTTTATAAAACCCTCAACCACTATAATTGGCCATAGGGACAGTATCATATATCCATATCATTCTCAACAGGTGGACTATGAAGCAGAACTGGCCGTGGTTATTGGACGTGAAGCCCGTTTTGTTGATCTTGAGGATGCATTAGATTTTGTTGCAGGTTATACTGCTCTTAACGATGTTACTGCCCGTGATTTGCAGCAAAAAGATGGTCAGTGGACTCGTGCAAAGAGTTTTGACACTTTCTGCCCTTTGGGACCTTGGATAGAGACTGATACGGATCCATCTAATCAGAAGATCAGCATGAAAGTTAACGGCGCAGTCAAGCAAAATTCCAACACTAAAAACATGATTTTCCCGGTTGAAGAATTGATAAGCTTTATATCCCACATCATGACCCTAAAAGCAGGTGATGTGATTGCTACTGGCACTCCTCCCGGTGTGGGACCCATGCACGTTGGTGATGTGGCTGAAGTGAATATTGAGGGAATTGGAATTCTTCAAAATAAAATAATTAGTCATAAATAAGCCATTTTTTTAATAATGCCCTTCCTAAACTCCGAAAAAATTTTAAGCATGCCAGGCACGCATTACAAAATCAGGGCTCTTTTCATTATATTCGCCCTCAAAACCATCTAAAAGCATTCTATTCACACTTTTTATTACTTTACACCCCTCTTCAATGAGTAGATCAACTAAATCATTATATCGGGAGTTTACACTAATTAAAAACTCACTTTGAGGATTATTCTCACGATAAAAATTCAACCCTGCCATCAAAATCTCTTTCTGGCAATTATCTGCCTTTATAACCCCCCATAACTGAGGAAAAACAACCGGATAATGGGCAAAAACCCCCAATAGCCCATTATCTTGACTTATAATAATAATATCTCCCCCACCATGATTAATCAAATCTAGATCGTTCTTAAAACTTAATCCACTTAAATTCTGCTTTGTCCAGATTTCAATTTTATTTAAAAATAGTTTTTTTCTATCTGCAGACAATTCGGAGAATAGTTCAATATCATAACTTTTTGATTCATTCTCAGATGCATTTGGTGAGGATATTTCTTTATTGCATTGGAACATCTTGGGAACTTCTAGAATCAATGAGGGGTATGAAGAATGAAATCCAAGTTTATGGTACAGCCCAACGTTATCTCCCATATCTGGACGCACCTCCAATCCAATAACCTTGCATTGACGTTTAAGATAATCTAAACTATGTTTAATGAGTTTTTTACCCCATCCCTGACCATGAAGTGATGGGTGAAGGCCTAAGGGACCTAAAAAACCCTCTTGCCCCATAGTTTTGGCAAATGAGTAACCGACCAGAACATCATCTTCTAACAGCACATAACACCCTTCAGGATCTTTTTCCCGTAGTCCTTTAAGATTTGAAACCGTTCTTGGTTCCTCCCTTTCAAAAACCATAAAATCGATTTCAATAATCTCCTCCAAATGGCTGTCATTCATAAGTACGATTTTCATTTTATCCCTAAAATAAAAAATAGTAATATCAGGACCATCAATTGAATGGATAAATCCTTAAAAAAACATCTATTCGATATAAAGTGCGGGCTTATAGGGCAAAGCATTTCTGGCCTTGTTTTTAGGATCATAAGTTGGTTCCTGATATATTATAACCTCTGCACCGGTTTCACGAGCAATGTAATCCACTGCATCATCTAGGATCTGTTTTTCATCCACATGGCCGACATAGTGTATCTTGGTCATTTCACGGGCAATTTTCTGAGCGTATCCAGCCAATTCCTTCTTATCATCGTGGATGTTCTCTTTAATAGCCTGCCCCATTATCCTGCCAATATCTGGTTTTCCAACTTCCCGGGCAATTTCGAATACTTTCCATTTCCATTGAGGTGCGAGGTATGCATGAATTTTTTCAGGACTGGTTTTTGTAATCTTTTCAATCTCCCTGATATCATCCACTAGTCCCTGTATGATTTCTTCACTCTTGTGAACCTTCTCATCAATTAAATCCATATCATGTTCTGGCCAGGGTGCTTCCGATGCAAATCCTCGTCCACCGTGTCTGTCCCACAGCTCTTCACAGGCGTGAGGCGTGAAAGGTGCCATCAAACGAATCCATATTCCCAGGACATAGGCCAATACCTGATTTATCTCCTCTTTACCATTTCCTTCCTTGAGTTCATGATCCACCCGGTGCAGATAGTGGTCTATATCCTTTTTAAGTAAGAATAACGCTTCTTGGAGTGCTTTTCTGGTTTGGAATCCTTCCAGAGCATGGGTGGCGTCACGGACTCGTTGATTTACTTGGCTGATCATCCAGGAGTTAATGGATTTGCTCACATCAGGAGCTTCAATACAGTCGTTTAGCTGTATCTGTGAGCCGTGAAGTTCATCTACCATCTCCGCGAATCCCATGAACCATTCTAAACGTTTTTTGGTCCCTATAACTTCTTTTTCCCTCCAGTCAAAATCCTGCCATGGTTCGGCTGAGGACATGAGGAACAGCCGGACTACATCTGCTCCGTGAATTTTTATGGCATCTTCTAGTAGTACGATGTTTCCCTTGGAAGAGGACATTTTATGTCCTTCCATTAGCCCCATACCAAATACTACCACACCTTGAGGCCACTTTTCATGAGGATAGATGGCGGAATGATGGAATAGGTGGAATGAGAGGTGGTTTCCCACAAGATCCTTGGCAGATAGTCTCCAATCAAGGGGGTACCAGTAGTTAAATTCTTCCTTCATTCCAGGAGGAATGTTTGTTTTGCTGGTTTTCTTATCCAGGAAAATGTGATCCAGGAATTCTTCGTCCATTTCTTCTGGATCAATATCCTTCAGATAAGGGGCGATGGTGTAATAACCCATGTAAATAGTAGAGTCACTGAGTGGCTCAATTAGCCATTGGGGATCCCAGGGCAAGGGAGTTCCCAGGCCTATTCGCCGGGCGCATGCCCAGTCATGCAACCAGTTAAGATAATATTTAAAGTTGGATCTGATCTCCCCAGGTACAGTGTTCATGCTCTTCAGGCATTTTAGGGTTTTCTGGGTCCATTCTTCATCGGAGTATTTAAGGAACCACTGGTTGTCCAGGATTTTAACCACACATTCAGTTCCACAACGACAGATCACCGGTTTTTCTGCAAATTCATGCATTATATCTCCCTTATCCGTTTCGAGGAGATGTTCTTTAATTGCGTCTCTGGCCTGTGGTACTTTTAAACCTGCATAATCGGTTATATGTTTCTCCATGACTCCCTTGGCATGTTCCAATTTGTACATTTCATTGGTGGCTTCTTTGAGTTTAGGATCATTTTGATCTTTAACACCCATTTTCTCGACCATCTCAGCAGCAGGGTGTTCTCCAAATCCTTTTAGACTTATTAGTCCTATCGGCTTTATAGTTTCAACTTCGTCCTTTATATTGTACTGATCTAAAGTTTCAGAATCTTTTTTAAGGTCTAACAATGCTATGTAATCAGCTGGAGCGTGTGCTGGTACTGAATATACAACACCAGTAGCATAATCTGGATCAACGAATGATGCTGGCAAAATTATGTGTTTTTTCCCTGTAACTGGGTTTTCTGCGTACTGACCAATCAGGGAAGGAGCATCGATATCCTGCACCAGTTCAAGGTTATTTTTCTGATTCAATAGATTATGGTAGGCTTTATTGCTGATGATCCATTCCTCTTCATCCATTTTAACCTTAACATATTCTTCATCAGGATTTATCCAGATGTTGGTGGCTCCGAATAGGGTTTCCGGACGGAATGTGGCAGCAACCATATAGTTTTTCCCGATTTTAAATTTGATAAGAGTTAATTCGTTGATGGCCACTCCTTCACCTTCCAGAAGGTCATGATCTCCCACTGGATTTTCATCGTCAGGACAGTATTTAACTGGGTGCGCCCCTCTTCTCACCAGCCCTTTTTGGTTGAGTTTTTCGAACTGCCAGGTTATGAACTTCTGGTAATGGGGGTCTATGGTGGTGAATTCTCGTCTCCAGTCAATGGAGTAACCGAGCTGGGTCATAACATTTCGATACTCTTCACTGAAGTATTTCACAATATAATGAGGGTCTGTAAACTTTTCAAGCTCATCTTGAGGGACTTTATGCACATTCTGATAGATGTCAAGCGTCCATGGGTCTCTTCTGCCAATACGTTTGGCTATGCCTATTACTGGTGCCCCTGTAACGTGCCATCCCATTGGGAATAATACATTATAACCCTGCATACGTTTATACCGGGCGTAAACATCAGGTACAGTATAGGTTCGGCCGTGCCCCACGTGCATTGCTCCGCTGGGGTAGGGGTAGGCCACTGTTAGGAATAGTTTTTCTCGGTTATCAGGATTAGATTGAAATAATTTTTCTTCCTGCCATCTTTTCTGCCATTTAGACTCTATTTTACTGTCTGTCAATAAATCACCGCCATACTTGCAGTTTGATATGGTAAAATTAAACTATCAGTTAATAAGGGTTAACTAAAAGTTTATTAATTGATAAAATGATCATTGGTCATTTTAGAGCATTTTCCAACCAATCCAGGTACTCTTTTGATCCCTTTTTTATCTGGATTTCCAGTGCACATGGTGTTTGGTAGCTGTGAATTTCTCTAACCCTATCTATAACTTTATCCACTAATTGGGAATTGGTCTTGACTAAGAGGACTGACTCAACATCCTCCTCCAGATCTCCCTCCCACCAATAAATGGATTCCATCTCAGGAATTATATTAGCACATGCAATGATCTTTTCTTCCAAAAGGTTTTTTGCGATTTTCTTAGCCTCTTCTACTCCAGAAGTGGTAATATATACAATAGAATACATTAGCTCTCATTCTCTCATCATATTGTAAAAACCATGCTCTCATTATATACCAAACTAGGTATTATCTAACAATAGGTGGCATAGGCGGCATTTTTAGTTTGTGTTCGGCTGACATCACCATCAGTTTAACCTTTACCACTTCATCAAGACTTATCCGAAGTTTTTTAGATATTTCTTCTTCTTCCATTCCTTTTTCAGTTATTAAGTACAGGATCTCATCTAAGATTGGATATTTTATTCCCAGGTCATCCTCATCTGTCTGGCCAGGCCATAAACCTGCAGTGGGATCTTTATTTATAATGTTTTCAGGAATCTTGAGATGCTTTGCCACCCTTCGAACATCCGTTTTATACAATGCACCAATGGGAAGTATATCTACTCCACCATCACCATACTTAGTGAAATACCCTACCAAAAGTTCTGTCCTATTACCAGTGCCTACCACCAAACGATTCATAGCGTTAGCATGGAAATAAAGAATTAACATTCTCATACGCGCCTTAAGATTAGCAGAGGCCATTTTATATTTCTCATCATCTGGAGAACGGGTGCAAACACCTAGTACTAATTCAATTAAGGGATCTATATGTATGGTTTTGTGTTTTATCCCCAGTGAATCAGCCAAACTTATGGCATCGTTTATGTCCTCTTTATTGGTGCTCTGGCTGGGCATTATCAAACCTAATATTTTGTGAGTGTTCACCACTTCTGTGCATAGTTTGGCGGTGACTGATGAATCCAACCCACCGCTAAGGCCCACCACCAGCCCCTGAGCATTGGATTCTATTAATGAATTTTCAATGAAGCTAGATATCTCTCTTGACACCCTGGCAACGTCTAATTCCGGTAAAATTCCCTTTGTGTAATCCATGAGATCACCCTAATTTATCGTAATAAACAATACTTTTATCTGTAATTGGTGCTTTAAATCTTACTTCCAACAATATGCATTTTTTAACCTTTAATGACAAATAATCGTTGAGTTATCGATTTACCATTGGAGCATGATGTCTTTATTTATATGAATATGGGTCTTTATTTATTATGGATTTTGCACAATTTTTATATGCACACAGAATTTAATAAGATAAGCCAATGGAAACATTTTAATTCGGAAAGATTAAGGCTTATTTTAGGCTTACTAAATCTAGAAGACAATTAATGGAGGAATGAATATGGCGATTAAGGACCTATTCAAGTTTAAAAAAGGAAAAACAACATTCGTATTTATTGGAGGAAAAGGAGGAGTTGGTAAAACAACTGTTTCAGCAGCAACAGCCCTTTGGTTGGCTAATGAAGGTAAAAAAACCCTTGTGATCTCAACAGACCCTGCTCACTCCCTATCTGACTCTTTGGAGAAGAATCTTGGTCATGACCCCACACCCCTTGGTGAAAATTTGTGGGCAGCAGAAATCGACCCTGAAGTGGCAATGCAAGATTATCAGGCAAAGATGAAGGAACAACAGGCCTTAAACCCGGGTATGGACATGGGTATGATGGAGGACCAGATGGAAATGGCCACCATGGCTCCTGGTATCGACGAGGCTGCCGCTTTTGACAAGTTTCTCCAGTACATGACCACTGATGAATACGATGTTGTGGTCTTCGACACCGCACCAACCGGTCACACATTAAGGCTCCTCTCCTTCCCAGAAATGATGGATAGCTGGGTAGGGAAGATGATCAAAGTACGAAGACAGATCGGCAGCATGGCCAAAGCCTTCAAGAACATCATGCCATTTATGGGGGATGAAGAAGAGGAGGATAAAGCCCTTGAGGATATGGAAGCCACCAAAAAGCAGATCCGAGTTGCCAGAGAGGTGATGGCCGATCCGGAACGGACATCCTTTAAAATGGTAGTTATCCCTGAAGAAATGTCCATATACGAATCAGAAAGGGCAATGGAGGCACTGGAAAAAAATAACATGCACACCGACGCAGTTATCGTGAACCAGATTCAACCTGAAGAAGCTGACTGTGATTTCTGCAGGGCCAGACGTCAGATCCAGCAAAAAAGGATGGAAAGTATTCGCCAAAAATTCGGAGGACAGGTTGTGGCAGAAATACCATTATTCCGTGAGGAGATTAAGGGAACAGGAAAGCTGAAAGAAGTTGGTAATATCCTCTACGGGGAGCCTGAAGTGGCTTCCTAAAACTAATTTTTTTTTTAAAATAATTAATGTTAAACTGATTAAAATTATAATGCATTTTTTACTTTGACATAGGCTAAATCAGCTGAATCATCAAGACATTGCTGGATATATTTGTTATCACCGGTTTTTATCCAGTTCTCCCATGCATTTTCACTAATCTGATAACAATTCCACACTGAAATATCCCTATCTCCATTATTACCTGTTATGTGGGGTTGTAAAAAAATTGCTTGTACTTCGAAGTTGGTGTGTTCATAACCAGGGTGACCTCCCCCTGAATGAGGCGGGCAAACACTGTCTGATAGATAATGGGTAGCAACACCAAAACAGTAACTCGCCTGTTCATAATTCCCATTAATATAATAGTTGTGCCCTCTTTCAAGCCATACGTTGGCTTTCTCTTCACTGGCAGGAAAACTGTGGTACTGAAAGTCAAAAAATTTATAATCTGGATCATCTGCACCGTTTATCATCTGTGCAAGATCCAATCTTGCTTGTGCATCGTTCGGAAGAGAATAGTAAACTTTTTCTGCGATAGCATAATGATTAGGAGCAGCCCAGGCAGATACTGGTTGAACAATGAATAATACTATAGCAGATAGAGTTAATAGAAATATTAGTCCTTTTTTCATTTAACCTCAGAATATAATTAATCAATCTATGAAATATAATAAGAGTATAAGAAGTAATAGATGTGTACTAAGTACTCATATTTAAATCTATCCCACTACATCCTCGACTCCTTTATCCTTCCCACATTATTACCTTAAAAAAAAGATTATAATTAGCATATGTAAATAAATAATCATCCTTAACCATCTTTAACCGTGGTAAAATGCATAAAAAATCTTGTCCAATTGATTTAACCCAGGTCCCATCATGGAAGAGGCATCTGAGAGGATTTTTCCGTATAATAATCATGATTAACGCTATTTATCAAATATTATTCGGTGAGCTTTTCTTTGGCATGTTGGCTCTATTAGCCCTTATAATCATTTTAATTCCCCGATTTTTTACTAAAAATAAGATATGTGTTGTTCCTGTTGACATAGAAATACTGTTTTTGATTGTTATCTTTTTCGAGCTAATTGTGGCTGATGCATACAGTTTCTATAGTTTGGTACCTTATTATGATAAATTCATGCACCTTCTTGTCTCCTTTATTGTGGGACTGGTGGGAATGATGATTATCTACACATTTTATGCCCTGGGCAAGCTGCAAGCCAGTACAGGCGTTATGTTCGCCTTAATCGTTTTAATAACCATGGGTTTAGGGGCGGGTCTTGAAATGGCGGAATACTTTTATGACCAAGCCCTTTACCCTTTAATTGGTCATTACCTCCCCACAGGACTCACACAGGGATCCCTGGTTGCATCACCACTTGCTGACACCATGGGGGATTTATTCATTGACACCCTTGGCGGAGTACTGGGTGCAGCCATAGGAATAGTTTTAATAAAAAGTGAAGAAAAAAAAGGGAAAAAAATGGAAATTATAGATGAATTAGAGTCTCTTGCTTCTGAAAAAAATAACAATGATTGATAATTTGTTTACATATGAATTTGAGGCGGTGATATGATAAATTACAGGAGGATATTAAGGGCTGCTGTTGCTTTTTTAGTATTTATAGTAATTGTAATCATTGGCAGCTTTCTGGCTGACATTTTAGGAGAAAAATCATCCACCGGACCCATTAGAATCATCATATGGTTGGCTGGTTCCCTGATTGCATTTAAAATTTTTGAGATAATGGATGATGAGAAAAAAGATTGAAAGATAAAAATGAGTTTAGATGTTTCACATTATCACACGGTTTAACTTACCTCACTCAATGTGATGAATGTCACAATAACTATGGCAAAGTTTTATCCTATTGTGACTAAAAAATACTGTAAGTCTAATGACACCTACCAAACAGGGGGCTTGTTTATTATAAAAGTACACAAGCCCTTCATAATACTCAAAGGCAGCAGATAATAACACAAATCTATTTTTTTAACTATAAATCAATTCAAATTCACAAATAAATCTAAAAAGATTAATATAGGTTGACTTACTAATTTTAATTGATTATATGTTGATAAAATCTATTAATGGCTGTGAATATTTCCAGGTGCCTGATAAAACTGTTCTCTGTGAGCTACTGCATCCCAAAAATGATAACATAGAGATGGGTTGTAGCATCGCCCATGCAATTCTAGACAAAGATGAGGCATCATTACCCCATAAATTGAAAACATCGGTGGAGATATATTACATACTGGAAGGGGAGGGTGTAATGCACATTGATAATCAGCTAAAAGAGGTTGGGGAGGGTGATGCGATCTACATTCCCCCAGGATCTGTGCAGTGGATAAAAAACACTGGCCAGTCATCTTTGAAGTTTTTATGCGTGGTAACACCACCCTGGAGAAAAGAAGATGAATATCTGTGTGATTGAAATCCTTTAAACTAGTAAATCACCATAACACACAAGTAACTGAACTCTTCAGATGCTACTTCTTTTACCGTTCCTGTAAAAAGTCGCTCATCAGGGTAGCTGAGTCTTTCACATACTGTAACTTTTCTTTCAGGATTAATTCCATTTCCAATTAAGAATTGAGCTAATTTTTCCACCCTGAAATCTGGTAAAACTATTGTAGCTTTGCCGTTATCTAATAAATCCAGTACAGCATCAGAGTTACCTTTTCCATGGAGTGTGATGAGATTAACATCATCCCATGATATTTGTAGCCTGGCAGCGGCGAGTTGCAGGGAACTGATACCTGGAACCACTTCAAGGTCCAGATCATCCCTTATGTTCATGATGGGCTTCAGGACTCCTGAGAACCCAGGGTCTCCGGTTGAGAGAATGGCCACGTTTTTACCGTCTTCAACCAGCGAAACTGATTTTTTCATCATTTCATCCATATTACGGGCTTTAAGCAGCAATGTTTCCCCACTAAAACCCGGGAATAGGTCCAGAGCTCGCTGGCTTCCCACTAGCACATCAACGGATTCTGAGGCCTTGATTGCTGCTTCAGTTAAATAATCACTTGATCCTGGTCCGGTTCCCACTAGGTAAAGTTTCGCCATATAAATGCTCCTGGAATTTTTGATAATATTGAATTAATTACTGTTTGATTTATCTTAATGTTTGATTTATTCTGATAAAATCTTTAATAACTTTGGATGTGAAAAGACTAGTAGTGATTATCATGCTCCAGATCGCAGTTACCGGAAAGCCCAATGTGGGCAAATCATCTTTTTTCAATGCAGCCACCTTATCCGAAGCAGAAGTGGCTGGTTACCCCTTCACTACCATCGATGTTAACAAAGCAGTTGCCCATGTGGTTAAACCATGCCCCTGCCGTGAATTAGAGGTGGAATGCAATCCCCGAAACTCTCAGTGCCTTGAAGGAACCAGATTGATTCCAGTGGAACTGTTAGATGTTGCTGGACTGGTACCGGGAGCACATGAAGGCCGTGGACTGGGTAATAAGTTTCTGGATGACCTCCGCCAGGCCAGGGCATTTATCCATGTAATTGATGCATCAGGATCCACTGATGATGAGGGAAGACCCTGCGAACCCGGAACACATGACCCCCTGGAGGATGTGGAGTTCCTGGAGCATGAGATAACCATGTGGCTTTACGGAATCCTCCACAAAAACTGGAATAAACTGGTGCGCAAGGCACTCTCTGAAAAACTGGACATAGCCAAGGTAATAGCCGAACAGCTCAGTGGAGCAGGAATCATGGTGGAAGATGTTCTTGAAGCAAAAAGGGGTGTTACCAAGGAATACAAGGACTGGGAAAAGGATGATATCATAAATTTACTTGACAGCCTTCTTAAAATTGCTAAACCCATGCTTATCGTCGCTAACAAGGCTGATTTGCCCCATGCAGAGGAGAACATCCAGAGGCTTCAGGAGAAATATGACAATGTAGTTCCTGCCTCAGCCGAATCCGAGTTAGCATTAAGTAGAGCTGCAAAAGCTGGACTCATTAGTTACGTTTCTGGTGAATCTGATTTTGAAATCCTCCAAAAAGATAAATTAAGTCCCCAGCAAGTAAATGCCCTGGAGTATATACGAGTAAACGTGTTGCAAAAATATGGTGGTACTGGTGTTCAGGAAGCCGTTAATCAGGCTGTATTCAGCTTGCTGGATATGATTGTGGTTTTTCCTGTGGAAGATGAACACAAACTATCTGATCAAAAAGGTAACGTACTGCCGGATGCATTGTTGATTCCTCGCGGCTCCAAACCTAGAGATATGGCCTTTTTAATTCACACCGATATTGGTGAAGGTTTTATGCATGCAATAGACGCCAGAAGTTGTCGTAGAGTGGCTAGTGACCATGAACTGAATGATGGAGACATAATTAGTATCATTTGCCGTTAATCTGGTTCGAAAGCTGTTTTTATCCCGTTTAAGTAATAAACCAGGACTGCTATAATATTGAAGCATGTACATGTCACTTTCTGAAAGTATGCTTTCAGGGAGTGATAACTTCATGGATTTTCTAACACCATCAGCAACACCTGAGCAGTGGCATAGACCAAATATCTATTCAAACATTGACAGAATCAGGTGAATATTCTCTTATCAAACTAAATTTTTCTATATACTTTTTAAACGTTTGCCACTGCATATAATATTCCTTCCATAATGAGTCCATTGTCCTGCAATTTTTCCAGGCAGCAAAAGGGAAATTATAGTCGATAATCCCAAAATAAGGGACGATATTCCCACTAAACACAATGTGGCTATTTGATCAGCCAATATACTAATTTGTCCAATTATTGCAACAGACAATCCTACGATTCCAAAAATCTTGAGAAATTTATCCCCATTCCTTAAAAATGCCTGATTTAAGCTTCCTTCATCTAACAAAGCCTGTTTAACTTTTTTTACCCAGTTTTCATATGTTTCCCTTAAGAACTTTGCACTATCACTATAGTAAAGGCTCTCAGATATTAGATCCATAGAAATGATACCATCTTGCTCGTATTCTACCAAAAAATTAATAATATCAAGTTCGAATTCCCAAAGAGGAGTAAAATCAATATCTGAATTGACTTCTAAGAAAACAGAATTAGGTGAGTCCAAATCATCCTTATAAGATGGAATTTTGTTTAAAATTAAATAATTTCTATCTATTAAATCCATTATTGTAGCTTTAAAACCATCAAAATCCGGTGTTCCAATTTTTTTGGGATATCCTTACCACAAAGCGCATTCACAATGGCAGGCGGATCATCAGTTGGCAAATCAGTTGGCAAATCAGTCACATAATCATTATTGTAATCAATTTTGAACTCCATACATAGCGTAAATATATTATAAAGGGTATGACAGACCCTAATGACATTAAAACTGCCCATGTCAAATAAAAATATTATTTGAGGTCATGTTGAATAGGATAACCATTACCCGATATTGAAAAGAATAATAAACCAATATTATAAGGGATTATAATCATTAAACAGATAGCAATAAAACGAATTTCAACAGTAGTTTCTTTTACATCCATAATAACACCCGAATATTCCTCAGTTCTGGCATTTTTAGTCATTAAATTAAATTTGTAATTTTGGCCCCAGTATATGGTTTAATAAGGATTAACTAGAACGCTCCTTACCCCCCCACCGCCAGCACCTCCTCCGGGTATACCCCATGATAAGTACCCTCAAATGAATAATGTATTGTTTCTTTAAGATGCAGAGTTCGCAGAGTTCCGTCATTCTAAAAAGAGACCATATCTATAGAGAGGATAGTGTAGCTCCTATCTTTAGCAAAGGCCATTCCCATGTAAGAAAGAAGTAAGAGGGATATTATGGCTATTGAAATGTTATAACTCTTAGCATCGGGATTATCCACACACACGAGAATTAAAACTCTACTTTAGGAACTTCCTTACTGCTTTCATCGATTTCGAAGTATTCTGCCTCTTGGAAGTTAAACATGGATGCTATGAAGTTGCTGGGGACCATCTGGCATTTGTTGTTATACATCAGTACCGTGTCGTTGTAGAACTGTCTGGAGTAGGCTATTTTATCTTCAGTTTCTTCTAACTGGCCTTGTAGCTCCAGAAAGTTTTGATTAGCCTTTAAATCCGGATAGTTTTCTGCCACGGCAAATAGACTCTTCAAGGTTTCAGTTAATATGTTGTTGGCTTCTGCAGTTTCCTGAACACTTTGAGCGTTCATTAGACCTGCTCTTGCTTCTGTAACATTTTCAAAAACTGTTTTTTCGTGTTTGGCATATCCTTTCACTGTTTCCACTAGGTTAGGGATCAAGTCAGCCCGACGATTAAGTTGAACATCAATCTGGGACCAAGCATTTTTAACCCTATTTCTAAGCTGGATAAGGCTGTTGTAAAGAGAAACAATGAATAACACCAACAGAATCAATATTATTAGTATAATTATTTCCAGTATCATTTCCAGCACCATTCATAAATTTTTATATCAAATTCTTATTATTCCATGTATTATAATCATTAATAAATATTGGCCAAATGTTAATTACAAAAAGTTAATTGCAAAATATCTTAAGTACAATTCAATGTTGAACCAAAAAACAAGAACATCTTAAAATAATTGTTATTAAACCCATAAAGAACCCTCATATCCCTTTTAGATTTCCATATTATCCAAAATAGCAAATAAGTTCTTCTATTAAAGTTATGATGCAAATAGAAGATCATGTCCCCCAAGTGTATGCCAATGCATTAAATTTAATATGAACCTAAAATAGAAGATTGATTGAATTAATAAATTTTCTGTGGAATTATAAAGATTCATGGAAGCGGGCAGTGATTTATTAGGGTCCTCCTCCTCATTTACTTCTGAAAAATTACACATAATGGGGTTATGGAGTTGAAAAATGTTGAAAAGGGCTTAATATTAGTTATAGTCACTTTAATCCTATTAGTGGCTGTTTTACTACAAAGCCCCCATTATGCAGATTTTAACACTTCCGGAACTTTTCAAACGTCCGTTAACTTGCATCCATCCCCTAATGTGCCTGATGTCCCGGAAAACCTGTTTTTAAACTCAGCACCAACTGTCTTTTCTAAGCTTACTAAAAAAGATGAAGGAAAAAATAATCCCTCAGAAGATAAAATAGCTAAATTAGTTCGTTTGTTTGATTCTTACTTCAAAAAAACCTTTCAGTTGACTGGAATCCCTGGATCTGCTGTGGTAATAGTTTACAAGGACCAGATCATTTACATGAAAACTTTGGGAGTGAAGAAAATTGGTGAAAATGATCCAATAAATCTGGACACTCTCTTCCAGATTGGCTCCTGTACCAAGGCCTTCACTGCCACTCTAATTGGAGCCCTGGTTGATGAAGGTAAAATGAGTTGGGAAGATACTGCAAGGCAATATTATCCTGAACATGCCTACTTCGATCTTTACAATTCATCGGTGGCGGATGAAATTACCATGAGAGATCTGTTATCCCACCGCAGTGGACTGCCAGAACATGCTGGAAGTTTCCATGTTCTTGATTTCTGGTACGATTTTGATGAAACATTACCCTTTTTAAGGTTTTTACCACCTGAAAGTGTTTTTAGAACTAAATATGCCTATCAAAATATTCTGTTATCCTTAGCAGGACATTCTGCTGGTGTGGATGAAGGAACAACTTGGGATGAATTAATGAAAGAAAAATTATTCCAGCCACTCCAAATGGACACCAGCACTACCAACCTCCAGGACTACCTTAACAGTCCGAATCATGCCAGTGGACACCGAATTATCAATGATCAGACCCAATATGTTGATCCCATTAATCTGGATGCTATGGGTCCGGCTGGAACCATTAGTGCATCCATTAAGGAACTTGGAAATTGGCTTCGTTTCCAACTTCGCCTAGGTCAATTCAATGGACAGCAAATAGTGTCTTCCCAATCCATAGCAGAAACCCGAAAACCCCAAATTCTGATTAATGAATACCCTGGTTTGAATGAAACTTATGGTTTAGGATGGTTGGTGTACACTGGAGACCTAAACATGGTTGCTCATACTGGTTCAACCCGGACTTTCAACAGCAACACCTATCTCTTCCCTGCAGATGATTTGGGAATTATAATTGTTAGCAATGAAGGAACCTCAGGAAACGACTATGGCTATGTGTTGGCAAAGGCCCTATATTCACTATACAAAAAAGGTGTTCTTCCTGCTAATGAACCACTTTCTGATTATTATAATCCTCCCCACGAAGATGACATTCAATCTGTCCTTAAAAATAATGAATTACCGTTCATTCTAAATGCAGAACCCCTCCCTTACCCAATCGATAACTACGCTGGGAATTATATTTCAGATTACTGGGGAAATATTAAGATTGAAAAAAATAATGAGACCAGCCTTTTACTGTATCCTGGCAAAAATCCCAACCCCATAACTCTGAACCATTATAATAGCAGTTCATTCAATGAAAGTGATTATAACTCAGCTGTTAACTTCACTAATTTCATAGGCGGTCAGCCACAACAAGTGTATGTTGAAAGATGGGGAGTATGTGGGGCAAATGGGACATTTAACCGTGTTTAAACAGGGGAAGTTCCTTTATTTACTTTAAATAAATTAGATGCTTAGGATGAACTACTAGTCTGATCATTTTGAGAATTATTTAAATCCGAGAAAACACTTTTTAATTCCACTTTTAATGTTGATAAGATGATTTTATTTTTATTAATCATTTTATCGTGCTCAAAATTTATATTATCCCAGTTACATACTAATCGCAATTATAATTTAAACAGAGAGAGGTAAGTTTCAAGTGTAAATATGGCCATTAACAAAATCCCTCCAGAAGAGGTTTATTCGGAATTGAACTCTTCAAAAAAGGGTCTAACCACTGAAGAGGCCCAAAAACGACTTGAAGAGTACGGCCCCAACCAAATTGAGGAAGTCAGGAGAAAACCTGTTATTTTAAAGTTCGTAGCAAATCTCTACCAGCTCCTGGCCTTACTCCTCTGGGCAGCTAGTATTCTTGCTTTTTTAAGTGGTACATTTCAGCTAGGATTTGCAATTATTGGTGTTATAATCATTAATGCTGTTTTTAGTTTCTGGCAGGAATATAAGGCCGAAAAAGCTCTAGAAGCCCTTAAGGGAATACTGCCATCTAAAGCTAAAATAATACGTGAAGGACTAGAAAAAGAGATTTTATCTGCAGAACTGGTTCCGGGTGATGTTTTAGTACTGGAAGAGGGGGATAATATCTCTGCTGATGCACGTCTGGTGGAAGCCTATCAAATGAAGGTTGATAGCTCTAATCTTACCGGAGAATCCAAACCAGTTCGTAAAGTGGCTCATGCCAAAAAATCACATGCCGATGGGTTAATTGGAACTCCAAACATTATTTTTGCCGGTACTAGTGTGGCTTCAGGTTCAGGAAAGGCAGTTATTTTTGCAACTGGCCGTGAAACTGAGTTTAACCAGATCGCCAGTCTAACTCAGGAAGTCACTCAGGAGGCCAGTCCCTTGCAGAAGGAGCTGGCCAGGGTGACCCGAATCATAGCGGTGATAGCAGTGCTTCTGGGAGTAGTGCTATTCGCATTGAATTTGTGGGTGGTTAAACTCCCACTACAGGTGGCCTTTATTTTCGCCATCGGCCTAACAGTTGCTAACGTGCCTGAAGGGCTCTTACCTACTGTTACTCTGGCCTTAGCTGCCTCTGTGCAGAAGATGGCACGTAAAAATGCCCTTATAAAACGTTTATCCAGTGTGGAAACCCTGGGATCCACCAATATCATCTGCACTGATAAAACAGGAACCCTCACCAAGAACGAGATGACAGTGCGGAAGGTTTGGTTGCCATGTGAGATAATTGATGTTACTGGGGCAGGTTACTCACCTGAAGGTGAGTTTCTACACAAAGGCAAACCAATTAACCACCGAGAAATAATGGAACTCGAACTCCTCATGAGATCTGCAACATTCTGCAACGACTCAAAACTGGTTGAACCTGACGAAACTGGAGGTAAATGGAAAATTATAGGAGACCCTACTGAAGCCGCTCTTCTGGTTGCAGCCAAAAAAAGTGGATTCAACTGGGAAGAACAATTGGAGAAGAACCCTCGAATAATAGAGCTACCCTTCGATTCTCAGCGGAAATCAATGAGTAGCATACACCAGGACAAAAATAAACATGTGGCCTACGTTAAAGGTGCTCCTAAAAAGATTATTAACCTTTCAACAACCATATCTGTCGATGGAAAAGTTAAACCATTTTCCAGTTCTGCTAAAGAGAAAATAATATCTAAACATGACAAACTGGCAGCATCTGGACTGCGAATCCTAGCAATGGCCTACCGAAATCTTCCGGAGGATTATGACAATTACAGTGCTGATGCTGTTGAACAGGATCTCGTCTTCTTGGGGATGGTAGCCATGCAGGACCCTCCACGTCCAGAGGTTAAACCAGCGGTTGATGACTGTCATCGGGCAGGAATTCGTATTATCATGATCACTGGTGATTACGGACTTACTGCGCGTGCCATTGCCCAGGAAGTAGGGATTGTTGGGGAAGGCCCTTGCCATATAATTAAAGGGAAAAAACTTAACCAGATGTCTGATGAGGATGTTCGAAATGTTTTAATTTCGGGTGAGAATGTTATATTCGCCCGTGCAGTGCCTGAACACAAGATGAGGATTGCCAGCATCCTGGAAAGCATGGACGAAATTGTGGCCATGACTGGAGACGGTGTTAACGATGCCCCCGCACTTAGAAAGGCAGATATAGGGATTTCTATGGGAATTACCGGGACTGATGTAGCCAAAGAGGCTGGAGATATGATCCTTACCGACGATAATTTCGCTACCATTGTGGAAGCCATCAAAGAAGGTCGAACCATTTATGAGAACATTCGTAAATTCATTACCTATATCTTCTCTCACGAAACCGCTGAAATCGTGCCCTTCCTTATGATGGTTCTGTTTAGAATTCCTTTACCAATTACAGTTATGCAAATCCTGGCTATTGACCTGGGAACAGACACTGTACCTGCACTGGCACTTGGTGTTGGCCCATCAGAGTCTGATGTCATGGAAAGACCGCCTCGTGCTCGTAACGAGCGTCTGTTGAATTTTGGGGTGATATTCCGGGGATACATTTTCCTGGGGATAATTGAAGCAGCCCTGGTAATGTCTGGTTTCTTTTGGATCCTGTTTAGCAGTGGATGGACCTGGGGTCAGCAGCTCGCCTTTACCGATCCGGTTTATATGAAGGCTACCAGCATGGTATTTGCAGGGATAGTCCTTGCCCAGATGGGAAACCTCCTCGGCTGCCAAACAAACAGAACTTCAGTATTTCAAGTAGGAATTTTTAAAAACAAATGGATTTTAAGAGGTATTGCATTCTCAGTTGCAGTTATACTGGCCATTATTTACATTCCCCCATTGCAGGGGATATTTGGCACGGCTGCACTTGGATTAAATGAATGGTTATATCTACTCACATTTGTTCCGATAATGTTCGTGGCAGATGAAGTGCGTAAATATTTTGTCCGCAATGGATGAAAATAGGGTTATAATGAAAACTGATTAATTAGAACTGATTCTTTAATGGTACTTCTTTATGATAAATCATATTAGAGAGAAAATAAAAACGAAATTATTAAGAATCTTACAGTTGTTAGAAAAGTTATAAGGAGATGTTAAAATGAAATGGCAAATTGTTATTTTATCAGCTTTAGTTTTAGTTTTGATGTCATTTTCGGCAGTTTCGGCCTATGAAGAGCCTTCGGGGACATCAGAATCGCAGATCAGTCAATCTACCATGGCCAGTATTGCGCCAGTTATGAAGGGGAGCCGTGGAGGTAGTTTTGGCAGTAGCAGCTCCAAATCTTCTTCCAGTAAAAAGATAAAGATAGGTGATGGTGACGATGATGATTATGATGATGATTCCAGTGGAGGTTTCTCCTGGATGTATATTGTAGTTGTGATAATTATCATTGCAATAATTGGATTTGCAGTCTGGTATCTCTTCCTTCGTTAATAAAATAGGGTGGATGCCATAACATGTTCGTACTTCTGCGGGTGCTCAGGAAAAGCCTACCCCTGGTTGCTAAACAGAGGTTAACTTGGATTCTTATCCTGGTTCTTGGCATAATCGCTTACGGAACCATAGGATTCCATTTTATTGAAGGCCAACCATGGATAGTGTCCTTTTACTGGACATTCGTAACCATAGGAACAGTGGGATACGGTGACTATAGTCCTAGCACCCCTCTGGGAATGTTTTTCGCAGTTAGTCTGATTGTGTTAGGTATAGGAACTTTTGCCCTGGCAGTGGAGTCCCTGGTTAATTTAATATTCAAAAGGCAGCAAATGAAAATTTTGGGGCTGATAAACGTGGAAAAATCCAAACACGTAGTTATATGCGGCTGGACTGAAAGCACAGTCGAGTGTATAAAAGAGATGGGAAAGGGTGGCGAGATTTTCGTCCTTGATGAAGATGAACAGGTGCGCAAAAACGCCTTGAAAAACGGGGCCAACTTTGTTCAGGGTGATCCCACACTCATCAAAGATCTAAAGAAGGCCAATGTTAAAGGTGCACAGGCAGTCATAGTGGACATGGATTCAGACTCTAAAACAATCCACACCATTCTTAGCATACGTAAAATAGATAAAAACGTGCGAATAATAGCCGAAGCTCAACGTTACGAGAACATTGAACAGATAAAACTGGCAGGTGCCAGTCAGGTTATATCTCCCTTCGTTATTTCAGGCCGTCTAATGTACAAAAGCATAGATGACGGTTATGAGGCCATGTTTGTCCAGGATGTCCTGGCAGAACACACCAGCCGAGAACTCAGAGAAGTTAAAATCAGCTCAAAAAGTCCATTCACCGGGTTAAGTCTTTTAGAGGCCGATATTCACGAGAAAACTGGCGTGGTTGTGGTTGGAGTTGGTCGTGACGGCGAATTGGCTATTGATCCTCCCCGTAATTACACATTGGAAACTGGTGATGTGATTCTGGGCATTGGTAAGGCAGATGAATTTGAAAAACTGGAAGGAACCTAATTTCGTGTTTAAACCCAGTTAAAACATCTTATTTCAAGGTTTAACCTTTACTTTTACTTTTTTTAAAGGAGTTAATATTAACGCGTTTTCATGGAAATTAACACCGAAAGAATGGGCAATTATCAGTACTTTATCCGTTTCTGCCTGTTCCAGTGTTTTTGAAAACTCCTCATCCATCTCCCAGTTTGGTGAAAATATTTGAGCATCTTCTCTGGGGATTAAAAAAAGCACTGCAGAATTCATTCCCTCTTTCTTAGCTTTAATAAGCTCTTCAAGGTGTTTTTTTCCTCGGATAGTGGGGGCATCAGGGAATTTTCCATGACCTTCTTCTACCAGGGTGCAGCCCTTCACTTCCAGGAGCATCTTACTTGAGAGAATTTTACCCTCCTTTTCAGATAATTCCTTCACACTTGTATCATCAGGGGTTAGAAGAAAATCTATGCGACTTTTTCCAAAAGTGTATTCTCTCTTCTCTACACTGTAAGAGGATAATTCGGACACTATCTTTGATTCAATGAGCTCTGCTGCCAGATCACTATGGAAACCTGAATTAATAAGCACCCAGATTCCTTCACTTTCAACAGCAATTACATCATATTTGGTCTTGCGGTTTGCCGGATTTAATGCTGGGCGGAGGAGTAACTTTGCTTCGGGAAGCAACAATTCTTGTAGTCGGCCAGGATCCCTTAAATGTGCAGTTTCTATTATTCCTTCAGATTCAAAGGTTACCATGAACCGGTTCGGCCTATCCAGGAATTTTCCTGTTAAAATGTTGTTAATTTTCATTTTATGATGATTTAACCATTATACTAAATTATTCCACATAAACTATCACTTTTTTATATGAGCAATATACTTATTTTTACCTTTCTTTTCATAAATCAAACCTTTGTAATTATTGTGCCTCAATTTTATGGATAAATCATCTGGATCTAGATTATATTCCTTGATCAACTGTATCCAATAATCTACCAATTCCTGTGCATAACTTTTTAATTCATTTTCATATTTTTTCGCCGCAATATACCTACGTCTAGTACTTAACAATGCGAAAAGCAAATAAAGCGTTATAAAAGGACCTAATATCAGAAAAAACAGATAATTGTTATTGTATACATCGATAAAGTACATAATTCTAATTCCAATTAGAATTATTATCAAACATATCGCCAAATAACTGATGAAAGAAAAACCAGTGTCTACTTGGGCAAAACGATATCTATCAAAATTTGAATGACCTTTCGACTTAACTATCCTATGATAATTTAGGTTATACCTCAATGAATACCTCAAAAAGAATTCGTCAGGAGAGGGGTTAAGTAAATTAGAGTAGATTCCCTCGTGCAAAAAAGGATCCATTTTTTTCTGGATCTTTTTATACAAATTAGGACTATTCCGTGCAAAGAAAAGTTTTTTTCCCTGTTTTGAAAATGAATTAAAACGGATATTAAATGGATATGGAGATATACCCACCACCACTGGCGACCTAAAAGAATCTATCTCCATTATAAATGAACACACCCCCTCAAGCATCTTAGTATGATCTAAATCTTCTTTCGACGGGCGAGGATAGTCTTTACCCACTAAATATGTCCAAACCATCATCACAGTAATTACAAATGCATAGCTGAGTAAAAACACCGAATAACAAAGAATCCCGGAAGTATAATTGTTCAGTATTACTAGAATCGGGTTTAACGCTGAAATAATGATTATATTTGAAAAATGAATTTTAATGGGTGGTGATTTTTTATAAGACATTCTTATTGTAAGCAATGTTGAGAGGAAAACTGGCATAAAGAGTATTATTGCTTCTGATAATGCAACATAAAGCAAAAGATAAGGGCTAAGGCTACGTACAAAGATGCTGAATTCAGGGCCAGGAACATGATACAGAGTTATTGTGTCTTTAAGGGCAATTAAATAAATAAAAAATAAGATAATTATGGAAAAAATCTCTTTAAACTTCATTAGGTCACCCTAAAACAATTTGTAATGAATTCTTAAAAAACTTTCTAAAAATAATAAATTGAAGTAAATTTAAAAAAATCAAAGATTTAAACTATCAACTACACTGGCAAATTCTTTGGCGTGGTCAAATGTTTCAGTAAATGATGCATAAGTGTAAGTTTCATAGACCATGGCCGGTGTTCCAGACTCTATAATTGGTATGGTCACATATGGACCGCTGGTAGGTCCACCATCAAATGGTGGGATATAAAATACAAGCCATGGTATTTTACTCACTATTAAATTGGCCAGAAAGCGGGACCGCCTATCATCTGAAGGAACAGAGATGAATCTGGTTTCAGGGTAGTCTCCCTTAGTGGAGTGAACATCCACCACCAGACTATATTTTCCCTTCTTTATGTCAGGTACAGCATAGTCCAAGGCCAGTTGCTGACCATTAATCCTCCCTTTAGTATAGTCATCCCTATTTTTTGTTACTGTAATCTGATAAACGTAGTAACAGTATTTTAATGATTTACTGCCGCTAATTACAGTCATCATGGCCTGGTGTGCCTGAACTTCCTGAGGATGCACCCCAACAACATAGGCAACTTTAACTGGCGACATTGGATTACCATAGGGACCGTAACGAACCACAAAACCATAATCACGTTGACCAAGAAATTTAACTGATGTGATAGAATCAGATTTAATCTGGTCGGATGAATTATCAATCAATGAACCATTAAAAGCATTAGAATCCCCTTTATAATCTGAAAACGTTCCAAGGGCAATTATAATAATTATTAACGCTGTCCCTAACCATATTTCCCTCTTCATATTAATATCACCTTATAAATGTAGATTTACTCCAATATAGATGTTATTTAAACGTTTATTCTAATTTGGACCTATTAAAATAAGGCCCCCCTGGCCAATAGGAAATTAAGATTTAACATAAGTATGGTTCCATTGGTTGTAATGGTTAATATTTTATTAGAATAAGTTTACAATGAATGTTAATTATAAGGATGAGTAAAAGGTAATGAACTATTAATACCACATCTTGTGATAAAAACTTTATAATAGATAAATAATTCAAATAACAGGATTTAAAAGATTTAGAGGTGAAAATGCATTGCATCCACGACCCAGTCCCATCGCCGCGTCACTTTATACTCTCCGAGATTTGAATGCTGATGTTATTATCCTCCACGGACCCCATGGTTGCTGTTTCCGTACCGGCCGTCTCCTGGAAAATGATGGAGTGAGGGTGGTTACCACTGCCATGTCAGAGAATGATTTCATTTTCGGAGCATCAGCCAAGCTAGAGGAAACTCTTAAAGAAGCAAATGAACTTTTCCATCCAAAACTGGTGGGAGTGGTGGGCACTTGTGCCAGTATGATCATCGGGGAAGACATGCGTGAAGCAGTCAGCAACGCTGGAATCCCTGCTAAAGTATTAACTGTGGAGTCTCATGGAGGGTTAAGTGAAGGTGATAACACAGAAGGAGCTATAGCTGTTTTAGACGCAGCAGAACTAGAAGGTGTGATCTCTCGTGATGAAGCAGATAGGCAGATTACAATGCTTAAAAAAGCCACCGAAATCGAGAAAACCAGAGGAATGGCCCAGGGAAAATATATAAAACCCTCTTACGGGGATGATAAAGAAGAAGTAGCCCAGATTCTTCTCGATGCCTTTGAAAATGGAGATAAAATTGCTCTGGTTCTCAACGCCAAGAAAGAAACATCTTACCTCTTCGCTGATATTTTAAAAATACATTTCCAGGAGGTTTATCCTGAAAACCCACCAAAAATCATTGGTAATCTAGATGATGGAATTGGGTTGCCCCGTATCCGGCAACATGCCCAGAATATAAAGATGGAACTGGATATGAATGTTGATATTATAACCGGTGGTTTGGATGAATATCCTGTAACTGGAAAAAAAGCAGTGGAATTCCTTGAAAAAAATAATTTTGACATTGTGGTGGTGGCAGGAGTACCTCATGCCCTCCCTATTGAGAAATTAAAAACAAAAACAATTGCCATTACTGACGGTCCAAGACTGGTGGAGCCTCTAAAGAATTTAGGTTACAATTGGGTGGTCACTGAACTGGACGCTCATGCAAAAACCCTGGGAACTGATAAAATCGTTCCTTCCGATTTCGGAACTGTTTTAAGAAAAAAGATTAATGAAAAACAATGATAGCTATAATTGATTACGGCAGCGGGAATCTGAAAAGCATCAGCAATGGATTTCAACAAATTGGTGCTGAAGTACTGATAACTCAGGATAAAGAAGAACTGACAAATGCCGATGCACTTATTCTTCCTGGAGTTGGAGCTTTCGGAACTGCCATGCAAAATTTGACCAAATATAAAGAAACTATTCACCAACATATCAATGAGGAAAAACCATTTTTAGGGGTTTGTTTAGGTTTGCAGGTCCTTTTTGGTGAAAGTGAGGAAAATCCTGGGATTTGTGGGCTGGATGTGTTGCCAGGAAAGGTTGTGCGATTTCCAGAAAGTCTGGAAAATGGTGGCCTAAAAGTACCCCATATGGGCTGGAATAACCTGAATATCCGGAAGAAATCATCTTTAATAAAGGGGATTGGCAATGATTACATGTATTTTGTTCACTCCTATTATGTGCAGCCTGATGATGATGAAATAGTGGTTGCAACCGTTGATTATGGTTTAGATGTTCCGGCCATTGTGGCTCAAGATAATGTGTTTGCCACCCAGTTTCACCCGGAAAAGAGTGGGAATGTGGGTCTGAAAATATTGGAAAACTTTCTTAAACTGGTTTAAAGATTGGTTTTTAGTACTAAAAAGTAAGAAAAATTTATATATTAGTAATACTAAGAAGGTGTAAGTGTGGATATGGAAGGTTTCGCCAGGCGTGCCCTGGCAGACAGTGACGAAAAATCTGTTCAAAAAAGTCTCCAGGAAAAGATACTGGAATTTAAAGATATTTCCCCTGAACAGGCAGGTCAAATGGCAAAGGCCGTTCTGGATGAAGTTAAATACACCCTGAAAATAGAAAACCACCCTGATGAATCCCTTAAAAACCTCATAAATTACCCCAAATCTGGAGTGGGTATGGGAGAAATGGGTGTTGGATCTCGGGGCGCAGGAGACTTCTTTGTCCACCGGCAGATCGCCGAGATCGTAAAAAGCAGCCACACTGATGCCTTCATTAATCCCACTGCACAAGACGATGGTGGAGTAGTCAAAGCACCTGCCGGTGCAGATGAAGTATATATAACCACCGCAGTAGATGGAATTCACTCCCGGTTAAGTGAGTACCCATTTCTGGGAGGTTTTCATGTGGCCAGGGCTTCCATGAGGGATGTTTGTGTTATGGGATCCCAGCCTGTAGCCCTACTTAGTGACCTGCACTTGGCAGATGATGGAGAAGTTGCAAAACTCTTTGACTACACTGCCGGAGTGTGTGCTGTTTCAGAACTCACAGGAGTCCCCCTGGTAGCAGGCAGCACTCTCCGTGTAGGTGGAGACATGGTTCTAGGAGATAGACTGGTCAGTGCTGTAGGTTCAGTGGGAATATCTCCTTATCCCCCCACTGCCCGGAAACGAGCCGAAGCCGGTGATGTCATTCTCTTAACTGAAGGGTCTGGTGGCGGAACTATAACCACAACCGCACTGTATCATGGCCTATTTGATGTTGTATGGGAAACTATGGACATTAGCTTCATTCAAGCCTCTGAAGCCATATTACGGGCAGGTCTACTTCCAAAAGTCCATGCCATGACTGATGTGACCAATGGAGGACTCAGGGGTGATGCTCATGAAATATCTCAAACTACTGGGCTGGGAATGGCCTTCTGGGAGGATGAGATCCGACAACAGATAAACCCTAAAGTTTTGGGCATGCTGGAAAGCCTGGATATCGATCCATTGGGTGTTTCCGTGGATTCACTCATGATTATAGCCACTGAAGATGTGGCCAGTGAAGTAGAAAATGTGGTTTCGAACTCCGGAGTAAAAATCGGCCAGATAGGTGAAGTTGATGACACTGGAATTCCCAGACTGATAAGTGACCATGGAGAAACCGAACTTAAGCCACTCTTCCGTGAAGCAGCCTACACCAAGATCAAAAAGTTCGTGGGCGACGTACACCCCGAAGACTTTGAAGAAATGAAACAAAAAGTTGAAAAGGCGGCTCAAGAAGCAATCGCGAAAAAAGACCAGATTGTTGCAAGAATAAGGAAAAATGATTAGAGAAAAAATTTGCAGAATAAATACAATAATTGTGAAGTTTATGGATGAGAGAGGATTCGCTTATACCCTTGATGCAGTATTGGCTTTAATACCAGTCATAATTATCATTTTAGGAGTTAGTAACCTTCCTACATCTAATGAACCCTCTAATCATATCTATTCTTCCCAGAAAGCACAGGATATTATGGATTTCATGGCCCAATACAGGCCGGGAGGAGGAATGACTGTGCTTGAGACCTTATCAACCATCCTGGAATCCGGAAGCAATAATCCAGCAAGTATACAGTGCGCTGGAGAAAACGCGTCTACTATTCTTAATAAAAACTTCCCGGAACTGGAATATCTTCTAACCGAAGAAAACCAATTGGGTGGTAAAATCCTGACTGGCAACTTAGATATTGAAAATGCTGATAACGTGGCTACTGCCTCCCGGAACTATGGTAACTACACCTATCGAATCTATGTAAAATAAAAACTATCAAAATACTTTTTTTTGTTAATAAATTCATTATTCAATTAAAAGGACACATTTATCAAAACCATTCAACGGAAGATAAACATATGAAACTTTTTAAACATGACGCATCATCCCAAGAAAACTTTGCCAATTTAATTTCATGGATTACCAATCCTCCATTTCTTGCTATTCCTGTTTTCATTATTATAAATTACATCCTGCTATATAATGGAAACTGGTTATGGTTTTCCGGAGTAAGCATATTTTTTGTAAGCATTTTACCAATTATAACCAGTTTTGTGTGGATTAAAAAGAAAAATTTAGAAGCAGATATGCCACGAAGGGAAGATCGAATTTATCCCCTTTTACTGGTTATCTTATCCTATGTAATAGGGGTTTTAGTTCTCTACACCCTAGGAGCACCCCAACTAACTACAGTCCTAATGATCTGTTATCTTAACAATACTCTTACTTTATTCTTTATCAGTCTTTACTGGAAGATCAGTATTCACGCTATGGGCACCGCTGGCCCGGCAACTGCAATAATATATCTTTTCGGCTGGCCTGGCGTCATATTCAGTTTACTGGTACCCCTGGTGATCTGGAGCAGACTACACCTCAACAGACACACCCCAACCCAGCTCATCATGGGGACTATTTTGGGCTATCTTTTAACATCCCTGCAAATTTATCTTTTAATAGGATTTTAGTAAATACTAGATTAATAATTCAACAATATTTCTAAATGATTATTTGATACAAGGGGATTGTTTAAAAAAATGGAATGTGAATATTTCGAAAAATTAAAGGATTATAATTATGGGGATCTGTTGGCTGAAACCCGTCACTGGCTTATAATCCTTGCCCCTGACCAGCGAAACCTAGGAACCTGCGTTGTGGCCCTTAAAAGAGATGAAAAGGAACTCAGAGGTTTGACAAGGGGAGAATGGCTTGACCTGGACCAGATAGTGAAAAAACTGGAATCAGCAGTTAAAAAGGCTTTCAACGCCACCATGTTCAACTGGGGCTGTCTGATGAACTCCTCATATCTAGATGAACCCCCATCGCCACATCTTCACTGGCATTTCATTCCACGTTACAAGAATCCAGTAAAGTTCCGTGGTAAAACATTTGAAGACCCCTGTTTCGGCAGAAGCACGATGCATAACCGCAGGGGTGCTGTTGAACTTTCTGAAGAGTTTAAAAATAAAATTAAAACCAGAATCATGGAATATTTGGAAGTTTAGAGTATTCTCTAACTCAACTAATCCTACAATTAAAACAAATATTATTGATATCAATAAGGATCTCTTTAAAAAACCTAAACAAAACTTAAATAGAAAAAAAATCAACTACTTATAGGTTTCAATCAATACCATTGAAACACTTAATTTCTATTTTCTGTGCCCTGATAGTGTAGTGGATATCACGTAGGATTGCGGATCCTATTACCCGGGTTCAAGTCCCGGTCAGGGCATATCTTTTTTAAAAAAATTACCTTTTAATGAATTTAATTTCTCCATTAATACTCTGAATAATACTCTTTTTCCATTTATCATTTCTATCAGGATAGTCTGCGCGGTAATGTGCACCTCTACTTTCTTCACGTATAAGAGCAGCTCTAGTAACTAGCTCTGCTATTAAGATCATGTTTTCCAGTTCCAGGGCGTCCTGTAAGTGCTGGTTATATCCAGTAACATCCGGAACTGTCATGCGTGCCATTTTATCTTTAATTGTGGCAATTCTCTGTAAAGCGATTTTTAGCCCTTCCTCTCTCCGTATAATGGCTACATTATTCCACATGACTTCTTGAAGTTCTTCTTTAAGCTGGAATGGATAGTAATCCCCATCTTTGAACAGTTTTTTAATTCTCACCTGTTCATCCTCCGCATAAGTTGGCTTCATTTCAAAACTTGATTTGGACACATTTTTAGCAGCTAATTCGCCAGCACGCTTACCGAAAACCTGAGTTTCTGCCAGGGCATTTCCACCGAGACGGTTCGCCCCATGCACTCCTCCTGCTGCTTCTCCAGCCACGTAAAGGTTGGGAATGTTAGTCTCACAGTGAGCATTTATCATGGTTCCTCCCATAAAGTGATGGGCTGTGGGAGCTACTTCCATTGGTTCTTCTCTGATGTCCACACCAACATCCTGGAATTGTAGGAGCATGGTTTCCAGTTTTTCCTCGATTAACTCTGGGCTAAGGTGACTCACATCCAGATAGACACCACCATTTTCAGTACCTCTGCCTTCCATTATTTCATTGTAGATGGCCCTTGAAACCACATCTCTGGTTGCCAATTCTCCTCGAGGGTCATAATCCTTCATGAAGCGTTTTCCCTCTGAGTTTATGAGTCTGCCTCCTTCACCACGCACTGCCTCTGTCACCAGGACTCCGCGACGGGAATCAGGGTATAGCATACCTGTGGGGTGGAATTGAACTTGTTCCATGTCCAACAGATCAGCCCCAGCATTCCAAGACAGGGCGTATCCATCCCCTGTTTTCTGCAGGGCGTTGGAGGTTACTGGGTAAATCCATCCAGCCCCGCCAGTAGTTATGATGGTTGATTTAGCAATAAAAGTGATGAAATTATTGTCAGATAAAGATATTCCAAATGCTCCACCTATCCTGCCTTCACTGTCTTGTATGAGTTTGGTGATCATAACCTCATCCATAGTTTGGATGTCCTGACGGATGATTTCCTCTTTAAGGGCAGTCATCATCTCATGACCAGTCCTGTCCCCCTGAAAACAGGTCCGGCGATATGTCTGACCACCAAAAGGTCGCTGGTTCAGTTCACCTGATTCCTGGCGGTCAAATAATGCCCCATAACTTTCCAGTTCAGTTAATCTGTCGGGTGCTTCTTCAACCAGTATGCGTGCCAGTTCCGGATCGTTTAGATATCCCCCTCCTTTAAGTGTATCCTCAAGGTGGGCCTGGATACTGTCTTCTGCATCTACATAGGCAAAAGCTGCATTATATCCTCCTTCTGCAAGAGTTGTGCAACCTGATTTGAATGATAATCCTTTTGACACTATTATAACATCTTTACCATGTTTTTTGGCTTCTATGGCTGCTCTGCATCCGGCTCCTCCGGATCCGATGACCAGTACATCAGTCTGATAAGTCTCTATTTCCATGTTAATGAGATTGCACTCCCTTTTTATTTAAGTTTTTTAAGTATGCCAACAGATGTTAGAGTATAACTAAATATAAATATAAAAATAATGTAAAACAATTTCTTATTATCTTATAACCCTGAGGAGGATGTGCAGTGAAGAAGAAGGAGATATTGAAACTGGCAAAAAGGGATTTTGAAAAGGCTTGGGTGGAAACAGGTCTAAACCTTAGAAAGCCCCATCATGATGATGAATATCCTCGTCTGCACCTTAAAACTGGGCAAACTCATCCATTAAATGATACTATTGCCAAGTTACGTCAAGCATACCTCATGCTTGGTTTTTCTGAAACGATTAACCCCTTGTTTATAGAAGAAGACCATGTTTACCGTCAGTTCGGACCGGAAGCCCCTGCAGTTTTGGATCGGTGCTTCTACTTGTCAGGTCTACCTCGTCCAGATATAGGGATCAGTTTAGACAAGATTGAAAAAATAGAGGCATTAGGCATTTTTTTAGATGAAGAAAAAATACAGTCTCTTAAAGAGGTATTCCGCAGTTACAAAAAGGGTGATACCAGTGGAGATGATTTGGTGCAAGATGTTTCCTCTTCCCTGGAAGTGGAAGATGAAGCAGGACTCAGAGTATTGGAAAGGATTTTCCCCGAACTAAGAGAACTCACCCCAATCCCTAGTAAAACCACTTTACGCTCACATATGACATCTGGCTGGTTCATAACCCTGGAGGCCATGACAAAAACCCATCCACTCCCGGTTAAATTATTTTCAATTGACCGTTGCTTCCGTCGTGAACAACGGGAAGATTCAAGCCACTTAATGACATATCACTCTGCATCATGTGTCTGGATGGAAGATGAAGTGTCCCTGGATCTGGGAATGGCAGTTTCGGAGAGTTTACTTGAATACTTCGGTTTTAAGAAGTTCAAGTTCTTACCTGATGAGAAGAAATCCAAATATTACATCCCTGGCACCCAGACTGAAGTTTATGGTTATCATCCCCAGTTAAATAACTGGGTGGAAGTGGCCACCTTCGGATTATATTCTCCAATAGCCCTGGCACGGTATGGAATTGAGCAGGAAGTAATGAATCTGGGAGTGGGAGCTGAAAGGATGGCCATGATACTCGGAGGGTATGAAGATATTCGTAAGATGGTATACCCCCAGATATACAACAAAAAGAGCCTCAGTGATCGTGAACTGGCCTCAATGCTCCGTATGGATCTCTATCCTGTGACTGAGGATGGAAGAAATCTTGCAGAATCAATTATAAGCACTGCTCGGGAACACGGTGATACACCTTCACCCTGCAATTTTACTGTTTTTGAGGGGAATTTCATGGATAAAACCATTGAAGTGAAACTTGTAGAGCCAGAAGCAGGCACTAAACTACTGGGACCTGCCAGTTGGAACCGTATATACGTTCATGATGGTAACATTGTAGGAGTGCCCCATCCCCACACCATTGATAGTCTTCAACCTCCTGAAGATGTGGTTGAGGAAATCATTGAGGGTATGGGAAAGGAAATCGTTGATGATCTGGCTATTCAGGCCCTAAAAAAAGGTGTTCCCACTGGTATCAGTTATCTGGAAGGCGTAGCTGCACAGGCAGCCTACCGTCTCGAGGAAATGATAATCAGTGGAGAGGAAAAACTTAGTTTAAGGACTACAATTGCCAAATTACCATCTGATGTAAACCTTAAACTGGATGAAGTGGCTGTGCGTTACATTACCAGTAAAAATAAGGTTATTGACATTAGAGGGCCAATATTCTGTACTATAACTGGTGAAATTAAGGACTGATCAATTAAGATAAATGTTTAACTGGTGGAAAATATTAAAATGGTAACTGAAAGGAATAAAATGGAAATCAAAGGAGTTATTGTCTCCGGAACCCATGAAGGAAGTTATTTCATGTCTTTAGATGTTTATCAGGGCGAATTCCTGGAAAAACTTGGATTTAAACCATTTCCCGGGACTCTTAACCTTGAAATTTCTGAGGAAGATGCAAAATCAATACATGATCTAAGTGACAAGATGGGAATTATTAAGGGAAGCGGCAAGTTTGGAGATGTTAAATTCTTACTAGCCCAGTTAAACAGGAAAATAAGTGGCGCTGTATTGTTTCCGGTTAAAACAGAGCATTCTAATGAAATTCTGGAGTTTGTGGCTGAGGAAAACCTCAGGGAAGCATATCACCTTAAAGATGGAGATCCCGCCACTCTAAAAATAGATTAAGTAAGATTTATTAAATGAGATTGATTATTGTTTTTTAAATATAATATGTTTCAAAAATCAATCAATATTGTGAGACATTTCCCGATAGTATAGTTTAACAATATTACTCGAAAAAAATCTAATCTTGTGATCATATGATAAAAAAAGCCATAGAATCCTTTAAGAAAGGAGAAATAGTTTTAATCTTTGATGATGATAACCGTGAACGGGAAACCGACATGATTTTGGCTGCGGAGTTCATGACCCCCCAGCACATGACCACCATTAGAAATGATGCTGGTGGCCTGGTTTGTGTGCCAATATCCTCCGAAATATCGGATGAACTGGGTATTCCATTCATGACCGATGTAATGGAAGCAGCCAGTGACAAATATCCTGTTTTAGCAGGTTTATCACCCACAGATATTCCTTATGACGAGAAATCAGCTTTCTCAATTACAGTAAACCACCGAAAGACTTTTACTGGAATCACTGATAATGACCGGGCCTGTACCATTAAAGAACTGGGATTATTATGCAAAAATGGTAATTTCACTGATTTCGGCAAATATTTCAGGTCCCCTGGACATGTAACCCTCCTCAGAGCTTCTGAAGGCCATGTATTAAAGAGGAAAGGCCACACTGAGATGAGTGTTGCCCTGGCTGAAATGGCAGGATTGACGGAAGTGGCAGTCTGCTGTGAAATGATGGATGATGAGAGCGGTAATTCAATGACCACCGATGATGTAGCAGTTTACGCCAAAAAGAATGATCTGGTGTTTTTAAGTGGTGCAGAATTAATTGAAGGATACCATGAGTTTAGAGGCATTTAACAAACTTCAAACACTTTATTGCCCGCTAAACTATCTTTTTAATACTTTTCCATTTTAGTCAAATTTTATAAAATATAATTTTTCTAATCAAAATCCTTTAATATTTCATCATAAGATGAGTAACCCGTAAAGCGTGGTTTTTCAGCCATTTTAATTATCCCATCAACATCCAGATTCTCTTCAACGGTTTCTATGGCCTTCTGACAGAAGTCTTCCAGTTTTATCTCCACCTCGGGAGTTCCTCCCCTGGCAGCTAACTGTGCCTTGGGAACTTTACCCACCCAGTCAAGACCAGTAGTGTTTTTAAGATAATTAGATGCTGTTTCAGCTATTTGTTCATGGTAAACCTTGTTTAATATGACACCAGTGGTTTTTATACCCATTTTATGCATCATGTCAACATGGGAAGCCAGTTCCAGAGCAGCAGTTTCGATTCCTCCTTTGTTGCATGCAGTGACCAGTAAGGTAGGAATGTTTCCGGCTTTGGCAACTTCGGCGGCGGAGAAAGGTGTTTTTTCATTTAAAAGACCTGTAAAAATGCTCATAACAGCTTCAATCAGGATTAAATCATAGCCTTGCCCTTGGATATCTGTGATGGTTTCTTCCAGGTCTTTCCAACCCAACCCTCCTATCTGGATAGATGAAAATTTCTCCATTTTCTCCTTGTTCAAGTAGAGGGATGGTACTAAGTCTCTTATATCTGGACCTACCTTCAGAACGCCAACTCTAATACCCATTTTGCGCATTACGCCTACTATACCTGCTGTTAGGAAGGTTTTACCCGAATCTGATCCTGTGCTGGCAATCATGAGACATGGTGGCGTTTTGGGTGTGTTAGGGCTTTTTGATGACGGGTATTCTGAATTTATTTCCAATCCTATGCCCACTTCTCGTTTCATTTTCTTTACCAGTTCTTGATTGGCACTTTTTATCTTTTGAATGTCTTTTTCATCTGCATCCAAGTAATTAAGGATATTATTATTAAGAATGGGGTTCTCATCCAGAGATGCGTGGACCATGACCCCCACAACATTTCCATCATCATTGCGTACTCCGGACAGTATTTTTCGAGGATTATCGGTGTAATCTGTTCTTTTAACACTTGAAAATAAAATTGGAGGCGCATCACCTTTTATATCACCATATGTGTGGCAGTGGAAACCGGTTACGGTTTCTCCTATTATCCTTTTGGTTAGGAAAGATTCATCAACTACCTCTGCCTCAACACGGTCGGTTCCGATGAGGGGGTGGAATGTTACGTCTAGTATTCCTAACCCCGGCCTTTCCACTGGACATGGAGATTTTCGGCCAATATCTGTTTTATTTGCCAGTACTTGGAAACCTGAGCACATCCCTAAAACGAAGTTCCCCTGACTGTCCATCTTCCGGATTACAGTTTCTACTTCCGGACTGATGCTTAATGATTCCATAATACTCCCGCCAGGGATTATAAGACCATCTAATACTTGATGACCCTTTTTTCCATTTACTAGGCCATTATCTTTTAAGAAGTGGGTGGGAAGTTCTCCGAAGTTTTCAAAGGCCGGTAATGATCCTTTAACGTATAGTATGCCTATTTTTTTCATGAAAACCTCGTATTTATTTCATCTGGAGTTTTTTAGAGGTAATTGATTAAAAAAATTAAAATTGATTAATTTAACGCTTCGTGTGCAGCCATGAGCTTGATTATTTTTTCATCGTCCAGTGGTTTGGCCTGGAATTGCATTCCCACAGGTATTCCATTTACATCACCTGCTGGGGTGCTGGCGGCGGGTATCCCTGCCAGGTTGGCTATAACTGTCAGGATGTCATAGGCGTACATTTCCATGGGTTCCAGCTCCGTGCCTACTTTGTGAGGCAGTTTAGGGACTGTCGGACCCACTAGTACATCCACATCTTTTAAAAGCCCGGTTATTTCTTTTCTTATGAGTGATCGAGCTTGTAGTGCTTTTTTGTAGTATTTGCCACTGTACTCTTTCTGGCTTATGTAGGATCCCATGTGTATTCTGCGCAGTACTTCGTCTCCACAGACTTCTTCGATTCGTTCCCCGTATTTTCGGCCATCATATTTTCGGGTTGCTGAAAAGAATTCAACATAGTTTATTAGATAATAGGTTGGTAGACATAATTCCAGATAATCGAAGTTTAATTCCACCACTTCTGCCCCTGCCTCTTGCATTTGGTTGATGCGATCTTCAATTATATTGACTATAGCCTTATCAGAGACATCATAGAATTCCTTCACTACACCCAGCCGCATGCCTTTAAGGGCATCTTGCGGATCATTGATGCTGGCAGCAAAATCAGGTACCTTCCAGTCAATGGTTGTGCACTCCCGACGATCCTCTCCCGCAATAACATCCAGCATTAAAGCTATTCCACTGGTATCTGTGGCGAATGGACCTATCTGGTCGAAGCTCATGGCCAGATCCAGAAGTCCCTGCCTGCTAACTACACCATAAGTGGGTTTGAATCCCATCACTCCACAGTGAGATGCAGGGTTCCGGATGGATCCTCCTGTGTCGGAGCCCAGAGCAAGATCACACATTTCGGAAGCTACTGCTGCGGCACTTCCCCCACTGGATCCTCCCGGTATTCGTCCAGGAGCTCTTGGGTTGTCAGTGGGGCCGTGAAATGATGTTTCAGTGGAACTTCCAGCAGCGAATTCATCCATATTGGTCATTCCCACAATGATACCATCTTCAGCCTTTATACGTCTGATCACTGTGGCATCATAACTGCCAATGTAGTTTTCGAGAGTCTTAGAGGCAGCAGTGATATGGAAATCCTCCACATTGATGTTGCTTTTAATACCTATTACCAGGCCGGCTAGTTTCCCTACTTTTTCACCGTTAGTTATCTTATTATCAATTTCTTCAGCCATTTGGAGAGCTTCATCATTTTTAAACTCTACAAATGCTTTTGTTTTTGGGTTGTGTTTGTTGATTCTTTCAATGAATTCTTCCAAGTTTTCTGACGCCTTATTCTCGTGAGTCCGGATTGATTGTGATTTTTCTATAATATTCATGTTCCCACCTATTACGTGAGTAGTGACTTGCTCTTATTTAGTTCATTCTTTGATTTGGAAAATTAATCTTATTATATTTACCATTGGTGCAAATGCTTGTGTAAAAAAATAATCTTAGATTTATTTTTATTCTAAGGATTCATAAAATAAAATAAGTTTCCCAGATCTAGGACTCCCAGCAAATAGAGGGCTAATATTAAAATTGGCTGGTGTATTAAGTAAATTAAAAGAGAATGCCTACCAATATAACTAAAACTCCTTGTTAAATAATTTCTAGAAAGATCGGGGAGACGATATCTCCGCTTATAATCTTTATAGAGAATTTTGCCCGTAAATAGTCCCAGAGAAACCACTCCCAACCAGGGGAGTAAAGGGAAATAATCTACTGTAATGAATACAGAAGGTTTCAAACCCAACCATAGAAGCCAAGGATAGTTGACAGTGAATTGTGTGATGATGAATCCTAGAATAATGTAAACAATTCCGAGGACTAGATTAAGGTACTTTTTATTTAAAAATGGATACTGAAAGATTATGGCTATTCCAATGAAATGCAAAATACCAAAGATTATGAAATCCTGTGGTATGAATAACAATGTGGCCAGAGTAATTAGCAGACCTAAGATAAATATTTTCACTCCTCTTTTGAAGTACTTTTGAAAGAGGTTTGTTTTTTCCTGATTCCGGGCACGGGAGTAACTTAAGGAAAGTGAAACCCCAACCAGGAAAATAAAGATAAAAGCAGTTGCTCTGGCAAAAATTAAAAGAAAATTTGATTGAAGATCCAGTTGGAATACGCCGAAGTAAGCTAAATCGAATAATAAATGGTATGTTACCATCATCAATATAGCTAACCCTCTAATAACATCTATTTCCCAGAAACGGCCATTAATATCCATAGAAATCTGCGATTGTTCAATTAATAGTAATTTTAGTGTAGTATAATTATTAGTTGTTGAATTAATTCTTGTCCTTTTTTAATAAGCAAGTTGTTATTCTGATGTTATTAAATAGATATCCTTCCTTTTTTTGAAAAAAAATGTTCTATTTGAACAAATAGTTAAAGTTAAATGTTGAGGGTGCTATAAAAATCACCGGGAAAGTCCCATTACAGAAAATAAGGTTATTCAATGATGAAATTATTAGGTGGAAAGATGTCCGGAACTCTTCTATTGAAACAAAGTGAAATCAAAAATCTCATTACTATGAAAGAAGTGGTTGATGCTGTTGAAACTGCCTTTAGAGCCTATGCACAGCGCGATGTGCAGATGCCGGCAAAGGAGTACTTATTTTTCAATGAAGGAGATCTGAGAATTATGCCTTGTTATGTCCGGAGCACTGAAGAAGCTGGAGTTAAATGTGTGAATGTGCATCCGCAAAACCCCTTAGAACATAAACTACCAACAGTTATGGCCGTGATAGAGATGGTAGATCCTCAAACGGGTTTTCCCTTAGCAGTTATGGATGGAACCTATGTAACTGACATGAGAACTGGTGCAGCCGCAGGAGTAGCTACAAAATACCTTGCAAGATCAGATTCGAAGGTTCTTGGAATAATAGGAGCAGGTAAACAAGCCTGTACACAGTTAATGGCTCTTAATGAAGTTATGGACATCGAAAAAGCAAGGGTGTTCTGCAGGACCTGCAGCACCAGGACTAATTTCGCTAAAACCGCCTCTGAATTTTACGGTTTTGATGTAGAAGCTGTTGATACTCCTGAAATTGCAGTTAAAAATGCTGATGTGGTTGTAACCACCACTCCATCCAGAAAACCGTTGATTAATGCAGACTGGATAAGCCCTGGGACCCATATCAATGCCATGGGGGCAGACGCTCCGAGTAAACAGGAACTGGAAACCAGATTACTCCTCAAATCAAAGATAGTTATCGATTCCTGGGCTCAGGCCAGCCATAGTGGTGAGATTAATGTTCCAGTAGCCCAGAAAATCCTAAAACGAAAGAATATTCACGCTAAACTGGGAGATGTTATAGTTGGAAATGCAACGGGCAGAGAAGATAATGAAATCACCATCTTCGATTCCACTGGTCTGGCTGTTCAGGACGTGGTAACTGCAGGAATGATTTACAGGAGGGCCCGAGAACAGGGTGTTGGCAGTGAATTTAATTTCATGGAATAATATTTAAGAGATTCATACGCTAAGTAATCAATATACTCATTATAGGAAAAATTATTGAGAAATTCGAAGTATTAGAAGTAATTGATTCTGGAAATATGATTTGAGTAAAGATTGTTGATGGAGTTTTATGATTAGATGTGGATAGAAATTATCTTTTTTGCTGTAGCATCATTCTGGGTTGGTTTATCTGGTGCCATGGTACCGGGACCAATGCTCACAGTCACCATCTCTGATTCCATGAAAAAAGGATCAAAAGCAGGACCTCTGGTTGTATTTGGACATTACATTGCTGAGGTAACCATTATGATACTGCTGGTTCTTGGACTTGGGTGGGTGATTAAATCTGAAATTGTCACCATGATAATCGGAGGTGTGGGGGGTTTGATGCTAATTTACATCGGTTATACCATGGCCAAATCCCCAGTTCCAGAAGAAATTCCAGCAGAAGGAGATCATGGTGAAACACGGGGATCAATTATTAGTGGAATTTTAAGCAGTGTGTCCAATCCTTACTTCTACTTATGGTGGGCCACTGTTGGCTGGGCTTTCCTGCTTAAAGGAATCGAACTAGCAGGGATTTTCGGAGTTTTAAGTTTCTTAGTAGGCCATTGGGGAGCGGATCTTTCATGGTACAGTTTAGTATCTTTTTTCACGAGTAAGGGAAGACATATGTTACCTGGAAAACGTTACAGAATTATAATGATCGTCTGCGGAGTTTTTCTTGTATCCATGGGATTTTATTTCATTTATTCAACTGTATTAATATAGCTGTGGATAAAAAACCTTCGTTTTATTCTAATTTTTAGGAAGGATTATTATTTAAGTTATAATTCACAATTAAAAAATATGAAAGCAGTGGTTTTCGACAACTCCGGAACCCTAATTTCAAGGTATAGGGCAATTAAAGACATTAAATCCGGACAAATAAATGATCATGTCAGTTCAATTGATCTGGTGGATCAGCACCCCCATCGGGCCCTGGTAGTACTGCAGACAGACCCTGCTACATGCATCATAAATGCCCGTCCAAAACAAAGTATTCACGAATTTATTAGTAGGAATAAGGTTCCTTTTGACATCAGTTATTCTTCTTTAGATTTTGATAAAATGGAATTATTGGATCTCATTAAGGATGAAAAAACCCAGGTAAGTGATATTCAGGACACCATTAGAGCGGTTATTGAAAAAGAATACAATGTGCAGATATGCAGTGGATCCGGCTTTATTTTAAATCTTCATAACGGTGAGATCGATTATACTATCACTGCAGGTGGAAAAGTGTTCCCAGAGGTTCCAGAAGTGGTGGGAGAACTTAAAAGAAGAGGCTTTCATATCTACGTGGCATCAGGAGATAGAACTAAATCCCTAGAACAACTGGCAAGTTTCATCAACATTCCATCTCAAAATGTTTTTGGTACTGCAAATTCTAAAAGAAAAAAGGAAATTGTAAAGGACCTCAAGAAAAGATACAAAGTAATGATGGTGGGTAACAGTGCTAATGATATTCTAGCACTCCAAGAAGCAGATATGGGCGTTTTAACCACACAACAAGATGAAAAACCACCCAAAAAAGTTATTAAAGCTGCTGATGTGGTTGTGGACAACATTAAAGATATTCTGGATATTGATTTCTGACCAAAACTGCTAATTATCTAACAATTTGGATCATGTCAGCTCCTTTTCAAACTATTATACATCCAGATAAGGGAATTTATTATAAAAATAATATTTAATTGAATTTCTAGATTTCTGATTAGTTCAGTGATCAATGAAACGTTTCAGAAAAGGAATAGCAAGGTAAACAATGCTTGACCACCCGTAACCGTATTCTTTTATGAATGGAAGGAATGTTACCCCAATTGCTACTAAAGAAAGGGTTGGAAGCATTAAATTAACCATTAAAGCTGATTTTCCTCTTTTAACTGCACTTTCATCCACTAGTCCACTGTTGATTGCATGGCGCCAATTGAGGAATAAAAGAATTCCAATGGCAAAAAGGTTGAGATCAAAAAATATGTTGGGAATCTGAAAATTGCCATATTCTCCAATGAAATATGCAGAAAAAGGTACTAATGCCACGAATACTAGCCACAAAATAATTAGCCATAACATAGCATCATCGGCACGCTTTATTTTGTTAAACTGACTGTGATTTATTCTCCAAAAAACCGAAAGCAGGAAGAAACTAATAAAATAACCATAAAAATTGGGTAATAGATCAACTAGGGACTGGTAAAGGATAGCTTCAGTGGGGTTAGCAATAGACGGTACTGTAATTCCTAATACCAGCAGAGTTAATGCAATGGCAAAAACACCGTCAACCAGAGTTTCAATCCGTTTAGGATTGATACTACTAGTCTTATTGTAGTTTTCTTCCATTTAATGCCCTCTTATTTATAAAGACCTTTCCAAGCTTTTAATGGCGCTGCGAACAGCTCTTTCTTCCACTATCTTATGGGCGACGCATAGCCCAATAAGCATTAAGGGCACCAAAATGTCTACAATCAAGTCAGCTCCCACATTTCCAATGGCATAATTGGAGATAGAAAGCATATTATTTATGTGAACTATGGCAGCTCCTAAATAAAAAACAGAAACTCCTATTACTGTGGCTGTCCAAAAATTTCCTCTTATCCAAAAACACAACAATCCAAGAACACCAAACGCCAAATTGGTAAAGGCAACCTCCATTTGGAATGGACTTCCTGTGGCCCAGCCAATATTCGAGGCAACCTGGTTTGCAAAAAAAGCATGACCGATAAATGCCCATAAAGAACCTATACCAACAGTGAAAACCAGGAAAGAGAGTAAAAATATTTCAACAATCCTTCGAATGGTTAAAGATCTCCTGGAATAAAATTGAAACCCCAATAATATTAATGAAACTATAATGCCTAGTATTAGCCAGGTGTAAGCCATGTCCATTAAATAACCCCCTCAAAGCCCAGAGTTATTATTTATTAAAACACATTATTTGCGTTCAATTATCATTTATTTAATACCTTCCTCCGGGAATCAAATGGAAAAATTTATAAGTTATTTTCATGGAATTATTGAAAATCAACCATTAAAAAGGCATAATAAGAGTATATTCTTCAAAATATATTTTTAAAGTTTTATAATTCAATTAAATTATAATCCATACTGCCTATCCCAATTTTCTCAGCATATTTTAATTGCACTTTACTATCCACTTCTTTCCAAACTCCCCTGAATTTATCTCTACCCTTTTGGTGACTGTGCTCCATTAAAGAACTTTCTAGACCAATTTGTTGATTCACCAGATCATATGATGCTGTATCCAGAGCCACTGGATCGATAGATGCTAAAATCCCGATATCCGGAACAATAGGAGCATCACTGAATGCCTCGCAGTCGCAGTCTGGAGTGATATCCATAAGGAAATTAATGAAACCTACTTTTCCTTTTTTGTTTTTAACTGCCCCATAAGCGTATTCTACCATTTTTTCGGAAAACTCTGGTAGAGTTCCAAAATCAATTTCAATCGCCGATTCTGGACAGTTCGACAAGCAGTTATTGCAGGCGATACATTTTTTCAAGTCTATTGTTGCTTTTTGGTTTTGTATGGATATTACTGATAGGGGGCAAGAGTCCAGGCAGGTGGCGCAAGCAGTGCAGGCGTCTGTTATTACTGGTTTGGAGCATTGATGTTGTTCTATCTTTCCAGGAACAGCAGCACAACCCATAGCCAGGTTTTTAAGAGCTCCCCCGAATCCACTCATCCCATGACCTTTAAAATGTGACAAAACCAGCATACTATCTGAAGTTTCAATGTCACCTGCAATTTTGACTTCCTGAAAGTGATTTAGATCAACTTCAACCGGGACCCAGTTATCTCCACAAATTCCATCAGCAATGATAATTGGTGCGTTTGTAACCACGTAACCAAAGCCGTTTTTAAGGGCCGTATGCAGATGATCGACTGAATTATGTCGACTTCCATAGTAAAGAGTGTTGGTGTCTGTAAGAAAAGGATTACCATGATATTCTAAGGTTTTTTCGATAACCGGACGTAAAAGAACAGGTTTAAGGAAAGTGTCATTTCCCATTTCTCCAAAATGAAGTTTGATTGCTGTCAGATCATTTTTCTTGATGAACTCCCCAAAACCAGCTAGATCAAATAATTGTCTTATTTTATTGATTTTATTCTCTCCCTTGCTACGGGACCTGAAATTAGAAAAATACACATCACTAGACATTTTAAATCCCCAATATTATCATGTATTATTCTATTGTGTTTCTGCTTGTAATAATTTAGAATTTTCAACCAGGATATTTCTACTTTTTATAACATCTTCGTAATTATTCAGCTCAATTATTCCCCTTTTTACCCCATTAACCAGTCTTAAATCAAGTGTTCCCTCACCTAAAGGTAAATGCTGATCCTTTTTCCCGTTATTATCACTTAAGTGATAGTAATAAGTGTTTTCCAACTTTAAAAAGGATTCAGGGTCGTTATTGGTGTTGGCATGACCCCAATCAACAGTAGCACAACATCCACATTTATCTAAGAAATAAGCATGCTCCTGAGCACTATTACAAAAATATGCATAACGGGAAGGCATGTTTTCCACAGAAAAAATCACACCTACTTCTTCAGCATATTGGTTAGCCTTTGTGAGAGTTTCAACAGCATATTGTTTGGCTATATCCCTTATTCGATCTTCCATGCGATGTATGAGCCCTGGATGGGTGGTTATTGCTTTAGCACCAATCTTAACTGCCAGATCAAGAGTTTCTTCAAGTTGAAACATAGTTTCGTCCCTTATTCCAGGGTTTAAACTGGCAGGATTAAGATCTATTGTAGGGGCATGCAAATAAACGTCAATATCGTAAGATGAAAAAATTTCCAAACCTTTCGCAGAATTAAGAAGATTTCTAGGCCAGTATGGACCTTCGCAGAGTATTTCAATAAGTTTAAAGCCATCATCAGTTGCAATATCCAGACATTCTTCAAATGAACGCATGAATAATGCCAGAGTGGAAAATCCTATTTTCATGTTTGACATTTTTTATCATAATTCTGATATATTTTTCGAATTTTGCCTGGACTTGACTTCAAATCTACCTTGGGCGATCAATTTATATAGTAAACCAAACACTATTTTATATCCTAAAACTATATATCAAAAATGGATATATGTAAAATCAATATATCAAAATTTAGAATAATCGAATAGATGGAGCTGTAAAATGGCCAAAAAAGATTCAAACACTGCCGATGCAGGAACGGATCAAGAAGAACATAACTTGGGATACAACATTAAACACCTGCACCCCTATGATAAAAAACTGATCAAAGGTTTTATGCGAGGTTTAGGTAAAATTATGATACTGTGGCTCATCAGCAAGAAAAGACAACACGGATATGAAATTATGACCCAAATACATGCCGCATCTCCTGTTGATAATAAAATGCCTAGTGCCAGCTTGATTTATCCAGTACTGCATAAATTAGAAAAAGAAGGATTGATCAGCGGAACATGGGAGCATCATGGTAAAAGAAAAGTTAAATTTTATGAAATAACCGAGGAGGGCAAAGGAAGCCTTAATCGAATGCGACAGATCGCTGCCCATGGAAGAAAACTTGGTGCAACGGACTTGTGGAAGGAATTCATGGAGGACATGTTTTTCCTTAAAAAAGGAATAGGAGACTAACATATGAAATACGCCATAGAAACCTTTGATCTTACTAAACGCTACGGTGATTTCACAGCTGTAGATGCTCTGGATTTAAAGGTTGAAGATAAAAGTATATTCGGATTTTTAGGCCCTAATGGGGCAGGAAAAACCACTACCATTAAAATGTTAACTTGTCTGATCCCGCCCACATCTGGAACAGCACACGTGGCCGGTTATGACGTTATTAAAAATCCAAACGAAGTTCGCCAAAAAATAGGGATGGTTCCGCAACTTGTAAGCCTATATGCTGATCTCACGGCCAGAGAAAATGCGGAGTTATGTGCAGACTACTATGGAATGTCCAAAGACCTTAAAGAAAGGAGAATTGACGAATTGATGGAATTGGTGGACATCAAGTACGCTGAGAATAAAATGGTTAAGCAGTTATCTGGAGGGCAAAAACAGAAAGTATCTGTGGTTGCTAGTTTGATACACCAGCCAGAAATTCTTTTTTTGGATGAACCCACCATTGGACTGGATCCGACTACCAAAAGCGTCCTTTGGGACCTTATCGATGAACTGAACCAGAAGGGGCATACCATCATCCTCTGTTCACACGACATGTACGAAGTGGACATGCTCTGTGACCACGTGGGCATAATAAACCAGGGAAAATTGGCAGCATATGACACCCCACAAGGGCTGAAGGACACCATACTCACACAAGAAGAAAAATGCGGGAGTAATATTGGTGAAATTGTCAGGGAAATGGAAGAATCAGATTCAGGTGATCACCCTTCATTTTTCAAGTTGAAGGAGGCAGTAAATGAATCTGAAATAGATAAAGCCAGGGAAATGAGTTTAATGGTGGATAATTCAGATAGGGAGTTAATTAATAGATTATATCAAATTCCTTGTGTTCTGAACATTGAAACTCATCGATCAGGTAGGCTCACCTTTAAATTAGCCAACACTGAAAACGCAGTAACACAAGTAATATCTTCAATTATGGAAACGGGTGGTAACATAAACTCGATTTCAACCAAAGATCCCTCTTTAGAAGATGTATTCATTAAAGTAACTGCTAAAAAGCCCAAAACAGGGAAAGAGGAGGGGGAATAAAATGTCCGAAACCAAGAAAATATGGTGGATGATTAAAAAAGACTTGCTGGTTCTTTGGAGACATAAACCACGTTTATTTTCCATAATACTATTCCCAATACTTATGATCGCGCTTTTCGGTTACGGTATGGGAGGAGAAATCGAAAACATTCCTGTGGTGATAGTAAAACAGACAGATGGTCCTGTAACCGATGCTACATTAAATGCCGTTAAAGGAATGTCACTATACAATGTACAGGATATTATCAGTGACCCACAACGAGGTCGGGAGATGGTTGAGTCAGGTCAGGTTAAAGCAGCCATTCTACTACCTCCTGATTATGAAAATCTTAACACTAGTAACTCCAAGTCGGTGGTGGTTTATGTTGATTCATCAGATCAGATGGCCACACAAATGTTGGTCCCAGCAACACAAGCCCTATTCAGCGAGATATCTTCTCAAATTGGAATGAAAAAGCTTGAAGCATTACAAAGTCAATCCACAACCCCTTCATCATCTATCCAGGTACAATCTCAAGGTGTCCAACCCAGCTCATCACTATCGTCCATTAACTTCCAGAACATTATGAACTCCATTAACTTTCAAGTCAATAAGATCTATGGAGACACTAAATATATTGACTTCCTTGTACCCGCGATACTGGCCATGACAGTTATGATGGGAGCAATGATGAGCATGGGAGAGTCTTTGGCAGGTGAAAGAGAGCGAGGAGAACTTGCCAGGCTTTTCATGACCCCAACCAGCGTTTCTACAGTGGTAGCAGGTAAAATAATATCAAGACTGGTCATTCAGACCACAACTGCCATGATACTGCTTGGTTCAGCCATATTACTGTTCAACATTACCATATCCGGTAGTATGTTACTTACTATACTCCTGCTAATACTGATAGCCTTGTGTTTTGTAGGTTTCGGTATAATGGTTTCCGCAAGGGTTGGTACTCAGGAAGATTACGTGCAAATGGTGATGCCATTTAGTATGCCCATGATGTTCATATCAGGAGTTTTCTATCCTTTGGAAACCATGCCCTGGATATTTCAAAAAATAGCATACATAGCACCTTTAACCTATGCAAATGACGCAATGCGGGGAGTTATGTTAAAAGGTGCAAGTATAGGGGATATATGGATCGATATAGCTGTTCTTCTGGGTTTCACACTGCTGTTCTTTGCAATGGGCGTAACCAGGTTTAACAGAGATATTTAGGAGATTAAAGCTAATTAAGAATGTAATAATAGAATTAGGTGATAATAATGAACATTAAAAGAAAACAAATCTTATTAGGATTTATGATAACCTGCCTTTTGGCATCACCAGTTGCGGTGGCAGGAGCAGATTGGAATATGTTCCATGAAAACGCCCAGCGCACCGGATATCTTGATCAGCCCGCTGATTTCACTCCCACCGTCTGGTATTTCAGTACTCAAGGTTCAATCAAGTCATCACCAGCCATTTTAAATAAAGTAGCATATTTCGGATCATCAGATGGTCATATATATGCAGTTAACCTGGAAGATGGGACCAAATTATGGGATTATAAAACTGACGGAGCCGTAGTGTCATCCCCTTCAATATCAGGAGACTATTTATATGTGGGATCAAAAGATGGATACCTCTACGCACAAGATATTAAAAACGGCGATGTTAAATGGAAATATAAAAGTGGTAATTCCTTAGAATCCTCACCATTAGTTAGTAACAACATGGTATATGTTGGTTCAAATGATGGAAGAGTTTATGCCATATATAAATCAAACGGGACTAAAAAATGGGAATATAATACTGGTAACGCCGTTAAATCTTCCCCCATAATCTCTGGTGATTATTTGATGGTAGGTTCTGATGATGGCAAAATATACGCCCTAAACAAAGAAAATGGTGATAAAAAATGGGAATATACCACCGGAGATAAGGTACAATCGTCCCCAGCTGTGATGAATAATGTTGTGTACGTTGGATCAGATGATGGTAAATTATATGCCATTAATACCAATAATGGGACACTCAAATGGAACTATGATATGGGAAAACCAGTAGCCTCCTCCCCAACCATTGACACCAATGACAACAGCCTTTTTGTGGGCGCTGATAATGGTAAAATGATGTGCTTAGACACTCGAAACGGAGCAGAAAAGTGGAGCTATAATGCCAGTGGAGCTGTAAAAACATCGGCCGCCGTTGTGGATAATAAAATAGTCTTCGGATCGGATGGAGGCACTGTTTACATAGTAAATAAGTATAATGGGAACCTTGAATGGAATTATAATCCGGGTTATGGTATAATTAATCAAGCCATACAATCATCACCCGCAGTTTATGGAAACATGATCTATATCGGTGCAGGTGATGGGGCCCTGTATGCCCTGAACAACGACAAAATGAACGGTCCAACATCCATATATACTTACTACCTAGTAGGTGCTCTAGTAATCCTGGTGGTTTTCCTGGTAGCAGTTAGAACGATCAGGAACCGAAGGAAAAAATCTGAATAACTATTTTTTCCTAAGAATATTTTCTAAAAAACAGATTAGACAGAAGAAATTTGTTTAAAACAGACTTCTGTCAACATTTTATTTTATTTTTTGATTTTAATTTTATTTTGAGTATATCGCAATGCGCTTTATCCTAAATCAAGGAAAATGGATATGTCATTATGCGAAAAAAATCTAAAAAAAATAAAACCTGGGAGGTTTATTAACTATTTACTGAACTCCTTTGAAAGCTGTATTTCAATGGCAGAAACATTGGTTGAAGTTCCCTCATTATTCATGATTTCTTCAGTGCATATGTCGATGCTTCCAATAGTCACGTCGGTTATGAATCTGTTTCTGACTATTTCTGCAACATCAACTGCCCTGGAAATAGCTCTTCCCCTTGCTTTGAGTATTACTTCATTAGTGCCGCCGTTCATCTGTGTTACTACAGCTAATACATAGTTCATTACCGGCTTGTTTCCAATGTACACCACATTTTCCTCTGACATCACTTAACCTCCATGAATATACTATGGTTGTTTTGTGTTACTAGTATTATATATATTTTATGCACACTGTTCTTTGAGGAAATAAAAGCCTTTATGAAAGCAAAAAATCAAAATATTAGAAATATATCAATATGAGGTGTGAAAATAGCTTTTAACCTAATTTAAACCCTAGAAAAAATAGATGTGATAGAAATTTACGTATCAGCATTAATAAATAGATTAATTAATATTATAGGGCATATTGCAATTATAATTCTTTTTAATTAATCTCAAAACTTTGTATTAATGGTTTAATGGAATTTTTATTCCACTGATCGGAATATTACCACAAAACCATCCATTTTGCCCTCAATGTTATTAATGGGTGTTACACTACCATCAACAGTACGGGTGGTTTCATCCTTGGCTGTAAGTAAAACCCTGTTGAATGAAGATTCTGCCTTCAAGTTGATGTTTTCCCCCATGGGAAACTTGTAGCCCATTGGTTTGAATATATCGCGGACATCATGACCTAAAGCATCTTCTTCCAGCCATCCAGTTAGTTCTTCAGCCATGGAATTCATAAAACGCACTTGTCCCTGGGGATCAGTGGCGATGACCGCGTCACTTATGCTCCTAAGCATAGCCCCTAACCATTGATCATGTTTGCGGAGTCTTTTTTCCAGCCGATGCCTATATAGGGTTATTTCAATAGCAGTGTTAAGTTCGCTCTCTTCAAAAGGTTTGCGTAGAAATCCATATGGTTGTTTTAGAATAAAACCTGAAGGCTCAGTTATTTTTGCTCTTTGAACTGTTTTTTCATCAGAATAAGCTGTTAGATATATAATGGGAATGCCAAACTTGGATCGGATTTTTTCTGCCGCCTCAATACCATCCATCTCTCCTTCCAGTTTTATATCCATAATAACCAGATCTGGTTGTATTTCCTCTGAGACTTTAATAGCCTCCTCACCTGAAGAAACAATAGCTGGAACATGATAACCAACACTATTCAGAGCTTTTTTCATATCTTCAGCAGTTATTCTTTCGTCTTCAACTATTAAAATATTAGCAATTGACACTTCATTTACCTCCCCTGTTTAACTCCCCTATATGTAGCGTAATTATTTTTTTGCGTTGAAAGCCACTACAAGGCCATTTACACGCTGTTTGTAATCTTTAATAGGAGTAATGGTACCTTCTACCTTTACATGGGTTCCACTGCGAGAAATTAACTCAGGATGCTCATCTGATGCTAGGACTTCTTCCAGTGAACATTCACGGATGACTTCTTTCAGAGGCAAAAATACTTCTTTTAAATCCTTTCCCAGAGCTTCTGCCTTAGTCCAACCAGTTAAATTCTCAGCTAAGGCATTGATAAATCTGATTTGGCCTGTAGAGTTTGTGGCAATAACTGCTTCTGATGTTTTCTGTAACATGGCCGCAGAAATTTGATCGTGTTCCTTTTCCATTTGGTGTCTGTAAAGAGTTATTTCTATAGCAGCATGAAGCTCACTCTCTTCAAATGGTTTGCTTAACATTCCCTGGCCTTTAACCAAAAATCCGGATGGTTCGGTTAGTTTAGCTCTTTCAACTGTTTTTTCATCAGAATAAGCTGTTAGGTAGATTACAGGAATATCTTGTACCTTTCTTATCTCTGCAGCTGCCTCAATACCATCTATTTCTCCCTTTAACTTAATATCCATCAAAATTAAATCAGGCTCCAGCCTTGCTGCTTGACGAACAGCGTCTTCTCCTGTAGAACAAATTACTGGTACTTTATAGCCGGCAAATTTCAGTCCAGCTTTGATATCTTCGGCAGTGATTCTTTCATCTTCCACCACCAGAATAGTTGCATGAGTCACTCCATCTGCACTCCTGAACTTCTAAACAATCATTTTTACTTTAATATACTATTGTTATTTTTAGTATATCATTGCTTTAATATAAGGATTCTTAAAGTAGTAATAATTCCCAGTTTTATCTCTCCATAAGAATCTTATTTATAGCATCTAAAACGGCTTCGACACTTGCCATAACTACATCTTCCACCGTAGATCTGCCTGTGGCACTGCTACCTTCTTTATCGGCTAGAATTACAAATACCTCAGCAAGGGCATTTGTACCACCTGTTATTGCCTCAATATGGTATTCTTTAAGCTCTATGTCCGCTGTTTCTCTCACTAAACTTTGAATTGCATTTATGGCCGCATCAACAGGGCCCACCCCAGTCTTGGCTGCAGTTTTAATTTGGCCATCAATATTAAGTTTGACTGTTGCAGTGGGAAGTACGTTGTCCCCTGTTATGACTGTAAAACCTTCTAATCTAACTTTTTCCTCTTTAGGCCTTCCTATTACTGTTTCGGCCAGTGCTTGCAGATCAGCGTCAGTCACCATTTTCCCCTTGTCGCCCAGTTTTTTCACTTGGTCGTATAAACTGCAGAACTGGTCTTCGTCCATTTCAATTCCATAATCATCCAGTTTAGACCTTATGGCGCGGGCTCCAGTATGTTTTCCCATGACTATACGTCGGGTGTGACCAACCATCTCTGGCTTTAAGGGCTCATATGTCTCTGCTTTCTGCAGAACTCCGTGGACGTGTATTCCTGCCTCATGGGCAAAGGCGTTATCCCCCACAATAGCCTTATTAGGGGGCATTTTTACTCCAGTAATTCTGGAAACCAATTCTGAAGTGCCCACTAAAAGTTCTGTGTTGATGTTTGTTTTAACTCCATAATTGATCATAAGGGCCATTACAACCTCTTCCAGGGAGGTATTCCCTGCTCTTTCGCCTAAACCATTGATTGTTGCATGGACTTGTTGGGCACCGGCTTCCACTGCTGAGAGGCTGTTGGCAACAGCCAGACCAAAATCATCATGGCAGTGAACACTGATTGGGATGTTAACCGTTTTCTTGATGTCAGTTATGAGTTTATGCATGGATACCGGGACCATGACTCCTACTGTATCTGGAACATTGATTACATCAGCTCCTGCTTCTTCCACTGCCGAGTAAATTTTTTGGAGGAATTCCAGTTCAGTTCGTGTAGCATCTTCTGCTGAAAATTCGGCTATTATTCCATGGTCTTTAATGTACTCCACTGCTTCCACTGACTTTCGGAGAATTTCGTCCTGATCCATTTTTAATTTATATTCTCGGTGAAGGGGAGATGTTCCAATAAAGGTGTGAATGTAATCCACATCAGATTCAAGGGCTGCATCCAGATCTTCCTGCAGTACTCTTGCCAAACCACAAACCTGCGTTTTCAGACCCAGACTTTTAATTTCCTGGGCAGCTTTTCTCTCACCCAGTGATGCAGCTGGAAATCCAACCTCTATAACATCCACACCTAAGCGATCCAGCCTTTTGGCTATTCTGATCTTTTCATCCGGCGTTATAGCTACCCCTGGCGTTTGCTCACCATCTCGAAGGGTAGTGTCAAATATTCGCACCTTTTCAGGTATTTTCATTTCTTTTTTTAACTCATCTATGTACATGGGAAGACCCCGTATGGTTTGACATGATAATTTGATCTTTAGATGGGACCCAATAAAAAAATTGTGTTAAAATAATATCTATTTGAACTTGACTCTGGAGTTGATAATTATGTTCCCATAATCAAGCTCAGGAAGTTTCTGAGGCCTGGTGCCAAGCCTAAAATAAATATGGCCAATTTCAACATGTTACGAATGGTTCTATCTTCAACATAAGTATCTGTAAGATAAAGAGCAGGTAATATTACTGCTATTTTCAAGGGATACATTACAATGGCAGTGTCTGCTAGCTGAGTTAGTGCGTTGGGTAGAACGTGCTGTTCGCCATAGCCGTAGTAATCCACAGCTATAAAAGTGGTGCTTGCATCTAACAAATGGGCTAAAAGAACACTTAAATTAAATTTATCCTTTAATAGACTCCACTTTCGGCTCAATAAAACGAATGGAGCAGAAGCCAGAGCCCATGAGCCTAGAATCTGTAAAGTCGCAGCTGGATTGATGTGCTGAGCGTAATATATATTTGGAAGGCACATAACTGCTCCAACTGCAAATATAATATAACGATAATCCCAATCAGTCTTACGTTCAATTAAAACTGATATTAATAATGTAAAGATGGCGGATAGACCAGTTAAAACATATATGCCTGGAGTTACCAGGATGTAGGTTAAGGGATATATTCCATTATCTACCAGTGCACGAGCACTGGATCCGAAGAATATGAAGGGAATTAGTGGTATGAAAAGATCTTTAGGATCTTTATCTATCCATCTGAACATTCTGATTATTAGGAGAATTACCAGGCCCAATATTATGCCAAATACAATTGTATTCAGTGTAGTGTAACCAGGGTGCAGGTAGATAAAGTTCTCCTGGATGTAATGTAGGATAGAATCAAATACCATGGCACTAAATAGGGGCTGGGAATATTTAAACTTATCTTAACTTGCTAAAAAATAAAAAAGATCTAAATTCGACGGATCTTCTTGTTTATAACTTCTTTCAGGATGAGTGGTAGGGGAGTACGATCTCCAAAAACATTCGTCTTCCCAGATAGTATTCCTTTAAGTATACTATCCACAGAGAAATCTGCTTCCAGTTGGGTAACACAACTGCCAATAGCTCCCAGAAAGTGGGCATCACTAGCACCGATTTGGGGAATTTTCTTCTCTTTGGCCATTTTTTTGGCTCGCCAGTTAGAGTATCCGAAAATGTAACGTGAGTTTAGGGTTTCCATGGCATCCACATCCACATATTTTACTTGGGTGAACAGTCCTTCCCGGTAAGTTACAAAGGGATGGGCTGCCACAGCAATTCCTCCCTGAATTCTGATGAGTTCAATAGTTTCCTCAGGGGAGATTCCCTTGGGTATTTCTTCGCTTATGCCCAGGGCCACAATATGTCCCTTTGTAGTTGAAATTTCCATGGCGGGGATGATCACCAGATCATCCATTTTTCCAAATTCTTTTAAAGCTTCTTCAGAACCCTTGAGAGAATTATGGTCAGCAATAGCAATGGCATCTAAGCCAATTTTACGGGAATGTTTAATAATGTCTTTAACAGATGCGGTAGAGTCTCCAGAGTATGTGCTGTGAATGTGGGGGTCAATGATCATTAGTTATCTCCTGTGTATGATTGCCTTTATCAGCCCGGCAGTTCCAGTCATCATTACGTCTCCTCCTGGTGCGGCATTGTAAATATCTAAATCTGTTTCTGTCAGAATAGCACGTTTTGGGCCTGTAGCCACTACACATTCAAAGTCCCCTATTCCTCCCACGGCCCATGCACCATGCCCTCCCTCACTATGAACCTCTTCATGAGTAATTGTTCCTTCCGAAAGGCGATTAACAAGTTCTTCTATTCTTTGAGGGGTAAGGAGGCCTGTGTGATGCTCGAAAACGCCATTAATTTTTCCTTTCTTGAAAGAAGCAGCCAGTGTGTGCCCATTTCCCACATCCATAACCATATAATTCTTCATTTCCGCAACTGTGGGGTCAAGGGTGGCTCCAGATATGGATGCAAATTTTGAATCCATGATGAGTGGGTGGTATTCTTTGAGGGTTCTAAAAACCCCCTGCATACGGGTGAAGTATTCTGGAACTTCATTATAATATGCAAAATCCTCAGGAATACGAGGAACATTAAGCTTTTCCTTTATCTTTTGAAAACGAAAGTTTCTGTCTCCAGTGCCTTCTTGAAAACCATGATCTTGCACTGCTACCCCAATATGGTCAAATTCCAGTTGGACATCAAAATTTGACAGTGCTCCCCTGATAGCAGCCAAATCAACGTCCTTTAAATCCAATTGGGCGACTTCGGGATGTTCTTCCCTGGCAGGTACAATCTCTATGCCCGATGATTTTACCCTTTCCAAGTCATCTCTAACTGTCCTGGCAGAGTTTTCTGTCATCAACACCCTGTACCCTTTATCAAGGTGACTTTTAATGGCCCTGTTTACCGGACCACCACCCATGGTCTCACCCGTTAAAAAAAGGTCATGATGATGTCTTCTTATCCTATCCGCCATTATTTTTGTGGGAGACGGTAGAACCATCTTAACTGCGTTTTCAATGGAGTTTTTAGAGTCATACAGCATTATGTCCTGGGTCCCTGTACCCACATCAATTGCCAGTATTTTCATGTTCTACTCTTATGTTCATTTTTCATTATAAGCAATACAAATGAAAGTACACATCTATACAACAAAGATTTAAATAGTACTCTAGTTATATTTTTGTGTTAGACAATTATTCGATTAAAACAAAAAGTCAATGTTTAAATAATAATTTATAGATGACAAAAACTTGGATAGATAGATATTTTATAATTAGCCTTTAATATTAAATCCCAATTATTAAAAATTGTCATCAGATTAATTGTATTATTTTAATGATGTAAAATGAGGTGAAATACATGTACAGTGTGAAATTAACGGAAAATGAAATCCCCAAAAAATGGTATAACATAGCTGCGGATCTTCCAGTTGAATTCCCCCCATACGACCAGACTGAAGAAGGACACCAGCTGGAAAATCTGCCTAAAATATTTTCTAAAGGAGTTTTAGAGCAGGAATTATCCACTGAAAGATATATTAAGATTCCAAAGGAAATTAGAGACGTTTACAAACAGATGGGGCGTCCTAGCCCACTTACCAGAGCAAAAGCCCTGGAAGCCCATCTGGACACCCCTGCCAAGATATTTTATAAAAGGGAGGACACTTCCCCTACAGGAAGTCATAAACTGAACACAGCCATAGCACAAGCATACTACGCTAAACAAGATGGAGCCGAACGTTTAACCACTGAAACTGGTGCAGGACAGTGGGGTACAGCTCTTTCACTGGCTTGTAACCTTATGGATATTGACTGCACAGTTTACATGGTTAAAGTATCCTTCAACCAGAAACCCTACCGAAAAACCATTATGGAACTGTACAACGGAGAAATATTAGCATCACCAACTGATAAAACTGCATTCGGTCGAAAAGTACTTCAAGAAAACCCTGATCACCCTGGAACATTAGGTGTAGCCATATCAGAAGCAATAGAAGATGCATTAAACGATGAAAAGGTATACTACTCCCTTGGAAGTGTTTTAAACCATGTAATGATGCACCAGACCATTATAGGCCAGGAAACGCAAAAACAATTAGAAGTGTTCGATGAATCACCTGATGTGATGATTGGATGTGTTGGTGGTGGCAGTAACTTCGCCGGGGCAACCTTCCCCTTCATCAAGGACCATTTAGATGAGAAGATTGACTGTAAATTCATTGCAGTTGAACCATCCCACTGTCCCACCCTGACTAAGGGTGACTACTGTTACGACTTCGGAGACACTGCTGGACTTACACCACTTATCAAGATGTACACTATGGGACATGACTTCATACCTCCATCAGATCACGCTGGTGGCCTGCGATATCATGGTATGTCACCATTAGTTGCTCTTCTAGTGCATGAAGGAATCATAGAAGCACGAGCTGTGGAACAAACCGACGTCTTTGAGAGCGGCGTACTGTTCGCCCGGACAGAAGGAATTGTACCAGCTCCCGAAACTTGTCACGCTATAAAAACTGGAATAGACGAGGCTCTTGAATGTAAGAAGACCGGTGAAGAGAAAAACATCGTCATCAACTTCTCGGGGCATGGTCTTCTGGATCTGGCTGGCTATGATGATTATTTAGAAGGTAAAATTGTTAATTAATCACCTTCTATCTTTTTTTATTTTTTAACAGACGGATTTAATCATTTATTGTAAAATTCTTTCAATTTAGTCCAATTATAACTTTAATTTTCTTATTTGCCTAAAGTATAGAATCACTATGAACCATTTCATCGTACTCTATTTATATCAGTTAACCAATATAGATTAAATGAGACTTATAAAAGGAGGATCATGTTTATGTACCTAATAGGGGAAGCCTTGATCGGAAATGGTAACGAAATAGCTCATATTGATTTGGTAATTGGAGATAAAAACGGTCCTGCAGGGACAGCCTTTGTAAACAACATGGCCAACCTCTCACTGGGACACACACCCTTGCTTTCAGTGGTCAGACCTAACTTGATGACCAAACCAGCAACACTCATAGTGCCTAAAGTCAGTGTACGCTGCCTTGATGACGCTAACAAGATATTTGGACCTGCTCAGGCAGCTGTTGGTCGAGCAGTGGCGGATGCAGTGGCTGAAGGTATTTTGCCCAAAGAAAATGCAGAAGATATGATTCTAATCATCAGCGTATTTATTCATCCTGATGCTTCAGATTTCCGTAAGATATACCAGTACAATTATGGAGCAACTAAACTGGCTTTAAGAAGAGCCATGGAAGGATACCCATCTATTGACAAAGTATTAGCTGAAAAAGATAGGGGAACGCACCCAATAATGGGTTTCAAAGTTACGAGACTGTGGAAACCACCATACTTGCAAGTGGCTCTTGACTTGGATAACTTAGATGAAATGGAACGCATTATTGACAGTCTACCAGACAGGGAAAGAATTCTCATAGAGGCAGGTACTCCCCTGGTTAAGAAGTTTGGAGTGGGAATTGTCAGCAAAATTAGAGAACTTAAAAAGGATGCCTTTATCATCGCTGACCTAAAAACTCTTGATGTCGGTAGAATAGAAGTTAAAATGGCTGCTGATGAGACAGCAGATGCCGTAGCCATCTCTGGTCTTGGAACACAGGAGTCGATCGAAAAAGCTGTGCACGAAGCACAAAAACAGGGAATATATTCCATCTTGGACATGATGAACGTGGAAAATTTCACTGAAAAGCTCGAAAAACTCACTTACAAACCAGATATTGTCCTCTTACACCGTAATGTGGACTTGGAAACCATGAAAGCTGAACGTGGTGAAGAACAGGAAGCCATGACTGAGTGGGGTAACATTAACAAAATTAAAGAAATTTTAGGCAATTGTGGCCTGGTGGCAGTTGCTGGGGGAGTAGTGCCTGGAAAAATGGACCAAGCCTTGGAAAGCGGTGCGGATATCATCGTAGTAGGCCGTTATATTATTGGTTCCAGGGATGTGCGCCGTGCAGCCGAGGACTTCTTAGAGAAGATGCCTCAGGACCCTGACACCATGCGTTTAGCCATGGATGAAGACGAATCCATCTAAAAAAGAGCATGTGTTGATTTGTATGCTCTAAATCTACTTTTTTTAATTTATTTTTTAATAATTTAAATTTTTTTTAATCCGTGCCTATTTGATGGGCTATTCCGTCTGTTTCCTCTTCAGCTCCGTGCATAACACTGTCCAAAGTATCCAAAAATTTTAAATAGTCTTTTAAATGAAAAACAACCACTTTATCCCCTTTCTGGAATTTTGATATGTTCTCTAGATCCATTGGCTTAACCATCTTACCGGTGAATATTCCTGCATATTGCCTAACATCCTTCATTCGCATTTTCCCCAATACCTCCATCAGTGCATCTATTTTTCTCAGTCTTTTGAAAAAAGTGTGGTTTCATTAGATAGGTTGTCTAAAAGTTGAATATTACTTAACTAATGGTAATTATCTTCTAAACTTAAATTAGATATTATAATATCATTTATTTCTGCGGCATGTTTCTCGTTTATTGGTATTTTTACGGAATTTTCCCCATCACAAAAGTGCTTCAATGGAGAAGATTCCCATTCTAAATCTTCTGTATAGGTAAACTTTAGACATGATCCAGCGAATAGTTTCCATTGGCATGAGGTGATTTCAACATTTTCTATTTTTTCATAAAGAAAAGGAAACTCAATCCATATATCGTCGTATTCACTCCTAATATTCCTTTTTGCTTTCAAATAATTTTTATTTATTTCCAAATAATATTCATCATCCGAAGGAAAACCTTTCGGTGGAAAAAATCCCAGCACATCTTTTAAGTTGTACCCACATTTAACGCAGAAATTTTTATTATATTCACCATTCCCACAGTTTGGACAGGTTATTCCTGTATTAGCTGCGTCATGAAAAATGATATCTATTAAACCTGGCCTTGTTAACTTATTACCGCAGCTCTCACAGAAATCAACATTTTTTCCGTGTTCCACCCCACAATATTCACAAAACATAATATCCACTGAAATAGCATATTCTTATTTTTTATTATCTTCCCCCAGTAAATAATAGTAGCACAGATATAACTCTTAATCAAAGATAAAAAAAAATATGTCTTATCCTTAAATCAGCAACTAAGTTATTTAAAGCCAATTAAGCTCCAATGATTGTGATGATTTCAGAATTTATAACTCCACTTTAGAATTTTTGATATCTATCTTCAACCCCCGATCCCAACCCTTTCAATCCGCATTGCCCATATTATCAGCACAACTAAAAAAAGATAAAAGATAATAAATTCATATTATCTTTAGGTGGGGGAATTCAATGGTGAACAAGAAAATATTGGGAATATGTGGAAGCCCCAGGAAACAGGCCACAGAGTACGTGTTAAGTGAGGCTCTGAATTCCATGGAAGAAAAGGGTTACGAAACCGAATTATTCACGGTTCGGGGGAAAAATATAAGCCCATGCAGGAACTGCGACTATTGCATACGTGAAAAAGAATGTATTTTAAAGGATGACATGTATGAACTTTACCCTCTTTTTAAGGATGTTCAGGGAATTATAATGGCCACCCCTATCTATAACGGAGGGGTTAGTGCGCAGATCAAGGCAGTTATGGACCGGACCAGGGCAGCGGCGGCTGTAGACATTAATTTCCTGAAGCATAAAGTTGGAATGGTCATCGCTGTTGGTGGAGATCGTGTTGGAGGTCAGGAACTGGCCATTCAACAGATATTGACTTTTTATATTTTAAACGGGACCATACCAGTCAGTGGAGGGCCTTTCGGCTCCAATCTTGGAGCAAATTTCTGGTCTCGGGACTCCTTAAAAGGTGTGAAAGAAGATGAAGAAGGTTTCAGAAGTCTCAATAAAACCGTTAAGAGATTCCATGAATTTCTGGATAAATACAAGTAAATAAAAAAAATAAACTCAATGTTAGAATTGGTTATAAGGTATAAGTTATAATTAATGAAGAGTTTTAATAAGCTTAAATGTTTGAAAACTTAATTTAATTAATTTTAGAAAAAATGTGTTATCTGTTATAAGTTATAAGTTATGATTAAAGGAGCGTTTTAATGAGGATTATTGTTGATGAAAAAAAATGCACTGGTTGCGGGATCTGCAAAGAGGAGTGCCCAAAGGGCGCAAAGATTTGGGATGTTAATAAGAAGGCCATGGCCACCAATCTACGCTACTGTCACCTGTGTACTTTCTGTGCTTCCAAGTGCCCGGAAGAGGCAATACTTATAGTGAGGGATGCCGAAGATGAAACGAAAAAGCAAGATACAGAGGAAGACATCTGAAACAGAAATTTATCTTGAAATGGATATAGACGGTACTGGCCAGTACCAGGTGGAAACTGGTATCCAGTTTCTCAACCACATGCTGGAATCATTTGCCAGACACAGCCTCTTTGATCTGAAAGTTGAAGCTACTGGTGATCTAGAAATAGACGACCATCACACAGTGGAAGATGTGGGAATAGTACTGGGAGAGGCCCTTCAAAAAGCTCTGGGAGATAAAAAAGGAATCCGAAGGATGGCCCATGCACTGATACCCATGGACGAATCTCTGGCAATGGTAGCCTTAGATCTCTCCGGCCGAAATTACACTGTTTTGGACTTAAATTTCCATCAAAATAAAGTGGGTGACCTCAGCACTGAAAATGTAAGCCACTTTTTGGAATCCTTTGCCCAAACAGGGAAAATAAACCTTCATGCCCGCTGTGAAGGGAAAAATGACCATCATCAAGTAGAGGCTTTGTTCAAAGCATTAGCCCGTGCCCTATCCGACGCAACTCGCATAGTCCATGAACAGATGCCCAGTACCAAAGGTGTCTTATGAAGAAATTTCGGATTGAGGAAAGAATTTAAAAAACATATCTTGTGATAAAGGAGAGGAAAAAATGAAAACTTTAATTGCCTGCTACTCCCATACTGGAAAAACCCTCACTGTGTCTGAGAAATTGCAGGAACAGATAAAAGCTGATATGACACGTATTGAACCTGTTAAAGACAGATGGTATGTGATAAAAGCAATTCATGCCTATTTAGAAAAAAAATGGCCTATTAAGCCCTGCATAACTGATATTGATGATTATGATTGTTTGATTGTTTGCAGTCCCATTTGGGCCGGCCGCACCACTCCCGGTGTGATCCAGTACCTAGAAGAGTTAGAAAATACTTCTGGCAAAAAATTTGCAGTTCTAGTTACTATGGGTGGAGATGGAAGTGAATTAGCCACCATTCAACTTAGAAATGGTTTAGAAGCAAAAGGAATGGAGTTTGTTGATAAACTGGTCATTAATGGAAGTGCACAGAAAAGTGGTGAATGGGAAGCCATAACCAAAAATTTCGCCCAGAAATTTATGGAATGATGGTATTAGAATCTAATTCTAACCCATACCCCAAAAACTCGGATATCACATTATTCATCTTTTTTAAAATACTCGAAAATCCTGCCAAAATCTATCCCTGAAATCTCTCGGCCCTTGTACTCCTGGAATATGTTTTCTGCGGCTTCCTCCAGTTCCACAGATTTTATGCCATGATCAAGGGAAAGTCTGGCTTCAATGAAAGCAGCCAGACGATCAACACCATGAAGTAGTTCACCATCCAGGGGTGAGAATTCATCTTCATTATATTTTTCAGTAAGATCTTGAAAGCTGACACCAAATCTGATTTCCTGTTCCACTTGAATCTTGTTATCAAATTCTGATTCAGAAAAATATTTCATATCCCCATGCCAGGGGCGTGGTAAGAGAGGTAAAAGCTCTTCCTTCATTTGAAAGTCTTCATAATCCTTGATAATCTCCTTAAGTCCTTCAACTGAACCTTTGACTGGTGATATGATGTCCTTAGTCAATACTTCAGGTAAATCATGGAAGAGGCCAGCGTAGAAGTTGTTGTAGAAACGTTTAGAACATACATCAATGCCCATCTGCAGGGTGCAGAGGTAGCTGGTAGCGGCTACAATGAACATATGCCCCAGTACAGAAGTCTCAGGTATTCTTGGTATGTGTGCCCAACGCTTCTGAAATCTGAGCTGGCCGCAGAGATCAATAAAACCAAAGGACTTCTTACCCAAAAGAATTTTCTGGACGCCGATAAGATCATAGTGATCCTCGATCTGGTTTTCAATGTTCTCCTTGGTCTTGTCGATACCGTAGATGAAAGGTGCGGTGTGATAGATGATCTTGAACTCCCACTGAGTGGCCAAGTAATGTGCGGCCCTCAAAATACGTCTTTCCAATGTGTTGGAAGTTTTTTGAAAATAATCTTTGAATCGTTTCTGGAAATCTTGATCCAGACCTTCCATATCCCTTTCAAGCTTCTTGAAAACATGTTTATTTAGTTCGTAACCTTTTTCCTTCATCATCCTATGAAAAACAGGGGGTTTGATATCAGTTAGAACTGTTCTATGCAGAAATTCAAATATGCCCCCTTCAATGAGGGCTAACCAATCCACACTCCCCGGACCCAAGTGGTCTTCCTCAAACCTAGCGATAACATAGGCTATTACCATTTTATGAGCCTGTTTATCCAGTTCAGTAAATTCAACAGGGCGAATGTGGTCGTTCCAGCGTTGCATGCTGGCTGCTTTGGAGAATCGTTCTATGATGTTTTCAATCATGATGCCACCATTGCATGTTATGTAATGACTGGCATTAAAAAATAATGATCTATAAAACACTAAAAATTAGATTTTAAAAATAATTAAAAATAAAATGAAAAAAAAGCAGTCCTAAAGACCGCTTTTATATATATTTACTCTGGTTTGGAAACTAACTCGGTCTTGGACATAGTCTGTCCTTGTGGACCGTGTGGTTTTCGTACGACAGTGTCGTTGGCTTTTTCTATTTCACGAGCTTCCACAGCTAACCTGGCGGCTGCTGCGATCATTTCGTGTGCGGAAGCCACGATAGGTACGTATTTTTCCATTTCTTTAACCATGAAACATCCTTTCAGGTCGACATCACCGACTTTGGCGGCGATTTCGTATGCGGCCATGGCTTTTGCTTTAGCATAAGGGTTGGAGAATCCACCAGCTGCAGTAGCTTTAGCAGCGTCAATAACGACTTTTGGTAGTTCAATTTCGTTTCCTGCTTCACAGGTAGCAATGATTCCGTCCAGGGTTTCTTGGACTACTCGGTAGGCGCCGGTAGCAGCTAGAACCTTAATAACGTCAGAGTTGAAACTGGCCATTTCAGTTGGGTCCAGGAATTCTCTTCGTGCACCGATCATTGGGTCACCCAGGACAACAATGTATCCTAGGCCCTGTTCGTCCATTTCTTCTCTTTTACCCATTCCAGGAGCGTCTCCAACAATGACTGCTGGAACATCCATTTCAGATAATAATTCCCTTGCTCGGGCAGGGCCAGGAGCACCAGGGTTTGGGCTGATGAATACTACAAAATCTGGGTCGAAGTCCATTATTTTAGGCACGGCTTCTTCAATCTGTTCTGGGTTCATCTTTGCTCCAGAACCCACGCCTCGAACGTCTATGTTAGGTCTGTCGGCCCTCTCGTCAAGACATAAATCAATGACTGGAGAGGTACCTAAATTACCGCATTTAATAACTCCTATTTTTACTACCATATTATCACCAATCTGCTATTTGGAAGATCGGCATAAGTATTTTTTCATTTAATTTTTAGGGCAAGGTTTATATATGAGATTTTTAGGTCTCTTGAAAATGATAGAAATTAAATGAAATGGTTTTAAAGCTGATATCTATTCAGATTATTATTAAACATATTTAAATATAATAAAATACTATTTATCGCTGGTGGGTTGCTTTGAAAATATCTGATAAACACACAATTATGATAATTGGATTATTATTCTTCGTGATATCAACATCAGGATGTGTGGAGATTGACGGAGATCTTAACCAATTAATAAACTATTTTTCTAGTGGAAAGAATTATACTGTTGAAGATACCAGTTATAAAAATTTAAATATTGAAACACCTGTTAAAACCTTTTCTGGATATGGAGTTAGCTTTAAATATCCAAGTAGCTGGTTTGTCAATTCTGACAATCAAACAGGGCCCAATATCATATCTGTTTTTAAAGGTGTGTCATTAGGTGGTGCGCAGTTTTCGCTGGAACAAATCCCAAATGAGGGAATGACAGAAGAAAGTACAATCAGAGGATTTCAAAATTCCATAATCCCCGGGTGGACCAAAAAATCAAGTTATTGGATTAGCATTGATAGTGAAAAAGCTTACGAAGATGTTTATTTTGTTAATGACAGTAACTTCCGTGAATCGCGAATTGTCCATATATACTTGGTTAAAAATAACACAACATATTTTATTTCTCTACAAGCCCCAGATAAAGACTTTGATAATGAGAAACCCTATTTTGCGATGATTCTAAACAGTTTAAAAATCGAATGATTTTTAATTCTTTTTAGGTTTTTATTTTAGGGTTGTCTGAGGAATTTGACTGTGTCGAGTAATACCAATATACTAAATTAGACATGGGTTTCAAGTGTAACTTTATCCAAAAAATTTGAGAAAAATTAAAAAAAATAGAAGATAAAATTGAAAAAATTAAAAACCTTTAAATTGACACTGTTTTTCCAGATATCCTAGAAAGTTGGATTGCATAAATAACTACTGCAATGAAGGCCAGGAGATAAAATAGGTAAACCACACTATCGGTAGGACCTGTTTCAACCCATATCATGGTGTGAGTCAGTACAATTGCATACAAAGCCGTTAAGGCACCATTTGCTTTCTGGTGAGTGGCATAGATTATCCTCAAAACCACTCCAATTATAAACATCTGGATGACCATGGCATAGAATCCAAAGTCGAGAACAGCTGGTCCGAAGATGGTGGATGTAATACTGGTGGTGGGTGTGCTCCCACCTACTGGATAGCCCAAAACTACCTGTCCCACTGTTACTCGCGGGTGTCCGGTGGTAAGAGCTTGGTGGAATAGGTCGCCCCCGGTGGCTCCGGCCATGTGCACGATCTTATCGAATACCATCATGGTGAATCCTGCCCGGTAAGCTACCAGTTGTAATGGATTTAAACTCCATTGTTGCCATTGAATGGACATAACGGCAATATATCCTGCAGCTATGCCAATTAAGGCTATTATAAGTATTGAGATTAATACGTGGATGGTTTTCATTTTACGAGTGTAATATAAAGTTATAAAAGCACTGATGAGTATGGCCATGGTAGTGGTGCGGTATCCATTAATAGCGAATGCTCCAAGACCTATTATGAAAAGTAGATAGTACCATTTACGGGGATATTTGGCCAGGAGAATAGTAATTGCAGGTAAAAATATGGGATATGCAATTCGCCATAAGTCTGTTGTGGCCTTAAATTTTAGATATCCACTTAAAATTGGTATACCACCTAAAAGATAGAGGTTAAGTGCCTGGAGAAATATGGAAATGCAAACTGCTGCCAGTAATACTCTCTCATCCAGCAGGATGTGGAATTTGTTGTACCAGGGTTCCGAATTTTTTTCAGTAACATTGGGACCCCCAAAAAAAGATTTAAATTTATCACTGCTGTTATAGATTAGTTTAGGAGCAATTACGCCAACAATGAAAAATAGAGTTCCCATAAAAATGTACAGGAATGTTGTGGTAGAAACCCACTGGAGGTTCCTCAGGTGCTCCTGATATGCAATGGCTGCAAGTGATACATATAAAGCAATAATGATCACTAAAATATATGGTGAAAAAAGATCAACGCTTTTAAATTTCATATTATTCTCCGGTTAATATTTTTATAACTTTATTGAAATGAAGATAAGATTATTATTTGAGGGCAAAATAAAATTACAATCCATATTCTTCCTCTTGTTAGAATTATTTTATTTCTTTATAATGTCGGTTAATTAGAATTTATTTTGATGATTCCTTCTTCATAAGTATTCTGTCTAATTCCTTTATTCCTTTTGTTTATATACTTTTTTAGTTTGCAGAGTAATTTGTGAGATTTGAACGTATTATGGGCTGATTAATTACAATATCGAATTCTACAGTAGAAGAAATACATGACATTTCAATCCATATATGAATTAATATTAAGTCTACAGTAGAAAAAAATCTGATATCCATATGACAAAAACCTACAAATCCCATGATTAATGGAAAAAATTCACCAACCAATAGTCTACAGTAGAAGAAACTTAATCTTATCATCCGGGCTTTTTTTCCAAATTCAAGGCTTTATAAGTTCTTAAAAATTCCGGGCTTTTTTAAACTATTAATAATCTCCCAATGCACTTCTCACCATTTGAGAGGCGAAGGTTGGACATGCTGCCACATGGGTGTGAACGTAACTGGCCAGAGTGTTTTTACTCATTAATCCATCCTTAGAATCTACAACTCCTCTTCCCCTCAAAATATTAAATGCAAATTTAGGTTTTGAACCTTCCAGTTCCAGTTGGGAGTAGTGGAATTCATGACCATGGAAAGTCTCCCCTTCTGGAATGATAATGTTATCATGAGCTGCCCGGGCAATAACGTAACTTAATGCCTGGGGTTTTTTGGTCATGTGGGACTGGTATGGGAAAACATCACACATTTCATGATTGTTAATTGAACGGGTCAAATACATGAGCCCTCCACACTCCGCATAAATGGGGCGGATGTCGTTATGAAATTTTTTCAGTGAAGTGCGCATTGAATAGTTAGCTGCAAGTTCTTTAGCAAAGATCTCAGGGTACCCTCCACCAATGTAGACAGCATCCACATCTGGCACCTCATCATCATGTAAAGGACTGAAATATATCAGATCAGCATTGTTAGCTTCTAGAGATTCCAGATTGTCTTGATAATAAAAGGTGAAAACTTCGTCCTTGGCTACACCTATTTTAAGGTTTCCCTTGCTTTCCTTATGAAATAGGGGTTCACGACCTTCTGGCAGGTTGCCTGCTTCTTTCATTATGGCAATAAGGGCGTCAAGATCAATATTCTCCTCCATGACTTTACCCCAATCTTCAATGTTGCGTAAAATACTATCACGTTCAACAGCAGGGACCAAACCCAAATGTCGTTGCTCCACACTAATGGTCTCGTCACGGGGTATTCCCCCAATAACGGGAGTATTTGCTAATTTTTCCACAGCTTCCTTGGTTTTAAGGTAATGTTTCCTGTTTTTAACCAAGTTCAAAATAACCCCCTCAATCTTAACAGTGGGATCCAGAGTTTTAAACCCAATAACCACTGCCGCCGCACTTTTGACTAGGCTTCGAGAGTTTAAAATTAGAATAACTGGTGCATTCAATGCTTTTGCTATGGAAGCCGTGTTTCCAACATCTTCAATAGGACTAATACCTTCATAAAGACCTCTTACACCTTCGATAATCCCCATATTTGAATTTGATATCTTCAAACCCCTTTCAAATGCCTCCCTAATCTGCAAATCATTCATGAAAAATGAGTCTAAATTTCGGCTAATATTGCCCGTTGCGAGAGTATGGTAAGTGGGATCAATATAATCCGGACCTACCTTGAAGGGTTGGACTTTCAGCTCCTTGGAAAGGGCTTTCATTATTCCTGTGGATATGGTGGTCTTCCCCACTGCACTTCCAGTACCGGCTAAAACAACACGCATATTCTATGAATTGTAATCAATGCTTTAAAAACATAGGGGGTTAATGGATGAATGGATTATAGAAAAATGTTTATTCCAGACAAAAAAGGCCAAATACTTCTCAATGGCTCTCTTGAAATTTATATTAACTACAATTATCATAAATGAAAATAATGGAAATAGAAAAACTACGAATTCTGGGGGAGGCCTCACAATACGATCTTTGTAACTATGTGAGTTTAAACCAGGAAAATTTCACCTCCAAAAATCTTCCTGGAATTTATCATGCCCGTTCACAGAGCGGTTGTCAGATCCCATTATTCAAGGTCTTGATGAGTAATCATTGCACCAATGACTGTAATTATTGTATAAATCATTGCCATAACCGTTTCGAAAGAATTGAATTCTCAGCTGAGGAATTGATATCACTTTTCCTACTATATTATCAGAATCATTATGCTGAAGGACTCTTCTTAAGTTCTGGAATGCCAGGAGATGCCGATCAAGCTATGGAAAAAATGATTGAAGTGGCAAGAAAACTACGATTAGAATATGAATATCAGGGATATATACACCTTAAAATAATTCCAGGGGCTTCCTACGACATGATTAAAAGGGCAATGAGCCTTGCTGACCGAGTGAGTGTAAACCTCGAATCAGCTACTTCCTCTGGTTTTGAAGAACTCACCAGTACCAAAGATTATCATAATGATATCCTCCGTAGGATGAAATGGATTGGTCGTTTGAAAAAACGCCACCCAGAACTTACACCCTCTGGTCAATGCACTCAGTTAATTGTTGGAGCCAATGATGAAACAGATCAAGACATACTTAAACGAACTGAATGGCTCCATAAACATCTTAATATAAATTTAAGTTATTTAAGTACCTTCCAACCACTTAAAGACACTCCTTTAGAGAATCATTCTAAACCTGCTACTAATCGGACACCTCGCCTTTATCAGGCCCAATTTCTATTGAATTCTTATGGTTTTTCTTCGGATGAGCTGGTAATGGATGATGATGGATTTCTTTTCCTGAATGATGACCCCAAATTACTCTGGGCCAATTTAAATCAAGATATGTTTCCTATGGAAGTAAATGAAGCGAGTTTTAAGGAATTGCTCAGGGTTCCAGGAATAGGTAAAATTTCAGCCAGGAAAATAATTGAAGCACGGAAAAAGGGAATTAAATTCAGAGAACTTGATGAACTTAAAAAAATAGGGGTGGTTGTCAGTAGAGCAGAACCATTCATACTAATTAACCACTCACAGCAAACTACCCTGAAATTTTAGTATTTCTAATAACATTATTCAGTGAAAAATAGTTATAAGTTATACTTTAAAAGGTATAACTTATAACTTAAGGCCTCCGATTAGGACTCTTTTCCTAAAAATTCTCATCTTCAAACATTTCCCAGATTTCAGGATACTTCTGCTGCACGGCTTCTTCGATGAGCACTGAAGCCTCTTTACTAATGCTGAATGCTGGTTTAGTATTTTTCAAAAACCTCAAAACTGCTGCTGATTTTGCTGACCAGAGAGATATGCGAGGATTTTTGCGAACTTCGAGGACTACGCCCTCAATGATGATTTTATTTGGATCTTCTTGGGTTTTTTTGACTTTTTTAGCCTTAGGTTTTTCTTTGCTAGAATCTTTATTGGATACTTTCCTCTTTACGGCTTTTTTCTTGCTTTTTACAGGTTCATCAGGTTTTTCTTTCCGAATCAGGGCATCCAATCCCTTACCTAACGCACTTTCACCCTTTTTAGATGGAGTCATTTATTCTCCTCCACTTCTTCCCCACTCATAATTAAAAATTCCTGAGCCAGGGCATTATACGCCTCAGTTCCTATACATTCCTCATCGTAGATGACACAAGGTTTACCATGGCTTGGTGCTTCAGCAAGTTTCACATTACGAGGAATGGTGGTTTTAAAGATATACTCAGTTTCACCGAAGTATTGTTTAACATTCTTGTAAACATCCCTACCCAGCCTGGTTCGAGAATCATAAAGTGTGATCAAAATCCCTTTGATAGGTGAGGGACTGTTCAAACGGGTTTCTACCAAGTTCATGGCATCCAGAAGATCAGCCATTCCTTCTAATGCATAGAATTCGGCCTGGATAGGAATTATTACCCTGTCAGCCGCCACCAAAGAATTAATTGTCAATATACCTAAAGATGGAGGAACATCTACAAAAATATAATCGTAATTCTCTAGAACATCATCCATGGCCTCTTTTAGAATGAATGGAAATCCAATATCCTTGCTGAGTTCGATTTCTGCACCGCTTAGTGAAATGTGGCTGGGAAGCAGATCTAAACCTGAGATTTCTGTGGCCACGATGGCCTCATCCAGAGTTTGTTGTCCAGTTAAAACCCGATATATTGAATTATCTTCATTTTTCTCCAAACCAAATGCAGTAGTGGCATTAGCCTGAGGATCCATGTCTATAACCAAAATATTCTTTCCATATAGTGCTAAGGAAGTAGAAAGGTTCACTGCAGTGGTAGTTTTGCCACAACCTCCTTTCTGATTCAAAATTGCTATAACTTCAGCCATGATTGGTCTCCACGTTTCTTATAAGTTATAAGTATAAGTTATAAGTTATAATATTTAAAGTTTTCATAATTCCCATGGATATCAAGAATTAATGTGTGAATTCAGGATAAAATTCAACAAAAAATTAAAAAAGAATAAAAATATCTAAAAAACTGGAATCAACCCAGGATTATTCCCAGTAATGCATTCCCCTCCACCAGAAGTAACAATAAAAGTGTTTTCAATTCCCACCATTCCAATGTTTTTAATACCTTTTTTAGGCTCCACAGCAAATACCATTCCCTCTTGAAGAGGTTCATCAAATCTTTCAGCAATAACCGGAGTTTCATCGATTAATAAACCTATTCCATGTCCAAGAAATTTTACTTTGCGTTTTCCAAAACCCATGAAGTTTTCAAGGAATTCATCATCCAGATTATCCATTATCTTCCCATAAATCTGGGAAGGGACTGCTCCTGGTTTAAGCATGGTTGCTATCTCATTTTGTATTTCAACACACTTCTGATGGGCTTCAATGGCATGCTGAGGTAATGGACCGCCAAACATATAGGTCATAGTCTTATCGGTGTTATAACCATCAACACCACAGCCAACATCAACAAAAACCAAGTCTCCCTCCCTTAATTTTCGATCACGGCTTCCTAGAACTGGTGCTGCCGGACTGAGTCCATAAGTTCCACTGGCACCGTCAAAATATGTGGGATAAAGTGAGCTTTCACCAAAACCAACATGACCCACAACAATTTCTGTGTCAAACATTCCAAAACGAGTTAACCCATGGTGTCCTTCGTCTACTAAAACAGTAAAGAGTTTTGCTGCGAGATTTGCTTCACTCATTCCTTCACACAAGATATGTGGCACTATTTCTTCCAAGACATGTTGATGTATCCTGCCAGACTTTCTCATTAATGAAAGCTCATATTCACTTTTAACTGCCCTAACTGCAGCTATACTGGAATCTAATGGTTTAAAATTGTTAAAAGGGAAGTGTTTATGGAATCTCTGGTATAGCGCTAGGGGCACAACTTCTGTTTCCAAATGTAGGGTGTCTGGAAGTTTATTCACATCTCTGGCAGCATCACGATAGCTGTTCATTGGCTTTATATCGCTGAATAATGATTCATCCAGTGCTCTTTGGTAACTACGCCTCACCCAGAGTGTTGGTTCTTCATCTCTAGGGATGATCAACATTCCATCCTGCATGGTCCCAGTGAAATAAAAAAGATTAATATTACTAAAAATTACTGCCATATCCCATTCAGGATCAGATTTAGACATAATCTCATTAAATCTCCTCATCCTGTTATCCAATTCAGATACGGGCGTCTTTTTCATGGTATTAACCCCATAAATCATTGATTATTTTTTTACCCTCCAAGGATTAGGAGGAATATTATCAGAAATTAACTCTTCTGGAAATATTCAGGGGAAGGGGCAAAGGTCTATAGGGCATGCCTTTTGTTTCCAACCTGATGATATCAATTAGTTCCTGGAGACCCATGGAGACTTTTTGACCAGTTTCCCTTACATTTACTGTTAATTCCGCACCGTCCAGTTCACGATCTCCGATAACTACCACAAATGGCGCCCACTCCCCTCCAGCGTTTCTGATTTTCTTACCTACAGTCTCAGGCCGATCATCCACATCCACCCTTATATGGGCGTCGCGGAGTTCTTCTGCAAGTTTGGTAGCGAAGCCTAAGTGTCTTTCAGCTATGGGTATAATACGAACTTGAGTTGGTGTAAGCCATAAAGGCAGCATTGGGGCTTTTTCTTTCATATCCAGCGCAGATTTTTCAAGTAAACTGCATATAACTCTCTCTATACTCCCAGTGGGGCTACAGTGCAATATTATGGGATGATGTTCATTCTCTTCCGGGTCGATATATGTAATGCCAAATCTTTCTCCGCTTTCTACATCTATCTGGATTGTAGGATTCTCAATTGGCCTTCCAAGGTAATCTATAGCTGCAAAGTCCATTTTACATATCCAGTAATGCTTTCTCTCAGGTAGGATTTCCAAGAGGACAGGTTTACCGATCATCGCAGCTGCGTGGTTAATCCAGTCCTTGTTCTCCTGCATGAAGTCAGCGGTTGCCCGAAGAATAACCTCATAATTAACATCCAGGTCTTCACCTGTCTTTTTACACATTTCTATCTGGTCTTGGAACTCTTCCAGAGATTGGGATAAATCAGCACATACTGTGTGCAGATCAGGCATGGTAAATCCTCGGAGTCGTTTTAAACCTACAACTTCTCCCTTCTTCTCCAGTCGGAAGCTGTAAGTTGAAAGTTCATATATGCCAACTGGGAGGTTTTTCCAGGTTAAGAATGAATCAGACAGAACCCTGAAAGCTCCAAAACAACAAGCGTATCGCAGCATGAGATCTTTTTTACCCCCACCCATACGATACTGGCGTTCTCCAAATTTCTCAGCATGCACTCGGATTGCATCATCAGCCAGGTCGTACATGATAGGAGTTTCAACCGGCATTGCTCCCCTGTCAGTCACCAGAGTGTAAACATAATCAGAAAGAAGATCTCTAATTAAACGGCCTTTAGGATACCACCGAAGATGTCCAACGTCAGCAGAAGGTTCATAATCTGCTAATTTCTTTTCTCGCATGATTTTCACATGAGGTGGCTCTTTACCACTTGATTCCCCCCTACCCAACTCATAGTCGACCAGTTTCTTAAGATCCTGGTTGTTGTAACTGAATTTGTTAGGATCAATGAGTTTTCCTTCATTTAAAATAAAAAACTTTGATTTTTCACCTTTTTCTTCGTCGGTTTTTTCTTCCACTTGGGACAATTCAGGAGTTATGCTTCTTGAAAGTTCGGATAAAGGATGTCCTTTGCATGAAACTTCGAATGATTTATACCATCCAAATGGAACTCTACTAACAGGTAAATTCTTTTGTACCAGTTTTGATTCTAAATTGGCGAGAATATTTTTGGCAGCTTCTGGTGATCCTAAAGAGGAACTTAAATGAGCATAGGGATATATTACAATATTTTCAGCTTTGACGTTACCAAAAACATCATTTATTTCTTTTACTGCGTTCAAAACAACTTCTTCTGGTTTTTCCTCGTCTTCTTTCTCAACAGCGGTGAAAACAACCAGGGCGTTTTCAAACTCGCCTTTTTTCTTTTCTTCGCTTATTTTCTCTGCGATTCGTGTTTTGGATTTGGTTTGGTACTTTAAATGATCAGAATGAATCAAAAGTATGCGCATACTACCACCTAATAAATTAATAAACTCAGTTAGTATTATTCTAGTCAAGACTGATTTACTTAAAAATAAAGTTCTGTCATGATCTTATTTATAAGCTACCTCTCACTGGGAAAAATATATCATAACTATCTTCTATATATAATTCAAATTTCCTTGTCCATTGTCTTCATAAATGTTTTAAAGCCCATCTTTTGCCAAAAATTATTGGATTTCGGGTTTCTAATGGTTACCATTATTTCAATTCTTTTAATATTCCTCTTTTGTAACCATTTAACAGTTTCCTGGAATAGTTTCTCACCCACACCCTGTCTTTGAAAATCTCTGCTCACTGCCAGATTTTCTATCTCCCCATATCTTAGTTCTGCATATACCGGTGGTTTTTCACTTATTTTTGAAGCACAGTAGCCGACAATTTGATTATCAGATTTTGCTACGATCAAAAGCCCATCATCACGTTTTATTAATTCTTTAGCGTGGTCTGAGAATAATTCTGGTGCATTAAACACTTTATCCAAATGATACCCTGTTTTGATATGATATTCAATGCACTCTGTGTAAATATCCTTTAATTGGGGAATGTCTTCTTTTTTACATTTCTTAATTAGAATATCATCCATCATCTCACCATAAACCACTATTAAATTAAATAAATAATATCGCCACGAAGCCTGACATAATAATAACTAGAAAGACCAATCCTACATTCCTAGCGAATTTTGTGGTCCCTAGAAATAGGGCAATGAGAAATTTAAACCCCGTGTTTGACATGGATGCCAAAGTTATGGCGGTGACTGCCGTGGTGTTGGAAATAGTTTTGGGAGCCAGTAAAGCCATGCTGATCGTAATTGCGTCCACATCAGCCACTCCCGAGATTATACTGGCCAAATACACCCCACCACTACCTAAATAAGTGTTAGCAATTTTTGAAAAGAATAAAATGGCCAAGAAAAGAGCTCCGAATATAATTGCTGGTTTTAATGAAAATGGATTGGCTAATTCAAGTTCAGCATCCATCTTTCTGATTTCTGTACGCCTCCATATTATTATACTCAATATTACACCCAAGACACCCATTACCAACATTGGAACCAATAAATATGGCGTTAAAGTTGGGTTAATGACAGAAACCTCGAATAAAACTCGAAGAAACATCATAGAACTGGCCACCACTGTGGCGAAAACTCCTGCCTTCATCAGAAATTCGGATTCCTTTACTCTGGATGCCATGGAAGTGACTACAGCTGTGCTGGAAACCAAACCACCAATAATTCCAGTTACACCCAACCCTTTCTCAGGACCAATGAACTTCATAAGGATGTAACCAGTGAAGCTGATAGCAGAGATGAAAACCACCATCAACCAGATCTGATAGGGATTAAAAACTTCCCCTGGACCCATTATCTGGTTAGGAAGAAGAGGCAATATAACAAAAGCTACTATTAAAAATTTGAGTGTGTTTAAAAGTTCTTTCTCACTTATACGGTGAGCAAATTTATGAATTTGTGGTTTGATTGCCAGGAGTGTGGTTATTATTATTGCCAAAATAGGGGCCATTTGTAGGCCGTCATCAGTAAAGCATAGAACTCCTAATCCAAAGGTTAGGAAAGCAGCAATCTCAGTGGTTATGCCCACATCACCATTTTCACGGGTTGTTACTAAATAACTAAGACTTACAAGAACCATCAGTCCGATGAAAGCCAATATCCAGAAGAATGAGAATATCTGGGAAAGATATGCAGAAATAGTTCCCAGTATAGCAATTAAAATAAAAGTGCGAACACCGGCAAACTCTGCTCCTTCACGTTTTCGCTCCCTTTCAATTCCAATTAAAGCCCCTAATGCCAGTGAGATCAAAAATTTCAGGATGAAAAGACTGTCCATGTTATTTAATAGATGCAAAGTCCTATAAGAAATTAATCCAGAAATCAAGTGAATAGGATTTGTTCAACTGGTATAATAAGATATCCAGAATTGATACCATAGGATTAGATGAGTGTAGAGAGATAGCATTTAAAAGATAAGGAGACATATTTATAATATTATAAGTTAACCATTTATTCTAAACTCACAGGTGATTGGATGAGAAGTGATAAAATTAAAAAGGGAATGCAAAGGGCCCCTCACCGTTCCCTTTTAAGGGCTTGCGGAGTAACTGATGCTGAGATGAACAGGCCATTTATTGGGGTGGCTAACAGCTTTACAGACATAGTTCCAGGACATGTTCATTTGAAACAGATTGCTGATGCAGTTAAACTTGGAATCAGCCAAGCTGGAGGCGTGCCTTTCGAGTTCAGCACCATGGCTATTTGCGATGGTATCGCCATGAACCATGATGGAATGAGATATTCCCTGGCCAGTCGTGAAATTGTTGCGGACACTGTTGAAAGTATGGCCCAGGCACATAGTCTTGACGCCCTGGTCCTTTTACCCACCTGTGATAAGATAGTGCCAGGCATGCTAATGGCTGCAGCAAGACTAGATATCCCCTCTATTGTGGTCACTGGTGGCCCTATGCTTCCTGGAGAATACCAGGGAGAAGCCGTGGATCTTATTAACGTTTTTGAAGCTGTGGGAAAAGTTTCCGCTGGGAATATGAGTGAAGATGAGTTAGATGAGTTGGAACGCTGCGCCTGTCCTGGAGCAGGATCTTGCGCTGGTCTTTTCACAGCCAATAGCATGGCATGCCTTACTGAAGCAATGGGAATGAGCCTACCCTACTGCGCAACTACCCATGCCGTGGATTCTAAGAAGATCCAAATGGCCAGAGAATCCGGGGAAAAGATCATGGATCTTGTGGAAAAAAACATCACCCCCTCCATGATCATGACCCAGGATGCCTTTTACAATGCTGTGGTGGTTGATCTGGCACTGGGAGGTTCCAGTAACACTACCCTCCACTTACCCGCCATCGCCTATGAATTGTCTGATAAGGGGGTTGAAGTTAATTTAGACCTTTTCGACGATCTCAGTCGTAAAATACCCCATTTGGCCGCTATAAGCCCCTCAGGAAATCACACCATGCTGGATTTGGACAAAGCAGGAGGCATACCGGCTGTCTTAAAGGTCCTAGGGGACAATATCAAAGGAGAAACTCTTACCTGTACCGGGCAATCCCTTGAAAACAATATTAAGAAAGCCAAAGTTCGGGATAGTGAGGTTATCCATTCATTTAACGATCCCGTACACCAAGAAGGGGGAATTGCAGTTCTTAAAGGCACTTTAGCGCCTGATGGTTCTGTTGTGAAGCAAGCCGCTGTTATTGATGATATGCTAACCCATGAAGGGCCAGCAAAAGTCTATAATAGTGAAGAAGAATGTGTGCAAGCCATCTTCAAAAACAAGATCTCCGACGGAGATGTGGTTATCATCCGTTACGAAGGACCCCGAGGAGGTCCCGGGATGAGAGAAATGTTAAATCCCACTTCAGCAATATCAGGAATGGGATTAGACTCAGTTGCCCTGGTTACCGATGGTAGATTCTCTGGAGGTACTAGAGGACCATGTATAGGTCATGTTTCTCCAGAAGCTATTGCAAACGGCCCCATCGCTGTTGTAGAAGATGGTGACACCATCAAGATTGATATACCAAACAGGAAACTGGAGCTTCTATTAGACGAAGAAGAGATTCAAAAAAGGCTTCTAAAAGTAAAACATCCCAAAAAACAACTAAAAGGTTGGTTAGCACGTTACAGTAAACTAGCAAGCTCAGCAGATAAAGGAGCTGTTTTGAAATAGGTGGTTTAATGGCAAAAAGGCGTGCAGGAAACCAAAAAAAGGTCGAAAAAACTTCAAACTCCCCTGAAGAAGAAACAACCAGCGTGGGACGCGAAATACTTAGCTACTTTCTTATCATATTAGTGGGAGTACTACTGGCCCAACACCTTAACGTAGTGGTGTCTGGGAGCATGGAACCCACCTTCTATCGTGGCGATGTGGTGGTAATTGAACAAGCAAACTTCCTTGGTTTCCATGAAATGGACGCTGAAGATCTTAAAATAGGAGAAATTGTTATATACGATGCCACTTGGTTTAGAGAGCCTGTTATTCATCGTGTTATTAGCATAAAGCAAGGTTCAGATGGAAAAACATATTACGTTACCAAAGGAGATAACAACCCTAATGCAGACCCTGCTCTGGTTTCGGTTGATCAAATTAAAGCAAAAGTAGTTACTGTTGGGAATCAACCTCTGGTGATCCCTAAAATTGGTTACATCACCCTTTGGATTCGTGGACTTTAATCTACAGATACTTCATTCATTCATAATTTATTCTAAAGACTATCAAAAATATTACATCAGTTTAAACTCATAAAGGTGAAGTCATGTACAGAATACTGGAAAAAAATGCCTCTAATTCAGTTGAAAAAGCTTTGGAATCCCTAGGATGGGGAGAAAAGGGAAAAATTACGTTTGAACAACCGCCAAGTCCAGATATGGGCGATCTGGCCACTTCAGTGGCATTCCAATTAGCAGCCCAGCTAAAAAAATCTCCGGTTGACATTGCACAAAAAATTGAGAAAACATTAAATGTAGAATCTCCGTTTAATAAGGTAAAATCAATGGGCCCTTACATAAACTTCTTTTTAGACTATGAAACCTTTTCAAAGATGGTTTTAAAATCTGTGCACGAAAATTACGGTTCACTTGAGGATAAAAAAAGGAAGGTGATTCTGGAACATACCTCCGCCAATCCTAATGGGCCTTTACATATTGGACATATTCGTAACGCAATAATTGGTGATTCTCTGGCCCGAATCCTCAAATCAGCTGGTTTCCAAGTGGAAACACAGTACTATGTTAATGATATGGGGCGACAGATTGCAATGATTGTTTGGGGATTGCAAAACCTGAACTATCATCTAGATTCAAATGAAAAACCAGATGTAGAAATAGGTAAACTTTATTTCAAGGTTAACCAGGCATTGAATGAAAATTCAGATATTAAAAATCAAGTGAGCGCGATTTTAAAAACCTACGAAGAAGAAAATCCGGAAGAATTGGAATCCATGTTTAAAAGTGTTGTTAAAATGTGTTTGGAAGGAGTAGAAGAAACATCCCAACGTTTGCACATCATTCACGACCGTTTCGTTTGGGAAAGTCAGTTTATCCGGGATGGATCCATAGAAAGAATTCTGGAAACTCTGAAAGACCATACAAACCAGAATGACGTGCTTTATCTGGATCTTACAGATTATGGTATTGAAAAAGAACTAATCCTCACCCGTTCGGATGGAACTTCTCTCTACACTACCCGAGATCTTGCTTATCATCTCCAAAAATCTGAACAGTCTGATTGTGTGGTAGATGTTCTAGGTTCAGACCATAAACTGGCCATTGATCAGCTGAAAATTGCCCTGGATCTTTTGGGAGGAAAAAAACCAGAAGTTATCTTTTATGAGTTCATTACCCTCCCTGAGGGATCAATGTCCACCAGGAAAGGGGTATTCATCAGTGTCGATCAGTTAATGGATGAGGCTTTCAGTAGGGCACAAAGTGAATTGAAAGATAGAAGGCCAGAATTAGATGAATCTCTCTCTAAAGAAATCGCAGAAATGATCGGTATTGGGGCCATCCGTTACTTTATAGCCCGTTTATCTCCTGAAAAACATTTGGTTTTTAAATGGGATGAAGCATTGAGTTTTGAGAGAGGATGCGCATCAATACAGTATGCACATGCCCGGGCCTGTAAATTATTGGAAAAAGCAGAGACATCAGACTTTTTATCTGTCCAAATTGATACTCTGGACGTTTCTAATATGGAAACATTGGAAATTGAGTTGGTTAAAACCATTGCCAAATTCAGTAGCATTGTAGAAGTTTCAGCAAGAGATCTTAGAGTCCATCCAATAGCCCAGTACGCCATGGAAATGGCCGGAGCATTCAACAAATTCTATAAATCAGTCCCGGTTATTGGATCTGAAAAAGAACTTTTTAGATTACTATTGGTGGAAAAGTCCAGAATAACAATCAAAAATTGCCTTAATTTATTGGGAATAGACGCCCCAGTTTCAATGTAATTCTAATAAATCCATCTTAGGGAAAATAATACTTATCAAATCGTTTATTCCATTATGATTAATGTTTAAGGAAACGTACCAATAATGTCTGCTGAAACTGAACAAACAATATTAGATGCTGCCTTGCATGTTTTTTCCAAACAAGGCTACGTAGGTGCAAGAACCAGGATGATTGCCAAAAAATCTGGATATACTGAGATGACATTATTCAGAAAATTTGAAACCAAAGAAAACCTTTTTAATCAAGTTTTAATAACAAATCAAGAAAGGATAATGGAAGATTTCAATTCTTTGTTAGTTTTAGACGACACTGCGGGGCCTGAAAGGAATTTTTCCAATTTAATACAGAATCTAGTGGAAATAGTGGATAACAACTTTGAATATGTAAAAATATTAATCAACGAAAGAGATAGAATCTCAAATTCAGTTGCTAAGCCGTTTATTTTAAGTCTTGGAAAATTTTTGGATGAAATATTCCCTAAACTTAAAGTAGACAGCATTGTGCTGTCTTTTACGATTTTTAGTTTTATTTACTTTGTTAATTTTAATAAAAACAGGGAAAACGCATTTTTCGATTTAGATATGGCGGTAGAAGAGTTCATACAATATCATTCCAATTGCTTGCAATAGCCCTGGAATTGAGAAAAATATTCAATAAGTATTAACGTTTTTTATTTGCTAATTTAAAAAAATAAATATAAAATGATTAACCTAGGAGCCAGCTCATAATAGCCTTCTGAACGTGCAAGCGATTTTCCGCCTGATCCCACACTGCAGACTGGGGCCCATTTAATACTTCTTCAGTTATTTCCTGGTCACGGATGGCGGGTAGGCAGTGTAGAATTATTGCATCGGGATGCGCCATTTCTAAAATCTCCTTGTTGACTTGGTAATCCCTTAAATCCCTTAATCGCTGCGATTCTTCGGATTCATCACCCATACTAACCCACACATCAGTATATATCACATCAGTCCCTTTTACTGCCTCTTGAACATCACTGGTGATCTTTAGAACCGAGCCGGTTTTTCTGGCCACTTTATGAGCTTCCTTTAAAATTATTGGATCTGGTTCGTAGTTACTAGGACATGCCACAGTGAAATCCATGCCCACCATGGCCGTGGCCAATAATAAGGAATTACAAACATTGTTACCATCACCCATATATGTCATTTGAAGGTCAAATGTGTTTTTCCACTCATTAATAGTGAATATATCAGTGAAAGCCTGGCAAGGATGTTCTAGATTGGTTAAACCATTGATTACCGGCACATCAGAGTATCTGGCAAATTGAAGAACATCATCATGTTCCCGTGCCCTTATCATAACTCCATCAACATAGCGGCTCATTGCCCGGGCAGTATCCTCAATAATTTCTCCCCGACCTAATTGCAGGTCAGAAGCAGATAAATAGAGAGGTTGACCGCCTAGCTGATACATACCCACCTCAAAGGACATTCTTGTCCGAGTAGAAGCTTTTTCAAAAACCATAGCCAGCGATTTATTTTTTAAAGGCTTTTTTGAGACATTACCTTGTTTGAATTCCTTAGCCTCTTCCAGTATGTCCCATACATTGTTTTGAGCGTCTAATGCGGATAAAAGGTGCGTCATAGGTTCATCCCTACTAAATTATCATTTCATGGAATTGATTAATATGAATTCGATGGGTTTCATTGAAATTAAACTATCTGAGAATACTTTTATTTAAATTTTATGAAACCACATACTAATTCTCAACGAATTCAAGTTTGTATATTCTTTTGATTGCTTCAAGTTGCCTTTCACATTTTTTTAGTTTTTCTTCATCTTTAATGATTTTCTCAACGTTGCGAATCCACTCATCACGATACTGTTGGGCAACCCCTCCAGAACTGTTGTTAAGCCTGTTTTGTGCATCTTTAGCCTGTTTTTGATGGCGAAGAATGCTTATTTGAGCTTCTTCAAGGCATGATTTGGCCTGATTGTATAGTGTGGATAGGCCTTCCCTAATCTCTGCATCAGCCAAGGATTTCAAACTTGAAACATGCCTTTTAAGGTCTGTTATTTCCTTTTCATTTTGAAGAAGATTCTTTGATAATTCATCCAGCCGATCATTGATTTTCTTCATTTTATGTTGATTTTCAGTTACTTCAAGAGATATCAACTGAGCTTCCAATGTTAAAATCTCTTCTTTTATATTTTTATTCTCAGATTTTGCAGTATCCATCTTCAACTCATAATCCAGGATCTCTCTGGCAAGTTTCTTTATTTTTTGAGCGTTGGGTAAGTTATAGAGATATTTTCGAGATCGGGTCATGACGCCTCCCCATGTGAAGTAATAGCTGGTTTTTCTAAGAAATCTTCAATTATCCCCTTATCTCCTGCATATGTTGAATACGTTTCTCAATAAGTTGTCTGGTTCCTACATCGCTACGATGATACAGATCTCCTTCCACAAATTTTGTGGCTCTTTCACATCGTTCTTCCGCATCTTGCAAGTCATCTGCAGTAGTTACCACAGCCAGGGCCCTGGAACCTGTGGTTAGAACTTCGTTGTTTTTCTGGTTAACTGCAGCATAGAATACCATACCACCTTCAGCATGTATCTTTTCCTCATCCACATGGATAGGTTGGCCTGGTTTCCCACTATCAGGATATCCATTAGGTACCAAATATTTACATACGGTTGCCTGTCTTTTGAATTGGGCTTTTTTAATATTACCGTCAATTACCCCCTGGCAAAGTTCCAACATACTAGTTTCCAAGAGGGGTAGAACATTCATGGCTTCAGGGTCACCAAATCGTGCATTGTACTCCACCAGACGGGGCCCATCACGGCAAAGCATGAACTGACCGTATAGCACGCCCTTATAAGGACCAACTTCTTTTTTGACAGCCTTTACAGTTTCTTCCATAACTTTTACTGATGCATCATAATTCTTCTGATCAAGGAAAGGTAAAAGACCGTTTTTATCAGAATATGAACCCATTCCACCAGTTATAGGCCCCTGATCTCCCTCATATGCGTGTGGATGGTCTTGAACTGCAGGCATTGGCACCAGATTGTCCCCATCTACTAAAGCCTGTACTGTGAATTCTTCTCCAACCAACCGTTCTTCAATAACCACACTGGCATGTCCCCCTATTTTTTTATCTATAATCTCTTTAACATAAGATTTGGCGTCTTCAGAATGTTTTAAGTGTTCTCCCACTATTTTTACGCCCTTACCTCCAGTCAATCCAACAGGTTTGACCACAACGTCCTCTCCAAAGTCATCAATGAACTCTGCAGCATCATCTACACCGTCAAAAACACCGTAAGCAATGGAACCTGGAACTTTATATTTAGCAAAAAGATCTCTCATGAAGGCCTTGTCAGTCTCAATCCTGGCAGCTTCCTGCGTTGGACCAACACAAGGTATCCCCGCTTCATTGAGAGTGTCCACAATACCGTGTTCTAAAGGAGCTTCAGGCCCTATTACAACCATGTCAACCCCTAAATTTAAAGCATGTTTTTTCACTCCCTGAATATCCATCTCACTACCAATTTTGAATTGGGATATGCGAGCGATGCCAGGGTTTTGATTGCTCATTAATGAATAAAGGTCAGCTTCCTCATGCAACGCCTGACAAATGGCATGTTCCCTTGCTCCAGTTCCTACCACTAGAATCTTCATATTAAATCCTCCATGTATCTTGAGTAAACATCTTTAATTTCACACACATATAATTCCTGTCTTTTTCTTGTCTAGTAAGAGATCAATTCAATAAAAAAAGTTCAATATTACACGAAACTATCATACTACAAAATACATATACCATGAAAAGTAAAATCGGCATATGATAAATCAGGTCATGATTTTATTCTAAAGAATCATGATTATTTTAAAAACTAAACACAATCAGGTGTTAAATATGAAGGGCAGTCAAGCCATAATTAAGTCACTAACTGATGAGGGAGTGGATGTAGTCTTCGGATATCCTGGAGGAGTCTTGCTCCCCCTATACGATGTAATCTACGATTCTGACCTTAAACACATATTGGTAAGGCACGAACAATGCGCAGCCCACGCAGCAGATGGATATGCTAGGGCTTCCGGCAAAGTGGGTGTGTGTATAGGCACCTCTGGTCCTGGTGCCACCAACCTGGTAACAGGCATCGCCACTGCCTACATGGATTCAGCCCCCATTGTGGCCCTTGCAGGCCAGGTAGGCACCTCTATGATTGGTAATGACGCCTTTCAGGAAGTCGACACCATTGGCATAACCATGCCCATTAGTAAACACAGTTATCAGGCCATGGAACCATCTGAAATACCCCAAATGATACGATCATCATTTTACATTGCCCGAACAGGGCGACCTGGGCCAGTAGTTGTTGATTTACCTAAGGATGTTCAAGAAGGAGAACTGGACTATCCGGAAAACATAACAATCGACCTTCCAGGTTATAAACCAACTAAAAAAGGACATCCCCTCCAGGTGAAAAAGGCCTCCGATCTGATACTCAACTCTAAAAAACCAGTTATACTCGCTGGAGGTGGGGTGATCCATTCTGACTCATCTGAAGAACTCAAACATATATCAGAATTGATTGGAGCTCCAGTTACTACCACCCTAATGGGCAAAAGCTGTTTTCCGGAGGATCATCCATTATCACTGGGAATGCTGGGAATGCATGGACGAAAAGTGTCAAACATGATCGTTGATGAATGTGACTGCCTTATTGCTGTGGGTTGTAGGTTTTCAGATCGTACCACGGGAGATGTGACTAAATTCGCCCCTAACGCAAAGATAATTCACATCGATGTGGATCCAGCAGAGATTGGAAAAAATGTAGCAGTCGATCTACCAATTGTTGGAGACGCCAAAATTATCCTTTCCCACCTTATAAGGGTGATTTCCCAGAGTAAAAGCCATAAAACCCATGACTGGGTAGATTATGTAAGCAGTTTTCGTGCGAAATGTATGCCTCGTCTTTCATTTGAAGAGATGCCCCTAAAGCCTCAACAAGTTATTAAAGAAATATCGGAAGCAGTGACAGACGAAACTATTGTAACAACAGATGTTGGCCAGAACCAGATGTGGATGGCCCATTATTTCACTTCCATGAATCCTCGGAGATTCCTATCATCAGGTGGGCTGGGAACTATGGGGTTCGGCTTCCCAGCAGCAATGGGAGCTAAAGTAGCCATGCCTGAAAATGATGTAGTTGCAGTGTGTGGAGACGGAGGCTTTTTAATGGTATGCCAGGATCTAGCCACAGTTAAAGAGTATGACATACCAGTGGTGGTTTGCGTTATGGACAACCGCTACTTGGGAATGGTATTCCAGTGGCAGAAACTCTTCTACGAAGAGAGAATCTCCCATACTAAACTCAAAGCTATGCCCGACTTTGTTAAACTTGCTGAAGCATTTGGGGTAAACGCTTACCGTGTGGAAAGGCCAGGCGATATGAAGGAAACACTCCAAGATGCTTTAAAGTCTGGAGAACCTAGTCTCATCGACGTGATGATAGATCCCAATGAAATATTGCCAATGGTACCTCCAGGGTGCGGTTTAACCGAGATTGTTGGAGAATACAAGGTTGAAAGGGAAAATCCTGATGAAATACCCTACAGACCTTCTGCTAAGGAAACTGGGGGTGATTAGATGGACGAACTGCGAAGCCACATTATTAGCGCCATAGTGATGCACCGACCAGGTGTACTCCAACGTGTTGCTGGTCTATTTACTCGCAGGGGTTTCAACATTGATAGCATCACCGTAGGGCCATCAGAACAGGAAGGTCTGGCGCGTATGACCATTATCTCAACAGGTGACGATAAGGTTCTAGAACAGATCATCAAACAACTCAACAAGATCATTGAGGTCATTAAAGTACGGGATCTTAATGCAGATGGAACAGTTACCAGGGAATTATGCCTGATCAAAACCCATGCAACATCGGAGAGAGCCCGTTCGGAGATAATTCAGTATGCAAACATCTTCAGGGGAAGAATTGTTGATGTGGGGCCCGAAAATCTAACTTTGGAAATTACCGGCACTCCTGATAAGATAGACGCCCTAATAGACCTATTAAAGGGTTTTGGTATTAAAGAAGTTGCCAGAACAGGTCCAACAGCCATATCAAGAGGATCAAAAACTATTTAGGGGTTTAACTAATTACCCCCCTAATCTTTATTTAATTAGGTTCTTATTATCATTAAAAAGAAATCTATGGCCATATATTCTGAATTCTTTAATCATTGCCCCTTTTTTTATTTTTTTAAATGTTTTTGGGCCTTATTTGACAATTTAAATCAGGGCAAACTTTATTAATGAAACTCCATCAACTATTAACTAGAAATTTTGGGTATAGACAAATTTTTATTACCCCTAGTGTTATTCTTTCAATTTTAAAAGAGGTGACATTATATGAAGATTTACTACGAAAAAGACGTGAATATGGACGTACTTAAGGATAAAACCGTTGCAGTTATTGGATACGGAAGTCAGGGAATGGCACAATCCCGAAACATGGCAGAAAGTGGATTAGATGTTATTGTTGGACTCCGTAAAGGTGGTGATTCTTGGGAAACTGCCATTGAACATGACATGCCGGTTATGACTGTGGAAGAAGCTTCAAAAGAAGCAGATGTTATTCATATATTAATTCCTGATGAAATTCAAGCCCAAGTTTACGAAAAATCAATAAAACCTGGAATCAAACAGGGAAACGCTATAAGTTTCTCCCACGGATACAATATCCATTTCCAATACATTAAACCACCAAAAAACGTGGACATAATCATGATTGCGCCTAAAGGGCCTGGTTCCACCGTCCGGCAACAGTACTTGGATGGATTTGGTGTTCCTGGCCTGGTGGCAGTGGAACAGGATTACACCGGCAACGCTCTGCAAGTAGCCCTGGCCATGGGACAGGGAAGTGGTCTCACTCGGGCCGGTGTCCTGGAAACAACTTTTAAAGAAGAAACTGAAACCGATCTCTTCGGTGAACAAGCTGTTCTGTGTGGAGGGGCCACCGAACTTATAAAAGCAGGATTTCAAACCCTTGTTGAAGGCGGTTACCAGCCCGAACTGGCCTACTTTGAAACCTGCCATGAACTTAAACTTATTGTTGACCTGATCTACCAGAAAGGCTTCGCTGGCATGTGGAATGATGTGAGTAACACAGCCGAATTCGGGGGCCTTACCCGTAGAGACAGGATTATCACCGAAGAATCTCGAAAAGAAATGAAACAGATACTGAAAGAGATCCAAACAGGTAAATTCGCCAAAGAATGGGCTCTTGAGAATCAGGCCGGTCGACCACAACTCAACCGTATGCGTGACATTGAAAGCGAGTTAGAAATTGAAAAACAGGGCAAAAAGCTTCGTAAGCTTTGTGGCCTTGAAAAATAATTTTATTCCTTCAATTTCCATATCTTTCAAATTACGTGGTTTACAAATAATTCCTGACAATTGGTGAATATAATGGTATTTGTAGGGATGGATCATGGCACAACTGGTGTGTCTTTTACAATTTTGGATGATAATAGAACTCATTTTAAGATTGGAAGAGATGAACTTTCATCAGGACATGTTTCTGCTCTGGCAGAACTATCAAAGAGGATTGATACCGAATCCATCCAATTAATGGCTATCACCTACGCAATGGGAGATGGAATAACTAAAATAACACCCTTAGAAAAGGTTAAAGATAGAGGTATTCTCTCCATTGAGGGTGCAGGGAAGGTTACGGGAGGAGGTACCTCTGTTTATGAGGAAATAGAAAAATCAGGTATCCCCACAGTATTAATTCCCGGCCTTCACCAGAATACTCCTTCTATGGATCCTCTCTTTCGTGAGGCTTATTCGCACCACGCCAGTGCTGAAAAGGTAAGTATATGTTACAATGCCCATTTAGAAACTGGATATGAAAATTTTATAGTTTCAGATATTAGCTCTAATACAGTTAGCATTCTACTGGAAAATGGGATAATCAGGGGCGCAATTGATGCTTGTCTGGGTGCTATGGGTATAGTACACGGGCCTTTAGATTTGAAAATGATTCGTGACGTAGACGAAGGTCTGAGAACTGCGAATCAATGCTTCTCACGTGCGGGAGCTGTTAAAGTAGCAGGGATAGATGAAAAAGTGGTAAAAGCAAAGGATGTTCTTCTGGAAAAATACTTGAAAGGAGATCCCAAGGCTGAACTGGCCCTAGAAAGCATGCTTATGACCATCACCATGGAAATTTATGGATTAGCAGGGATTGCCAATAATGAAATTGAGGGTGTGGTGCTCACAGGTTCTGTGGGATCCATGCAAGAACCCTTTGATTTTTTCGGTTCACTTAAAGATAAAGTTGAGAATATTGGCGAAGTGGTGATGACTCCTGCTACTTCAGGTTCGGTTGGAAGCGCACAGATTGCAAAGGCTGTTTTTGAGGGTGCCGAAGACATTATCGGAATTAAAGTATTATAATCCTTTTTTAACTGATTAAATGTTAAAGGGAGAATATTATTTAAATCTGATTCTACAGTAGAAGGGATTGTATTTATTCTTCTTGAAAACCCCAAAAAAATTATTCTACGGTAGAACATTTTTTAGAATTTACGATTTGATTCTTCAGCCCTTAAGAATTAATTAGTTCTACAGTAGAAATATTTGTGGGCACAATTGTAAAGATCGTAGATTATAACTCAAATATTGGCCCATTTAGATAAAGAAATAGAAATTATCCCCCACCATATCCCGGACCATCATTATGGTCAGATATCTCAGTAGGAGCAATTTTTCGAATTTTTTTAGAGTGCATAACCTTCTCTCTAATGCTCGTTGTCTCAGTTTTTTTCAGGGGTTGCTCCTCTGGATCCAGCAAAACCAAATAATCAGAACGGTAAAAAAGCCCTGTGGAATCAATACGAATCCATGTTTTGCTATTCTTTGTTGATATTTTATCAACTACCCCTCTTGTTCTGGTTCCAACGTATTGTACAAAAGCCCCGTGTTCTATTATGCGATTTCTATAGTCCCGAGCAATCATCAAATCACTCTTAGTAATGCATTCTTTCTTACTTTTTTGTTAGATTTGTTTTTAATTGTTAATATTATTGAAAATCTGTAAAATATAATTTGGGATTAGACTAATTATGTTTAGATAACACCTAAAGATTCAATTTAAATAAACCTATAAATTAACATGTAAAACTAATTTAATGATGATTTTAACGTTCTTGCCAACCCATAATAAGAATAGAAATAATATATGTTGCTTCTAATAAATTTATGGCAAAAATTGGCATTCCCATAGCTGGAGATAGAAAACTAGATGTTAAAATAAAAAATACAATTATACTATTCTGGGTGATTAGTACCACTGCAAAAACTAATAATATGCTTTTGTATTTGGATTTTTCTCTAATGTGGCCACTAAAGAATATATATATTAGAATTACTAGCAAGCCAATGTTTATTATGCAAAGAACCATGTTTAGGAGAAATATCTCTGAATTTACTAAACTCCAATTATGAGTTGGTACGGGCCCTGCTACTTTCATAGGAGAACTCCAGTCTTTGGAAGACTTAATGACCTTAAAAGATGTATTTGAGTAAATGAGTAAATCTAGTATTCTAGCCATCCATCCATCAAATTTAAGGAGGAAGTAGCGTCCAGAGAAATAGGAGTTAAGGTAGCACATCTTTCACGTTTGAGAGTGTGCACATCAGTGCCCCTTTGATCATCCTCCACAGAATCTCCGTCAATCCAGTAATATGGCCTTCCCCGGGGATCCAGGCGTTCCTTAATATGTATTCTGTACATTCTCTCACCTAAACGTGTGAGTTTGATCTTATCACTCTGGGGTTTGGATGGAATGTTAAGGTTTAAAAAATCAACACCGTTAGGTAAACCCTTTTCCAGTATCATCCTTGCCACTCGTTCAGTCAGTTTTTCAGCATGTGAAAAATCAATGTCCACGTGACCATCGTGGAACTTGATATCACCACGCGTTACTTGAATGGACACTGAAAGAGCAGGGACTCCATGAACTGCGGCTTCCATAGCTGCACCTATAGTTCCTGAAGTCGTGAGTTCTGACTTACCCAGATTTTCACCGATATTAATCCCAGAAATAACAAGATCAGGCTTTTTTTTAGCAATTTGATAGATGCCTATGATCACTGCATCAGTAGGGGTTCCAGAAACCATATGGGCTTCTGTTCCATCAGCCATATTGGTATTGGTAACTCTAACCGGCTCAAAAAGAGTTAATGCATGGCCGATTCCACTTTGTTGGGTTGCTGGTGCTACTATGATAGTTTTACCAAGACTTTCAGCGGCTTTTTTTGCAGCCATTATCCCGGACGAGTTAACTCCGTCATCATTAGTAAGAAGAATGGTCATAGAGGGAAATTTATACCTTCACCTCTAAATAGTTTGCGTGATTCCTTTGGGTTACGTATGGGAACAGTTTTAAGTATAAAGAAGTAGAAAACAAATAGTATAATGAAATAGATATTGAAATTGTCATTTGATGTTAAATCATCCCTTTAGAAGGTGGGGTAATTGGATAAAAACAGATTAATAAATTTCATGGCAAGGGTAATGGAGGAATCTGGCTTCAAGGTTTACCGAAACTTTCAGACTTCCCGACACATCATAGACATATATGGAGTTCTGCCCACCGTTCTTGGCGACATAGGCGTTGTAGTAGCTTGTAAAAACTATGATGATCGATGGGAAGTTGGATTAGATGTTTTAAAAGAAATGGAAATGGTAGCAAAAACCCTAAAGGCTTCTAAAATAGTGGTGGTATCAACCTCCTACTTTACCAACAGTGCCATTAACTATGCAAGCCGTAGGAACATTAAAACCATAGATAAGGATGGTTTAATGGTTTTAGCCAAGAAATTCTCAGCTCAGAAGAGCGAATATGGTGGTGTTGAAGTATACGAAGAGAGTGATGAGTCTGATACAAGTGGAGTAACAGAAATATACAAGCCATCGTCAAAAACTTCTTCTTCATTTCCCAAAACTTCTTCTACTTCCTCTGGTTTTTTTAGCCGGGGGAGAGGTACCTTAAATCGGGCTAAAAGTAGTGGAACGTTGTCTAAATCCCTTTCATTACCAAAAAGCCTTGGTTTAAAGCCGATATTAACCAATACTGTATCCTTAATTATTATCGTCTATCTGCTCTCCTCATTGATAACATATTTCCTGGGAACAAATGCTGCCACGTCCGGAATTTACAAGATATTAGTAGCAGCTGCGCTATCCTATGGATTGGTGCTAGCTTCAGATCGGGATTTAAACACTATTTTGACCAAAGGCACCATCGTGTTCTTCGTGGTTCTGGTGATTTACGTTCTGGTGATTGTATTCCTTTAAAATAAAAAAATTTTCATTTTTTATAGCTTAGTTTGACTAACTATACAAGAACCTATACGCACATGCTAAATACGTGAAGCTATCTTTTACTATTCTTAACACTGGACAACTTGGATACTATTTTATTATTGCAACTAGTTATTTCGTACGTTGACTTTGAGAATTAGTTACAAAAAATTTAAATGGGCCGGAGGAGATTCGAACTCCTGATCACCTCGGTGTGAGCGAGGTATCATACCCCTAGACCACCGGCCCTAATAGATTTAATGAAGTTTTAAAAAGATTTAATATTTTTAAATAATAAATAGAGGCTAAATATAGATAATATAAGTGGGCCGGAGGAGATTCGAACTCCTGATCACCTCGTTGTAAGCGAGGTATCATACCCCTAGACCACCGGCCCATGGTTAGCACTTCCATGGTTTGACTGGTAGATTATATAAAGTTTTCCAAGATAGACATGCATCATACATTATTTGGAAATACAATTTAATAGTAGTTTAACCAATTAGAATCGGGACTAATTATAGAAAGTCCTTAAACTCATTTATTTATTGAGGGATATCATGGCCTTTGACGAGTCAGGAAAAATATGGTTCAACGGAGAGTTTGTGGATTGGAAAGAAGCAAGCGTGCATGCCTTATCACATGTAGTACACTACGGATCTAGCGTTTTTGAAGGGATAAGGTGCTATGAAACTAAAAAGGGTTCTGCTGTGTTTAGGTTAGAAGAACATGTGCAGCGTCTGTACAATTCTGCAAAGATATATCGTATGGGAATTCCCTACACCCAAGAAGAGTTTTCAGAGGCCATAATGGACACCATTAAGATCAACAATCTCTCAGAGTGCTATATTCGCCCCGCAATATTCCGTGGATACGAAGAACTGGGTGTTTACCCCCTAAACTGTCCAGTAGAGTGTCTGATTGCTGTCTGGGCATGGGGAACCTACCTAGGGGCAGAGGCAATTGAACAAGGAGTGGATGTGGGTGTGTCTACCTGGCGCCGTATGGCCCCTGACACCATGCCTAACATGGCCAAAGCTGGTTCCAACTATATGAACAGCCAACTGGCTAAAATGGAGGCTGTTTCCAATGGATATGATGAAGCAATCATGCTGGATTACCAGGGAATGGTCAGTGAAGGAAGTGGTGAAAACATATTCCTAGTTAATGACGGTGATTTATACACTCCTCCCCGGGCTTCTTCACTTTTACCAGGGATCACCAGGGATTCCGTAATCACTTTGGCCAACCAAATGGATTTGACTGTGAAAGAGGAAGAAGTACCCAGGGAAATGTTATACATTGCTGATGAAATATTTTTAACTGGAACCGCCGCCGAGATAACTCCTATACGATCTGTAGATCGGATCATAGTTGGTAGTGGAGTTCGAGGTGAAATCACCCGAAAAATACAAGAAGCCTTTTTTGCTATACTAGAGGGAAAAAAACACGACGGCCATAATTGGCTAACTTTTATTTAAACAATGACTTTATCGACTGTTTTTAAAGACATTTTAATTATTTTAACTATTAAACTATCCTTCCACTTTTATTTGTTTTAATAATTGGTTCTTGAACTAATGGTTTAATTTTTGCTGAATTTGGGTGTTATTAATGTGGAATTTGCAAAAAATTGAGATCAAATCTTGGACAATACTTATTTAATAGTTAGATAAGTATTAGACCAGACCTTACACTCTAAAAGAGGTGATGATAACTCTGACTGATCTGAAAAAACGGAATCATTCAAATGAAAACTCGCAGAGATAATTATTATGATGAATGAATTATAACTTATAAGTTATAAATTAGAACTTATAACCCAATGTTTTAAATAACGATAAAACGTACAGATTACCCTAACAATCATTCTTATGAGATTTATTAATTAAAACAATATAAAATAGTGATTTTAAGTAAATTAGGAGAAATTCTTTATGGATATCATTCAAGCAATAATATTAGGCATGGTCCAAGGTTTAACCGAATTTCTGCCAGTGAGCAGTTCAGCACACTTGGTTATCGTGCCTGAGTTACTGGGAGCCAAATCCAGTTTGGCATTCGACACCCTGTTACATGTCGGCACTTTAGTAGCAGTAATAGGATATTTTTGGAAAGACATATTAGCAATGATTAAAGCCTTTTTATCTAGCCTAAAAGACCTGTTTCGTGGGAAATTCAAAGAAGGTGTGAAAGAAGACCCGTTTAAAAGAATGACGTGGCTGGTGTTAGTAGGTACAATCCCCGCAGGCCTTATGGGTGTTTTGTTAAAAGACCAATTCGAAAGTCTTTTCAACTCCATAACAGCAGTTGGATTTTTCCTCCTCATAACCGGAGTCATCCTTTGGGCAGCTGAATTTATTTCCCGGAAAACAAGTGATAAGAAAGGTAAACAGATTAAAGAAGTTTCTTTCACCAATTCACTTGTTATTGGACTATTCCAGGGATTTGCAATTGCACCAGGAATATCACGTTCAGGATCCACAATTGCAGCTAGCCTGTTTTCTGGGCTTGAAAGAAAGTTAGCAGCACGTTATAGTTTTATATTATCAATACCCGCAATATTAGGTGCAGCACTCATTCAAACCAAAGATATTGTTAGTTTTGACTCAAACATTGGTGTTTTAATTAGTGGTTTTCTATCAGCGATGATATTCAGTTACTTGGCAGTTAAATTCATGATGGGGTACATCCAAAAGCACAGCCTCGTAATTTTCTCATATTACTGCTGGATAGTGGGAGGATTAACCCTCTTAATTCCATTTTTATGGAAATAAACCCTTTAATATTTATTTTTCCTTTTTAGTGTTATTTATTTTAGCCAAGACTGTACAGGGGGCGCTGTCGATGTTTCCTACTTGCCATGGTATAACCAACACTTCTTCTAGTTCTGATTTTTCCCCAACAAGACGCAAGTCTAAATCTTCCACTAAAACCAGGGGTTTTCCTAAACTGGGCAACATCTTAAAGGCGTTTTGATGAACTTCAATGGCCTCTTTTTTTCTCCCATAACGAGACATAGATATTGTGTCAATAGCCAGGCAAGCCAGGTTGGGAAGTTGGCAACGAAGATAAATTATTGTATCTGGAGAAATACCAGGATTTTGTGTTGCATAGATTTCAGCATTCTCGTCATGATGTGCCCAAAAGCCAGTTCGGATGATTAAACAGTCAACATTTTCGATTAACTTTTCATTTTTACTTAATAAACATGAAACATCCTGCTCATTTATCAATTCATCCGGTTTTTTAGGACAGCCCAAAATAAGGGGATGGGAAAAAACTAATTCATTAGGATCATAGTCGGATATTATCCTTCCATCATTTAAAAAATGAGCTGGTGCGTCAACATGGGTTCCGGAGTGATTTTCTACCTCTATTATTGAAGTATTATAAAAATCTCCCGTTAAAATCTGATTTTTAGGATATATCCTGAGCTTCTTAAGATCGGGATGAAGAGGGGTATTCGAAGTTAGAGTGTAAGAAATTCGAATGTATTTACTCCTGTTGGAGGTATTCTTTCTTTGACCCATTATTTCTCATTCCTGAATTAATGATATCGGCGTCCAATTTATTTTAGTTATTAGAAAATTTCCTTACATAAATCCTCTGTCCTGATTCTTATTTCATCAATAGAAACTCCCTTAAGATTGGCAGCTAACATTGCCCCGCCAGCTCCAACACCTTCCTTAACTACACCTTTGACATAATTTTTAAGCCCTGAATTTTCTGATTTTTCAAATCCCGGGTCAACAGCAAATATGTTAATTGGTGCAATTTGTTTGCTAATGTAGTGAATATCCGAATTTTCATCTCTAGCCACGAATATAGTGGTGGCTATCGAAACATTATCAAAAGAAAAATCTGTTATGGCTTCCTTCAGGAATGCACATACTGCAGTCATCTGAGTACCACCAGCCAAAGTCACCCGGACATTACTACCAGCGGTTATTCCTGCTACTGCGGGGATCATAGGATCGCCCACAGCTTCAACTGCCTTAAAGGGATTGAGAGGAACTTCATCCATCAAATCGGCTGCTCGAAGTCCTTTCTCAACAGTTTGGCGTTTAAGATCGTGAGGATTTTCAGGAGTACTACCACTTACTTTGCCCCAAGCATCATAACCCATGGCTGCCAAAACACCCAAGGCAGTAGTAGTACCTGCAGGGGTGCTTTCGCCAATTATAAGGTGATTTGTAAGTTTTGAAAGAGTTTCACCTAATATTTTGCCTTTATTAAAGATTTCTTCAGGATTTTCAACTGCCAACCCAGATATGATATTTTGTCCTGGTTTATCATTAATTTCCACGTAAGGAATATTTGGTTTGATGGCTGAACCCGCATTTGCAACCAAAAATGGAATTTTTGCCATTCCAAGAGCTGCTTTAGTAATGACTGCGGGAGTAGGGGCTGCCTGACCTTCCACTAATGTTTGGGGTATCTCTGGCAGACATTGGGGTTCACCACGTATAATCAGCTCTACGTCAGCAGCAGGTGTGTAATCAGTGAGCTCAGGAGACGCCCCTGCACCAGTTATTCCAGGAATTCTTGATGTTAAAGTTGAAGCTATTACGCATAAAAATAATGTGTCCTTATTCTGCAATTTAGAGAGTACTTCTTGTGATCCGTAACTTTTTATAGCTTGATCCATGATATCAATCCATCTCCAGGGTACGATGTAAACTGTACCCTTATTATTAAAGGATAGGGTGATGTGATATATAAAAATAAACCGGTTGAACACAATAATTTTACTGGATATGAAGTTATAAAAAATATAGTATTGGATGATTAAATGATGGTTCTTTGGTAAATCTTTAGATTTCCAGCTAATTTAGAGAGTGATTCATTTGATATGCATAGGACTAGAAGGCACCGCAGAAAAAACTGGTGTGGGTATCGTAGATTCTGAAGGAAATATACTTGCCTCCCAGGGTCAAGCCCTTATACCTAAAAAGGGAGGTATACATCCCCGTGAAGCTGCAGAACATCATGCGGCCAATTTAGTTAATCTTATTAAAAAATCCCTAGAAGAATCCCATATAAATACGACGGATGTGGATTTAGTGGCCTTTGCACGGGGGCCCGGCCTGGGACCTGCATTAAGGACTGTTGCCACTGCTGCTCGAAGCTTGGCACTTTCGTTAAATGTTCCAATTGTAGGAGTAAACCATTGCATAGGACATATAGAGATCGGGAGATTAACAACTGGTTGTCAGGACCCATTAACCCTTTATGTTAGTGGTGGTAACACGCAAGTAATTGCCTTTGAAAATGGCCGCTATCAGATATTTGGAGAAACCCTGGATATTGCCATAGGAAACTGCTTAGATCAGTTTGCCAGAACAGTTGGACTGGGACACCCAGGAGGTCCCAGAATAGAAGAACATGCTAAAAAATCAGACAATTATCTAAAATTACCCTACACAGTGAAGGGTATGGATCTCTCATTTTCCGGTTTACTCACAGCCGCTATTAGAAAATACGAATTAGGTGAAGATTTAGCCGATGTTTGCTACAGTTTACAAGAAACAGCGTTTTCGATGCTGATAGAAGTCACAGAACGCGCATTAGCACATTCGAAGAAAAAAGAAGTGTTGATGGTTGGGGGAGTTGCTGCCAACCAGAGGCTTCGAGAAATGTTGGATATCATGGCCCAAGAGCATTATGCTGATTTTTTCATGCCTGAAATGAAGTACTGTGGTGATAATGGAGCTATGATCGCCTGGCTTGGTATGTTAATGCATCAGCACGGACTCAGACAAAACATTGCCAACAGCAAAGTTATTCAACGTTACCGTACCGATGAAGTAGACGTTCCTTGGATGGAAAAATCTAGCCAAAAACTTCAATTACCACCAGAATTAATGGCCAAGGGAGCAGAGGCCAACATATATCCAGATCAATATCTTGGAGAAGATGTTCTTTCCAAAAAAAGAATACCTAAAGGATACCGAATAAAGGAGATCGACCATTACCTCCGAAAACAACGCACACGTAAAGAAGCTAAACTTCTAGGAGAATCAAAACGATGCGGAGTGGTAACTCCCCTGGTTTACCATGTGGATGAGGCTGAAAGCACCATTATTCTGGAAAAGGTTAAAGGTGTGGAGGTTAAAGAACTTTTTAGTGGAGAAAACAAACTAAAGACTTCGAAAATACTTATCATTTCCCAAATTATTGGTGAAAACATTGCACGTCTGCATAACTGTGGTATAATCCATGGAGATCTTACAACCAGCAACATCATCCTGAAAGATGGAGAAAACTTCAAAGAGGCAAAAATAGTTTTCATTGATTTTGGGTTGGGTAAAACCTCCAATCTAGTTGAAGATAAGGGTGTTGATTTATTGGTATTTAAAAAGGCAATTAGTGGAATACATCACGATATAAGCCAGGAATGTTTCAATTCCATACTTAAAGGATATCAAGTTGCAGATGATTATAAACAGATTGTAGCCAAAATAGAGGAAATTGAAGGAAGAGGAAGGTATACTTCCTAGATTCTATAATATTATAACTTATAAGTTATAACTTATAATTATGTTTTAGAGGGTGGTCATTTGAAGGTAACCTTTATAACTGGTAATCAACACAAAGTAAAAGAAGCTCGAGGAATATTCCAACAGTTTGATATCAGACTGGAACAAGTGGATTTGGGCTACCCGGAAATCCAGGGAGAGCTTACCGATGTTGCTTGCTACGGTGCAAAGTATGCAGCCAAGAAATTGGGAAAGCCAGTCATTGTAGAAGATGCAGGACTGTTCATAAAGGCTTTGGAATGGTTTCCAGGGACATATTCGTCCTACGTTCAGAGCACATTGGGTAATGAAGGTATTTTAAAACTGATGAAAAATGTTCACGACCGTTACGCTGAGTTCAGGTCGGTGATTGGGTTTGCAACACCCAAGACCGAGCCCGAGATTTTTTTTGGCGTAGTCGGGGGAAACATAGCCCATCATGAAAAAGGAAAACACGGATTTGCATATGATCCTCTTTTCAAACCAGAATCGTGTGATCTGACATTTGGTGAGCTCACAATAGAAAAGAAAAATGAGCTCTCTCATCGTCGACGGTCTATGGAAAGTTTTGCCCATTGGTACGAGGATTTCGTAGAGAATAAAGATTAATCTAATCTGCATATCCGTGGATTAATGTAAATAAATGATAAAAAAATATATGATGATTATAGAGGTGATTATATGGTAGAAAAGCCTGGATGGGTTGAGTATTCAACCGAAGAAATAGAAGAAATAATTTTAAAGTTGAGAAAAGAAGGTAAATCAGCCAGTGTTATAGGAGTAATTCTAAGGGACCAGTACGGAATCCCAGACGTTAAAAGCGTGACAGGTATGAAAATTACCCATATACTGGACAAACACGGGCAAACCGAAGAATACCCTGAAGATCTGATGAATCTAATCCGTAAGGCCGTTAACATCAGAGAACATCTTTCAGAAAATCCTAAAGATCTGCACACCAAAAGGGGGCTGCAATTAGTCGAATCCAGAATCAGGAGACTGGTAAAGTACTACACCAAGGAAGGAGCACTCCCCGAAGGATGGAGATATGAACCAAAACAAGCAGCACTACTTGTTAAATAGGGCTGAAGAAGCATCTAAACTGCTTAAAGAGCATTTAGATAAGGACCATGTGGTGAGAGTGATCTCCCACAATGATTCAGATGGAATATCCGCTGCGGGCATTATCTGCAACACCATAGCCCAAGAAGGAGGGAAATTTCATGTTTCCCTGGTGCCCCGTCTAAAAGATAATGTCCTGGATCGTTTGGCCAGGGAAAAATACAAACTCTTCTTTTTCTGTGACATGGGTAGTGGCTACGTGGAAAAAATTGGTCGACTCAAAGGTCAAGCCATAATTGCCGACCACCACCAGACCATGGACAGTACTGGTGATGATGTAAAAAACCTGATACACGTAAACCCCCACCTATTTGGACTGAACGGAACACAAGATGTGAGTGCGTCGGGAGTAACATACCTAACAGTACGCCCACTAGAAAAATTAGAGTTGACAGGATTAGCCCTTGTAGGCGCCTTTGGAGATATGCAATACTCTGACGGTTTTCAAGGAGTAAACCAAACCATACTTACCGAAGCACTTGAATCTGGAGTGGTAGAAGAACAGGAAGACTTGAAAATAGCTTCTAAAATAGAACCACTGTACAAAGCTCTGGCCCACACTTTTCACCCAGCCATTCCAGGTATTTCAGGAGATCTTGAGGGAAGCCAAGGCTTTTTAGAAAAAATAGGGATCTCTTACGGAATAAAATTCACAGACCTGGCCAATGAAGAGAAAGACTTCCTCAGAGAGCGTCTGGTTGATTTGAATCCCAAAATCTTTGGGAAAGTATACAGTGTCCCCAAAGAAGACCCTGCACTTAGAAATCTGGAAAATTACTCCGAGATATTGGATGCTTGTGGCAAAAACAAAAAGCATGGCGTTGGTTTGAGTATTTGCCTAGGTGACAGGAAGTCTGCAATACAAGAAGGAGTCGAATTTCTTAAAAAATACCATGATTCTCTAATTAAAGGCGTGAGCTGGATCAGAAGGGAAGGTTCTCAAGAGATGGACCACGTGCAGTACATCTACACTGAAGATAAGGAAAAAAAGAAGATTATGGGAACTTTAGCTACGTTAGGGATTGATCTTGATATTCTAAACCCAGAAAAGCCGGTGATAACCCTTTCTCGGATGCATGATCTGGTGAAAATATCAGGACGCACCACTCTGGAAATGACAAGTAAAGGTGTTAACCTAGGATTTGCACTTGAACAAGCATCAAAAAGCTTTAATGGTGCTGGGGGAGGGCATAACATTGCAGCAGGTGCAGTTATTCCCTACCGAGAGCTGGAAAACTTTAAAAACTTAGTCAATGATATAATAAGTACTCAAATCAGCTAATTTAAATGAAATACTAAATATTTATTAGAAAGTTTTACGGGGCGTTTCATGCATCTTACACGAAAAGAGGAAAAAATGTACCAGGGAGAATTCGGCCCTGCCATTGAAAAATCCATGGAAATACTAGTGGCTCTGGGAGATATATACGGGGCAGAGGGTATGGTAGAAATAGTATCAGCCCAGATATCGGGTGTTTCCTACAAAACCATAGGGGAAGCTGGTTTAGAGTACTTGGAGGATCTGGCTCGTGAAGGTGCGCATGTAAAAGTGCCCAGCACATTAAACCCTGCGGGTGTGGATCTTGATAATTGGAAAACACTCGGTTTTCCAGAAGAATTCGTGGAAAAACAACTACTTATTGTGGAAGCATACTGTAAAATGGGAATCAGCACCACTTGCACTTGTACTCCCTATCTCGTTGGTAACGTGCCGCCATTGGGAAGCCACATAGCATGGTCCGAGTCATCTGCAGTTTGCTATGCTAATTCAGTTCTTGGTGCCAGAACTAACAGGGAAGGAGGTCCCGGAGCATTATCAGCGGCAATATGTGGAAGAACACCCAACTACGGATACCATCTAGACGAAGAAAGAATTCCCAACCTGTTAGTTGAGGTTGAAACGCCTTTAAAAGGATCCGATTATGGGGCGTTAGGATATCTTGTGGGTAAAAGTGTGGGTAGTGGGATTCCCTACTTCAAACTGAAAAGTAGAAAGCAGGGAAAAACTGGTGTTAATAATTTAAAAGCTCTTGGAGCAGCATTAGCATCTTCAGGAGCTGTTGCTCTTTATCATGTGGAAAATATCACACCTGAATATAAATCTGCAAGTGAAAATCTCGAAATGTTGGAAAAAATATCCATAGCCTCTGCTGACTTGGAAGAAACCAGGGGAACCCTATCTATGTACAAGGATAAGCCCGATCTTGTCTGCTTAGGTTGTCCACATGCTTCTCTGGAAGAAATTAACGAAGTTGCCCAGATTCTTAAGGGGAAAACACTGGCCAATAAATTATGGGTATGCACCTCCATCTCTGTTAAGGCGGCTTCAGACCGGATGGGTTACACCCAGATTATTGAAAATGCGGGAGGCCATGTGGTCTGTGATACTTGCATGGTGGTAGCCCCAATTGAAGAAATGGATTTTAAGGTAATTGGGGTGGATTCTGCTAAGGCTGCAAACTACGTGCCCAGCATGTGCGGATTAGACGTTGTTTTTGATGATTGGCAAAATCTCATTGATTTTAAAAATTGAAAAATTTATAGTTTGCATTTGGAAATTGACAAATTTAGAGTCATGGCAAACTAATGTATTTTAAATCGCCACCACACCTACATTTTGAGAAATCGTATGGTGCTTCGTTTTCCTGCAATCTATAGGACACATCACAATCTTTACATACAATATATCCTTCATAATATCTTTTATCAACAAAAACGGAAAATTCTGTTTTTATTATTCTAAATAAAGTTAAATATGCTTTTAAAACGTGGTGGATGTTAATTTTAAAGTTATCTGCCAATACAGCACTTGAATGTGCCAGAAGTACTAAAACATTTATGAGTTCCTTACTAAAAGTCAACTCCATTGTTCCCCTGTCTTCAAAAAGGAAATAGATTAATAGAGTATGTAATTTAATGAAAAATTCTTTGGCTTCTTCTTCCCATGAAACTCTTTGTAACATTTGAAAGAACTCATCATCCAGAAATAGATTTCCCCTGAAAACATCGAATCGTTCTAAACCCCCTACAACCCTCTCCATAAGATCACTCTCGTTCAAAGCCCATAAATCGTCACTAATTAGGTGACGACCCAAATATAGGGAATATAGTTTTTCGAATAAAATGTATAAACTAATAAATGATTCATGATCAATAGAAAAATCATTACTGTCATCTTGAGATTTAATTCCATTTTCGATGGCTTTAACCAAAACTATGTTGTCTGGAACATTATTAAGATGTTCTTTAGTCTTGTTAAGGGATGTTTTCCAATTTTCATGGACTGCAAATAACGCTTCCCAGTACCTCTCTTCCCACAAATATCTAAATTTTCTTAAAACTTCTGAAACTTCAAATATATGGCCAAATTCACTATAAAATTCATTATAACGAATTTTTAACTCTTTAAATTCCTTTTCCTCTTCTGATCCTAACATTGAACCACCATAAGTTTTATGTATCGAACAATAGAAATTATTGTAATATTTTATTAAAAAATATTAATAAATATTGTTGTTGGACCAATTCAACCGGAAAATCTAAAAGTATACTGATGCTTCTTTGGTCTTAGGTAAACTTGAAAAAATGATTTTTTGAAAATCGCAAGCTTTTAGTATAAAGAAGTATGTAAAATAGGTCAAAATGGAGTTATAACTCAATATATTCTTAAAATAAACTTTTTCACCAAAAATTTCGCCATCTTAGGATAATTTGAATTTTAATATCTGCTTATTGAAATGTTATTTTGTAATAGTTTTATAGATTGCAAACATAGTATTAGTTCAAGAAATACCATCTAACAAACCAAATTCAGGATATGAAAAATGGTTGAAAATAAACATCAAAAAGAGGTCCACCCTTCAACAAAATCTGTAAGGTGGATACAACATCCCTTAATTAAAGAAGAAAAAATAGAAGCCCGTCTTTATCAGCAATTAGTTGCTGCTAACGTCTTGAAAAAAGGGAACACCATGATAGTGGCACCTACTGCATTGGGAAAAACTATCATAGCTGCGCTGGTAGCCGCGGAAAGACTGAAAAAATATCCAGACAGTAAAGTCCTACTTTTAGCACCCACCAAACCACTGGTAATACAACACGAAGAAAGTTTCCGTGATTTTGTAAAAACAACCGTTAACAGCTTAACCGGTGCCGTGAAAGTCACCGAACGAGTAGAGAAATGGAATGATTCACAAATAATATGTGCAACTCCACAAACAATAGAATCTGACATCATTGCCGAACGTTATTCTTTAAAGGACGTTTCCCTACTCATTTTTGACGAATGTCACCGAGGAACCGGATCATATGCATACGTGTTCCTGGCAAATCGTTATAACAGCCAAGCAGACCATCAATTAATATTGGGGTTAACAGCCTCTCCTGGAGGAGAAGAAGAGCGAATAAATCAGGTGTGTCAAAATCTTTTCATTGACGAGGTAGTTGTAAAAAATGAGGACGACGCTGATGTTAAACCCTATTTCAACCCCATTGAAGTTGAATGGGTTAAAGTAGATTTAAAAAAAGAACAACTTGCAATAAAAAGCCACTTAGACACAGTTTTAAAAAATAGGCTTAAGGGCCTGAAAAGAATGGGAGTTATCAGTTCCATACAGAATGTCAGTAAAAAAGACATTCTCCGTGCTAAGGGAAAAGTCCAGAATAGAATATCTCGCAGCACACACCCACCAAGAGAATGTTTACTTGCAATTTCAATGTTAACTGCTGTATTTAGTGTTTTGCATTCAATGGAACTATTAGAAACCCAAGGCATACGAAACTTACATTCCTATTTTCATAGAATGCGTAAGAAAAAGACAAAAGCCGCCCAGGGACTTTTCAAAGATAAAAATTTCAACAATGCAGTAAACCTTACAAGGAAAGCCAATGAAAAAGGTTTAGAGCATCCAAAACTGGAAAAATTATTAGACATCCTTAAAAAGGCTGTTAAATCTGACAATCAAGTGATTGTATTCAGCCAGTACCGAGATACTGTGAACCAGATACAAGAAAAGTGCCAGGAAGAGGGAATAAAGGCGGTTAAATTTTTTGGACAGGCAAATCGCGAAACTGAAAAGGGTTTGAGCCAGAAAGAACAGAAAGAAATCATTAAAGCCTTCCGGATGAAAACTTACCAGGTTCTTGTTTCTACGAGTGTGGCAGAAGAGGGTATTGACATTCCCAGTGTGGATCTGGTAGTGTTATACGAGCCTGTTCCTTCGGAAATTCGGATGATCCAGAGGCGTGGGAGAACCGGGAGAACATCAAAAGGCCGTATGATCGTTTTAATTACTAAAAACACTAGAGATGAATCATTCTATTATTCCAGCATACATCGTGAGAGACAAATGAAAAAACAATTGTCGGGCGGTTATGAAAAGGCTGAAAAACCATTAATTGCTAATAATGAAGATGTTAGAGTCCTCGACCGGGAAAAAACTACTACCGATGTGGAAAAAAAACTTATCGTGTATGTTGATCATCGAGAAGCAAGATCAGGTGTTACCAGAGAACTCAGTAACCTCGGAGTAAAGGTTGAGGCAGTTAATCTCCCAGTCGGCGACTATCAAGTCAGTGCACGAGTAATGGTTGAAAGGAAAAGTACAAAGGACTTTGTGAGCTCATTAATAGATAAAAGATTATATAAACAATCTCAAGAATTGATAGAAAATTTTACAAATCCATTAATCATCCTAGAGGGTCAGGATCTTTACAGGAGTGGACTAAACCCCAACTCAATCCGGGGAGCCCTGGCCAGTTTAGCAGTTGACTTCAACCTACCCATAATCCCCACCCGCAGTCCAGAAGACACTGCAGCAATGATCCACCGGTTGTTAGTAAGAGAATTTGATAAAGGATCTAGAGATATTCAAATACGTACTGATAAAAAACCGCTGACCCTTCAGGAACAACAGTTGTTCATTGTGGAATCTCTGCCACACATAGGCCCTGTGACTGCTAGAAAACTATTAGAAGAATTTAAAACAATAAATGAAGTTTTCAATGCATCGAAAGAGGATTTAAAACAGGTTGATGGAATTGGAGATAAAATTGCTGAAAACATTCGTGAAGTGATTGAATCTAAATACATCATTGAAGTACCCTACTATGGTGAAACTCAAGATTATCCATTATCAAATAAAAATAAACCAGGAAAAAAATTCCACTTAAAAAAAGAGAAACAATAGGGATTGAAACACCAATGAAAATATTGATCAATGCAAAAGGTAAAAAATTCTTGGCAGGCTCTGAGGATTTACACACCGACAAGGGCTTTATAAAAAAGGAAGAAATACTATCCAGTCAGCCAGGAAATGTATTAGAAACACATCTTGGCCATGAATTCCGTGTCTTAGAAGCAAATATAAACGATTATGTTGAATTAATGGAACGTCGATGTTCAATACTTCTCCCCAAGGATTTAGGTGTTATGGCTGCTTTCACAGGACTTGGAAGCGGCCAGCGTGTGGTAGAAGCCGGGACGGGTGCCGGTGCGGCAACCATTTTTATGAGTAATATTGTGGGTGAAAAGGGGCATGTTTATTCCTATGAATTAAGGGAAGATTTCGCAGTGGTGGCTGAAAAAAACATTAAAGAATTTGGGTTAGAAAACGTGACAGTGAAATGTGCCGATGTAGTTACAAGAATTGACGAAAAAAATATTGATTTAGTGTTTCTGGACCTTCCCAAACCGTGGGAGGTGATTGAAAATGCAAAGGACGCCCTTAAATTTGGAGGATATATAGTTGCATACACCCCCTACATTGATCAGGTGAAACTCTTTACCAGGATTCTGAAAAAACGTGATTTTTCTGATTTGAAGAGTTTAGAATGCATTTTAAGGGAGATGGAAGTTAAAGACAAAGGAATTAGGCCTAAAACACGTATGACGGGACATACCGGGTATTTAACTTTTGGCAGGAAACTTTAGTGAAAATTGTGCTAATAAATAAAAAAAATGTTTAATGGCTTTAAAACAAATAATTTATATGCGGTGAAAAGATGGGTTTCGAATTAAAAAATATAATTTCAATTAAAGACTTCAGTAAAGAGGACATTGAATACATTCTTAAATTAGCCAAAAAAATGGAACCCATCGCCAAGTCAGAAGAGAAATCCAATATTCTAGCTGGATCTATTTTGGGAATGTTATTCTACGAAGCTTCTACCAGGACACGTCTATCGTTTGAAACTGCAATGAAACGTTTAGGGGGAAATACCGTTGGTTTTGCTGAAGCAGGGACTAGTTCAGCCACCAAAGGAGAAAATTTAACTGACACTGTCCGCACAGTTGGGGAATACACAGATGCTCTGGTTATAAGGCATAATATGGAAGGTACAGCTCGTTATGTGGCTGAAATGGTAGATGTTCCAGTTATTAATGCTGGGGACGGTGCAGGTCAACACCCAACTCAGACCCTCCTGGACTTATACACCATGCAGCGTCTCCTTGGTGACATAGAAGAACTACATGTAGCATTAGTAGGTGATTTGAAGTATGGGAGGACTGTTCATTCCCTTTCATACGCTTTAGCCATGTTCGGAGTTAAGATGAGTTTTGTGTCGCCTCCGGAACTGAAAATGCCCCGTGAAGTACTCCATGACTTGGCAGCTGCAGGGGTTAGTGTGCAGGAAACAGAAGAAATTAGAGATGTTCTGGAGTATGCAGATGTTTTATATGTAACCAGGATCCAGAAAGAACGTTTCCCTGATCCACAAGAATATTTGAAGATTAAAGGTGCTTACACCATTGACTCTCATCTTCTTAAGGGAAGTGAAGCCATAGTGATGCATCCCCTCCCTAGAGTAGATGAAATATCCCATGACGTGGATAATACACCCTACGGGAAATATTTTCAGCAAGCTTTTTACGGGGTTCCAGTTCGGATGGCATTGTTAAAATCAATAATTAAATAGTGAAAAATTCATTGAAGCATTTGAAAAGAAGAAGTAATTTATACTTGATATATAAAAATGGACTTTTAAAAAAAGTAATAAAAATTGGAGTGGTATTTGGAATTGGTTTTTATCCACTCCACATAGCGTCTTCTAATAGTTCCATGTCACATTGTAGGGTGATAAGATTTGTTCTTCCTTTTCCTCTTCCTCTTGAAACTGTTTTGGTTGAAATCAACCCCAACATTTCAAGTTCGTTGATGAAATCAAAAATGCGCCTGTAGGATACAGAGTCCCCTTTGGTTATATCTTTATAGACGTCGTATAGCCGACCTGATGTGATTTCTTCTTTTCGTTTGGTTAAGAAGATCAATGATTCAAGAACTTTCTGCTGCTGGCTAGGAAGGGTCATTACAATATCAGTCACTTTATTATGTTCAATTTGATCCTTCGCCTCTCGAACATAGTCCTCATAAACCATCTCTGTGCCCTTTTCATCGGCCAGTTCACCAGAAGTTCGCAATAAATCCAGAGCATAACGAGCATCACCCTCTTCCTTAGCCGCAAGGGCAGCGCATAAAGGTATCACTTCATCGTGAAGGACCCCATTGTTGAAAGACAATTCTGACCGTTCATTCAGTATGTCTACCAATTGCTGGGCATTGTATGGGGGAAATACAATCTCCCGATCACGAAGACTGCTACGAACCCTTGGTTTAATGAACTGTTTAAAATCTACAAAGTTACTGATAGAAGCAATAGAAACATTATCAGTACGGGTAAGAGTGTAAAGAAGACCATCACCATCATTTTTCAACAATATATCTATTTCATCCAAAATAATAATCAAAATTAAATCATTGCCAAAAACATTCTTCTTAAAAAGATTACGGAAAGCGTTTATAACTTCTGCCTTGGTCCAGCCCCGGTACGGAACATCCTGACCCATCTGTTGACATAACCTGGCAATAACTTGATATTCAGTTGTAAAATCCGTGCATCGTATATATTCCACTCTAACATTCACATTTTTTTCTTTAGAAACTTGATCCAACTGTTTCTTGGCAAACTTGGCAACGGCTGTTTTTCCAGTACCAGTTTTACCATATATTGTGACATCAGGTGGTGTTACATTCGTTAAAGCCTCAACCCAGTATTTGGCCACGGATTTGATCTGATCTTCCCTGTGGGGGAGATTATCAGGCAAAAATCTATGATCAAGAAACTTTTTAAATTTAAACACTGACTTTTTCTCACCCAATTCCTCAAAAATATTCATTACCACCACTTTCCCTTTAAAAATATTAAAGCTTAAATTATCGTCTGTTGTTTTCAATATTACTATGTCAAAAAACGCCTTAACATATATTAATGAAAATTATGTTATTAATAGCTGAAAAATGTGCTCGAAACAGTTTGACAGGGGTCAGTTTCAAGTGTATGGAAATCTTTTGACTAGTACAAGGTGTGTTTCAAGTGTAAGTATTTGATCCTATATTAATCATTACGGTGGGAGGTTGATTTCAAGTGTAAAAAACATTAAATTCAGATTTATTGAGATAGAAAGAGATGTATTTCAAGTGTAAAAAAATAATATCTATTGTGAATATCTCAAAAATATTCATTACCACCACTTTCCCTTTAAAAATATTAAAGCTTAAATTATCGTCTGTTGTTTTCAATATTACTATGTCAAAAAACGCCTTAACATATATTAATGAAAATTATGTTATTAATAGCTGAAAAATGTGCTCGAAACAGTTTGACAGGGGTCAGTTTCAAGTGTATGGAAATCTTTTGACTAGTACAAGGTGTGTTTCAAGTGTAAGTATTTGATCCTATATTAATCATTACGGTGGGAGGTTGATTTCAAGTGTAAAAAACATTAAATTCAGATTTATTGAGATAGAAAGAGATGTATTTCAAGTGTAAAAAAATAATATCTATTGTGAATATAGATAGAGAGATCAATTTCAACTGTAAACATCAATATACGATTATTTAAAAAGATAAATTATTGGATAATTTTACAATTTGAAGCTGTGATAAGTCTTTTTAAAGTTTATTCCCCAAAAAAACATCGGATCAAATGAATTTAGTTATTTATATAGATTTAAAAAATAAAAAAATGATTAGAATAAATATCAGATAAAATTAAGATAATAAAAATTTAAGACCAAAAAAAGTCCTTTATATGAAAAAGCTCATTTATATTTGATTTCGTTTGTTTAATTTAATAAATAACAGATATTCTAGTTTATAATTCATAAACTAATATATAAATATAATAATTAAATAGTTATATTTAATAATAGTTAAAGTTACAGTTGAAATTGATCTCTCATTGTTACAGATATATTCTTTTTTAACTGATAATTATTTTCACAATAAATAAGGTTTAAAATACACTTGAAAGTTATCTTCTTTAAATACTTAACTGTAACTTTTTATTTTTTACACTTGAAATTATCCTCTTTTTTTGACGAAAACAATAATATGGATTTTTTACAGTTGAAATGCACCTCTCTTCCTAAAACCGTTCATTGTTTTTGCTTTCCTTAATCACTATCTAACTTAAAATATTATATTCCTATTTTTTTTTAAAAATTTGTTGCACACACATAAATTTCATTACACTTGAAATTGGGGTCTTTCTCCCAACATTATAGGTTTTAAAAATATTAAAAAATAATTCCAATCTTTTTTTAATAATTAAAAGACAAATACCCACCAACACGTCCATTAAACCTCATTAAATAAATTAATTAATTAAACTCACGGTTTAATGTCCTTAGCATCCATTTGTTTCCTTATTTTTTTTAAAATATGTCTAATACGTGGTTGTACACAAATAAATTTAATTGAAACATATAAAATATATTGAATTCCAGATATTTCCTATAAATGATTATTAAATTAAACTCGTTTGTTTAAGGGAAATGAAAACATGGTAGAAGAAATTTTAATCATTATTTTAGCATCTTTTTTCATTGATTTAATGTTTGGAGAATTACCATCTCCGATTCATCCTGTTGTGTGGATGGGTAAGTTAATTGAGATAATGAAAAGCCATTTCTTCCATTATTCAAAACATATTTGTATATTATATGGATTTATAATGACTATTTCACTGATAGTGGTGTTTATATCCTTTTTCACAATTATTCTGTTTTGTTCGTCCTTTAATCAACTATTATTTATACTAGTAGCAGCTCTTCTATTATCCACAACATTTTCTGTCAGGACTTTATTGAGATCTGCAGGGATAGTTGCCAAAGATCTTGATGAAGATATAAATAAGGGACGAAAATCATTATCATTCTTGGTTAGCAGACCAACATCAAAATTATCGTTACAGGAGGTTGTTTCGGCCACGATTGAAACATTAACTGAGAACATAGTTGATTCAGTAGTAGCACCCATATTTTACACTATTCTTATCCCAATCCTTGCATTTTTTTCATGGCCAGTGTATTCGTCATTATTTCTCCAATATGGATCAACCTTACCATACCCACTTCTGGTCATATTTGCAGTAGCTGCAGGGGTTTCATATCGTGTGGTAAACACCCTGGATGCAATGGTTGGTTATAAAGATCCTGTTAATATTGATATTGGATGGTTCCCAGCTAAATTAGATGATCTCCTGAACTTTCTTCCAGCCAGAATCACGGGGTTTCTCATTGTTATATCAGCCTTTGTAATGTCTTTGGACTATAAACAGTCCTGGAGGATAATGTTGAAAGACGCTAGAAACACTCCCAGCCCCAACTCAGGATACCCAATGGCAGCTGCTGCAGGTGCTTTAAATGTTCAACTGTGCAAACCAGGAACATATAAACTAGGAAAACCGCAAATGAATCTAACCATTGACCAGATCAAAGACACTATTAAACTAAGCACCCTTACCATTTCATTGTTTTTAATCATCTTTTCCCTTTTACTAATGTTTATAATCCTCAGTTAAAAAAAAACCAACGAAAAAAATAATCAAGATACAGTCATTCATTCAAACGATTTTCCAATGAAAAAGGAGAAAGTATTATTATTGTTTTATTGATACAGTATTTTAATAAGTATCTATCAATGGAATTCACGTGATTTTATGAAGTTTGCAATTATCAGCGTAACTAAACAGGGACAGACTTTGGCAAAAAACTTGTCGGAGTACCTAGAAAATGATCCATCTGTGATAAAAGTAGATCTCTATCATAAGAACGTAAAACCAACTTTAAAAACGCATTTTAAAGACTATGACTGTTGGGTTGGTATTATGGCTTCTGGGATAATGGTTCGGAGTGTATGTCCCCTGATAGAAACAAAGTTCACGGATCCTGCTGTTTTGGTAATTGGTGAAAATGGTAAACACGTAATAAGTATGTTGTCCGGGCACATGGGTGGCGCAAACCACTTTGCTGTTAAGTTAGCTGGAATGATAGGTGCTGTACCAGTAATAACAACCGCAACAGATTTGGCGGGTAAAATGGGTTTAGATACACTGGCATACCAGTATTGGCTGGATATAAGTCATAAAAAGTCTATTAAAACTATAAACCAACATATTGCTGCTGGCGGGAAAGTCGATTTATATCTACCAACCAAATTTGATTTTTTAAAAAATCATCCTATCGTGAACAAGTCTTATAAAATTGATATATGGAACAAACCGTTTATCCGAGCTTCATTTCCTGGTGACGAGATTGTTCTAACACCTAGAAGGCTGGTGGCTGGTGTTGGTAGTAAAAAAGGAGTCACAGAAGATCAAGTTTTTTTTGCCATTCGTTCCGCACTCCAACACTTGCATTTGCCCATAAGTAGGTTGGATGCTATAGCCACAGCGCAGATCAAAGAGGATGAAGAAGGGATTAAACTAGCAGCAATTAAATCAAATTCCCCATTAACGATAAAGTCGTTGGAAGAAATACGAAATTTCCAACATCCAGACTGCTCAACATCGCAACTAGTAAAACGGGAATTCGGAATTGGGGGCGTTTCTGAACCGGCAGCATTAATAGAAGCAGGGCCCAATTCAAGGTTAATTCTGAAAAAAACAGCTTATAATGGTGTCACGGTCGCGGTAGCTGTTTCAATTTAAGCAAAATCTGGCTAAAAACAACAAAACACGATACATTATAATTAATCCTCCAAACACGCCAACAGGACCCTTTTATTTCAAACAGGGGGCTGCAAATCATTTTTTTTAAAATTCTTTACCAAAACCTTTTTAAAGGCCAAGATATAAACAAACTTGGATAAGGCTTGTTATGAATTACCATTTTAAGCACTTTTTATCATGAACACAATTAACTTAACGGAGGCATTATCATGACTGCAGAATCATTTGAACGGTGTAATCAGATTTTGAAACATATTATGGGAGATACTAGTGTCCCTAGAAATATCCGGAGGGCGGCTGAGGAATCTAAGAACTTATTATCACAGGACGATGACGAACCAACCATCAGAGCCAGTACAGTAATTTCCATCTTGGATGAAATAAGTAACGATCCGAATATACCTATTCATGCTAGAACTCTCATTTGGAACGTTTTAAGCGAATTAGAATCCGTGCGTGAGTAAAACCTAATTTTCCCTTTTTTCTTGAATTTTAAAAAAATAAAAAAATAATTCTATTTCTAAATGGAATTTTCATTACATTTTCTTAAAATAATGCTTATAATGGATGAGCGAATATTTTGTATACTCAAATTTCAATATTTCCTAAAACACGTGATATGAATTGTGTTTTAGCTGTATCTTCCACGAATTCTGCCAGGAGAGTTGCTTCGAAGAGGTTTTTCCCAGTTGCCACAATACCATGGTTTTTTAGTATTACAACGTCTTCTTCAAGTAGTCCATTCCCTGCTGAAGTAGCTAGTTCATCAGTTCCTGGTGGAGCATAGTCAACCATTTTTAAGAATGGGTTTTTTCCTTCCCTAAATCCTTCAACACGTTCTATTCTCTCACCTGCCCGGGCAAATCCGGTAGCGTATGGTGAGTGTGTGTGAACAATCCCTTTCACATCATCCCTTTTTTGGTAAACATCTAAGTGAAGTTGTAGTTCTGAGGATGGTTTTGCTCCACCCGCAACGATTTTCCCTTCCATGTCAACGAAAACTATTTCACCCATATTTAGATATCCTAGTGACACTCCACTTGGTGTTATTGCCACTGTGTCCTTGGAACGGACACTAATATTACCTGATTTACCGGGAGAAAGGCCTTTACTGTATATATGGCGGCCAGTTTCACAAATTTTCACAGTTAATGGATAATTCATATATTTATCACCGATTCAAGCCTTTCCAAATTGGTTATATATCTTAAAAATACCTTCTTATTTTTCATGACTCTGGAATGATTATAAACAATTTTAAAGGCCTTGATCAACAACATGGTTGTACTAATACTCTTAACTGAAGTCTAACATTTTTAAACTGCCATTGTTAATAACAGGGACTTGTGCACACGTAGGGACGATATTGTAGATTTTTTGAAACTCTGTCTGAGACTGGAATGTTCCACTGTTAATAAGATGTATGCCTTTGTATCTTTTGTAGCTGTTAATGTGAACATGTCCAGTATGTAAAATATCAGGGATATCATCAATAACGAGATGATCCTCGATTTCAGATGCTAATGGAGTTCGCTCTCCATATATAGGGGCCAAATGTCTTTTTTCCAGAAGTTCCTTCATAATTAAATCTGATTGTTGGTGGCTCATTCCTTTAACAGTCATGGCCATGTCATCAAAGCTTCTACCATGATATATTAGCACTTTAATACCATCTAAACTAACAAGGGCAGGATTACTAACAAATTCCGTTGTTTTCAAATCATGAAGATCTTTAGCGTAATCTTCAGTTATGGTGGGTTGGGGCTCGGCAAGACGACTGGCATCGTGGTTTCCAGGAGCTATGATAATTTTCACATCACTTATATCTCCAAATAGTCGTGCTGCCTCCTCATACTGTTGATGAATGTCTTTGATGGTTAATTCTTTATCCTGACTGGGATAAACTCCAATACCATCCACAATGTCTCCAGCCACTACTATATACTTAACATTGTTGGCAATTTCGCGTTGCTCTTCATCACCGAAATCACCATTTACCCAGTTTATAAACCTTTGGAAGGCGTCTTCAAGAAACGTAGAACTGCCAATGTGGGTGTCACTTAAAAATACGGTGCCAAAGTTCATACTTTTCTCATCAATTCTTGGCACGCCCGGATTTATAAGTTGGCTGGCCATAATGAGACTTCCTTTTCGACTCCCTACCACCCCCACTACTTCGTCTTTAACAATTCTTTCTGCTTGTTCAAAGACTTCATGGTTTTCATTGTGAATTAATACAGTAGCGTTACCAGTTTCATCCTCTAATTCAATGAGTTTGTGATTGTTTTTGGTGTTACGTATCTCATTCACCATTCCCACAATTTTAACCACATCATCAAGACTGGTAGCTTCTTTAACTGAATTCACATCTGTAAGCTCACGCTTGTGACTTAACATCTCTTTAAGTTTATGATAACGACTTTTAAAGTAACTTGATAAGTCTTTTATTTCTCCATTGGTGTAGGATTTGCGGCTGGTATCTTGAAGAACTTCAAAGTCAAAGTCTCTAGGCACGAGTTTGCTCTGTGCACTTTCATCAATTATTTCCTGAGCACTGGATTTCCCCAAGTAGTCTTCTACCAGTTCTCCAGTGAGAACCATCATTTCTGGTGATGATATTGTGAGATGGTTAATTAATGAATCCACCAGGTTGGAAGAGTCATTATAATTTCTAATTTTATGATAAGCATCCTCATCAAGAAGTATTTCAGCATCTGCGAATTTTGATATGATGTCTTCAGTCATGTGCACTCCGTAACAAGTTATGATGAACTAATAAATTTCTGATATATGAATATATAAAATTTTAAGTTATGCGCATTCTGTGTACTATTTAACATATCAGATTTATCAAGTTTTTTAATCACATCACATTATATCAAAGATGAATTATCTTGGATTTAGATATAAATTAACTTCCCGACTTAAAGTGCTATATTTTTCTCGGAATTTTTCCAAGTCATCTATTGATTTTTTTAATTTATCACGCGAAGGTTCTTTTAATCCATCTTTAAGGAGATTAATATATTCAATATTGGCGACCACAGACTCTTGTAGAATTATAATGGTATTTAAAAGATTTAATTGAATTTTTTTACATTTAGTAGGTGCTTTCAATTTTTCGTACTGGAAGAATATTTCTTCTATATTTTTTCTAATTTTTTCCATTTTTAGATATGATTCGTCAAAATCGGCACTGTTATTTGTTTCTTGGTTGATTATTTCTCTTATTAACAGTAGTTCAATTCCCATGTCTTTCAGACATTTTTTACTTTTTTTTAAGAATTGTTTCTTGGTCATCCCAAACATGAAACATCGCCTGATCGGTTAAATCATATAATATGATTGTTTTTGATTTTTTTTCTTATTATCGCATTCTTCTGGATTCACCAGTTCACCAAATTTATATATTAATCGCATTGTATTGTGTATTATGAAATTCTTAAACAATCTGATCTGGGGATAAGTTTTTTTATGATTAAGATCACTTCTCATAATAGTTAATATATAATGGTTAGTCTACTATCCTTGTTTGAGATATGCTCCATCGAAGTTTGATGTATTGAGTTTATTGCAAATAAAAAAATAAAGTAATTTCATCTTCGATTCCTTGTTAAATCTTTGAATCTTACCCAAATCTTAATTCCATTAATCTAAAAAGTATAAGGTGATATTTTGTCCAGAGCAGTTAAAATAATATTATTCCTAATCTTTTTTGCCCTCTTCTTTGAGGCGGGTTTATTTGCATCCTACACAATTGTAACTCAGCAACCTCCAAATCCAAGTGATTTAATTGAAATGCAAATTAACGGCATCAGCTCTCTATTTAATCTGGGAACGCCCAAGATTGCAACTCCAAATAACTTGAAGATTATTAATAAGAACGAAGTAGTAGAAGCCTTAAAGGCCAAGAGTGGTGTTGATGGAATTAATCTAGAGACACTCACAGCCCAAACATATCAGGACACTGATGATGCTAACATAACAGTTAATATCACTGCCATGGGCTATAAGGATGATAAAAGTGGTGGAACATCTAACAAAAGCACTATTGTGATCAAATCCAACGAAACATATAGTATCACTGCAACTGCAGTGGCTGTTACTAAAATGGAGGGAGTGCAGATTAAGGTTGGCACAATAGTGATTACTTCAACCCGAATCCTCTACAACCGATAATATGTTTTTTTTTATTAATCGTTGGTGAAAAATGATAAAAATAGTTGGCATAGGCCCGCGAAGGGAAGACATGACTATAATGGCCCGTCAGGCTCTTGAAGAGGCCGAAATTGTTATTGGTTATGGTGGCTATACAAGGCAAATAAAAGATCTACTGGAAGGGAAAAAGATCATATCCCTTGGAATGGGGCAGGAAATCGAAAGAGCAGAACTGGCTATTGATTATGATAATAAAGGACATAATGTAGTTTTGGTCAGCAGCGGTGATCCTGGAGTGTATGGAATGGCCAACGTACTCCATCAACTAATGGGAAAGTATTCTGAGGTCGAAGTAGAAGTAATACCTGGAGTTTCGGCGGTCAATTATTCAGCTGCCCTATTAGGGGCACCCTTACACGATTTTGCAGTTATCAGTCTTAGTGACATACTCACACCACTTGTGGAGATTAAGAGGAAAATTCGCGCCGCTAGTGAGGCAGATTTCATCATTGCTTTCTACAACCCTCGTAGTAAACAAAGGACAAAACCATTTAAAGAGGCATTGAAAATTCTTCGTGATGTTAGAAGTCATGAAACATTGGTTGGAATAGTTAAAACTCGGGAAACCGTTTCTTCTGTCAGAATCATTACTCTTGACCAGCTTAAAGAGGAAGATGTGGATATGAACACTACCCTTATTGTTGGCAATACATTTACCTATATTGATGACGGTAAAATGATAACACCACGTGGTTATGTCCTCCCATATTCAACACACCCACTGGCCTGCGATTTTTACGAAAAATATCTTGCTGGTGAATGTATTAAAGGTTCCAATACATCCTGTGAGTTCTATCCCTGTCACAGTCACCCTCAAAACTGTACTTACTGTTATTGTCCTTTCTATCCTTGCGGCGATCCCTCCACAGGCGGGCGTTGGATAAAAGAGAAGCAGGTGTGGAGTTGTGAAGGATGCACTTGGATCCATCAGGATGATACAGTGGAATGCATAGGGGCTAAATTACCCAAACTACTTGAAAAAGTGGAAGACCTTCAAGATAATAAAAAAGAGCTTCTCAAATTAAGACGGGAATGTGTTTTTCTAACTAAATAGATGAGGATTAAATTGATTTACTTGGGTTACAGGAAAGTTCAAATTTTCAATAATATAATTCAATTTAATTTTTCATAACCCCATTCCAGATATTAATTTTCCTGAAAATGGATGTTTTTTATGAGATCAAAATATGGGAATGGATATTAAATGAACTTTTATGGGTATTGACAATATTCCAAAAGGTAATGTACCATGTCCGACATACTAATGGTAGTGGTATAATGATTCGTATAAAAAGAGCCTACCAATCTCCTGCAAAAAAAGATGGTTACAGGATTATGGTGGATCGTGTATGGCCTCGGGGAGTGTCTAAACAAAGGTTAAAGATGGATGTATGGTTAAAGGACATTGCTCCTAGCCATGATCTACGCCGATGGTTGTCTCAAAATTCCCAAAAGTGGGATGAATTTGCAATTAAATACAGAGAAGAACTAGCAGACAAAACCGAGTTTTTAAACCAGATATTGGAATTGGAAGAAGAGAAAGGCACTGTTACACTGGTCTATACAAATGGTAACATAGAACAAAATAATGCAATTATATTAAAAGAAGTTTTGAAGGAATTAAATCCCTAAAAACAATCCAAAACTCCTATTTTTTTAAAATTTAACATGAATTATTTTGTATCTTCTTTTCACTGTATCCTTTCCCTTTTACAAATTAAAAAAAATTATTACTGATTAAATAACCATTATTTCCTAATAATGTTTTCAAAAATGTCTAGAGCAATATTTAAATGCTCATCAGGAATGGTGAAGGATGGAATCAACCGTAACATTGATAGGTACCGTCCTTGACCGCCAGACATGGTAATAATTCCCTGCTTGAAGAGTTCCCCCTGAATTTGGGATTTATATTCAACCATAGGTTTATTTTTATCTTCACGGAAATCCACAGCCCTGAGTAATCCCCAGCCACGGGTCTGCCACACATTATGGTAATCATCCCATTCACTGACCCGTTTTCCAATAACATTACCCAAATCCTTAACTCGATCCAGGAGTTGGTGTTTATCCATATACTCCAGTGCAGCCATATTTCCTGCTAACGAAATCGGGGCACCACCATAGGTGGATCCGTGGTAAGCTGGAACCTCTTCCATAATTTCGTCACGAATGAAGGCAGCACTCAGGGGGCTTACACCACCACCCAGGGATTTGGCGCTGGTGAAAATATCGGGTTCGACTCCGTGATGTTCATGCACCCACATCTTTCCGCTGCGACCCATTCCACTCTGAACTTCGTCGAAAATCAGGACTATACCATACTCATCACATATTTCCCGGGCAGATTTGAGAAACTCTTCAGGAGCTGGGTTCATCAGACCTCCAGTAGTGTAAGGCTCCATTATAAATGCAGCCACCTCCTCTGGACTGACCTGGTGGGTAAGGACTCTATCTTTCAGTAATTTCTCTATACAATATCCGTTGCAGTCTTCGGGCTGGTCACAGAATATACAGTTTGGGCAGTTAGCACCTTCGGCATAGTATACATTACTGGAGCGGAGCGACCGGAAAGTATCAGCATCCCTTGATTTCTGGGCCATGCAGGATAATGAACCCATTGTGCGCCCGAAAAAGCCACCCATGAACGAAACCACACAACCTCGCCCGGTGAAACTAACTGCAGTTTTGATGGCTGCTTCATTGGCTTCAGTTCCGTCACAAGCATAATGAACTCGATATCTCGGGCCTTGAGGCACTGTTGACAACAATTTTTTACTTGCATCTATCATTAATGGAAGATTATAATCATTGGATGGGAAAATTCCCAGAACACCATATTCATTCATAATTTCCTGGGCCCGAATCCATATCTCCGGGTTGTTGTAGCCGAAATTAGCTGTGGAGATCCCAGCATTGAGATCGATATACACATTCCCATCCACATCTTCTATCAGACTATTGGCAACTTTTTTAACAGTCAATGGCAGATCCCAACCATCGTCAGAGTCTTTTTTCTTACCAGTCCAGTAACTGGTGACATATTTTTTTGCTTCCTTAATTTTATCTAATGAATAAGGACCCGGAGGATTAGTATTTATGTAGGGAACACCATTCCCCTGCAAATGTTCAGACCAATCGTTTAAACTCATTAAAAACACTTCCATTTCAAATATGCCTATTAAGATGGACAGAATTAAAAATCCAGTTCCATTATTCCTTCAAAAACTGAGACAGCATCACCTTCCATGAAGGCACCCAATTTATCATCCTTCTCGTAGACAGTAATCTGAAGGTCTCCTCCAGGGAGGTGGACTCGCACATTCTTATCTAAAATCCCCTGATGGTAACCACTAATGACTGTGCTGGTGGCACCTGTTCCACAAGCCATGGTGAAACCAGCACCCCTTTCCCAAGTGATCATATCCACTTCCTGGGGGCTGTTTACACCAACAAAATGCACGTTTGTCCTTTCCGGGAACGCTTCATGGTTTTCAAGCAAGGGACCCAACCTATCTAAGTCCACATTTTCAAGATTTTCACAGAATATTACGGCATGAGGATTACCAACGTTGACCGCAGTAAGTTTTATTTCATGTCCATCAACTTTTAACTCCTGATTAATGAACTCATCTTTCTCACTGATCATGGGCACATCTCGTGTTTTAAAAGATGCTGTTCCCATATTTACCCTAATATTTTTCACGGAATTTCTTTCAACTGCCAGTATCAGTTCTTTGATACCTCCCCGGGTTTCAACACGGATTTTCTCTTCTTTGAGAACATCATTTTCATAAACGAATTTACCGAAGCAACGAATTCCGTTTCCACACATCTCTGCTTCACTTCCATCGCTGTTGAATATTCGGAATTTTATATCGGCTATGTTAGATTTCGAAACAAATATTACTCCATCAGCACCAATAGAAAATCCTCTTTGGCATAACGCACTTGAAATTTCTGATTTCTTATCTTCAGGGATCAATTCTTCTTCAAATTCGTTTATCACCACGTAATCATTACCGAGGCCATGCATTTTATGGAAGAGTAGAATAATTTTCTCTTTCATTTGAAAAACCTCAAAGGCAAATTTTGTTTAGATAATATGTCAGAATAGGTCTCTCTATCCCTTATTACATCCACTTTTCCATTATTTACAATTACTTCTGCAGGGAGAGGCCGTGAATTGTATTGGCTGCTCATACTAAAAGAATATGCACCGGCATTCATAATGGATAGGACGTCACTTTCTTCAATTTCGGGAAGGGGTCTGTCTCTTGCAAAGAGGTCACCTGACTCACAGATGTTGCCAGCAACATCAACGTTCTGGGTTGTTGGAGCTTCTGGTTTATCAGCAACCAGTATATGGTGGTATGAGCCGTACATGGTTGGTCGTAGAAGGGTGTTAAATCCAGCATCAACTCCCACAAATTTTCTATAACTTTGTTTAATAGTGTTAACGCGAGTTAAAAGGTATCCTGCATCTCCGACAATGTAACGTCCAGGTTCTATGCACATGGTGGGATTGTCAATACCATACTCAGATAGTTTGGATTTGTATAGTGCTACAATTTCACCTGCGAACTTTTTGATTTCTAGAACAGGTTCTTCAGGGGTATAGGGTATTCCGAGGCCACCCCCAAAATCTATGAATTCGAATTCCACTCCAGCTTCTTGGTGTACTCTACCAGCAATATCCATCAACACCTGGACCGCCAGTTTGAATGGTTCAGGATCCAGTATTCCGGATCCTATGTGGGTGTGTATTCCCACAGGATTGAAACCAAGTTTATGAGCTTTTTTGTAAATTTCTACTGCCTCTTGTTCCATAATTCCGAATTTAGAAAGTTCTCCACCAGTTATGCAGTGGTCATGGTGTCCGGCCCCTACCATGGGGTTGACTCTGAAAGATATTCTGCTTCCTTTTGCCCCCGGTAGTTTCGCCAAGCGTTCCAACATTGATACAGAGTCCAAGTTAATGCGAACACCAGAATCGAGGGCAAATTGTAATTCTTCACTGGTTACATTGTTACCTGTGAAAAGGATTCGTTCCGGTTCAAAACCTGCTAAAAGGGCGGTATAAATTTCTCCTGGGGAAACTGCATCAATTCCACTTCCTTCCTGTTCCAGGATCCTCATTACTGCCAGGTTGGTGTTGGCTTTGGCTGCATAGAATATTTGGAAATTCGAATATTCAGAGCTGAATGCCTGATGCACTCTCTGATAGTTATCCCGTATTCTCATCTCATCCAGGACGTACAGGGGTGTTCCATATTTATGGGCAAGTTCAAGGGCGTCAGCACCCCCAATTTCTAGGTTGCCTTTTTCATTGGTCTTAAAGTGTAAGTTCATCATAATCCTCCGAAAAGAAGTAAACATCAAATATATCCATTTACCAGCATATAATTGTTACGATATTGATAAAAAAGTGGTTTATGGAAATCGTGATCCATATGAAATTGAAAACATAAAAAAAATAGGGTAGGAAATAGTCATGCCAAAATTAATCCGTTAAACGACCTATAACCTCATCTAAATTGCTTGTTACTTTGTCGATCTGTTCTCTGGTGATAACTAATGGGGGAACAAACCTCAGAACTTTTTCTGCGGTGCAGTTGACAAGTACTCCCTGTTGGCGCATGGCATCTACCATATGGGCGCATGGCATATCCATCTCTATACCTAGCATCAGACCCACGCCACGCACATCTTCCACCAGCCCATGTTCCTGGAAGAGTTCGTTTAACTCATTTTTGAAGTAAACCCCATTTTCACGGGACTTAAGCACCAGTCCTTCCTCTTTAATTGTTTCTATAGAAGCTAAACCAGCAGCACATGCTAGAGGCCCACCTCCAAAAGTTGCAGCGTGGTCTCCGGGTTCGAAAGCTCTTCCCACTTCTTCACTGGCTAGAATGGCCCCCATGGGGAAACCCCCAGCTATTGCTTTAGCTAGGCTGGTGATGTCAGGGGTGACTTTGAATGTTTGGGATGCAAACATCTCACCTGTTCGGCCAAAACCAGTTTGAACCTCATCAAATATCACTAGAGCATCGTTTTCATGGCAGATTTTTTTTAATTCTGCCAGATAGCTATGTGGAGGTATTATTATTCCACCTTCACCCTGCACGGGCTCCACCAGCACAGCAGCTGTTTTTTCAGTTATGGCGTCATCAACAGCTTCAAGGTCTCCGTAGGGGACGTGACTAAATCCAAGTGGTAGTGGGCCGAATCCTTTTTTATATTTATGCTGGCCAGTTGCCGTGATGGTGGTGATGGTTCGGCCGTGGAAACTGTTCTCCATGGCTACGATATCTCCTTTACCAGTGTATTTCCGTGCCAGCTTAATAGCTCCCTCATTGGCTTCTGCCCCACTGTTGCAGAAGAAGGCTTTTTGATGGGGGGAGATTTCAACCAGTAGTTTTGCCAGGCGCACCTGTTCCTCTGTGTAGTAAAGGTTTGAGGTATGGATCAGTTTATGTGCCTGTTTACTGATGGCTTCGGCTACATGTGGATGAGCGTGACCCACATTATTCACAGCAATACCAGCCACACAGTCAATATAAGGATTACCTTCAACATCCCAAACCACAGCGCCTTTCCCCTCTTTAAGGGCAAGAGGTTGGCGACCGTAAGTTTGCATAACATAATCTTTATCTAAAGCCATAATCTCTTCTGTGTTCATTTTATCACCGAATAAATGTAATTAGATCATTAGTTTTTGAACAGCAATTCAATTCAAATTCTTATTTGATTCATCACCATGAAATGCATATGGTAATTATCAGTATAAGGAGTCATGGTTATAAAGATTTAATCTTATATGGTACACATCCACAAGAAAAGCATTTAATAAAAGGATGAACAGGGATATATAATCAAACTATAATATTTCAATATTATTACGTTTATGAATGCAATTTTATGGTTCAGTTAGTATTGTTTAGGAGGATTAGAAGTAATGGATAATCAGAAACTAATTTTATATATTGGATCGGTATTTTTACTGATTATAGGCATTTATACATTATATATTGGTCAAGTATCCCAAGGTGTGACTTGGTTCATATTAGCCATATTGTTTCTTTCAATCTCTACACAAATGGGAATTCCTATTAAGGCAGTAAAAATGAGGAAAATCATCATTTCAATATGTGGCATATTATTGTTGGGAATTGGAGCCTTAACACTCTACTTCGGGGACTTATTAGCAGGAACGGCATGGTTAATAGCAGGAATACTAGGAATATTTGTTTCGCTCATGTTAGTTGGCTATAAAAGGCCTAAATCGGAATGAACATTATAATTATCAGTTATGGGCTTCTCACCATGGACATCGAAACAATAAGAATCGCACTTAGGTCAAAAATTTATAAACCAAGAAATTGAATTATTTTTCAGGTGAATTATCATGAAAAAAGCTGTTATTGAAACAGATAAAGGAAACATAGAACTAACACTTTTCGAAAACGAAGCCCCCAATACAGTTGCAAACTTCGAAAAATTGGCTAACACGGGTTTCTACAATGGTTTGTCCTTTCACAGAGTTATCCCGGATTTCGTCATCCAGGGGGGCTGTCCAAAGGGTAATGGAACTGGTGGGCCTGGCTACACAATTAAATGTGAAATAAACCCCCATAAACACGGTACCGGGGCCCTTTCCATGGCCCACGCAGGAAAGGATACTGGTGGTAGCCAGTTCTTCATAACACACAGCCCACAACCCCACTTGGACGGTGTTCACACAGTCTTCGGCAAAGTAATAAAAGGAATGGAAGTGGTTAACGCCATAGAACCCGGCGATGTGATGAATAAAGTTACCGTAACTGATGAATAATCCATAAACCCTAATTATTCATCTATTTTTTTTATTCTCAGACTCACAGTTTTTCACTCAAAGAAACTTTTTTAGAACCAAACCATAGATTGAAGCTATCTTTTCAGCGATTTCCACGTGTTTTTGGGTATAATCCTCTTCAGGATTCCCAGCCACAATCTGTCCCAGAATTTCATTCTCGTACATTACTGGAACTGATAAGAACTGGTGCACTGGTTCATGGCCTGGGGGAAGCCCGTGTGCTGCAGGGTGGCTGCTTATATCCTGTACGTATAATGATTTGCCAGTATCCAGGGAGTAACCCAAAAGACCACCATAACTACCATCTTTTAGTACTTTGAAGCGTGCCTCACCAATTTTCTCATACATCTGGCAGGATTTAGTTAAATGGGAGAAAGATATGCCCACACTATCCCTATTTTTTGGATCTATAAATGCCACATAACAGCTTTCACTTTTAAGGGTTTGTTTGATTTTTCTCAAAAAAAGGTCTGAAATTTCTTTAAGAGTGCAATCAGGTAACATGGCCATTACTTTCATGTAGAAAACATCAAGATCATCTTCAACAGACATTTAATCATCCTCACAAACCTTAATCAGCACACCAAACACGGATTCTAAAGGCAATGTTGTTTCATTTTCAACTTCAACATACCAAAAATTATCTTGATGGAAAGTGTTTTTAACATGAGCTATCTTGAAGGGAAAACCAGCAACCAAGGCATAAGAACCTAAAAGGGGATTTTCTAGTGGTTTGCCAGATACTAAAATCTGATCACTTGTATGAACGCGTTTGGGGTTTATTCTAATTTTTAACCAAGTATTTGGAGCTAAATCTGGATTTTGATCACCATTTACCTTTATTATAATGGTTTTTTCCCTTTGTTTTCCTCCCTGCCTTTTAATTTTCTTTTTTAACATTCGATTGATTAATGATTCTACCTCAACAATACCAATATCCGCCTCAAGTAAATGGGCGATGATTCCTTCATCAACTGCTTCCTGTAACACTCGTCCGGCGTGAATCTCTCGACACCGTGATTGGCTGCTGGTGCTTCGCATAGGACACTTCCAACAGTATTTATCCTTCAAAATATTCATTAAATCATTGTATACGTCTTTATTATCTTTTTGAAAATCAAGAAGACGTTTTTGAAGCTTCCCCATCAAATCACTATTTATCTTTGTCAATCTATTAATATTTGAATTTGATGATGTTAAATTTCCTGTTTTTATGTTAAATTTATTATAATAAGGACCGGTTGGTTAAAAACTCTCTTTTAATAAACAGCATAATTTAATAAAATCATGCAGATAACTGTAAATAGACACGATCATATAATGTGGAGATACAATGGCCAAAGATGCATTTAATGAATTGGATGAGGTTACCAGAGAAAACATTGCTCTTGCCCTCTGGATGAAAGAATTCAAATCCCAAAAAATACCTCCAAATATTAAAAAACGCATTTTAAGTAAAAAAAACAGTCCAGAAGCCTTTGGAAAGAGGATGCAGTATCGTATTCAGGATTTACTTGACAACCCTGATTCATTCACCCCTAGCTACAAGAAAAGATACGAAAAACTTTTGGAACACTGTGATTCGCTAACATCAATCCAGGCTTATGCTTTAAATCACTTATTGGGTGTGGACAGTAGTCGAGGCTACCAGGATATTCCGGATGAATCTAATATAGAATTTCCTAAGGATTTTGCCCCGCAATTGGGATACCAGGTGGGTTGGCACTTTTTTGTTGGTAACTGTCGCGATACCCGAAGAAGGGAATATGGGATTTTAGTTTCATTTTATCGTTACTCACTCCTACCTCCAGAAATGGCCCATACTTTCGGTTTAACAGATTGGGATAATCAGATATTTGAGATGCAACTGGCCGTGGCCCCGGCAGGAGAAGAACATCTGCAAAGCAGACCATTTGCAATATCCGGTACCACGGGATTGCTGGACTTTTCCAACAATCCTTTTCATTATCAGGCAGGAAATAACAGCATAATATCCGAAAAGGAAGACGAACTTTTCCCTCTAAGAGTACAGGCTTGGGGTATCAATCAGGGAGGAGAAGAGGATGTGGAGATGGAAATTGACCTCGGATTCACCTCCAACAAAGATTTCCTCCTCCAAGGGAATAAGGGATGTCTTCCATGTTGTTGTGGGGTGGGAACACTTTACTATTCGGCTACAAATCTTTCACTGGAGTCGGGTAGTCTGTTGAAACTGAATGGAGAGGACATCATACTTACTCAGGGGAAATTCTGGTTTGACCATCAGTGGGGCAACGCCCTGGAACCTCTGGGTAACAGCAGGTGTAAAGTAGTCCGGGCAGCCAACGTCCTGACCAAAACATCCCATTCCAGGGGATGGGATTGGTTCATGGCCCAATTTGAGGGTGATCGGGAGATGACCATGTATGCACCCCACACTGATGAGAATCTACAGTTCTACTGGTTAACTGGCCCAGAACCACCAGGAACCATGGTGGTTGCCGTCAAGGGACAGTTCGTTGACTCTGATTGTGACGTTGTAGATATTAGGGGAACACTCACTGTAGATAAATGGGTTAAAAGTGTGAAATCCTCTAATCCTGAGCATTATTTCGTCACCAACACATGGTATCCAGACCACTGGGAATTCGAGTTCCAGGACATGGTTCCTGAGGATATTCGTCACTTCACCATGACTCCGATCGTTGAGGGTGGGCAAACTGGTTACAACGCCAGCGGTGCCCAATATTCAGAGGGGGGAGTTTATATCCGGAATCCTGAAGGGAAATTTGTGGGTAAAGGTTTTGCTGAATCAGTTTATTATGCTGATGCACATCCAAACATTTTCCATCTAGCAGGACTTCCAGACACTCCAAAAATGCGGAAGTTAATGGATCCACCAGAACCCTCAGCATTGTTAAAGTTAAAGGCCCTATTGTACATGGCCTGGCCACCAAACCAGAGGAAGATTAAAAAAGTTCTGGAAAAATGCTTGGAGCAGGGATTACCCACAGACTATCTTGGCTGATTTATCTCCTGGAGCAGTGTTGTAACCTCATTAAAGCAATTGCATTTACAAGAGTAAAAGTCCAATAGCTCAATCTTATCATGGCATTTTTTTTATTTTCAATCAATCAATGAGATTAGGGTCAGATTAAACATCAAAAACTTATCTAAATGTTCTATTGGCTAACATAAACAAAATAAACATCAAAAAGGGAATTAAAGCAATTAGGAGCAATATTTTCCCATGAAAATTAGCCCTTTTATTGTGCCGTGACAGGAGATAAAATCCCATTATAACTGCACCTCCAACAAAGATTGAACCATAACCCAAAAATATTTCACTACGGTATCTATTATATTCATATTCCTCTTCTGACAGATAGTTTTCCTTAAACCCGTATAAAGAATTTTCATTACTTTGTATGAGGGATCCACCACATTCGCATAATAGATCAAAGTCTTCAATCGATTCATTACTTTTTAATTCGTAATATCCTTGGCAAGAATCACATACCAAATATTTGAGATCCTTACCTTCTCTTTTATTCCTCAGCTGATGTGAGATTTCTTCATTAGAAACCATGTAAACACCCTATGATATAAAAACGAATTTTTTGAAAGGTTATTTATCATCTAAATTTATTTAATCTCATTACATTATTTATGTACAATTTTTTTTAATCGTAATCATCTTTTAAAATGAGTTTTAGCCAAATTTTTGTTTTGAATTATTTTAACTGATTCAATAAACAGTTTTAGCTTTCCAATTGCTTGAATATTATTTTTTGGAAATAGTTTTTATTTTTTCTTCCTTAGTGATTCTAAAAGTCCAGATTCGCGGGCGTAATGGAAGAGGTAGAGCTGAACATAACCTGCCCACTTGCCATAATGTTCCATTCCGAATTCTCGAACTTCTTGTGGTTTAAGCTCTTCTTTAGGGAAGTATAATTTTTCAATAATTCTTTTAATCCACACATCCACGGGGAAAGCCTGCCCCCTTCCAAATCCGTAGAGTAGAATGCAATCAGCTACCTTCGGCCCCACTCCAGGCAGTTCAATTATGGTATCGAAGGCTTTCTCATAATTCATCCGGGCCAGTTTAACCAGATCAATTTCAGACTGAATCATCCGGGCAGCATTAATAATGTATTTAGCCCGATAACCCACTCCACATGCCTGAAGATTTCTATCAAAGATGAAATCATCCGGTAAATGGTCTTCGTGGCGTTGCATTTCCTCCAAGTCGTGTTCTGGTACTTCACTCATTACTAGAGGGGTTGGAAATGTGTAAAAATCACCAGAATTAAACCGATATCCATCACCCCACTTCCTTTTAATATCTACAATGGAGCGGGTCCACCGTAATATTGAACAATTAGCTGAGGATATGGATGATATGATGCATTCAAAAGGATCATGGGCTTTAAAAAGCCTTAATCCATGACAGAAATCAATAGTGGGTGATAATTTCGAGTCTTCTGTTAAAAATCGGTAGAAATGGTTCAGATCATGATCTAAACTGAATATTATCCGGATAGAACGTTCAACACTCTTTTTTGAAATATTTTCAGGCGATTCAGCACGAATTTCAATGTTACTTCGAGGATCACTGTCTTTATGACCCATCTGAATGAGACAGGGAGAACTATCTACCTGAATCAGTTCTTGGAAGTAAGAATCACTATTTTTCCATGGGGGCTGGCTGGTCTGGCCGCTGTTGATGGTTAAATTCAGATTCAAAGGCCCTTTGAATCTCTTTGGTGAGATGGAAAATTCAGTTATCATTATTATTTTGATGTGGTTGTTGATTTTTAAAAAAGTTAGTATTCCAAAAATAAAAAGAAGTAGATAAAGTATCTACTTAATTATAAACTGTATCTAACAGTTGCAAGTTTTTAAACCATTATTTTATCTTATTCTTTTGTTATTGATCCTAAACCGTTAACTTGCTGTTTCACTTGTGGATTACCTGAGTATTTAATTGAACCTCCACCATTCACAACTGCATTTAGGGTGTTCACAATATTCAGGGTGGCTTTACCTTCACCATTAATAGTGGCAGTTGCTTTTTGGCTCACTAAGTCTTTGGCAGCTATGGTACCGCCTCCGTTAATAGTGGCGATAAGATTGTCAATATTACCAGAAAGGGTCATTTTACCATTATCGAGGGTGACAGTGAGGCTGTCAGTATTTAGATCTGTGACTTCAGAATCACCACCACCATTGGTTGTAAGCGAATTTAAATCTTTTAAGGTGATATAAATCTTCACTGCCCTGTTGCTAACGCTATTCAAGTTGTTGATGGATAAAGAGTTTCCAGAAACTGTTGTAGATATTTTAGACATAAGGTTGTCATCAGCTTCTATTCTAATGGATTCATTGTTCCCTTGCTGGATAATCAATGTACCAGGACCATTTAAAGCAACATTGGTCACACCACTAATATCTGGGGTCTGGTTTCCAGTTCCAGGAAGTTGAGTACATCCAGACGCAGCGACTACTATGCACAATAATACACCCAATATCAGAATATAAGAGTTCTTATTCATTTTTTCCATTTAATTCCCTCCATTGATAGTATTCGTTTAATTATCTATTTATTATTTTTCATTTAACCTGCCATTAAACTGATAACAATACAAGAGTTATGGAAATTTTAAAAATAGCCATTAAAATAAACTTAAACTGAATTGGAAATGAATTGTCCTTTTTAAGGACTATTAGGGGTTTAAACGGAATTTAAGAACAATATGTTGGAACCATATCTATTTAGAGTGAACAGATCAATGATTTATATGCAGGGGGGAATGCTAATAACTGGTTTCACTTCACGTATAAGGGGCACTTTATTAGGGGGCCTATTACCGCTCGATCGGTCTCGATTCATGCCTGAGATCATGGCAGGCATAGTAATGGCCGCAATATTCATTCCTGAGGTGATGGGATATGCTAAAATCGCCGGAATGCCTATAATCACAGGAATATACACTATTTTAATCCCCATGGTTGTTTTCGCCATTTTCTGTTCATCCCGCCACCTCATTGTAGGTGCGGATTCAGCCACTGCAGCTATCATGTTCGGCATCCTTGTTACTGCTGCTGTTCCTGGAAGCCGATTATACTTGTCCATGGCTTTCTATGTGGCAATTTTATGTGGTTTGTTCTTGCTCATCGCTCGATTGCTCGGATTGGGATTCATTGGAGATTTTCTCTCTAGAACGGCTCTGGTGGGATTCCTCACAGGGGTAGGAGTCCAGGTGGCCATAAGTCAGTTAGGGGGAATGTTTGGTTTAACCACCACGGGAATTGGCGCATTTCCCAAAATATTATCATTTATTTCCAATTTACCCCAAACCAGTCTCACCACTCTGATGGTCTCTATACTTGTGGTGGCTTCCATCATCATATTCCGACGCATTGACCCTAAAATTCCAGGGGCCCTCATTGCTGTGGGGGGAACCATTATGGCCAGTTATATTTTTGATTTCACACGGATCGGTGTTTCAGTTGTGGGCACGGTCCCCAACGGCATCCCAACAATAAGCATACCTACTTTCTCAGCACTTGACTACTATGCTTTATTCACGGCTGCAGGGGCCTGTTTCATTGTTATAATTGCCCAGAGCGCGGCCACATCCCGGGCGTACAGTGTTAAATTCTCTGACGAATTGGATGAGGATAAAGATATTTTGGGGCTGGGAATATCTAACATAATGGCGGGTTTAACAGGTAGTTTTGTGGTCAACGGCAGTCCTACCAAAACCCAAGTCGCAGTGGAGTCTGGAGCACGCAGTCAACTTGCCACTCTGATAGCTGCTGCTGTAGTACTCCTGGTGGTATTATTTTTTACTAAACCCCTTTCAATCCTACCCAACGCAACCTTGGCCAGCATAGTATTTTTAATCGGTCTGGAAATGGTCGATATCAAAGGTTTGAAGGATATATACTATGAAGTACCAGCAGAATTTTATCTGGCACTCATAACTCTCATAACTGTGGTGGTAATAGGTGTTTTATGGGGAATATTAGTAGCTGTAATCATATCTCTCATTTTACATCTAAGCCACTCGTACAGGCCTAACAATAGCATTTTAATCCGTAATGAAAGGGGTGAATGGGCATTTGTTCCAGTAATTCTCGGCGCATACACTGAAAAGGGCTTAATCGTTTACAGGTTTAATCGGGACTTATACTATGCTAATGCAGAAAAACTCATGAAAGAAGTTATAAATCTGGTTAAAAGCTCTGATTATCCGGTATATTGGCTTGTATTGGATTCTGGGGGATTTACTGGTATTGATTATACTTCTGTGCAGATGTTAAAAGAATTAAAAATCAGATTGGATAAATTGAATGTTCTTTTAGTCATGACCACTGTTTTCCCTAGTTTAAGGATGCAATTCGAACGTTCCGGGTTTATAAAAGTATTGGGGGAGGAGAATTTGTATAGGGGCGTGAATGATGCTATAAAAGCATTTGAAAGACGGAAATAACTTTCCTACTTATTTTTTTCTTTCTTGTTTGGAGATTAACTTTAGATATTTAATGTTACATAAAGGGTAGCATGAATGAATTATCACAGAGTTCTAATAAAAAAAGCCTTACCAGGGCAGGGATTTTATTTTTCCTGGCGGGTTGTATAATTTTAATGGGCATCATAACTGCCGAATCCTTCTATCCTGAAAACTATACCTATACCACGTCTAAAAGTATGATAAGTGATTTAGGTGCCACGGAACCACCAAACAGCATTATCACCCAGCCATCTGCAACAATATTCAACTTCAGCATGATTTTAACAGGGATCATAGTCCTTTTCGGCACTTACTTCTTGTTCAGATATTATAATGACCGAATAGCAGCGGTTTTAGTTGGTTTACTTGGTCTGGGAGCGTTAGGCGTAGGTTTGTTTCCAGGAAATGTGAATCCTCAACATCCTCTATTTGCTCTTACAACCTTCATCAGCGGAAGTTTGTCTGCAATTTACTCTTATAGGATTATAAATTCGCCATTCAAATATTTCGCGGTCCTTTTGGGGATCATTGGTCTGGTATTCTTGTTCAGCGCCAATATATTGATCCCAATTTTCGGTGGAGGCGGGGTTGAAAGATGGGTGGCTTACCCCATCGTGTTGTGGTTAATTGGATTCGGAGGATATCTCATGGGATTAGGATCCACAGAAAAAGACTAATAGCAAATTATTATTTGGAAACGGTAAAATTGTAGACAAATCATTTTCATTTGTATCAATTACCAGTTTCTACCTCCCGTTGAAAAATAAAAAAAACGATAGGACGCATAATTAGTCCTATAAATTATTAATCAATTTTTCATACTTTATAGAATGCGATTTACTGGAAATACTATCTCATGAATTAAATTAACTAGTTAAAGATTTGGTTCGCTGTCCAGATCAACTTCGCATTCTTCAAAGTGCAGTTTCTTCTTTTTAACCCATACAAAGCCATGATCGGGGGTGATAACTGCCACATTTATTGGCCCACCAACTCCTGGCATGTCCCCCGGGTCGGAGTTAATTCCGTCACTAAAACGTTGAATGGCGCTGGTGGTTTGGATCATCAGTGTTGCAAAGTCAATTGCGTCCTGCAGGGTCATGGTCCCCCATTGAATGGCATATTCCAATCCTCTTAGCTGATTTTGAATTTCTTGTTCGTTTCGCTTTTGAATGGCTTCTTTAACAAATTCAATATTCTGAATTCGACCATCAAATCCTAAGACGATCCGGGCGGCAACGTCTCCCTGCCCGATCCAAGAACTTCCGTATTCCATGTTAGGTTTTTTACTATCTCTGAGCTTCTGAACGGGGCCGGGTATGGTCACACTGTAAACCTGATGCGTTCCGTCTGGATTATAACCAGCCACTAAAAGTTCAATAGGGTCTGGTCTGGCCATCCCATTTTCAACGGTTCCATGGGGTGTTCGGAAACTGAATTTCAGTAGAGCGCCTTCTTGTTCCATTTGCAGCAGGGTACAGCCCTTTGAATTCAGATCTTTTTGAATATTGGCCTTAATCTGCTCTAATTGCGCTTCCCACTTGTATTTTTGGCTGAAAATATGGTGTAACTTTCGGGCAACCTCTTTCACTCCCATATTATTAACTTTGGAACCACGACGAAACTCCTCTATATACTGGCTTACATTCTTCTGCACACCATCCTCTGGGAGGAAGGCTAACCCGGTGATGCCCACACCAATTCTTCGGTTAATTTCGAATATTTTAATGGCATTCTCGCTACCTATTCGGGCCATTCCTTTCATATTACGATAACTCTGCCTGCTGTCAGCAGCAAGGACTAATCCTTCAGGGGTGGTGGTGTTGATAACCAGTGACATGCTCGTACCTCTCAAATAACATTATCATTTTTCAATTTCTAGAACAATTTGACAAAACATCATTTTTATCAGGAAATAATCTTTATACTCCTAAGCCGATATTAATGGAATCAACGATTTAGTTTATAAGGGTCGAAAATAAGATTTGGGCCCTATCAGTTCGTCATGGTACGTATTTTCTATATTATTACTATTTTGGAGAATTTAGACGACTTAAGGCTGAATAAATAAAAAAAAGGAAGTTAAGGGGAATCAGTTTCTTCTACATCTTCCAATGTTTCTGCTTGTATTAAGCACCCTAAAACTCCTCCAAATGCAGCAATTACTATTTCAATCACCAAATAAATGACATTAAAGAGTAATATGCTCACAATATAATTACCATACCCTTGAAGGTACATCATGGCTATTAATATTACATTGATTAGTATACCGGAGATTAATCCTAAAATTACCCCATTAATAGCTCCAGTTTTAATGTCATCATTAATCATGAATCCAACTACGATTCCTGCCAGTAAAAATGAGGGCAATAGTAGACTCACACCAGTTACCATGTCCCCTATGACATACATTGATAATATGATTGCAATACCAATAATTAGGGGGTTACGTTTGATAATTTCCATATTCATCTTGTTCACTCCTGTATTATATTTGCCATTTAAATCTGTAAAAACCTCAAGAATATGATATTTTTTTATGGTTTTTAAATCAGGTTTTTCTCATGAGGTCATATCTTAATTATTTCAGATTTTTATCTAATGTTCATATTCTTTTAAAGGCAATCTTTAAATAATTATGCCCAAATTCGTTTCATTTATGCCCAAATTATGTTTTGGATTAAAAATAGAAGTAATTATTAATTATTTTTTTTTAAAATTTGGGTTTAAAAGATTAAAAAAAATAGCACTCAAACAGGGAATAGTGGAATGTTCAACATAAATCAAAATAACATAGCCAAATTTTTGCTATCACTATATAGAGACACCTATCAGAAGTCAGGATTTTTGTTCATAATCCAGTTTTTGACTGATGTGCTGATATATGTCTTTAGTTACTCCAACGTTCCTAATAAAATTGTTAGAATATCTAATATCCCCTCTTCGGGGGTTATCCTGCCTCATAACATACATGCAGACGGCGGTTATGATCATGAGGGGGTCAGTTTTTCGCCCCTTACCTCCCCGGTAAAGTTTCCGGAAATCAGCCTTGCAGATGATATCTCTGGCCCGGTCTTTTTGACCACCACCAACTGGCTTCATGACTTCTTCTCCTTCTTCAAGTTTGGTTAAAACTAGGGTTGGGCTATGGCCGGTCATCATAAAGTTACTGGCAACAACGCTAAGCATGGCCAGTTTTTCCTGCAGACGGAAATCTTCTTCACTGGTTTTCTCATGGTAAGATTTATATCGCTCGTATTTTTTTATCTTCCTTTCTAATTTGTCCACTTTAGTCTTATCGTCAAGAAAGATGTGTTTTCGTTTTGTCAAATTCTTCGCCTGGCAAGTTTTTGTAATGATTCAATAATCTCTTGTTTAGAGTCTAACTGCAACACCCTTTTCCTTCAAGTACTCTTTCACCATTGGCACTGGATACTCATTAAAGTGGAAGATGCTGGCAGCTAAAGCAGCATCTGCCTTGCCCTTAGTGAAAACTTCATAGATATGTTCTGGATTACCACCACCACCCGAAGCAATTATGGGAATATCCAACATTTCACTCATGGTCTTGTTCAGAGGAAGATCATAACCATCCTTAGTCCCGTCCCGGTCCATGCTGGTTAGGAGTATCTCCCCAGCGCCCCTTTCCTGACATTCCATTGCCCATTGTATGGCGTCAATCCCGGTAAATTCCCTTCCACCATATATGCTACAGTCGTACCAGCAGTAACCCTCAGGAGTTTCGATGATCATATGATCGTCACTTTCATTGGGGTTATCCACGTAACGGCGTTTGGCATCAATTCCTATAACGCAAGCCTGGCTTCCTACCACTTTTGACGCCTCATTGATGAGATCTGGATTATGAATCGCTGCTGTGTTTGTGGAACATTTGTCCGCTCCGGCCTTGAGCATGTTAACATAGTCCTGTGGCTTCCGAATACCTCCACCCACACAAATGGGGACGAAAACATTCTCGGTGGTGGCATCAATTACATCCGCCATGGTCTCCCGACGCTCATGAGAGGCGGTGATATCCAGGAATACTATTTCATCAGCGCCATCCTCATAATATTTGGTGGCCAATTCCACAGGTTCTCCAGCGTAACGTATTTGTTTAAATTCAATTCCTTTTACAACCCGGCCGTGGGGAACGTTGAGGTCACAGTCCAGGCAGGGTATTATTCTTTTTGCCAGCATTAAAATCTCCTGATTAATAGTACAGTAATTAGTTTTTTAATGTAGTATATATCTTCCTGCAATACGAAATTACTTTATTAATATCGTTATACTAAACATAGTAAAAATCAAGAATATGGGTTATGAAATGAATTTCGGCAAAGTCTTTAAAGATGCACTTGTTTATCCATTTAGGAACATTAATAAGTTTTTGATAATGTTAGCACTAAATTTTGGTAGTTTTTTAATCATTCCTATTTTCATGGCTTCTGGATATGAATTTAGAATTATAGAAAGTACTATTCAGGGATCCAATGAATTACCTGATTTTAGCAAGTCCGGAGATTTAATAAGCCAAGGTTTTAAAATAATTGCAGCCTCCATAATCTATGGTATCCCATCTTATATTGTTATGTTTGCCCTGATAATTTCCAGAAATCCTGATTTAAGCGTCAACGGAGTTTATTCAACGATAATTTTGGCATTCATTGGTTTTTTAGTAAACATTGTATTTATACTATCAATAGTTAATATGGTCGCTGAAAACCGCTTCGGGGCTGTTTTTGATTTTAAAATAGTTTTTCAGTTGATAAAAAATCTAGGATGGGGCAGATATCTTTCATATCTAGTGGTTTATTCAATAATAATTGAGATTCTTGGATTAATCATCAGTATGATCTTTACTCACTTCATGAACATGGGATCAACATTCTTGATAGCGTTCTTAGTGATTATGTTGCATAATGCCTATGTATTAATGTTTGGCGGCCGATTCAGTGGATTAATCTACTCTAATGCTGCTGAAGGACTAGAGATGGAAGGAAGATAATCGCTGGAAAAAATTTTTTTCTTTAATTATCATTCTTATAATTTTTTTAATCTGGTTACATGTAAAAGGGTTTTTTAACTCTAATAAGAATAATTTTATAAGTGAAAAAAACCTAACAAGTCACTTGCCTATGGTTTATTAGGCTTTTTAATGGGCCTGTAGTCTAGCCTGGAATATGACGTGGGACTTCGGATCCCAAGGTCGGGGGTTCAAATCCCCCCAGGTCCGCTATGTTATTCTTTATTTTTGTTATAATCATTTTTTCCAGCCATAGTGGTCACATATCCATCTGGCTTCCTTGGTATAGGTTTATCCTCATTTCTTCTCTGAGTTTCCTTCAATAAATCGTCATTTGCTTTAAAGTGTATTGTTTTGCGAGGTTCACATTCGTCTATAATTGCATAGGCAGTGTTAAAACCAGAACCCATGCGCACCAGCCCGGCCACAGCTGCCGCTTCCATGATTTCCCCTTCCCTGGCTCCTGCTTTCAGGGCCTGTTTTTTATGGGCTTTTACACAGGAATCACAATTTACTGCCACTGCACACGCCAGTCCTATAATACTTTTATCTTTAAGGGTTAGGGTCCCGTCTTTTAAGACTTCGGATGCCAATTTTTTGAATGCATTATCCACATCTTCACCAAGAACCTCTGTGAAACGATTTGGCCGACTTTTTTCTACCATTGTAGTATCTCCTTGACTTTTTCAGGGGTTAATTATTCATTAAGGATAATATATGATATGAGCTTTCCCCAGATAGAGTTATATAATTTTTATCTTTCATTAATTCTCTATTCTCATTAATATTATCATAGTTATAAGTTTATCATCTGAATGAATAACTTGCGGCTTTAAGTGTCTAATTTACAGTGATAATGGGTAAATTACTTTTGAATGTCATTTATCAGGCTTAATTCTTCGTTTAGAAAAATAATCGAATATTACGATAGCATGGAAAATGCCTGCAAATGTAATACTTTTTAATATTCTGATAAGATTTATAAGTGATTATCTATAATTAAATTTAGAAAAAATAGCTTTAAAGCATTTGATGAGCTATTTTAGATTTATAATATGGTTTGATTAGGAGTTTAAATTTTTATAATGCTTAAAGAGATGGTGAAAAGATGGCTAGTGAAGAAAATGATATATTTTCAAAGGTTATAGAATTTCATGGACATTCATGTCCTGGTGTGGCAATAGGAATCCGTGCTGCAGAGATAGCTACTGATAAATTAATATCTTCTAGAGCAGTGGATGAAGAATTATTGGCCATTGTGGAAAATGACAGCTGTAGTGTTGATGCCATTCAAGTGATCACTGGCTGTACCTTTGGAAAAGGAAATTTAATATTTAAGGATTATGGGAAAAACGTATACACCTTCATCAACCGTGGCACTGGAAAAACTCTGCGTTTGTCTTTAAATATACCCATTGACGAAATTGATCCTGAATTCGCTAATCTTAGAACAAAAGCATTTTCTGGAGAAGCGAAACCTGAAGATGAAATGGAATTCGAGAAACGAAAAGATGATATTTCAGAAAAAATCTTGAGCATGCCTGAGGATGAACTCTTCAAAATAGAGTATGTGGATATTGAAATTCCTGGAAAAGCCCAGATATTTGGGTCAGTAAAATGTTCTAAATGTGGTGAACTGGTTGCCGAACACAGGGCAAGGGTAGAAAATAGTGATTTTGTTTGCATTCCCTGTTTTGAAGATTATTCAAGAAATTAATTTTTTAATTTTTTTAACAGATTTTCCTGTCATTTGAATTTTTGTTATGATTTAATTGATTAGGATTATCTCCAACTTCCAAAGATTATATGATCATACTTTTACAGCATTATATACAGTATTATCTTCTAACTGGTTATTTATAAAGTTGGTATTATTTTATTTTTCAGTATTACATTTCAAGAATTCATATATATATGTATTATTACTTCGATCGAAAGTATTATAATGTATTTCTATTACATTTATTAAAAATCGGAGGTGGTTTTATCAATCAGAAGTTATTAGCAGTAATTATTATTATCGTAGCATTAGTGGGTGGAGCTTTATTCTACATCTTTGGAATGGGTGGATCAGCTTCAAATAGTAATGGAACAGTCCCCATAACAGATGTTGCTGGTAGGACAGTAGAAGTCCCGGTTCAGGTTAATAAGGTGGTGGGAACTGGGTGTTCAGCCAGAGAAATAGTTTATCTAAATGCCACTGACAAAATCGTGGGAATAGAACAGATGGAAACAAATTCTACTGGGGCTTGGGGAAATCAATTACCTTATACTGTTGCCCACCCAGAACTAATGAGTCTCCCCATCGTGGGTAATGCCAAGAAAAGCATAATAAACTACGAGCAAATTGCAAAACTAAACCCCGATGTTGTTTTTGCAGCTGATGCCAGCCAAGCCGAAGATATTCAATCTAAAACAGGCATTCCGACAGTTGTTGTTTATACTATGGGTGTGGGAACACCAGACCAGATGGAAAAGTATAAAAACTCCCTGAAAATAATGGGCAAAGTCTTGGGTAAAAGTGAAAGAGCAGATGAACTCGTGAATTATATCAATTCCTGTGAAGAAGACTTGAACAAACGGACTAAGGACGTCGCAGACAGTAACAAATCTACAGTTTATGTGGGAGGGCATGCTTACCGCGGCTCTCATGGCATAACATCTACCAATGCATTCTATCCCACATTCAGAATGGTAAATGCTAAAAACGTTGCTGGTAATGTCAGCACTAATGACACTTCAATAGCAGTCCAGATAGATAAGGAACAATTAATAAAGTGGGATCCTGATGTGATTTTCATTGAAGAATCCAGTGTAGCATCGGTGATAAACGATACCTCAAAATTTCCAGAATATAAAAATTTAAAGGCAGTAAAGAATGGTAAAGTGTATGGATTGATGTCCTACTGTCTTTACAGTTATAACAAGGACATATTATTAGCCGATTCATACTACGTTGGGAAGATTCTATATCCCGAACAATTTAAAGATGTGGACCCCGAAGAAAAGGCTGATGAAATCTTTGAGAAATTTGTGGGTAAACCTGTTTACAATCACATGAAAGCAGTTCAGGGAGGATTCAAGAAAATCGAGTTATGATTTTCTTTTTTTAATTTTTTATAGGGATCAAGTGGTAAGAATGAACATTCTAGAAAGGCCAGATATAACACACGAAAAATTACAAGAGATAGTTGAAAATGCCTTCAATGGCTTGAAAACATTTAACATTATAAAGTCTTCAGTTGAAATGGGAGTTTTTGATAACTTAAAAGATCCAATAACCTATGAAGAACTATCTCAGAGATTAGAAATTGAACCAGTATTTTCTTATTATATTTTAGAGGCCTTGGCAAAGATTGGTTTAATAGAGAAGGAGAATAATTTTTACCAGAATTCAGGTTTATCCCAACTATATCTAGACTCTAATTCTAATTATGATCGGAGTAGTTGCATAGTATCTTTGCAAGAAAACGCTGATCTATGGAACAATTTAAGTGATACTCTTAAAGGGGATATTTCCAAGAAAGAAGAACTGTTTTTCCCATTCATAATACAAGTAATGGCTGAAGACTGCATATCTGGAGAACTTCAAGATACAGTGGAAATCATTGCTTCCTATGATGAATTCATGAATTCCAAAACCTTACTTGATTTGGCTGGTGGTCATGGGATGTACTCCATAGCCCTTAGCAAGGCAAATCCCAACATTTCTTGCCACGTTTTTGATCTAGCGCCTGTAACTGTGGAAACCGAAAAATACATCCAAAAATACGGAGCGGATGTGAAAACCATTCCAGGAAATTTCTATCAGGATGATCTTAAAGGGCCTTATGATATGATTTTTTCCTCATATAATCCGGGTGGTAAAAACCCTAAAATTGCCAAAAAAGTCTATAATTCCCTTAATATGGGGGGATTATTTGTAAATAAACAGTATTTCCCAGAAGATGAAAATCAGACTCTGGCTGATGTTCTGGATAACTTGGAGTGGAATTTTGCAAACTTCGAAAAATCAATGAAGGCCAGTACCAGGTATAGCTTTAAGGGTGATCTGTCATTTCAGGAGTATTTGGCGTATTTAGAAGATATGGGCTTTGAGATAATGGACGTACATCATGTAGATCATCTTAACCCGTCCTTTGGAACTAAATCAAGAAACAAACTTATAATATCCAAAAAAGTGAGTTAATTGTCGTGCGAAAATACAACAATCAGTCGTTACATGGCTTATACTAGAAGAAAATTACTCATGATAGTTTTTCTAGTATTGGCCTTAATATCTTTAATAATTCTGTCTATTAAAGTAGGATCAGCTAATTTATCAACTTTAGATATAATAACCGCCCTTTTTAATCGGGAAGCTACGGCTGCTTCGATTATATGGAATATTCGAATTCCCAGAATTCTTGCAGCCATAATTGCAGGAATTTTAATGGGTATTGAGGGTTCTATAATGCAATGTGTTCTTAGGAATCCTTTAGCAAGTCCATTTACCATGGGGATTTCTCAGGGTGCAGCATTCGGAGCTGCATTTGCGATAATAATACTGGGTGCAGGAACTTTACACAGCACCCATGCTGATGCGGTTATTGTGAATAATCCTTACCTCACAGTTTTTGCAGCATTCGCTGGGGCACTAATAGGGGTTGCCGCTATCCTATTAATTGTTAAGATGCGTAGCGTAACTCCTGAGGTAATGATACTCGCCGGAGTTGCCATGAGTGCATTGTTCGGTGCTGGGACCATGTTTTTACAGTACTTTGCTACTGATGCTCAGGTAGCAGCTACTGTATTCTGGACCTTTGGTGATGTGGGACGGGCGGTTTGGAATGATGTCTGGATCATGTTGATCTTTATGATACCTGCCATTGCCTATTTCCTTTATCATTCCTGGGACTATAACAGTTTAGAAAGTGGAGAAGAAACTGCGAAGGGATTGGGTGTAAACACAGAGAGATTAAGGATTCACGGAATGTTAATTTCATCATTTACAGCAGCGATTACAGTGGCGTTTTTGGGAGTCATCGGGTTTGTGGGTTTGATAGCTCCACATATCATGAGGAGAATCGTCGGCCATGATCACCGGTTTTTAATCCCCACATCTGCTATTTTAGGTGCTTTAATACTTTTAGCATCCGACACGTTAGCAAGGTCGATTTTGTCACCAATTGTTTTGCCAGTTGGAATTATAACTGCATTTTTGGGTGCACCAATGTTTCTTTACATTATAATGAAAATGAGGCGATAAAATGGTTCTTTCGGTGAATAAGGTAGAATTTTCTTATGGAAGCGTGCCAGTTTTATGTGACGTGAATTTCGAAGTAAAAAGAGGGGATTTCATTTCAATACTGGGTGTTAATGGATCTGGAAAATCCACTCTGATGAAGTGCATAAACCGCATTTTAAGGTTCAAAGAGGGAATGATATTTGTTGAGGATAGGGATTTAAAACAGATGAAATCTATTGAAATTGCCCAAAAAATTGGTTATGTGCCCCAAACTTCAGAAAATGGGTTTGTGACAGTTTTTGATGCTGTTCTTTTGGGTAGGAAGCCCTACATAAAATGGGATGTTTCCCGGAAGGATATAGAATTAACAGAAGAAATACTTAAGATCATGGGGCTCGAAGAATATTCCCTACGTTATATTAATGAGTTAAGTGGTGGAGAACTGCAAAAAGTAGTCATTGCAAGGGCGCTGGTTCAAGAACCTCAGATTTTGCTTTTAGACGAACCTACCAGCGATCTTGATTTAAAAAATCAACTAGAAGTGATGAAAATATTAAGGGAAGTCTCCGGCACTAAAAATATTGCTTCTGTTGTGGTAATGCACGATATAAATCTCGCACTAAGATATTCCGACAAATTTATAATATTAAAGGATGGTCAGGTATTTACTTCCGGTGGAAAGGAGGTTATAACCCCCGAAATTATAAAGAAAACTTATGGTGTTGATGTGCACGTAACCAATTTCGAGGGTATTCCAGTGGTAATTCCTAAATCTCAATAGTTTTATCAACGAAAATCTCAGAATGTGTGTTAGACAGTAAATAAAAGATTCAGGCTCAATAATCTGAATGACCATAAGATAAATAAGGCCAAAAACTCTACGAGAACTATTATATTTTAAACAAAGCGTAACCTTTGATGAAACTTACTCATGTTGCATTAGTATTGAGAGAGTTAAAGCTTTAAATAATGGTTCGTGGACATCTGGGATGATAACGAAGAAATTGTTTCAAGAAATTTAAAAAAAATCATAAAATATAAATTTCCATGCCTAATAAACTTGAAAATAATCAGTTTTCCCCAAAAAGCAAATATTTATTGGGATACAGTACCCAAAAGAAACAACATACGAACCCAAAAAAAACACAGAATTTTAACGCAACTAATAACTATAGACAACCCCTTTGATTAACATATTAGTCATGAATGAGGCGTTGTTGGGGGAATATGGATGTCCGAACTGGAAAATGAGTTGGATCAAGTTATTGTGAATATAGGTCCTCAGGATGCATTTACATTTGTTAAAGAAAACTTTGAAGACCCTAATTTTGTTATATTGGATGTTAGAACTCCTAAGGAATTCTCCAATGGCCATATTGAAGGAGCGGTTAACTTGGATTTTTATTCGGAAGACTTCAGGGAGCAACTGGAAAAGCAAGACAGGGAGAAGAAATACCTAATTTGCTGTGGATCCGGTGTTAGAGGGGTTAAAACGTTAGGCATTATGCAAGATTTGGGATTTACTAATATATTTAATATTCTTGGCGAAATTACCATGTGGAAAGCGATGGATTTGCCGTTGACTGAAAAATAATGGTTTTTGAATAGATTTCTCAAATTATATGATGATATTGCACTTAGATTTTTTTATTTTTATTAGCCAATATACAACTGATTTAATGAAACTTTAAATGGTATATTAATTTCTAACCACATCTATCATCCCATCAGGACGTTCTTCAATCTCTTTTTCCTGGATTAAATCCTTTATAACTCCTTTTATCCTCTTAATTGCTGAGCTGCGGGCTACTTTACCTCCGAAAAGTCTGGAAACTTCACGCACTAGCTCATCTATTTGGGTGGCGTACTGTAATTCTAAAACCATTTTAACTGCTGCTGCTATCTCTTCTTCACTTATAATATCCATTTTGGCAGGAGGGTCACCAGTTCGTCGGCGCACTACAACCGGAGCATCTTTATAGTATAAAAAGTCTCCTTTCTGGATTATCTGGCCATCCAGGACTCCCAGGCGGATAGCTTCCTTCATAACACTCTGAACACGTCTTCCAGCTCGGCTAAGCCTCCAGAATGTCCGTACTCGTCGTACAACTTCATCATAGTGGATGGGTCCTTCTTCTTCAACCACTTTCATCACTGCATGAGCCACATCTCCAACCGGCTGACTGTGGAGATCTCCAGATACATCAACGCAGGGATCTTCACAAAGCTTGTATTCGGGTATTTCATCTGGTGATTTATCTTCAACATCAAGTTCACTGATATTTTCTTCTTCAGTTTCCAGAATTTCCTCTTCAACTTGTTCAATTTCTTCTACATCATCCTCAACTACTGGGGGAATAATCTCCTGCTGAGGACGTTCCTCACCCAGAAGTTCTTCAATAGTAGCTAATAAGTTTTTTTGAACTTCTGAACGGTTTCTATACCAGTCTGTGGACCAAAGTCGGTGGAATCTCCATCCGAGCCCTTCTAGGACTTGCTGCCTCAAGCGGTCCCGGTCCCGTGCCACCCTGCTGGTCTGGTACATGGGCCCGTCAAAGGCAATTCCCAGGAGATAACGTCCAGGATATTCAGGATCCACAATTGCCAGATCTACACGGAAACCAGCACAACCTACTTGACGGTGGATCTGATATCCCTTCTCACATAGAAATTCGTATACTGCATCTTCAAAGGCTGCATCGCTGGTATCCTGAACCAGGTCAGACATTCGTAAAGTTCTATTTTCGGCATATTCTAGAAATTCTTTAAATGCACGAAGACCAAACGGTGCGTTACTGCTTAGATGCAAGTCCTGACCTCGGAAGTTGGAGAATATCACACATTTTTCACGTGCGCGCGTTAAAAGAACATTCAAACGTCTTTCTCCCCCGTCCTGGTTCACTGGTCCGAAGTTGTGGCTTAAACGTTTTTCGGAATCAAAACCATAACCTACACTAACCATTATGACATCTCTTTCATCTCCCTGGATGGTTTCAAGGTTTTTAATGAAGAAATGCTCTTCCAAATGTGTGTTAAAGTATTTTTCCATTCTGGGGTTTAGTTTTAACTGCAATTCCAGTTCTTCCAAGAGGGCTTGTTGTTGGCGGACGTTAAAAGTGCCTACGCCCAGACTTTTGCTGTCCCCATACTTCTTGAAGTGTTCAAAAACAGCTTTAATAACTTCTTTAGCCTCGCCACGGTTAGTGGCAGTTTTACCTCGGTCATATACAGTATCTGGGAGGTGCACCAGTTTCAGTCCCAGTTCCTCCGACTCCTGGCAGGGGGAAGGGTAGATCAGAAGATGGTTGTCATAAAATTCTTGATTACTCACTGCTATGAGAGATTCATGACGGCTACGGTAGTGCCAGCGAAGCATCTTGGAGGGAAAGCTACGCTTGCATAAGTGGAGTATGCTTTCCATATCTGCCAGAACAGCCAGGTCATAGTCATCACTCTCCACATCAATCAAAATATCGAAGAAAGTAGTGGGAGGTAATTGCCTTGTGTCACCCATTATTACTGCATATTTGGCCCTTAAAAGCGCTCCAAGAGCGTCTTCTGGTTTAACTTGACTGGCTTCATCGAAAATAACGTAATCAAACCGTAGGTTTTTAACACTATACGGGTCCAGGTACTGGGCTATTGATAGTGGACTCATCATGAAACAGGGCTTTATGTTCTGTATTATGCCTCCACAGATGGATAACAATTTCCTGATGGGCATATGTCCCCTTTTACGGGAAAATTCGCTTTTGAGAACTCCCAGTTCTGAACGTGGGGAGGCCGTGCTCGAAAGCGAAGGCCGATTTTCGTAAAGTTTCTCTGCTATTCGGAACCGGTTGAGTTTTATTATTTTGCTGTCAAGTTCTCTGAATTCATTTATCTTCTTCTCATGCACATCACCAACAAAGCGGGAGAGTGAAGGCTCCTTTAAGAAGAAGTTACGTAGCATGGAATCTGCGAAATTACCCTCCAAACAGGGAATAATGTCTTTTCCTTCAATTTCATCATTATCAACTAATTCTACCAAGTTAGATCCAATTGTTTTCAGGCACTCAGTTCTTGAGGAGCTAAAACGGGACCAATTCTGTAAATCAGAGAGACTAGCTTTTAAAAGGGAAACCTGGGATATTAAATAGTCAATGGGGCTTTGTATCAGATTGGTTCCCAAAACAGAATCCGGATCAAAATGCAGGAAACGATCCAAACGACTAATGTTCTGCGTGATCTGGTCGTAATCCAAGTGCATTTGTTTGCTGATCCTTTTAACTTCATCTTGTTCAACTGAATCCAAGATTATAACAATTTTTTCGGTTATACGGCCTTCTTCAAGTGATTTTCGGAATTTGAGGATCCATTCTGATATGTTCTTCAGGTTTTCAGTTTCACTTTCTTCGCTCTTCCAATGGGAGCCAAAGAGGGATCTGGCCAATTCATCCTGTTCTCTAATCTTAAGCCGTATTTTCTGGCATCTTATGAGTTCTTCCAGGTCTTGAGCTATTACTTCATCATCATCTGGAGCTTTACCATGGTAAAGTTTTCTTATTCTCTTTTTGACTTTCTTGAAGTCTCCACTTAAGAATTTCAGGAGTTTGGGTTTCTGTTCCTGGAAATCCATTAAAAGTGAAAGGAGGTCCTGGTCCAGAACTCCTTTTTTAAATCTCTTCAAGCTTTTTTCTCTTGATTGGAATTCTTCCAGACTTTTAATGAGGTTGTAGACTTGAAGTTTGTCATAGTCCCATTGGGTGTTTAAAAGTATCTCCCTTTCCAGTGAGGGGAAGGAGGAAATTATCTCCACTGCAGCTATTAAGTGTTCCATTTCTTCCAGCGTGGCAGGAATTTTAATTCCTGAAATTTTAGACAGTTTCTGGGCCTTATCTTCAATGTTGTTTAAGATTTCAATGGTGTCAGTTAGCAGAGTTTCAATTTCTTCTTCTTCAGCAGGTAGTATGGGGTCTGGTTGAGTTAAATTCCATGGATTATAGGATATTGGCTTTACCAGTTTGTATAATTCTCCCAGTTCTTTGAATTTATTAAGAGTTCTCTGCCATTCTCTTAGAGTGCAATTTTCACCTTCTTCCATTGTGAAACGTGGCATTCGCTTTCCGGATTTTTCAAAATGTTGCAGGGACTTTTCTTTAGCACCGAAAAACTGGTATGGTGTCCATCTAATTTCACCGTAAGGGGAATGTATTAAAATGATATATTCATTTAAATCAGATTTTAGCTCTTCTACGGTGTTTAAATCTTCATCTAACATTAATTCTACTGGTTTGGGGTTTCTTAGGACGCTTTCTAGTTTTTCAAGGACATCTTTTTTGTTTGATTTTTTACTGTGCAGCTCTAAGCAGAATTCTCCCAACCCCACACTGTCCAGACGACCTTTAACCACTTCAAGGGCTGCCATTTTTTCACTAACAAAAAGTACAGTATTTCCACGTGCCAGGAGTTCGCCAATGAGGTTTACAATGGTCTGGGATTTACCAGTTCCTGGGGGTCCCTCCACCACCAAGTCACGGCCATTTTTCACATCTTCGATCACCGATATCTGGGATGAATCTGCATCTAAAACATGATAAACATTATCAGATGAGAGTTCCACGTCCACCTGGTTTTCTTGGAATCCTACACCTAATTCTTCTTCTGATGGATCGAATATGGCTTTAATTAAGGGGTTTTCTTCCAGTGGCATGTCTTCAGGCCAGCTTTCAGGATCCAGGTCTTTGTACATCACGAATTTTGTGAAACTGAAAAATCCGAGGAAAACTTTGGGAATAACTTCCCATCCCTTTTCACTGGAAATTGATTCAGTTACTTGGTCTAAATATTCATCTACACCCTCTTTTGTCCTTGGCATTTCAAAGTCAGGGATTTCTATTCCATTATCTGCTAGTTTTGCCTGTACGGATATGTTTGTTATTATGTCCTCTCCAGTCCAGCGTAGTTTAAAGGAACCTTTCACTCTTTTTCTTTCCAGTTCCACAGGAATTAGTAGTAAAGGTGCTTCTCGGAATCCGTTATTTCCATTTTCTTCTTTCCATTTTAAGAATCCCATGGCCAGATACAGAATGTTGTATCCCTGTTCTTCCATAACTGATCTGGCACGTTGGTTTATGTAAAAAAGTCGTCTTTGGAGTTCAGAGGGAGTTAAATCAGTGGATAAAAAAATTTCTTTATTTTTTTCCAGGGTTTCCTGATCCAGAGAGGGTGATTCCCAGAGTAGGGAAGTTTGTTCGCCAGTTAATTCATCTTTACTGCTCGTTGGTTGCGAAATGTCCGTGAAAGCATTGTCTTCCATGGTTTCATCTGCATTATCATCAAAATCGGCGGCAGAAACCTTTTCTGATAACTGATCTTCTTCTGAATCGGCAATGGGCAGCTGTTTATCATTATCTATATTTCCAGTTGCTTCAGTTAGGGATGAATCTGATATTTGATTTGTTTTGTCAACGCTAAATTCAGATTCTCGATCTAATTTGGCTACATCGTCAGTAGAGATTACATTCCCTATTTCTTTTTTTTCAAAATAAGTCTCTTCTTCCTGCTCAGTAATGGATAAAACTGTTTCTCCACGTGGTATGAACTGTAAAAGTTTTCTTTTAGTTTTTTTAAGGACTAATCGGTCGTATATCTCTGCCAGTTCGGCATCTTTGACTTCCACAGTCATGGTGCGGGGACGGAAGTTCAGAAGCTGGTTACGCATGGTAAGGTCCAGCAAACTTTGCCTTAGAACATCAATTTGTCTGTATATGTCCACCTTGGAGAGTTCGGACATTTATCAATACCTCTCATTACTTGATTCGGCCGGGAAATAATAATGACATTCAATATAATATTCTTGGTTTATTAAAACTCTATATTAAAACTATCTCTCCGTTTATAATTACATGGCTTTCATTCTCTCTGTATAGCTTCTTTGAAGAAGCTTGGCACCAGGTTACGGTATAGGGGATTGCGCAGTAGCATACGAAAGTTACCATCCAAAATATAAGTTTCACAGTAATCATCTTCTGCTCGCATCCCCCGCCCATAGGCTTGTAGTAGGGTCATAATTGTTTTATAGGCATACCATGGAGGGTCCAACTGTTTTCTTTGGTTTATTTGCGGATCTCCGAGGTAGGGAAATGGTATCTTATAAATAACCTGAAACTGACACTTTTCATATGGCAAATCTACTCCTTCACTCATCGAGGGGCTGACCAGAACCCTTTTGTCTTTGGAATGTTCGAATCTGTTAAGAACTTGTTCCCTGTTTTTGGGGTTATGGCCCATTAACCGAGGATTTTTAAGATGCTTCATAATGTACTGCTGGCACTTGTAGTTATGGGTGTGAATAAGTCCTTTCTCCTTTTCATGATGATTAATGATTTTTTCCAGAATAGGAATAGTTTTAGGTGCGGTACGTTTTATAAGGCGCTGAGACATGTTTCCCACAAGTTTCAGATGCACGGGGCGTGATGATTGTGGAAAAATACTTTTAATTTCCATATAATAGGTTTCATCAGGTTCGATACCCAGCCACTGGCAGAATAAATCCTTATCCAGGATGGTGGCACTCATAAAAAGCCGAATATCAGCATGGTTGAAGAGCCTGTCTCCAGCGTAAGTGTTAATCCGGAGAGGTTTAAATGAAACTCCTCCTGGACTGGTATCCACCACCCAGTTTTCTGGATTATTCTCCATGTTACGGGAAAGCTCGCTAAGATTCATTTTCATACGGTTGACACGATCAGCCGATCTTTTAGGGATTGTTTTAAGGTTAATGTCTTGATAATCATCATAAAGGGATTCAACAAAAAGTATCCATTCCTGGGGGTCATGGTACTTCATCATACTGGGAGGTATTTTCTTTTTGATTTCGCGTTCCAAACGGCGGTTGTAGAGATTGACCTCCAAACGCTGCATTAACTTATTTTCTATATTATGGGCCTCATCCAAAACCATTAAATGCCTTTTTCCAAAGTGTTTAACATAGTTGAGTTCAAGTAGTGCGTAATCATAGTTCATTAAAGTTATGGGACTTTCCACAGCCACAGCTTTTTGATCCCAATAACGACACCTCTCATTGGAACGGAAATAGATCGGTGTTCCAAATGCATCCTGAAATGCACGCATCTCACCATCAAAGGGTGATTTACTGATACCATAATCACAAACAAATTTTTGGGTACTGGGAATGGTCTGGCATGTGCCCTGGTCACAATTGTACTCCAAGCTTTCATTCTGGCATAAGAAGTTGCCGCGCCCTTTAACTAGTGGGTAACCGAACTCTGCAGCATACTGGGACTGGAGCTGTTTAGTCATGGTTAATATATAGGCTGGCTGATATATTCTGGCCAGGGTGGTGGCTACCGCTGATTTCCCAGTACCAGTACCTGCCTCAAGGATAATATTGGAATAACCACGCTCAATAGCATCCACAATTTCGGATATTATTTCTAATTGACCTTCCCGGGGGGATTGAAAGGGGAATTTTTCTATTATCTCCTCATCAATATGTGGGAACTGCTTTTTAATTGTTTCAAGCCGTGATGTCGATATTTTAGGTGTTTTAACTTGCTTAGAATTGTCTGATGCACATATGCAGCGGTCTTTTATCATTCCACATTTGTTACAGAAAAAGCCGTTTTCCATAATGACTTATATTTTGATAGTGGTATAAATACATAAAGTTTTGAAACCTTTAAAACATGTTTAATTAGAATTGAATTCTAATAACAACTGCAAGCCAGCCTATTTATATATATTGCGGTTATTACATTTTTTTGAGATTTTTTATCAAATTTTTCTTTCATAATGTGATTTAAAAGCTCTGGTGAAATCACCATTACATATTACTTTTTTAACAGTATTTGTTACGATCTTTGGGAAAATAATGCTATTTTTTTAAACCAGAATGGATAATTAATTAATCTAAGGATTAGAATTCAGAATCAATTTTTTTATTAATCGGTGTTTTATATGGATAAAGGAAAACTCATTGGTGTGGGTGTGGGTCCTGGAGACCCTGAATTGCTCACAGTCAAGGGAATAAAAACATTAAAATCAGTACCAGTTATATGCGCTCCTAAATCTTCAAAGGCAAAACCTAGCTTAGCCCTTTCAATAGTCCAGAATGTTTTAAAGGAACGAAAAGATGATTATACCATATTTGAACCTCTTTTTCCCATGATAGAGGATAAAATGGAACTGGAAATTTATTGGACTGACGCCGCGCAACTGATAATGGACGAACTTGAAAAAGGCAGGGATGTATCTTTTATAACCCTTGGAGATCCTTCTATTTACAGCACATTTTCCTATATAGCAAATATAATTAAGGATGAAGGCTATTTGGTGGAAATGATTCCAGGAATAACATCATTTACCAGTTGTGCTGCCAGTGCAGGTATCACATTGGGTGAGAAGGATGAGATAGTTATAGTAGTTCCCAAGGTGGACCAGCGACTAAAAGAAATTTTGGAGCACGCAGACACGGCAGTGATCATGAAGACTTCTCGCCACTCTGGTATGCTAGAAGAAATCATAAATGATGATTCAAGGGATAAACACATCATCTCTGTTCAAAATTGTGGAATGGATGATGAAGAAATATCTACTGGCTTTGCCAAAAAGGGAAAGTATCTTTCAACAACCATAGTTAAATTTGAAAAATCCCATTAATTTTTTAAAATACCACAACTTTAATATTGGAGGATTCTTCTTGCTTAAACAAAAAAATCACACTCTTCACGACTTCAAATTTGAATCTGGGATGGTTATCTCTGATTTATCAATGGAATATGCAGTTCAGGGAACCAAAAAACTTGATGAACAGGGAAATATTGCCAACGCATTTTTATATCTCCATGGGTGGAGCGGAGACTACGCTTCTGTGAAAAACCTTAGTAGTGTTATAGGTCCTGGGAAGGCCATTGACACCAGGAAGTTCTATGTGATAAGCCCAACAGCATTGGGAACACCAGGATCATCCAGCCCATCCAGCACAAGCATGGGCACAGATTTCCCTGAATACAGCATTAAAGACATGATAGTGGCCCAGTATGAATTGTTAAGGCAGGGATTGGGGATTGAACATCTTCAGGGCATTATGGGCACATCAATGGGTGGATTTCAGGCCCTGCATTGGGCTTTAGAATATCCTGATTTCATGGATTTCCTGATACTTCATGGAACCAGTCATCATTTATCAAACAGGATGTTTGGAGTTTACCATCTCATGAACCAGATCATTGAGGGTGATGCTAAATACAATAAGGGAAAATACGTCCAGAATCCGGTCAAAGTTATGGAACACGTTGCCTACCTCAGTTACCTATGGTCACTCTCCCCAGAAAACTATGAAGAATGTTTTGATTCTAGAAATGAATTTCTTGCAGGTGTGGGTGAGAGAAAGGCCGATTCGATTAATTGGGATGCGAATGATATAATATGGAGAAATAAAGCAATGTTTAACCATGATCTAACCCATGAAATATCCCGGATCTCTGTCCCTGCCCTGGTGATTGGAATACACCAGGATCAGATAGTTGATGAAAAATTCAGTATCATGCCCTTAAAGGAAGGTCTCAGAAACTCAGAACTATTTCTATATAATTCTATATGGGGGCATTATGGTTGCATCAAGGATGTTTTGAAAGCTTCAGGGGCAATTGGGAGATTTATATCAGAAGGTTGCAGTGACTAATTTATTAACTAGTTTTTACCATGAACTGGCAGTAGTCATCTCCCTTGGCGTAACATTTAACTTCCGTCACTTCAACATGCTCCTGGAAGTATCGGGAGAAAATAGCTTCAAGTATGCCTGAGTCGAAGGAACAGGCGGTTCTACCAATTTTTGGCAGATCTTCACATTCGAAACAGTCATATAACTGGATAATAAGGGGATCTATGCTTTTTATTTCTATTCGGCCTAATTGGTTTGTTTCCCAGAATCTGGCCAGATTATCAATGAATTCGTTGAGATCAGGGTTTTTTAATTTTTTGTAAAAGGTATTTCCCACTTTGATTCCTGCATTGCGAAGTATGGGGTCAATGTTTATGCCTTCATCCATAAGTGCTACTCGGATGGATCTGAACATGAATCTGAAGAACTTCAGGGGGTCTTCTGATTCTACCACAAAATCTTGCAGATATTTGTCATCATCGTCTTTAATTTCTTTTTCTGATGAGACATCTCCCAGAAATTTTGAGTTAATGTAATAGATTTTACGTCGACGGTCTTCGGGGTCTATTACCCAATCTATTATTCCTGCATCTTCTAAGTCTTGTAAATGTGCTGATATAGTTGATTTAGATCTTATGGTGGATGCCACGATCTGGGATCCACTCATACCGCCTTCTTTGAGAAGTGATAGTATCTGGGCTTTTATTGGGCTTTGGATAATATTTATCCCAGATTTTGTTGAAAATATTTTAACACGACTTTTGGTTTTAAGTGGAGCCATTTAATTCCCTCAGATTATTATTTTCATTATTATTGTATTGAATATTTATTCGTTAATTTAGTTGTATATATTTTGTTCGAATATATAAGTACGTTCGGTTCAATGCGAACAGTAACATTTATATGGGATAGTTCGCATAACTTCTTACGTTCGGGAACCTGCGAACCAAAATTTTGTGTTATCAAAATGAAAACATTAAAAAATCATGGAGAATAGGACACGAATCTAATCAACTAAGAAAAAATAGGAAGTCTTAAGGAAAAGACCTGGAATAATTAGGAAAACCAATTTTCAACAGTTAATGTCATGAATTAATTTTTCTTGTCCTCAGGAGGATAAACTCACCCCCATCTTCCTTTCATTCTATTCTTCCTTTTGGTAAGGCGGAAAGTATTATATTCCGAATTAATTTTATAAGAACCTGAAATTACTGGATTAGTGGTCAGATAATGAAAACAAAAAATAATAACAAAATAATGGTTGGTGTTAGCTGCCGGTGTCAGAAACCAGCCATTTCCCGGCCCCCATCTCATCTTCGGAAAGTTCAATGCCAAAAATGTGGTAAAATTTTCAAGACCAACCGGGATCTAAACAAGCATGGCCTAGATACTTGCTTTAAATGTAGAGAAAGGAGATACTAAGAAATATTTCCATTCAATGTCTAATCGAATAAAAAGAATAATAAATAGATTAAAACATGCTTATTATGCCTGGAACCACACTGTATAATATTAAAGTGGCCAAGACACCAATCAGAACTATTGAAACACTTGATGTTATTCCATTCACAAATTTTTCAGGTATCTTTCTCCCCGCAATTTTCCTGGGCATTTTTTTCCCAGCAAATCTCTCTGGTAATTTATATCCGAGTATTTCTTCGAATATTATTCCACCATCAAGGGGTTTTATTGGGAGAAGGTTAAACAAACCAACCATCAGATTCAAAGCAAATACCCAGTAACCTACATCAGCAAGGTTATATAAAAACCAGGGAAGTATTTCCCCGTAGACACGTGAAACTTCTGGTTTAACAACAAGACGGGTTTCACTACGCGTTCCCGGATAGCTGATGGACGCATTATTTGGTTGACCTGTTGATGTAATGGTATAAGTGCCCATATTAGTGACATAAGTCAGCTTATCTCCAGGTTTGGTTTTATTCACCATTACATCCAGATAATTTGTTCTGTTATTGATTGTAAAACCATTAATGCTACTGACTATCATTCCTTCTTTAAGTATGCCTTCAGAAGGACCCCCGGGTGTTACACTGGTAATTTTAATACCATCTTCTTGGAAAGCGTAAGGTATAAAGGATGAAGACAGAATAAGTACAGTAATAAATGCTATTACTGCCAGTGCAATGTTAAAAATCGAGCCTGCTGCATATATGCGGAGTTTTGTTGATTTTTTAGCCTTTTCAACGTCTTCTTCATCAAGTTCCACAAAGGCCCCGGGCAGGATTGTTGCTAAGATCACGCCAATGGATTTAATTCCAACACCATCCACTCTGGCCAGAATCCCATGTCCGAATTCATGAACCACCATGAGTAAAACCAGGGCGATCATACCCGATACAATGGGTATGAATACCGGAGATCCTGGAATATCAACTCCAGGCAATAAAAGTGCTGCAGGGGCAACAGGAGCCTGAAACAAATATATTAATGACATTATGGTGGTGTAAACCATAAAAATCATACCTAAAATTGCCAGGGGAATGCCTATATTCATGCTCCAGCGCCAGAATCTTGGACATAGATTGGCAATGAAATCTATCCATCCTCTCATTTTCTGAGTTCTTCTCATAAGGATGGGTCCATAAACATCTATTTTCAACCTATCTTTAAATATAATGGCCAGAATATAGATGGCAACAATAAAAATCACGTAGTACCATAAAACATTCAAACAAGATCACCTTTCATTAATAACAAGTCCCTTCTAATTTAAGCTTTTAACGATTGGTAAGGAAGAACCCAACAATTTTCTCCTTCAAAAACTCCTTCCTGATTTTCTGGTATTATAATGTAGGAATCCGATTCAACCATTGACCTTATGATCCCGGAACCCTTAATTTTCAAGGGACGAACCAAATCACCTTCAATTGTGGCCCTTACGTAATCTGTTCTACCTAAAGATGATGCTATCTTATGTGTTGCCTTTTTCTGAACAGTTAATGGTTTTATCTGGAAACCCTGCATTTTATGAAGAGCATCTCTCACAAAAACATCAAATTGAACCATAGCTGCCACCGGAAAACCAGACAACATAAAAACAGGTTTGCCATGAATTTGTGCAAATGTAAAGGGTTTACCTGGCCTCAGTGAAACACCATGGAAAAGGACCTCACCCATTTCATCAGCTACATCCACCACAACGTCTCCTTTACTAATAGCAGTGCCTCCGGTGGTAATTAATGCATCATAATCTTTTAACAAATTATTAAACATATCTTTCAACAGATTGGCATCATCAACAGAATGGAACATTTCAGGAACTGCCAGACAACTCTCTACCATGGACTTAATGGCAAAATGATTGGAATTAATAACTTCTGGCCCTTCAACTCCATTCTTTGGCATCACTAACTCGCTACCAGTTATTATAACTCCAATTTTAGGTTTTTTAAAGACAGTAGCATGGTCAAACCCTGCAGAAGCAACGATACTTAATTCAGGGGGGTTTAAGATTTTACCCTTATCAAGAACAAGATCACCTTTATGAAAATCTTCACATGCAGGAGAAACATTTTCACCAGGAAACACGGAGGTTTCCACCTGTATAAGGCCTTCTTCCAGGTAGGTGTGCTCTTCCATCACCACTGCATTGGCACCATCAGGTAAGGGAGCACCAGTGGCTATTTGAATTGCTTCACCTTTTTTTAGTTTAACTTTGGACTGTGCACCGGCTATGATGCTATCCACCACTATTAATTGGGTGGGGTTATTCACAGAGTGGCCAAAGGTATCTTCCGCCATAACTGCATATCCATCCATAGCAGAACGATTAAAAGGTGGTGAATCAAACTTAGAATGCACTTCAACTGCATTTACTCTCCCATATGCTTTTTCAAGATCGATATCTTCTGTTGAAGGTTTAATCAAGCAACTGGATATGATTTTTTTGGCATTAGCCACAGGGATGAATTTAGATAATAACATTTTACGAACTCTTTGGTTTATTATATTCGTGATTTGTTCCTTAATTATAACTGGTTCAGTGGTTATGTAATGAAAACATAAAAATGTATTTAAACCTTGTGATTGTCTCACATAATAATCATGTCATAATTTTGCTGATTTATTTTCATGGCAAAAATAGATAGAATCAATGAATAGGGTAAGAATTAAAAAAACAAAATATGGTAAATTTAACAAGATTAAATCACCTTTCATCTATCAGAGGTTTAAATGGACACTATACTGCTTTTTACAGCAATTTTCGCATTCATAGCCACTAATCTAGATGACATGTTTCTTTTAGCAGCTTTTTTCGCACATCCTGATTTTCAGGCAAGAAACGTGTTTTTGGGACAATATTTTGGATTTTTAGTTCTTCTTCTGGTAAGTTCTCTGGCTTATTTTGCTCAATTTGTTATTCCTGTAGCTTGGTTAACTATTTTGGGATTTATTCCCATGGCCATTGGGATCCGGAGTTTAATTCGGTTAAAAACATCTCGTAATTCTGTTGAAAACTTTGAAGACATGATTCCTGATAAAAAAGAAAAAACATCAAATCAGATGTTTCAAGTGTCTGTGGTAACTGTTGCCAACGGTGGAGATAATTTAGGGGTTTACATGCCCCTTTTTGCTACGATGAATCCTGCATCTCTCTTGTTCACAATTGTCACCTTCCTCTTCTTAGTGGGAGTATGGTGTATTCTAGGATACAAATTAGTGAACAATAGCATTATAGGCGACGAAATAAAAAAATATGGTCATTACATTCTCCCATTTGTAATGATATTCATTGGGGCAATGATTATGTTGAAAGGATGGCTCTGAAATCTTTCCACAATTTCTTGTTTAGGTTTTTGGTTAACTAGATAAACAATGTGGTAAGAATAAAATTATAGCATGGTACTTTTTTACATTCATGAATGGAGAGTTGCAACTTGAACTCAGATAATGTAATGGTGAAGATTGACTCATTAAGCAAGTCTTTTGGACATATAAAGGCACTGGACAACCTAAATCTTGATATTAAAAAAGGTGAGCTTTTGGGAATAATAGGGCCTAACGGTGCTGGTAAAACCACTGCAATTCGAATAATCTGCTGTATACTTCAACCAAACTCGGGTGAGGTAACTGTTGGAGGATATAGCATACATCATGATCAAATTAAGATTAAATCAATGATTGGATATTTACCTGAGGAACCCAATCTATACGAGAGATTTAAAGCCAGGGATCTTTTAAAGTACTTTGGAGAACTGTACGGAGTCCCTAAAAACCAGATAGGCCACCGGATAGACGAGCTCTTAGAACTGGTGGGGATGAGCAAACGTGCGGATGACCGTATAAACACCTTCTCCAAGGGGTTACGTCAGAGGATTGGGATTGCCCGTGCACTCATCCATGATCCAGAAATTATAATTTTTGACGAGCCCACAATGGGTCTGGACCCTGCCACTTCCAGAACCATACGTAACTTTATCAAAGGACTAAAAGGGGATAAGACGGTTATACTCTGCACACATTACATGGATGAAGCAGACTTGCTATGCGATCGGGTGGCTATCTTAAATCAGGGAAGGATTCGTGACATTGGAACACCTAAATCTTTAAAAGAACAAGTTCACGGCGATATAATTCTCAAAGTAAGAGTATATGAACCTCAAAAAATAGATACACATCGTATAACAGTATTAGATTCGGTAGAAGCTGTTAGCCTTGAAGGTAATGAGTTTCTAATATCTCTACACACCCGTGAAGACATCTCAAACATAATCGACGTATTTGGTAGTCAGGCGTATTCAGTTAACACTAAGGAGCCCACACTTGATGATGTTTTCATTCAATCAGTTTGATAATTCAACCATTATCCAAAGACAAGGAATGATTAAATTCTCGCCGAAAACATAATAAGGGTAGTAAAATGGATCTTAACATGAATTTCTTGACTATTACTCGATGGGAGTTTGAAAATACTCTAAAGAGCAAGAAATTTCTTTTCATATTTTTAATGCAGTTATCCATCCTATTTTTATTAATCGTATTTTTCAACTCTTTTGCAGCTAATATGGAATCAGAAGAAGGCATTTCATTAACACCCTCACTTGTGGATTTCACTACTTTGGATATTGAGGATAGGGGTGGTTTGTTTAAAAAATATGTAAATCCAGAAATAATCAATATAATCTCTTCTAATGGCAATAATTCATTGTCACGCACTGAAAAGGGGGAAACTGGTGGCTGGTTCAAGGTTTCGCCCGATTCGATAAAGCGCATACAGAATGGGGAGGTCGTGGACATTGTCCTATATCTGGACTATTCAGATCCCCGGAGGAGTGTTATTAGGGATGAAGTTAATAACACCATAACAACCATGTCTGCAGTTTTAACCAAAGAATACCTGAAATCTGCTGACAATCAAAACACCAGCAACACAACTGGTGTTACAGAAGAAAAAACAGGCGAATCTCTTCCTATTCAGCTTATTAGAAAGGTTATGCTTTCCGTACTCCTCTTTCTGCCTCTCTTCCTATTTGGAAACATAATAATTGACAGTGTGGTCGGGGAGAAAGAGCGTAAAACTGGTGAAATACTTGTTGCCATGCCCATATCAACGGGTGAGATACTTTTAGGCAAAGGATTGGCGGTGGTGGCTATATCTGCCCTGCAAGTGGCAATGTGGATCATTGTTCTTATTGGTGCGGGTTTTACCATAGAAAATGTAATTCTGGTTTACCTCATGGTGGTTTTCACGGCCATACCCATTGTGGGGCTCACATCCATAATTGCCGCATATTCTAATAACTACAAAGAAGCAGGCATAGGTATCAGCGCTGCCTATATCATAGTTGTGGGCTTTTTAATTGTCCCTGCCCTAACATATATTTCTCGAAATAGCTATTCTTCTAATATTTCCCCAATGACTGTTGTCATGAGGCTTTTTGCAGGTGAATCTGTCGCCTTGCCGGAGATGATTATGGCTGTGATATTTATACTCTTAATGAGTGTAGTAACATTTAAAATAGCTACTTACCTATTTGAAAGGGATGATATCTTATTTGGGCCTCGTCCGGGACCGATCAAACTTATCTTACAAATATTCCATATTAAGAAAAGATAACCTTTACATTAGTATAGGCACGATCCATCAATACAAAATCAATTTAATTCAATTAATAGGGGAATTAGAAAATGAGCATTTACAAACTTTCATTTAAAAACCTCAAAAGAAGAAAGCTCAGGAGTGCCCTGACCATGCTGGGCATAATAATTGGAGTGGCTACACTGGTTCTACTAATAGGTGCAGGGACAGGGATGCAATCCTACATGAAGGAACAGACCGAAACCATGATGGGAGATATCTCAATTTATAACAGTTCTGGCGGAGCATTCATGGGATCCAGTGGGGATGCTTATCTTAACAACGACACAGTATCCAAGATAAAAAATATGTCACAACTTTACGATATTAAGGAAGAAACCCAATTCACCTCTGAAATGAACAGAACTCCCATATACGTTTTAGGAATTAATAATTGGGATCAGGTTAAGTTCAATGGAACTCCTGGTGTGGTAGTAGATCAGTCTCTGGTTGATACTTTTGGTTACAAGATTGGCAGCAAAATCACCATCAAAGATAAAGACTTCACTGTAACGGGCATAACAAAAGAAACCACTGGAATGGGAATGGGGTTAGTGTTTTTAGATGTGGAAAAGGCTATTCCTCTAAATGATAACAAGGTTACCAGCATCTCTGCCAGTGCAAGGGGCGACCCAGAAACTGCTAAAAAAGATGTGGAAAGCCAGGTTCCAGGAACTATGGCCATGACTCAGTCTGACTTCACCAAGCAGATCGATGACATGATGAATGGTATAATGCTCTTCATTGGCGCCATTGCCAGCATAGGACTCCTTGTAGGTGTTATAAGTATTGTGAATATAATGTTGGTGAATGTAACTGAGAGAACAAGAGAAATTGGTGTATTAAAGGCCATAGGCTTCACCAACCAGGAAGTTCTGGGAAGTATACTCATGGAAGCAGGCCTTTTAGGATTTATGGGTTCATTGGTGGGGCTTGTTATGGCAGCAATCCTACTGCAGTTGGGTATCATTTTATTCGGCCCACAACTGGGAATGGAAGATGTTAGTCTGGCATACATGCTTCCGGCTTGGCTTGTATTGGTGGTGGTGGGTGGTGCCACACTTTTAAGTGTTTTAGCCGGCCTTTACCCTGCATGGAGGGCGTCAAGACTTAATGTTGTGGAGGCGTTGCGATATGACTGATATATTGGATATTAAAGGAGCATGGAAAACTTATAAGATGGGTGCAGAGGAGATAAACGCCCTTCAAGGTGTCAATTTCAAAGTTGAAGAAGGTAGCTTTTTGGCAGTTATGGGGCCTTCTGGATCTGGAAAATCGACCTTACTTCACCTGGCCGGGATACTTGATCTACCAACCAAAGGAGAGATAACTCTTGGGGGGAAAAAGGTTAATGAACTATCCGGGAAAGAACAAGCCCATTTAAGGAGGTCCCAGATTGGATTCGTTTTCCAACGTTTTAACCTTCTTTCACAGTTAACTGCGCTTGAAAATGTTATGCTGCCTATGATGAAGCCCGACAAGAAAAAGGGTAAGGAAATACTTGATCGAGTTGGCTTAGAAGGAAAATATCATCGCTTACCCACACAATTATCTGGTGGGGAGGAACAGAGGGTGGCTATAGCCAGATCACTGGCCAATGATCCAATTTTGATATTGGCAGACGAACCCACCGGTGAATTGGACACCAAAAACAGTAGGATGATCATGGATTTATTAACAGAACTTAACAAGGAAGGTATGACCATCATAATAGTCACTCATGATCCAATGGCAGCAGAATACGCTCAAAAAACCGTTCAAATGAGTGATGGGACGATATACGAGTAAATTTGATGGTATTAACCAATAGTTCATATAAAAACCCAAAAAACATGAAAAATATCCCAAAAAACATCAGGAAAATAATTGCTTTAGCCAGGAAAGAATCCAGAGACATCCTTCAAAACAAGATATACATCCTGGTTGTTTTTGTTCAGATATTCATAATTATGGGTGCTGTTGGGCTGGTAGTGGTGGCAGCTGTTGCCAGTGACCCGGCCCTAATGGACCAGTCAGGGATAACTTCTGCACTAACTATAGGTTTACCAGAAGATTTAAAGGAATCTTCTCTGGTAGAGTACCTGGAAGAAGAGAGAATAACTCTGAAATATTATAAAACCACTGAAGATGCCAAACCCTTCCTTGGGGATGAGCTAGTGGCAATAATTGACCTTTCTGATACAGGAAAAGTTGTGGTACAAATTGACAATTCAAATGTTTTTTATCCAGTAACATCCACCAAAATCAACAATGCTGTTAATAATTATAACACGGAAAAAACATTAAAAAAAGCAGGTTTCAACGAAAGCCAAGTAAAAGTTATTCAGAACCCAGTGAACTTCAGGATAGTAAAGATCAATCAAGATAAAGAAGCCCCCTTAATACTGGATAATGCATACTTTGTTGAATTGATTTATGGTTTTATAATACCCTTCATTTTACTATTACCCTTCTTCTTAGCCAGTAACATAGTCACTGATAGTGTGGTTGGTGAGAAAGAGAGAAAAACCTTTGAAGTATTATTAATGACTCCTATGTCTAGTTATATGGTTATAATTGGAAAATCACTACCCATATTAGTATTTTCTCTCATACAAAGTCTGGTCTGGATGGGATTTCTTAATCTACTCAAGGTTCCCATCTATAATCCAGTTCTACTTGGTTTAGTCCTTTTTTTCATGGGTTTGGGATTTATTGGTCTTGGGATATTCATATCCATGCTGGTGGACAGCACCAAAGAGGCCAACTCTGCCATAACCTTGCTACTGGTCTTCGCCACTTTTATCTTGTTTGTGCCACTTTTCGTCAAATCCGACATTTTCCAGGGAGTTTTCAACTTCATCCCCACGGTTTTAATGGTTAAGCTTGCTTCATCCCCCACCATCAAACCAGAAATGATGTTATACGTTATACCCACACTCATAATATCATTAATAATATTCTTGGTCACTGTTCGATCATTCAAGCATGAAAGGGCCATAAGATTATAAATTGCTTCATAAAATGTAGATTATTATGCTCATCACAAATGCGGATACAAGGGGTATTGGTACATTATCGTCAATGGGACTGTAAGCCTCAGTCAAGGTCCCGGCCAATGCACCCACAAAGGCAGGGATAATTGGTATTTGGGTGAGTGAGACCATTAATCCAACCAGTAAAAAGGCCAGACTCCCCTCCAATGTTTTATGAGACTGAAAGGGCAGTTTAATTTTTCCAAACCATTTACCAATGAGTGTTGATGCTGAATCTCCGAAAAGCAGGATGAGAATAGCGGCATTGGCAATGGCAATGTTGAACTGAAAGAAATAAAGTGTGATGATAATGCCAATGAAGAAGTAAATAAATCCCTTTTCATCATCTTTACGTTTGGTTTGTCTTAAAATAGTGGAAAAAAAGGGTATATTGTAGGAATGGTCCAGGCGGAACACTATCTCCACGAAGACTACTATGGCTACGCACAGGATAATCAGCAGAGTTGAAGGTAGGAAGTAGCTTAAACAAACGATGAAGACACCTGATGCGTGTATAAGTTGCCTCCAAAGTTCTTTCTCCATATGATCATGCCATGAATTTTTCTATAACTCCATGATAAGCACTTTTAAGCTCGGATACATTTATTTCAACCGGATTCTCGTCATCCAATATTTTGAGAGAATCACCCCCAACAGTTCCGATGACTGCTGCAGAAACACCTTTTTCTTTCAAGATCCTCAAAATTTCACCTGATGATGCTTCGGTTACTGTGATCAGGTAACGGGCGTGTGATTCTGAGAATAGTGTTTCAGATGCTGAGAGTTCTTCGGCTCCAGGCACTCTAGACAGATCTACACTGGCACCGATATCTCCTTTAATTGTCATCTCTGAAAGGGCAACACCTAAACCTCCTGCTGAGATATCATGGACGGCAGTAATTGATTTGTTTTTATCACCATGAATAATATCAAGAACAGCTTGGGCAGACACATATTCATGTTCAATATTTACTTTGGGGGCTTTTCCCTGTACCAATCCATGGATAGTCTTATGATATTCGGATCCATCCATCTCTGGATTGGTGGTTCCAATAAGAATAATCATATCTCCATCGTTCTCGAATTCCATGGTTCTAATGTCTTTAATATCCATAATTCCAGCCACACTCACCACCGGAGATGGATTCACAGTAACTCCTTCAGTTTCATTGTAGAAACTAACGTTTCCACTGGTAACTGGTAACTGGAATTTCTTTGCAATGTCAGCCATTCCCTTAACACACTCAGAAAATTGCCAGAAAACCTCTGGTTTTTCTGGGTTACCGAAGTTTAGACAGTCCACCATGCACAATGGTTCAGAACCCATAGACACCACGTTACGTATAGATTCAGCCACAGCGCCGGCCCCCCCATGGTAGGGGTCTAGGAAGCAGTGTATGCTGTTACAGTCACTGGTGAGGGTGAAGGCTTTCTCATCATCCACCCGCAAGACTGCAGCATCATCTCCAGGTTTAACAACTGTGCGTATCTGCACCTCATGGTCATACTGCCGGTAAACCCATCTTTTACTGGCCAGGTTCTGACTGGAAAGTAACCCCAACAAGGCCTCATCAACAGGCCCATCTTCTACTTCCACATATTCATCATCTTTAACCGGTTTTTCGGCTTCACGTTCTACCAGTGGTGGGTCGGCCAGTAATTCGGTGGGTAAATCGGCCATTACTTCTCCTTCTTGGGTGACCACCATACGTCCGTTGCTGGTGACCTGACCAATCACTGAATAAGTCAACTCATGCTTGTCAAATACTCGCAGCAGGCCTTCCACATCTTGGCGATGAACCACGAAGACCATCCTTTCCTGTGACTCAGATAACATAATTTCATAGGGAGTCATTCCTTCCTCTCTTAATGGTACTTTGGTAAGCTCCATCAGAGCACCATTACCACATTTACCAGCCATCTCTGAAAGACAGCAGGTGAGGCCTCCCCCTCCAAGATCCTTTAATCCTTGAATGTTAATCTTCTCCAGAGCCTCCAGTGTGGCTTCCATAACCTGTTTTTTCGTGAAGGGGTCAGCCACCTGCACTGCTGGTCTACTTTCCAATTCTGATTCTGATGTAAGTTCTTCTGATGCGAAGGTAACTCCGTGTATTCCGTCCCTTCCGGTTCGACCGCCCATCAAAACGAAAACATCGCCTACATTAGGGGCAATCCCCCGTACAATATCATCTTTGTGCACTATACCTGCACATACTACGTTTACCAGGGGGTTAAATTTGAAGTTATCCTCAAATTCCACTTCTCCACCCACAGTGGGTATTCCTACCCTGTTTCCATAGTCCGAGATGCCTTTAACAACGTATTCGAAAATGTAACGCGACCTTTGATCTTCCATGGGACCAAAACGGAGCGAATCCAAAAGAGCAACAGGCATAGCTCCCATAGATATTATGTCCCTAATTATACCTCCAATTCCAGTTCCAGCACCCCCGTAGGGTTCTACTGCAGAAGGGTGGTTGTGACTTTCCATACCCATCACCAGGGCCAGATCATCAGTTAGGTTCACGATACCTGCATCGTCTCCAGGTCCTATTATGACATTGTCCCCTTCAGTGGGGAATAACTTCAGGAGGGCCCGGCTGCTCTTGTAAGAGCAGTGTTCAGAGAACATTATATCCAGCATACCATATTCCAGGGGGTTGGGCTCCCTTCCCAGTTCTTCCTTGATGAATTCCATTTCCGCGTCAGTTAAAGTCATCTTTTCACCCATATTTTGCTCAGGATTTCCTTGTTAAAACTTATAGCAATCCAAAAGTTTTTATTTAATTACTCCATCAGGACTTCACAATACTGATGGATAATTCATGCTCTTCAATATTCCATTTTTTATTATAATCTCCATCAATCATCTCAAACAACAAGTCATTGGCTCTAACCTCATGGGATATGAAATCAAGGTGTGGTTCTACCAGTTCTTTAAACTCCGAGCTGCAGTCCACATAAACATTAATATTGGCCTCTACATCCAGATCCAAATCTTTTCTCATATCCTGGATCCTTCTAATAAGCTCACGGGACATGGCTTCAGAGAGTATATCTGGAGTAAGTTCGGTGTCTACAAATACACTCCCTCCATTAAATTCAGCACTCACCACATTATCTGGAAGCTCAGTTTCAAACACTACATCACCCTCTTCCAGAGTAATAGTCATGTCATCAAGTTCCACCAGATACTCACCATTGGACTCGATAGCAGCAACAACTTCCGCTCCATTGGCGGTTTCTAGATATTCTGCGACTATTGGAACATCTCCTCTTAGTTTAGGTCCCAGAGTCTTCATATTGGGAGTGGCAATTATTTTAAGGTCCTTAAATTCGGTAGAAGATGTGTATTTTTTGGTATTGGCCTGTTCTAGTAAGATATCCTGGAGTTCTGAAGCAGCTTTCATCACCTGGCTATCCTCGGAAACAATTATAATTTCACGCACTGGCCAGCGGAGCTTGTAACGGGCAACATCACGGGCATGGGCGCATGCTTCTATAATGTCCCGTAAAATAACCATGTTCTCCTCAAGATTCTGATCTATCGCTTCCATATCAACTACCCAGTCCTGCATGTGCACACTTTCTGGCGCATCTTCTTCCACACCAAGCACCAGGTTCTGGTAGATTTCCTCAGTTATATGAGGTGCTACAGGTGCCAAAGTAGTAACTAATTTCTTAAGTACATGATATAGTGTGAAATATGCACCCAGTTTGTCTGGATCTTCTTTTTCCACCCATGTACGCCCCCTTATTAGGCGCACATACCAACGACTGAGATCCTCCAGTATGAAGTGGTTGAGACTGCGGGTGGCCTTATGGAGGTGCAGGGAATCCAGTGCATCGGTGACTTCAAGGGCCACTGAGTTAATTCTTGATGTGATCCAGCGGTCCTCATCACGGAATTTAAGATCATCAGGGGTGTAAAGGGTGGGGTTGAATTCGTCCAGTGCCATGTATGTTGTGCTGAAAACGTAAACATTCCATAAGATGTTAAACATCTTATTCACAGTTCCAACTTCTTCCCAGTTGAATTTCAAATCGTCCCATGGTTTGTTACCCCATAACAAGTAGAAACGGAGAACATCTGCTCCGTATTTCTCTATAACTTCATCAGGTTCCACCACATTGCCCAGGGATTTGCTCATCTTTTTACCCTCTTCATCCAGGGTGAAACCATGCATCAGAACCCTCTGGTAAGGTACACTATCCAGAGCAATTACTCCGCAGCCCATTTGGGAGTAAAACCATCCTCTGGTCTGATCATGGCCCTCAGTAATGAACTGGTAGGGATACCAATCTTCAAACATCTCTTTTTCCTGAGGATAGTATAAGGCGGCCCATCCAGCAACTCCTGAGTCGATCCACACATCTAGAACATCTGGAGTTCGCTGCATTTTCCCTCCGCAGGAGCAACCCAACTTTATCTCATCAACATGGGGGCGGTGAATGAAATCTCCCTCCAATTTTCCTTCAACAATTTTTTCCTGAAGTTCCTGAATGGATCCAACTACCTCCATCTTTCCACAGTCCTGGCAGAGCCAGATGGGTATGGGTATTCCCCAGTAGCGTTGTCGGGATATGGTCCAATCCCTTGCATTTTCGATCCAGTTCCGGAATCTGCTTTCACCAGCCCAGGATGGAACCCATTCCACCTTGTCCAGTTCACTTAGCATTTGGTCTTTTATGGTGGTGATCTTCAAAAACCATTGTTTGGTGGCCAAGTATATTATGGGGGTTTTACACCTCCAACAAAACCCGTAACGGTGGTCAATAACCCCTTTCTTATATAAGAGATGGTGAGCTTCCAAGTCGGCCATTATATTATTATCAGCATCTTTAACAAATTCTCCCTCATATTTTCCAGCTTCGCTTGAAAATAGGCCTGCCTCGTCTACAGGGCAGAATATTGGTAATCCATATTTTTTACCTATTTCAAAGTCGTCAGGCCCGTGTCCTGGTGCGGTGTGAACACATCCAGTTCCTTCTGTAAGAGTTACATGGTCGCCGGGCAGTATTCTATGCACAAAATCTTTATGGAATGGTATTTCTCCAGGAAGTGGGTGTTCGTATTTTGTTCCCTCTAGATCGCTTCCTTTAACTCTTTTCAATATCTGGTAATCAAGTTCAGGGAAGGTGGATTCCACTAGAGCTTCAGCTAGGAGGTATACTTCTTCACCATCTTCAAGTTTCACGTATGCATAATCAAAATCGGGATGCACACAAACTGCCAAATTAGCAGGCAGTGTCCAGGGTGTAGTTGTCCACACTAGGATGTACTCATTTTCCTTGCCTTTTAGAGGGAATTTAACATATATGGATGGGTCTTCCTTGTTTTCATAGTCGATTTCAGCTAATGCGAGGGCGGTTTCACAGCGAGGGCACCACGTGATAACTCGCAGGTCATTAACCAGGAGTTCTTTTTCATGAGCACGTTTAAGAGTCCACCAGCAACTTTCCATGTACTTGGTGTCAAGGGTTATGTAGGGATTGTCCCAATCCATCCAAACCCCCAACATTTCAAATTGCTTAGTCATAAGGGCCTGGTTTTCTACAGCAAATTCTTTACATTTATTTACGAAGTTTTCAATACCTATTTGGGTTTCGATTTCCTTCTTACTCTTTAAACCCAGTATTCCTTCTACCTTATGTTCGATGGGCAACCCATGGGTGTCCCATCCAGCCTGTCGACGGACATTGAAACCGGACATTGATTTGAAACGCAGGAAGCTGTCCTTTATGATTTTGTTCCAGGCTGTTCCCAAGTGTATGCGGCCGCTACAGTATGGTGGCCCGTCTAAAAATGAAAATTTAGGCTGGTCTTTCCTTAAATCTTTGCTATGTTGATATGTTTGGTTTTGGTCCCAGAATTTCTGTATTTTTTCCTCTATGGCCCTTGACTGGTATGATCGTGGGGCTTCCTTTATTGCCATCTCTATTCTCCTCGGATAATGTGATTATTAACTTGATGATCAACTCATAACAAACTTTGTTCACGGCCTTTTATATCCTTTTATATCAGTGATCTGGTGGGGTGAAGGAGGGGTGCTGGTGAAAATACTTTTATAAAAACAGTATAAACAGCTAATAAAATAATAAAATCACTTTAAAAAATATTTAAGAAAAAATAATGGGGTTTTAGAATGTTCTAAGCCTGCCCTGAATTAACATCTCAGTTATTTTGTTAATGTCAGCCAGCCAATTGTCCATAACTCCCTGAACTTCACTCCTGACATTACTCATCTCGTAACCATTTTCCAGAATCAACTGGGCACTAGCAGCTCTGGGCTGGTCAATTGGGGAACCAATCTGGCTTAAGATCATTAAATGGGCCTGATTTACACCTTCAACTTCTTTAATGATATCATTAGCCATTTGAGTAGATAAAAGGTTGTATATTTTGCCTACGTGGTTGATAGGGTTTTTACCGGAGGTGGCTTCCATTGACATTGGCCTGTTGGGGGTTATGAGTCCGTTAGCTCGGTTTCCACGTCCCACAGATCCATCGTCTCCCATTTCTGCAGATGTACCAGTTACAGTGAGGTAGTAACCTTCTTCAGTTTTGCTGGTGGGGTCGTCTGCAGTGTTGACGAAGGTTTCAACGTCTCGGGAGGTGTGTTCCAGGGCCAGTTTGGTAACGATGTCATTGAGTTCTTCCTTAGTATTCAGGTAGGTTTCTGCATCGTCCACGTATTTGGAAATCATGGCCACAGCAACGGTTAAGGTGATTTTATCATGGTCGCGCAGTCCCATGACTTTTATGTCTTCACCCACTTGAGGGTATTTCTTTTTGAATGATTTGGAGTTTAGAAGTTCTTCAATGGCCATAACCATACTTTCAGTTTCGGAAAATGGTGCGAATCCCACTCCGAAGGATGTGTCATTTGATGCAGGCATTCCTTGCCTTTTGAAAACATCCACTAAGTCTCCTGAGCCATGACCAATTTTACACTCAACAACAGCGCAGGTTTCCACGTCCAGATTAATTAGAGCTTCTTTAAGGTAATCTTTGGCTGATTTAATGGCTATTCGGTCAATACCAATCTTCCTTCCTTCATATTCTGGGACTCCTCTTCCAGTGAGTAGGATGTCCATTGGTTTTATTATGTCCCCTCCACCGAATTCAGGATATGATTCTCCGGCAGTAATTTGTACTTCATCGGTGTTGTGGTGGAGTACACCACCAAAATGATCTAAATAAGCGTTACAAAGGCCACGGCTAACTGATTCTGCTATTCCGTCACTTATACTATCTGGGTGACCGATACCTTTTCTTTCCACTATTTCTATTTCTTGCTCTTCAATGGGCTTTTGAATAAGCTTTTCAACAATAATATTTCTCATACATGATCCCTCTGCCTTATAAAAACCTATTATAATGATTAGGTTGAAACTATCTTTATGAGTTATGTGTTTATAGTAAATAAAACTAAGGGCAGCAACCTGGGAAATGCTGATGTGGCCGACAGTTTTTTCTCTCGTTTCAAGGGATTAATGATGGTAAAAAACCTTGAAAGGAGTCTAATTTTAAAATTACCCTCTGAAAGAAGTCGCAGA
>Ga0334885_1000056_pt1 | contig 184845 bp, 172 predicted proteins | sample GraSluR1_MG_8_FD_207233 | JGI IMG/M metagenome (GOLD analysis project Ga0334885, IMG submission 207233) | Sludge microbial communities from methane-producing bioreactor in Wageningen University, Netherlands - Granular Sludge_31_05-R1 | ecosystem: Engineered > Bioreactor > Anaerobic >...
TGATCAAACCCTGGTTGATAATTTCCACCGGCTTCACTCCGTCATCAACCAGCTTCTGGGTCAGCTCGCCCGCTTTCGCTGCATTGCATTCAATAATCGCTCCTGCCAAAGTTTCAAAATCAGCCACTTACCTGACAACTCCTTTCTGATTACCTTCCATATTATTTAGCGGCATTCAGTCCGCCGAACAGATAAATCGTCCGGCGGACTGAAACCTATGCTTCATTGAAGCATTTATAACTGCCAACTATAGTTTCTTTTCCGCTTTCAGCTCTGAGATTGCATCAAAAATCCGTTTCTTTTCAAGCGGCAGGGTTCCTTCTCGCAGCTCACCAAAAAGGGATTTAAAGAGACAATAGAGCATGAGAAACATTACTATCATAAAGGGAAAACCACCGACAATTGAAGCTGTCTGCAGAGCTCCGAGTCCGCCGGTGAAAAGCAGAATAGCAGCAATGATCGCCTGCAGCGCTCCCCAGGTAATTCTTAAACCGACCGGTGGGTTTGGATTACCACCTGAAGTAAGCATTCCATTCACGTAAGTAGCCGAGTCCGATGAGGTAATAAAGAAAATTGCCACCGAAATCATGGCTATCACAGTTAACACGGCTCCTGCCGGGAATTGCTGCAGTAAGGCGAAGAAACCCGCTGCCGAGTCTGCTGAAACAGGATCAATCAACCCGCCACCACCGAAGTGCTCGGTGTAAAGAGCAGTCCCGCCAAAAACGGCAAACCATACGAGGCTGACAGAAACGGGAACCAACATAACACCGACAATAAAGTTACGGATAGTCCGGCCGCGAGAGATACGGGCGATAAAGGTGCCAACGAAAGGCGCCCAGGCAATCCACCAGGCCCAGTAGAATATTGTCCAGGCAGCATACCAGCCTTCAGTGCCCTGTCCTGCAGCATCCAAACCGAATGACATGTAAATGATGTTCTGCAAATAATCTCCGACAGAATGGGTTAAAATATTCAGGATGAACAGCGTTGGTCCGATAATGAATATCAGAAGCATCAGCAAGCCGGCAATCCAAATGTTAATCCGGCTGAGCCATTTAATGCCGCGATCAATTCCTGTTGATGAAGAGATAATTGCTGCAAGGCCAATGGAAAGAACAATGATTACCCATAGTGTAGGAGCACTTGGTATCCCAAAAACACTTTCAAGACCTGAGGCAATCTGTAACGCTCCCAGGCCAAGAGAAGTTGCCAGCCCAAAGAGTGTTGCAAACACTCCAAGAATATTTACCAGGACTCCCCAGGGACCTTCTATGCCCTTACGCCCGAGAATCGGCTCAAGGCAGGAACTGAGAAGCATTGGTAAACCTTTACGATATGAGAAGTAGGCCAGTGAGCCTGCAACAACTGCATATATTGCCCAGGGATGAAAACCCCAGTGAAAAAAGGCATATCGCATAGCAGTATGCACCGCTTCAGCCGTATATGGCTCACCCATCGGGGGCCACATATAGTGCCAGATCGGCTCGGAAACACCCCAGAAAAGCAGGCCGATACCCATCCCGCAGCTGAAGAGCATGGCAAACCAGGCTTCATTTTTATAAGCCGGTTTCTCGTCATCTTCACCCAGTTTTATTTCACCAACCGGACTGAGCAATAAAAAAACAACCAAAAATAAAAACACGCTGCCACCAAGGATAAACGACCAGCCCCAGGATGATACCATGTAATCAAAAGCAGCGCTCGTTGCCGCACCGAATGAATCTGGAGCAGCCACACCAAAGATAACGAAAACAAGGATAACCAGTAAAGCAATCAGAAATGTTGGTTTAGTAAAAAAACTACCTCCGTTGTTCAAGAATCAAACCTCCTTCTTTCTTAGTATTTGAAGCTTGATACAACAAACTGCATTAATCATCCCCTTTCTTGTATATATTTTCTTGAAATAGCCCCATATAAAAGAGTTTATTAAAACTTTCACTTTTATATAGTACACTTACCTTAATTAAAGCAATATTCATGCCATAGAACAAAAAGTGACAGATGTTACCCCCCAACCCTTGTTTTAAAGCAATATAAAAAAACCGCCTGAATTACGGCGGCAAAAACTTTCTCAATATGATATTTGTGAATATTTAAATACTTGTGAAGTTTAACACCAAAAGGTTTTAATAGGTTTTTCTCATTCTGATACTTTTTCTCATATCAAGAAACATTCAGGTCGAGTTTCTTCAGTTTCCTATACAGAGTTGCCCTGCTGATTCCAAGGGCAGATGCTGCCTTTTCTTTTCCGCAGGTACTGTTTCCATATTTCTTCAGTGCTGCCAAAATAGCCTTGCTCTCCAGGGAAGTTAAATCTTCCAGACTGCCGGAGTCGCCCCGGCTCAGACTCCTTGTTATTTTATCAGGAAGGCTGTTCCTGCTAATCTTTGTATCAGCTTCAATGTTTACGGCATATTCAACTGCATTCTCAAGCTCACGCACATTTCCCGGCCAAGGATAAGACAGCAGCGCTTCCCTGGCATCCTGCCTGAATCCAATGATCTGTTTACTAAGACGTCTTGAATAATAATCTAAAAAGTGGTGCATTAAAAGTAAAATATCATCTCTTCGCTCCTTAAGCGGGGGAAGAATAAAGGGAATAACATTTATACGATAATAGAGGTCTTCCCTGAACCTGCTTTCCCCGATCAGCTCTTCAAGATCCCGGTTAGTGGCGGCAATAATCCGGACATCAATGTCGCGAAACGAAACCCCGCCAATACGGGCAATAGTTTTATTTTCAATTACATTAAGCAGTTTGACCTGGAAATCCAATGGCATATCGCCTATTTCATCAAGGAAGATTGTACCACCGTGGGCCAGTTCAAATTTACCCGGTTTACCGCCTTTACGCGCTCCGGTAAACGCTCCTTCCTCGTAACCGAACAACTCGGATTCCAGTAAGGGAGCAGGAATTGCAGCGCAGCTGATGGCCACAAAAGGGTTCTTACGCCGCGGGCTTTCTTCATGTATAGCCCTGGCAAAAACACTTTTTCCTGTACCGGTTTCACCACGGATTAGTATAGTTGAATCAGTGGAAGCAATTCTTTTCATTTTTTTCTTAATCTCGGTTATCTGGTTACTGGCACCAATGATCCCTGAAAATGTAGTCTTCTTGTTTTCTTTTACAATCCGGTTGGCCATCTCTTCCACATCCTCTTTGAGCCTGAAAGAAAGAACGGCACCGGATATATTCTTTTCCTCATACATATGAGTAATGTGGTATAAAAGAACAATCTCTTTGCTTTTCCTGTTTTTATAAGTTAGCTCTTTGCTGTAATACCTGTATGCTCCTGTTCCCGATTCTGCATTAACAACCTGTTCAAGATCAAAATCAGGAAAAAGCGAATTAATGTGTTCTCCTTTTTTGGTACCTCTTTCGAAGCCAAGCATTTTTTCTGCGGCCTGGTTTATATTATTTATTTCGCCATTTATGTTTATTGCAATAATACCTTCATAAACTGAATTAATGACATCCCTGAACTGGTTCATCAAACTGGTAACTTTAATTTCCATTCGCTTTTCATTCAGGCTGATGCCTATCATGTTGCTCAGCTTATTAAGAAAATCGAGCATTTTATCATGGTGGTTAACCAACTTGCGCCGCTGTTTTTCGTTTAGGGCCAGCAGAGAGAGGGTCCCAATTTTTAGACCATCGTAGATGATCGGACGCATTAAAAAAGCCAATACTTCGCATTGGCTTGCATGATCACAATCAGCACAGCAAACAGCATATGAGGTGTTTTCCACCATGATCGATTCATTTCCCGGAGCGGACATGATCCTGGAGGTCATGCATCCTTCATCATAGACGACTCCAACTTCTTTTTCAAAATATCCACTTCCTGCAATTACTTCAAGGTCTTTGCTGATAACTCCTATTTCTATATCGACGACACCGGCAAATGCTTCTGTAACCTGCTGCAGAAAGCCCTGGATGCTTTTTAACCGGTTCAACAGTGTATAACCTCCCTAAAGAGATACCACCTCATTGCCGCAGTACTTTAAAAATTTAATAAAATCCTTGTAGTTCAGTGTAATAGTTGCAGAGTTAACATTGGGATGAAAGTTTACTTTTTCATGCTCTGACAGATCTCTGTCTATAACTACTGTAACAGACTTTCCGGTATCGTTAATTAATCCGAAAGGTGAAACAGCCCCGGTTTCAAGTCCGAGATGTTCGTTCAGACGCCTTTCAGAGGCAAAACTTAATTTACTTGTCCCTAATTTTTCTGATAAGCTTCTCAAATCGGCCGTTTTTGTCTCCTCCAACACAACCAGGTAATGTTGATTTCCCTTGTTATTACGTAAAAAAAGGTTTTTGGCATGTCCGCCTTCAATTCCCTGCCAGTATTGATTTGCTTCTTCTACCGTATAGACAGGAGGATGTTCGTGCCGCGCATATTCAATGTTCAACGCATCAAGATAGTCATATACCTTTTTTTCAGCTTCGTTAATCAAAACCTCACCCTCTCCAGGCTAGTTAAATTTATTTCCAGGCCAGGTCTGCCAGTTCAAGAGCTTCCAGGTAAAAAGACATAATCTCAACTTCATCGAGCCTATAGTTGTCACGGGCAATCTCAAAAGCTTTATCCCAGGCCCCTTTTTCATACAACTGCACCAGTTCGAGAATTTTATAAAAGTCACAATGTTCGCCAAGCAAAGCCTTCTTAATGTCAGCATCAAGCGGTAGTTCCCTGAGGATATCACCCATCGGTTGATCAAGGAAAGTATCAAGCAGTGAAAAAAGCCCTGTTAAAAACAGGTCGGCGCTACGTTCCTGTAAAGACGTTGCGCCAGCCATTGATTCACAGAACTTTGCCCTGGAAACAGCGGTAACCAGAAGTTCATCGGGTTTGTCGTACCCTACATTGCGCAACGCTACCAGAGAAGCCCACTTAATCATCTCCTGTTGACCTAGCAGGGCAATGGCCTGCCTGATTGAGCGTATTGGAAACCTGACGGGAAAAGCTACTGAATTGATAAAGCGCAACAACTTGTATGATAGTGAGGGATCCTGTTTAATTAATCTTTCAACCTGGTCGAAATCCATTTCCGGTTTATAGATCTCCTGCAAAAGACGTAGATTCTGCAGTTTTGTGCTTGGTATATCTTTGCCTATTACTATGGCAGGCTCACAAAAGAAATAGCCCTGGAAATAGTCAAAACCTCCGGCCATCGCTTCACCATATTCACGGGCTGTTTCAACCTTTTCTGCAAGCAGCTTTTTATTGCTGTTCTCGAAAAAATCCAGTATTTTAATTCTATCTGCTTCGCTGGTTTCCTGGAAATCAACCTTGATAATATCAATAACATCAAGCAGCGGCATACATTTCGAATCCATATTGAAATCATCAAGAATCAAGCTGTAACCCTTTTTATGCAGTTTCTGGCAGATATTTATTGTTTTTTGGTCTGGCTCAATATCCTCTGTAATTTCGACAGCAACCAGTTCCCTGGGAAGTAAGAGCACCACTTCATCGTCAAGCAAGTGTTTTGTAAAATTAATAAAAGCTTTTTTCCCCCGGGTAATCCTTTCCAGGCCGATATTTAAGAAACTGTTAGAGATAACTTCAGAAGTAGCCAGGTCGCTGTCTTCTTCGGGATTATAATTTTCTTCCCCGGCGCGATAAAGTAGCTCATAGGCGATAACCTTTTGCCGCCGGTCAAATATAGGCTGCCTGGCCAAATAAATATTCACAGAAGTACCTCCCGAAATTAATGATGAACATGGCTTATCCAGACAAGTACAAATTAAAACGGTCTCCCTCTCAAAGCCGTAAATATACTAATTCGAGGGAGACCTTCAAAATCCTTCATTTTTTTCCTGTTAATAATTGACTAAATATCTCCAACTACCTGTCGTCCTGCATCTGAAATATCATCAAGGGCAATCTGCTCTTCTGTGGAGAGAATTTTACCCAGGTTTAGAATAATCAGCAGCCTTTCTCCCAGTTTACCCACACCCATAATTAAATCAGTATGCCTACCGGCTACCTGGTCAGGAGAATCCTGAATGTTTTCGTTAACCATTCTGATCACTTCGCTGACTGAATCAACAATCAACCCCACCATTCTGGATTCAACTTCAACTATAATAATTCTGCTGTCATCGGTCCGCTCAACATCATCAAGATTAAAGCGCTTTCGGAGATCAATAACCGGTATAACCTCTCCACGCAGGTTAATTACACCTTCAACAAAATCAATCGACCGGGGAAGCGGTGTTACCCTGACCATTTTTAGCACTTCACGCACATCTGAAATATTGCAGGCGAATTCTTCGTTCTCAAGAACAAACACCACTAATTGTGTCTCACCATCTCTCCCTAACTCCGCCATAATAAACCTCCTCCACTCAGCGCTTCGCTATAGACTGTTAATAATATGTATAAATAGAGATCAACCTGGTTGGGTGTTTTATATTATTATCGGCCCTATTTCTGAACTGTTAAGATGTGACACTTGCTTACTTCGCCATGCTCAGCGCTTATCCCTGCCGGCGGTCAGCTTCCATTACAAAGGCATATATTGCTGCAACTGCTTCATATAATTCTCTCGGGATCTCTTCTCCCAGGGAAAGGCTGCCGAGCATTTTAGCCAGTGCTGTATCTTCTATAACCGGAACATTGTTTTCTTTGGCCAGGGTGATAATGCGTTCAGCCAGCCAACCTTTTCCGGAAGCTGCAATTGTCGGAGCCTGTTTCTGTTCAGGCTTATAATGCAGGGCAACAGCCCGGCGAATATCTTTTTTGGGATTATTCTTATCTTCTTCGGCCAAAAGATGCACCCTCTCAAACTCTCTTGTTGAGATTTAATCCTCCCTGGGCCAGCACCTCCGATATGGTTCGTCGAAGGTTCCCGACTGACCAGCGCAGTGGTTCATTGCTTTGGTTTCTATTTCCTCCGCCGGCTTCGGCTATCAAGCGTTCTGCTTCAGATTGCAATGCCTTACCGGCTTCCGGAGATTCAACGACGAATTGACATTCGAGTCTGTCTTTCTGGAGAAAGAAAAACTGGATCAGGACAAGACCGAAGTTTTCTGTATCCAGGAATATTTCAAGAAGTGGCTCCCTGCTATCGTATGCTTCGTTTTTTTTCCCCTGATCGGGCATAAAACGAACCAAAGCCGGTGTAGAATGTTTTTTATTTGTTTCAGCCGGCATTAAACCAAACAAGAAGGGCTCTCCGGTTTCCCTGGCAGGACCCTGGGCCTGATCTGCACCTACCGGAAATCGAGCCATTATGCGGTAGTGAGACCGGCCTTCTTTGACTCCGTTATATTTTAACAGGAGGGTTTCTCCCGGGGTAACCGCGGCATTAAGAGAAGCGCTGAAATTGCCTCCCTGCCAACGAAGCATGGCCAGATCGCCTTTCATAGCAGTAACCCTGGCTACTACAGATTCAGGCAAAGCCGGTTTACCTGTCGCTGCTTCCGACACTGCCAGGCGGTTCAGAACAGGATCGCGAAAAAGTGCATTAAGAATACCGCTGTCCATACCATCGCCTCCTCCTGCTTAATAAACAGTTATATCAAGCAGGTATAAGAGCGAGCTAACAACCTGCCGGTGAATTTTTACCCTTTCATGAAGAGACATTCTTATGCAGGTTTCAATGATCAGGGCATCGGCGCCCAGCTGGCTGGCAGCTTCTATGGCACTTCCCGGCGCCATTCCACGCAGAAGTATGAAGCTATACTCATCTATAATCATTGTACGATTGACAGATGTCAGCAGTTCTTTAACTATATCTTCGGAAACAGAATTTTCAGGGTAAATAAAGGTCTGTCCCAGGGCACCTTTTAGTTCACGTTCAAAATTTTCAGCTTCATGCAGATCTATTACCCATGACGGTTCATATTCAATCATCACCGAATATATTTCGGCTGCCAGCTGTTCTGCTCCACTGCCCCCTGGGTTGCCTGGAAAGGCGCGGTTTAAATCGCTGTCTCCGGGAGCCATTCTGCTGCGATTGGATATTGCGGGAACATTGGCATTAGGCAAAACCAACAGTGTACCGCGATCAATAGCCCAGGAAGCGATGCTGCCGGCTGCCATATAACCGGCTGGTTCATCGCCATGAATACCACCGACAACCATTATAGTCGGCCCTTCATGGGGAGAAATTACAATAATCAGTTCTGTCTCCCAGGGGGTCCCTTCCATCAGGATTCTCTCAGTCCGGGAAGAGGTGATCTCTAAAGCGTTCTCTACTTTTTTATCTCCACTAAAATTTCTAAGGCGTTCCAAAAAAGCCGACCCTTCACCACTAAGAGTCAATAAAATAATTGACAGGGTCAGCATATATATTATAAAGGTCAACCTTCGTCTCGCAAACATGAGATCCTCCGATCAGGCTTATCAGGGCTGTTTCAGGTAAACCGAGGGTATCTGTCTCTCAAGTTTAAATCTTTCCGGCTTATTTATAAACTCAGCGCTGCCGATAATAAAATAACCTCCAGGAACAATCAGGCGGGAAACATGGTCGATAATCCACTCCTGAACCTCAGTTTTAAAATAAATAAAAACATTCCGGCACAAAGCCATCTGCAGTGATGGCATATTACTGTATATTGGATCAAGAAAATTTTTTTTGTTGAACTCGATTACTTTTTTATAGCGGGCATCAATATAATAAGCGTTATCCTTTTCCGTAAAAGCAGCGCTTAATATTTCAGGAGGCACTTTATCTAATTGATTTTTAACGTAACGCCCTTCTCTGGCCATCTCCAGGGCTTTGTCGTCTATATCGCTAGCCAATATTTTAACTCGATGCATAGCTTTGAGCCGATCCAGTATCAGGGCAAGAGTATAAGGTTCCTCCCCATGTGAGCATCCAACACTCCAGATAGTCAGGCGTTCATGGTTCCTTAAAAGGTTTACCAGTGCTTTTTGTTCTATATAATCATAAATTTTAGTATCACGGAAAAACGAGGACGTATTAATGGTTAAATAGTTATAAAATTTATGCAGCACATCATTGCTGTTTTTCAATGCCCCAAAGAATGTAGCAAGGTCAGCATATCCTTCCCGGGTGATTAACTGGTTAATCCTTCTTTCCATTTGCTTATCCTTGTAGCTCTCCAAATCAAGCCCGGTAAAGGAGTAAAATTCTTTTTTAAATTTAGCAAAATCCCAATTTGCTTTCAATAACACTTCTCCTTTCATTATCATATATCGACCAAGAAGTCTCACTATTAAGGATATGCATCCAGGGTTAAACCATTATCCTCACGAAACGGGATACTTCAGAAGCAAGTTTCTCCAGTGGAACTATGGCATCACAGGGGACACTTCTGATTAAAGCTTCCGGCATGCTGGAGATCAATGCCGTTGCCGGATCCTGGGCAATTATAATAGTATCGCCTTTACTCTTCTTTAAAACCTGGGCGCCATCAGCGCCATCCCTGCCCATTCCGGTCATGATTACTACCAGTACTTTTTGGTTGATGTTGCGTAATGAATGAAACATAACATCGATTGAAGGTCTTACATAGTTTACCTTCGGCCCGGAATCAAGTTTAATTGCCCCGTCCTTTACAATCATGTGGTAGTTGCCGGGCGCAATAAAAGCATGACCCCTGAGCAGCCTGTCTCCTTCTTCTGCTTCTTTTACTTTTAGTTGAGACATTAAATCAAGCCTTTGTGAAAATGAATATGTAAACCCGGGAGGCATATGCTGCGACAATAATAATGCTGCCGGCAAATCTGCCGGCAGATTGCTGAAAAATGTTTCCAGTGCCTTCGGCCCTCCGGTCGAAGCGCCCACAGCAATAACAACCCGCGCTTTTTCGTCTGCAGGAGCCGCTGTTACAGGGGGCCTGGCAGGCGGTTCAATCTGAATACTTTGTTTCGTTTCCGTTATAAGGTCAACTTGTGCTGAAGCAGCAGCAATAATTTTTGATGGCAGTATATCCCGTAATTCTGCAAATGATTCCTGCAGGGACCTCATAGACGGCTTTGGCAGGAAATCTACAGCTCCTGCTTCAAGCGCCTTCAGAGTACTCTCACTGCCGGATACAGTATGGCTGCTTAAAACAATCACGGGGAGAGGATGTTTAGCCATGATCATTGACAGAGTCTGTAGCCCATCCAGGCGGGGCATATCAATATCCATCGTGACAACATCCGGCCTTTTAGATTCAATTTTTTTCAGGGCATCCAGGCCATCACGGGCTGTTGCCACCAGTTCCAGAGAATCATGTTCGGCAATAATATCAGAAATAACCCTGCGCATTAAAGCAGAGTCATCAACTACTAAAACTTTAATTATTTTCAACTCTTAAGTGCTCCTTTGCCGGCAGTTGAGATAGTTACTTCCCCAGTATCAACAAACAGACGCATCGTGCGGCCATGCTTGCCCCCTACATCCTCGAAAACTATTCTTAAGCCCAGTTCTTTCAACTTTGAACGCACAGATTCAATGTTCTTATCGCCAACATTTCCCGATTCCGATTTGAAGTTGAACAAACTGGCTCCACCAGCGATTTTAGCAATTATAGAACTCTTCTGGGCTCCCATTTTAACCATCATGTCTAGCATATGAGGGATAGCAGTATCGGCAAATTTTGCCGGGTTTACATCAGTGACATTCGGGCGAATGAATTTAGTGCTGTCATGAAGCAATATATGCGCCAGGCCGCCGATTTTCACCTTCTGATCATATAGGGCTATGCCAACACAGGAACCAAGCCCGAATGTAACCAGCACTCCCTGACCTTTTTGAACAGCGAGATCGGCTATTTTTACATGAACAGTATCCATTTACTACCTCCACTAAGTATTGCATATTTGCCTGGACAGCAAATAATAAACAGTTTATTATCAACCTCCGACTTTGGCAAGTGCTTCCGCAATCCGATCCGGCTGAAATGGTTTAACGACAAAGTCTTTCGCTCCGGCATTCAGGGCTTCAATAACAAGACTTTTTTGCCCCATTGCACTGACCACTATTACCGAAGCCTCAGGGTCAAAACTAATTATCTCCTTAATTGCCGTGATACCATCCATATTAGGCATGGTAATATCCATTGTTACCAGTGATGGCTTCAACTGCTTATACAATTCTACCCCTTTTAAGCCATCCTCACCCTCACCGACTACTTCATACCCATTTTTTTCCAACATGTTCTTCAACGTCATCCTCATAAAAGCTGTGTCGTCAACTACCAGTACAGTTTTGCTCAATATACTCCCTCCCTTCACTTAAAAGACCGGCTACATCTATAATCAAGGTAACCCTGCCATCGCCAAGAACTGTCGCTCCGGCAATACCTTTTAACCCTTTAAGGTAACTGCCCAGCGATTTAATCATGATTTCCTGCTGACCAACGAGTTCATCTACAACAAAGCCGGCTTTTTTACTCGCCGCTTCAACTATAACCACCGAACATTCTCCTTCAGGTAAATCACTGTGACCAAAACCGAGCAGGCCGCTCAGTGAATAAAGTGGAATAACATCTCCCCTCAGGTTAACAACGGGGTTACCCTTAATCGATTTAATTTCACTCCGGTCAAGATATACATTCTCTTTAATTATTTCAACCGGAATTGCATAAAATTGATCCAGTGATTTTACCAGCAGCGTTTTAATAATGGCGAGAGTCAAAGGCAGCCGTAATACAAAACGGGTCATTACATTAATTTCGCTAAACACTTCGACTGTTCCATGGAGCGATTCAATACTGTTTCTTACCGCATCCATGCCCACTCCGCGGCCGGAAACATCAGTAATTTCGGCTGAAGTGCTAAACCCATTAAAAAAGATCAGGTTAATTTTATCCTCATCAGTGAGCTGGTTTAACTCTGCCTTACTGATAACACCTTTTTGAACAGCAATTTCCCCCACCTTATCCGGGTTAATCCCCGCCCCATCATCTTCAACCATAATAACAACCTGATTGCCCTCATGACAGGCACTGAGATAGATTGATCCTTCTTCATTTTTGCCTTTATTAGTTCTTTCTTCAGGTGTTTCAATCCCATGATCGAATGAATTGCGTAGAAGATGGACCAGTGGATCAGATAGACGGTTGATGATCGAACGATCAAGTTCTGTTTCTTCACCGCTTATATATAACTGAACTTTCTTTCCTTTACCCCGGCATAAGTCGCGCACCATTCGTGGAAAGCGTTCAAAAACCTGCTTAATGGGGACCATTCTTAAACCCATGGCCGTATCCTGAAGGTTGGTAATTGACCTTTTTAGCTGATCAATGGAATTATCAAGGTCTTCGCTAAAACCGCGTCCAATTTCGGTTATCCTGGTCCTTGCTACTACCATTTCACCCACCAGGTTAACCAGATCATCCAACTTCTGAGTCTCAACCCTGACCATTTTGTCAACTGCCTTGGCAACCTGGCTTTGCTCATCAGCCTGACTGCCAACAGCTTTACCAACGGGTTTATCGCTTTCCCTAACACCTTCTCCAGTCGTATCATCCTCTGCAGGCGTATCTACAGTATCGGTTCCGGGGACCACGGGAGCACTTTCTTTGATTTCACCGGATGAGTCCTCTGCAGATTGCTCTTCTGCCCAGGTCGAAACCTCCACACTCTCAACATCGGTGATCTGCATTACTTTTTCCTGGACCGCTGCCGTATTATTCTCGTGTGGAACCAGCAAAACATGGAAGGATTGTTCAAATTTTTCTTCTTCCAGGTCAGCCATCGGAGGGGATGAAGTAACAACCTCACTTAGCTCCTCCAATACTTTAAAAATCATATAAACCCTAACTGACTTCATCAAGGCTTCCCGTTTGAGGGTTATTGTTACCCTGGTTGGCATCTGCCCTTTTTCTTCTGCCTGCCGAAGAATCTCGCGGTCCATAACCCCTAAGGTAATTTGATCAGCAACGGTCTCTCCGCCTGTTTCTTCAACCGGTAAGACAACTGAACCCTGTTCTTTATAATTATTCATTTTAACCTGCAGGGCGTTCCATTTTTCAACATCTTCAGGAGGCGACTCCTCGGGATGTTCCAGCGATAATTGGAGTAGATCAACGGCTTCAAACAGAATATCGAGCAGATCGGGGCAAGGTTCCTGTTCACCTGTTTTAAAACCTTCCATGAAATTCTCAAGACCGTGGGCGATATCTGTAACATGGTGATAACCCATGGTGCCCGCCATTCCTTTAAGGCTGTGGGCAACCCTGAAAGCTTCAAGAAGCTCTTCACGATCCTGTGGATCCCGTTCAAGGTTAAGAAGACACTGGTTTAACACCTGCATATATTCCCCGGCTTCAGCCTGAAAAAGCTCGGCATATTGCGATACATCCATCTTTCTGAACCTCCCCGCATAAAAATACCATTTTTTTTCATCTAAAAGAAGTTAAACATTGTACTGGTCAAGCACTTCTTCAAATTGTATTTCTGTAATACGAACACCAAGTTGATCATTAATCATTACTATTTCACCCCGGGCCAGCAAACGATCATTAGCAATAATTTCCACCGGATCGTTAACGTTACAGTCCAGTTCAACTGTACCGCCCTTGTCTAAAGCAAATAGCCCTCCCAGGGGCATCCTGGTCGTTCCGAGTACAACAGTTATATCCATCGGAACATCCCGGACCAGGTCAAGCTTTTCCAGGTCCAGATCGGATATTCCCTTAAATAACGGTGCCGACGTAGAAGGCTGGGGCTTGGCAGGCTTCCTGTCTGCTGCCTTTTCGCTCGGGATTTCACGTTTAATTTCTTCCTTTTCAACGATTTCCGGTTCAGGCGGAGCAGACTTCTGTGCCGGTGTTTTTACCGTCTGAGAGGTTAAGTCGTCTTCGCCGTAATGATCTTTTAAAAGGTAACCGGCCATTTCCCGGGCAAATTCCATTGGGATTACCTGGACCATTACAGAGTCAATCATATCTTCTACCTTTATTGAAAATTCAACATGAACTATACTATCTTCTGAATCCATGTCTGCCAGCATTTCTCTTTCATCAGAAAGATCTATCAGTTCCATTCTTGGAGGAGAAATATCTATTGTTCTCATAAAGAGCTCCGACATGGATGTGGCCATTGAACCCATCATCTGGTTCATCGCTTCCTGCACGGCGCTCATTTCTAGCTCAGTTAACGGATCTTCCTTATCTTTAGGTTTTTCTTCACCCATCATCAGAGCGGCTATGATCAGAGCATCGTCTTCTTTAACCAAAAGTACGTTGCTGCCCCTTAAACCCTCAATATAATCAACTTCTACCAGCAAACAGGGAATGGGATATTTCTTTTGAATATCCTTTACTTTAATTATTTCAACTTTGGGAGTGGTTATCTCTACACTTCTGTTTAACAAAAGTGAGAGGGCTGTGGCTGAAGAACCGAGAGAGATGTTTCCTACTTCACCAAGGGTATCTTTCTCAAGATCGCTCAGTTCTTCCCCTTCCTGTCCTGTAGGGGCAATTATAGCCTCTTCCACAGCATTATTGTTAAATTCCGCAGCTACATCACTTTTCTGTTCAGAACCGGCTTCTGCTCCGGCATCTGCCTCGGGAGCAGAAGCAGAAGCTGAGTCTGAAACTTCTCCAAGAAGATATCCGGCCATTTGCCTGGCAAAAGCAACCGGTATCACCTGGACCATTACACTGTTTATAATATCCTCGACCTTTATATTAAACTCGACCTGAACGAACAAATCCTCATCACTGTATTCGCCAAACATTATTTTCTCTTCAGCCATGTCAATTCTCTCAATTTTCGGCGGAGTTATATCAATAGCTCTTGTGAAAAGTTCTGACATGGATGTGGCCATCGAACCCATCATCTGGTTCATCGCTTCCTGGACAGCACTTAGTTCAATCTCATTCAGGGGACCTTCTTTTCCTTCAAATGTCTCACCCATCATCATTGCGGCAATTATTACTGCGTCCTTTTCCTTTATCAGCAACATATTGCTTCCCTGCAAACCGGTCGTATAGCTAACCTCCACTGCCAGACAGGGAATTGGATAATTGCGCTGAACATCGGACAAATGTAACTGTTCCAGTCTAGGCGTGGTTATATCAACCTCCCTGTTCAGAATAACAGAAAGAGCTGTAGCTGAAGCGCCAAGCGATATATTACCCACTTCACCTATTGTTTCTTTTTCCAGTGAGCTTAACTCTTCCATGCTGCACTCCTCTCAAAAAAACGGGGAAAACAGTTTCTAGTTTTTCCTGTTTGATTACCGCAAATTCTCAATTCTATCCTCGGGTTTACTGATGTTATCGAGGCGCACACCGAATGTTTCACCAATGGTTATAACTTCTCCCTGGGCAAATGATTTTCCGTTAACTTTTAAGTCGACCGGATCGGTCACCATGCTGTCCAATTCTATTACTGTTCCCACGGTGAGGTTTAAGATCTGCCCGACAGTCATTTCGGCATCACCAAGCCGAACTGATACTTCAAGGGGAAAATCAAGCACCAGTTTCAGCTTAAGATCCATCTTTAAATCATCTTCACGCCCCGGATCGTTGTCCAGTAACGCTCTTAGTTCTTCCTCGGTCAGTAAATTATCGTTATCCATTTAATTCACCCGCTTTAACGGCCTTCTTCAGAAATCCAGTCAATAACCTGGACACCTACACGTGTTCCTTTTAAACCCGGCTGCACTTTAAAAATCGGCTTGCCTTCAACCAACAATTCCAAAGGCTCGCCTCTTCTTCTGCGCAACGGCAAAACATCTCCTTCCTGGAGCTGCAGAAAATCATCGAGAGTGATCCTGGCTGTTCCCAGGACCGCCTTTACTTCCGCTTCGGGAGTCTGCAAACATTTTTCAATATTACCAGGTTTATTTTTTGATGTAGATTGCTGAAACTGGTTAAACCAGTTTTGGGCAGTCAGGCTTGATAATATTTGCTCCAGGCCAATAAAAGGAAAGCAGAGGTTAACAAAACCCTGAACATTTTGTACATTGGCAGAAAATGATACCAGGGCTACAGTTTCACTGGAGGCAATTACCTGGTTAAACTGGGGATTAGTATCCATGCTTTCTATCTGGGGCTCCATCTGCACGATCCCTTTCCAGGCATAACCCAGGTTATCAAGAAACTTTTCGCAAATCTGCCGCATAACTGAAATTTCGATTTCAGTTAGTTCTCTTATTCGGCCAGGCTGTTTCCCTTCACCTCCGAAAAGAAGATCAATTATGGTAAAGACAAAAGTCGGGTTTGTTTCAAGCATGGCTACCCCCATTTCCTGTGACATGTTAAATATTGTCATCAAGGTCGGAACCGGAAGAGAAAATATAAACTCTTCATATGAAACCTGGGCCACAGAAACAACTTCAAGTTTTACGGGAACCCGCAAAAAAGAGGTCAGGTAATTGCCCATTAACCGGGCATAATTTTCATGTATAATCTGCATAGTCCTGATCTGCTCTTTTGAAAATTTTGTCGGTCGGCGGAAATCATAGGTCTGGTAATCATCACTGACCTGCTCACTTTCTTCTTCCAGATCTCCGCTTGACAGGGCATTAATCAATGAGTCAATCTCCGACTGTGATAAAGCATCTTTTGCCATAATATCACCTCCCACCCTTTACATTGGATAATAATTATTATCCTCTTACCAGTAATGTTAATGCTTTCAGTTCATCAGCGGTTATCAAACTGCGTACATTTGCCTGAAGCGCTCTCTGGCTGGCAATTAACTGAACCATTTCCATGGCCATGTTAACATTGGAAGCTTCAAGAAAAAACTGTCTTAGATGACCGTAACCTTCGCTGCCCGGAGTTCCTTCCTGCGGTTCACCGGAAGCATCTGTCGTCTCAAAAAGACCGGCACTCAGTTCTGAAAGACCTCCCTCGTTAACAAACGTATAAAGGTTGATCTGCCCCAGCTCACGGGTTTCTCCTGTTTCTTCCTGGATATAAACCCTGCCTTCGGGACTGATGGAAACATTGCTGACTGCTAAACCTGACAGGTTTATGTTGGTATCTAAGTAATCACCCCGATCAGTAACTATCCTTCCATCGTCATCAAGGAGAAAAGCACCTCTTCGCGTGTATACTTCTGTACCATCTTCCATGGAAATCCGGAAAAATCCTTTGCCTTCAATAGCCAGGTCAAGCGGACGATCGGAAAGCTGCAGGATACCCTGGTCAAAAAAACGGGTAACCGGATACAAGTGGGTTCCCTTTCCTGCTATCGGCGGCAGTCTGTCTGCCAGGGGATTAACAGCATACCTTTTTTCCTGCAGTTCACCATAGAGCAGTTCAGTAAAGGATACTTCTGATCTTTTATGAGCATTGGTGTTCAGGTTAGCCATATTGTCAGCAACCTGCTGTAAAGAACGCTGGTGGGCGGCCACCCCTGAGAAAGCATTAAAAAACGACCGGCTCATTAATTCTCACCTCTTTTATTATCGGCATTTTCAGCTTATACTGAAGTACCGAGCTCGTTGGCAGCTTTATCAAGAAGCTGATCGTAGGTAATCATCATCTTCTGGGCCGCTTCGTAAGTACGACGAATCATCATCAGGGAAGTCATTTCCCTGGTAAGGCTAACATTGGAATTTTCGAGAAAACCGTTCAAGACCTCATAATCTGCTTCGCCGTCCGGTGCAGCATCAGTTGTAAAGTAATTATAGCCGAATTTTTCTATTAACGCATCTTCTCCGAAAACTGCAATATCCAGTACACCAACCTGGACACCATCAACAAAAATTGATCCATCAGACTGTGCATCAACTTGATCGGAGTTGATCTGTATCGGTCCTCCTTCACCTAAAACCTCGTAACCCTCAGCAGTTACAAGCATACCATCATCGGTAATATAAAACCTTCCATTCCGGGTGTAAAGTGTATCCTCAAGTCCCTGGACCTGGAAAAATCCGTTACCAACCAGGGCAAAATCCAGCCTGCGGTCGGTAACTTCAAGCGGTCCCTGAAAAAAAGAGGTAACCGTTTCCTGGGTGGCCACGTTATGGGCCATCGTCCCAATCGGCCTGAGAGTACCTCCTCTGCCCGTGCCCGGTGCAGGTCTCAGCTCATGGACCATCCATTCGGCAAAACTTGTTTCCACTCCATGATCCCTTTTAAAACCGGTAGTCCTCAGGTTAGCCATATTGTTGCTGACCACCTGCAGCTGAGCCTGCTGAACCAGCATTGCACCCTCAGCTAAATATAATCCTCTCATCTTTTCACCTCCTTTCATTATTATTGAAAGTTATCGCTGGTAAACATCGGAAATAAACAGGGCGGCTGTTTTTGTCAGCCATTACCCTGCAAAGATATAATCAGTTCTATTTCGCCCTGCCCCAGGCTGGTCTTCGAGGCAATTTCAGTTATGGAACTGCCTTCGCCCCACATTTCCAAGACCTTCCCGCGAATCAGCTTTTTATCCGGCCTGGCTACACCACCGCGTTGACTATCGCTTCTTACCCCGGGAACGATTTCAAGTTTCGGTGAATATTCTTCCCGGACAACCGCATCAGATAAATCTGATTCAAGGTTATCCAATCTTTTTTCGATCTGATCCAACTTTTTTTTGAGTTCTGTTATACTGCCCAGCTGGCCGTTCAATGCCAGTTCGCGCTGCATCAACAGTTGAAAAACAGGCATACCTTTGTAATATTTTTGCCACAAAAGTGTAAAAGTAATTCCAATCAATAAACCTGCGATCAGATATGCCATGATTTACTCCTTTCAGCTCCTGTGCTTATTCTTCATCTGCCAGGGTTTGGCGCAGTCTTTCAATAGCCCTGGCATGCAGCTGGGATATTCGTGCAGCCGACACTTTCATCAGTTCGGCAATCTCTTTCTTGGTCAGTTCCTCATAATAAAACAAGGCCAGCATCAGGCGTTCTCTTTGAGGCAACTGATCAATCGCAGCAGCCAGGCGTTCAATCATTTCTTTATCGGTAAGCATTTCCTCGGGGGTTAGATCGGGAGCCGAAATAACCCCTTCCAGGCGCAGCGTATCATCACCGTCATTGGACATGATCATCTTTTCCAGTGAAACAACAGTCATCAAGTTATAGTTAGCCCAGACCTGCTCCACGGAATTCACACTCCATCCTAGCTGATTTGCTATTTCTTCCCTGCTTGGTTCCCGATTATAGGACTGTCGAAGCTGTTCTTCTGCCTGATTAACCTGACGAAACTGGCTAAAAAATGACCTGGGCGCCGGGCTGGTTTTACGGATTTCATCAATCATTGCTCCCTTAATCCGCCAGGTTGCATAAGTTGAAAACTGAACCCCGCGGGAAGGTTCAAACCTATCAAGCGCTTCAATCAAACCGATAATACCGCTACCAACCAGATCTTCTTCGTCCAGGGAAGGAGGCAAAGCTATGCTGAGCTTAGACGCAAGCTTTCTGATCAGAGGTAAAAACTTTGTGATAGTTTCCTCCCTCGATTCTGCGCCAGCCTCTCGGTAAACATTTTTAGCATTACGCTCTCGCATAGTCAAATGACTTCTCTCCTTAAATCTTTTTACGCATAATCGTAAAAAGATACCTGATAATCCTTTCCTGCACTTTTTCGGTAAGATTAATAAAGCTCAACCCTACACGGTAACGCCTCCAACCCCCAATATTCAAGGGAACAACCCGAACTACTTTAGCCTCGACAAAGAGCAGCTGATGCTTTACTTTTTGTTTTTCAAGCACTATTTTTACCAGAAGCCGGTCGTGTCTCTCAAGAGGTTCAAGGGTGACCATCCTCAGCCCACCACCGGACATATCAAGAGTAAAAGCATTTTTACCGGCAAGATTTTTTTCAAGCTTTTCCAGGTAATCATCAATCCACTGGGGATCTTCCCACAGTTCGGATGAACGGGTAGCCATAATCGGGGAGGGCAATCCATTTATATTTGTATCTTCCCAGTTCCAGTAAACCAGGTTGTGATGACAGGGGACTCTGACATGTCCTCTTCTTTGCTGACGATGAACTGATTCCGGTTTACTCACCCCATAATAATTTCCCCCGCTTTCACGCTTAACCTCCAAAATCCGCGAGGTAAAAAAATATACGGCATCATCCCTGAGCAGACAGAACTGCCAGCTGCTCTGTTCAGACATATCAAGCGTTTTCCCTCCTGATTCCGGCTCGTAAATAAGAAAACTGTCTTTACCAATTTCCCGGATTCTGGTCATATAATATTCCTGTTCCTGTTCATTAAGAATCTGCAGGTGATCTTCAACGCGCAGCTGCTCCATCATCTCCGTAACAGTCCTCCTCCCCGTTATTTACAAACATTCGTTTTAAACGGTTAAAAAACCCTGCAACCCTGCTGTTCTCAACGAAACGGCCATCTCCGTTGGTAGCAATGCGCCAGGCAATCCGGTTCACGGCTAAAGATGCGGCACTGCGGGGGTGGCTAATCATAAAAGGAGAAAAACTATGGACCGCATTACTGACCGCAGAATCATGCCGCACATCACCAAGATAATTTAGTTTCATCGACGGCAGGTAGGTGCCGACTACCCTGTTAAGGCGTTTATAAGTAGCTAAACCCTGCTCAACATTTTTAGTTGAATTAACAATCACATTGCTTTTCTCTTTCAAGCCCTGTTCCACAAGTACTTTTAACATACCATAAGCATCTGTTAAAGCAGTCGGCTCAGGAGTAGTGACCAAAACAAAGTCATCTGCAGCAGCAATAAAACTAATTACATTGCGAGACAAACCTGCAGCTGTGTCAATTATAATAAAATCTCCTTCTTTTTCCAGCAGGGAGAGCTGATCAATCAAATGCTGTCTTTTAATCCGATCCAGGTTGGCCAGTTCAAAAAGCCCTGAACCACCGGGAACAATTTTTAAATCAAGAGGCCCATTTATAATGATCTCGTGGATTGTTTTTCTACCTTTAATAACATCATTCAGGTTATATTTTGGTGTTGCATTAAGCATAACATCCAGGTTGGCCAAACCCAGGTCAGCATCAATTAATATAACCCGGTAACCTTTCTTCTCCAGGGCAAGGCCCAGGTTAAGAACCAGGCTGGTCTTACCCACGCCCCCTTTACCGCTGCTTACAGCAATAACCCGGCACCCGGCAGAGTTTCTGCCGCGTTGGGCCAGGTTGCCCTGTACAGCTGCCTGCAAGGCATCGGATCTCAGTTGTTCGGCCTGGTCATTAATCATCAGCCGGTCCTCCATAGCATCCCTGCCAGGTCTACTTCACTGGCAGGCTTTATATCCTCAGGAACCCTCTGTCCGTCGGTCAGGTAGATTAAAGGCGTTTTTGTATAATAATAGCTGTTCAAAAGGTTTCCGTATGCATTCGTTTCATCAAGCTTTGTTATCACAAGGCGGTTATATTTAAGCCGCCTGAACCTTTCAGCGATGTAAAGCACGTCCTGGCGCCTGGTTGTAGCGCTGATTACCAGGTGAATATCGGCCGGTAACAGCATATCGATATAGGGAACCAGATCATTGAGTTGATCATCGCTACCGGTCGATCTTCCAGCGGTATCAATAAGAATTCTGTCGCAGTTTTCAAGCCGCATCATAACCTTGAACAGATCACCGGGCGCCAGCACCACTTCCAGGGGCAGATCCATTATCTCTGCATATGTCCGCAGTTGATCGACCGCTCCAATCCGGTAATGATCAATTGTTATGAGACCAACTTTTTCCTGATTTTCAAGAGCAAAACGCGCTGCCAGTTTGGCCAGGGTTGTTGTTTTACCAACTCCTGTCGGCCCGATGAAAATTTGTGACCGGGAGCTGCAACCACTGATGCAGGATACTTTTCTGGCTGCTTTCTCCCGCAATATTTCTGCCATACGGCTGTGACTCATCCTGCCGGGAACAGCAGCATCAGTTTCAGCCTCACTGAATATTTCTTCAAGCAGGTTTGGATCAAGATCATGATGTTCAAGGTAATTACGCCAGTAATTGATACTTTTCTTTTTAGGGATAACCATCGCTTTTGAGCCATTGTGATCATCCACAGCGGAAACAGCAGAAAGTTCAGAGACCACGTTCTTTAGTTCACTAAGCTCCTTGGCCATTGCAGACATTTGTTTTTCTTTTTCAATAACCTTTTTCAGCATTACTCCATTTGCCGATGATTGTTCTTTCCTCTGATCCACTGCTGCGATAATTTCCATCTGCGGCGGGGAAAACAGGCCACGCAGCCCTTTCCGGCGCACACTGCGGCTGTGCAGGATAACTGCATCAGGACCAAGATCTTGCTTGATCCTGGACATTCCCTCCCTCATATCGGCAGCCATGTACTTTCTAATTTTCATTATCCCTAATCACTCCTACCGCTTCTACTCTTACCTCGGGCAATACTTCATTAATTGAAAGCACATTAACCGGTAAATGGAACCGATCAAGCAATCTTTTTAAAGGCAGACGAATTGCCGGTGAGGTGAGCAAAACAGGACTTATACCTTTTTGAGCCAGGCTTTCGATTACATTGCCAATACCATCAATAAGGTTTTGGGTCATCCCCGGTTCCATTACGGGGAAACTGCCCTGTCTTGTTGACTGAATTGAGTCGGCAATAACTTTTTCCAGCCTGGGATCAATTGTTACTACCTCAAGCTTGCCTTCCGGGCTGATGTACTGCCCGGTTATAGTTCTGCGCAGCGCCTGCCTTGCCGCTTCAGTCAGAGCATCTATATCCTTCGTCATACGCCCCTGGTCGGACAGCTCTTCAAGCAGGGTAACCAAGTCATGCAGGGGCACTTTTTCTTTAAGCAGGTTTTGCATCACCTTTTGGATCTCGGCCAGCGAAAGAACTTCCGGGCTCAATTCCTCAAATACTGCAGGGTTACTTTCCTTGATCGATTCAACCATTTCCTTAACTGCCTGCCTGCCGAGCAGTTCATGGGCATTGTTTTTAATCACTTCGGTAAGATGAGTAATCAGTACCGTGGAAGCATCAACAACCGTGCAGCCCAGGGCTTCAGCCTTGGCCTTGTGGTCTTCGCTGATCCAAACTGCCGGCAGATTAAAAGTCGGCTCTTGTGTTGCTATACCATCAAGTTCAGAAGGCAGGTCGCCTTCCGGGTTCAAAGCAAGAAAGAGTCCAGGCCTTACTTCCCCCCTGGCTACCTCATTACCCTTAAGTTTAAAACGGTACTCGAAAGGGCCCAGCTGCAAGTTGTCACGCACCCTTATAGGCTGAATTATAACCCCGAGTTCATTAACCGCTCTTTTACGGGCAGCAGTTATCCTTTCCAGCAGGTTTCCACCCCGCCTTTCATCTGTCAAATCAACAAGGTTATATCCGATTTCTATCTCCATCAGTTCAACCTTGAGCAAATTTTTGAAGTCATCCGGTTCAGGTGGTGTCTCTGCTACTTCCTGCTCAGCCAGTTCAAGCTCTTTTTCTTGAACAATTTTCTTCTCCCTGAATAAAATAAAAGCGACTAATCCTCCCCCTGCTGCAAGCAGGAAGAAGGGCAGAAAAGGCAACCCGGGAACAATACCGAGAAAAAACAGCATCACCGATGCGAGCATGATAACCTTTGGAAACGCGGATAACTGCCTGGTCATTTCCTCACCGAATGATGCTTCCGCTGTTGATCTTGTAACCAGCATACCGGCAGAGGTTGATATAAGCAAGGCAGGAACCTGGGCTACCAGGCCGTCTCCGACAGTTAATATGGTGAACACGGACGCAGCCTGCTCAAAAGACATCCCGAGTTGTAAAACTCCAACCCCCAGCCCGCCTATGATATTAATCAGAACAATAACAATACCGGCTATGGCATCCCCACGAACAAACTTGGAGGCTCCATCCATCGAACCATAAAAATCTGCTTCTTTTTGAAGGTCTTTTCGCTTGTTGCGAGCTGTATCTTCGTCAATCAACCCGGCGTTAAAATCGGCATCAATACTCATCTGTTTACCGGGCATTGCATCAAGAGTAAAACGTGCCGCAACTTCGGCAACACGCCCGGCCCCATTTGTGATTACCAAAAACTGGACCAGGGTGATAATGATAAAAACAACCATCCCAACAACGTAATTGCCGGCAACAACAAACTGTCCGAAAGCCTGAATAACCGAGCCGGCATCGGCAGTGGAAAGGATCAGCCGGGTTGACGATATGTTCAGGGCAAGCCTGAAAAGTGTTGCAGTTAACAGTATCGATGGGAAAATATTCAGTTCACGTGTATCACTGGCAAAAAGGGTAACCAGTAGCACAATCAAGCCAAATGCAATATTCACAGTTAACAGAATATCGAGCATCCAGGTTGATATAGGAATAATGATAATAATTACAATAAAAATAAAAGCTACGGCAGCAGCAATATCGGCATTGCCCCGAAATATTTTTCCGAGTGAACCAATTGTAAACTGCTCCCTTCCGGTTACCGCCATCTGTAGGTCACCTTTCTGTTAAATTGCTCTCTTTTCCCCGGCTTGAAATACTGTTGCCAGAATTTCTGCCACTGCCTGGTAAAGTTCAATAGGAATTTCATCTCCGAGTTCCGTGTGTTTCCAGAGCATCTGCGCCACCGGTGGATTTTCAACAACAGCAATATCATGTTCTGAAGCTATTTCCCTGATCCGCCGGGCTAAAACAGCAGCTCCCTTGGCCACCACGCGGGGGGCCTGATCCTGCCCTTCACGGTAAATCAGGGCAATGGCCAGTTCAGTCGGGTTGGTAATAACAACATCAGCGGAAGGAACATCCTGCAGCATGCGTTCCCTGGCCACCTGGCGCTGTTTTTCTCTGATCTTGGCCCTTACCAGTGGATCTCCTTCAAGATGTTTATACTCATCCTTAATCTCTTTACGGCTCATTTTAAGGCTGGTCTTGTATTCATGCCTTTGAAAAAGGTAATCGAGAAAAGCAATTATCAGGAAAACAAGGCCAACAATAATCCCAAGATTTGTCATGGTTCTCCAGTAAACGCCAAGACTGGTTTCAGCCGTCTGGTTAACCAGCAGAAGCATTGTATCCATTTGGCTGCGTATATAAAAATATGTTACAGCCCCGATGATGATTATTTTTAAAATCGATTTGACCATTTCAAAGAGTGCTTTTTTGGAAAAAATTTTCTTCAGCCCTTCGACCGGGTTCAAGCGATTTAGCTGGGGCGACATCTGCTGGGTTGAAGCAAGAAACCCAACCTGGATTAGGTTAGAGCTAACTCCCAGGAAAATGGCAACAGCAAAAATTGGCGCCACCATCAGCAGGTAGCGGGTTACCGCTTCCTGGAAAACAACCTGCACATTGCTCCCGGTCAGGGGAAAGCTGAGCATATCACCAATAAATATACTGAAAACAGTTTCAAAGCCCCGGAAGGCCATGGCGCTGAAAACGACAAAGAGAACCATTACACCAACAATGTTGATCGCCGAGTTGAGCTCCACGCTTTTAAAAACCTGCCCCTTCCGGCGCGCTTCACGTAATCGGTGCGGCGTTGGCTCTTCTGTTTTATCTCCTCCTTCATAAAAGAAGAAGAACACGTTCTCACCACCCTCTCATAAACTGGTAAAAATACCCTACAAATTGATCAAGCAAACTTTCCCAGACCACCCCAAACATGGGCAGCAATAAAGCCAGCAAAAGCATTGAAAAAGCAATCTTAAGCGGAAGTCCCTCAATAAAAACATGAACCTGGGGAACTGTCTTAGCCAGTAATCCAAGAGCTATATCCATGATCATCAAGATAATAATGATCGGAGCTACCAGCTGAAAAGCCAGGGCGAACATATCAGCAAAGATATGCAAAACCCCTTCACTTATTCCTCTACCCATGAACGGCCCATCAATAGGAACAATAATAAAGCTGTCGGCCATAGACTTTAAAAAATAATGGTGTCCGTTCAGGGTTAAATAAAAAACCAGCGCCAGCAGGTAATAAAACTGGCCCATAAAGGTAACCTGGCTGCCAAATTGCGGCTCAAAAACCCCGGATAACATCAACCCTGATTTTAGATCCACCATCTGGCCGGCATTTAGAAATAGTGAAAACATTAAAACAACCAGGTAGCCAAGGGCAAGACCGGTCAGGATCTCTTTACCCAACAGCAATATCATTTCCAAAGAACTGTTCATCGCCAGTTCGGGGCGGTTATCCATGGAGAAAAAAATTAAAAACGCGACAATAAGCGATAACCAGACCTTCATCATAAAAGGTATGCCCCGGTAGCTAAAGTAAGGAAACAGGAAAACAAATCCCATCAGGCGAGCCCAGATTAAAAGATAAAGAAGCCAGTTTTCCAGATCAATGGGCGGTAGACCTTCCAATGAGATTCCTCCCTGTAAACCGGATACTTTAGAGCATGGTCAACCCTTCACTCCATAACTGCAGGGTAAACTGAACAACATTACTAAAAACCCACCCTCCGAAAACCATAATTGCTACCAGCACGGCAACTATCTTAGGAACAAATGCCAGTGTCGGTTCCTGGATCTGGGTTGTTGCCTGAAGGATACTGACTGTCAGGCCAACGGCCAGTCCCGAACCAAGAATGGGGGCTACCATGATCAGAATAATCATTATAGCCTGCTGCACAATATTCAGTAAACCATCCGGCGTCATGCTTTACAACTCCCTTATAAAAAACTCTCGAGCAACGATTTGACAACCAGGTGCCAGCCATCTACCAAAATAAAAAGCAGAAGCTTAAACGGCATTGACACGATAACTGGAGGAAGCATAAACATACCCATAGACATCAGGGTGCTGGCCACTACCATATCAATGATCAAAAAAGGTACATAAAGCATGAAACCCATCTGAAAAGCCGTTTTTAGTTCACTAATTACAAAAGCAGGAACCAGGACATGCAATGGAACATCTTCTTCCGTCTCCGGCTGCTCAATATCAGCGATATTAACAAAAAGGGCAAGATCTTTTTCCCTGGTGTTGTAAAACATAAATTCCCTTAAAGGTGCGGCAGCAATTTCAAAAGCATCTTCCTGGATTATTTCCCCTTCAATGTACGGCTGTACAGCTGTTTCATTAATTTCAGCCAGAGTCGGCTGCATCACAAAAAAAGTCAGGAAAAGAGCCAGCCCGATTAAGACCTGGTTAGGCGGAATCTGTTGAGTTGCCATAGCATTGCGGGTAAATGACAGCACAATAATAATTCTGGTAAATGATGTCATTAACACAACAAATGCCGGAGCAAGTGTTAATATGGCCAGCAGCAGCAGTAACTGCAAAAAACCGACTAGAGATTCGGGATCTTCCTCTGCTTCCCCGCCGATCTGTAAATTTACATCAGGCACCTGGATCGGCTGGGCCGATACAGGATAGGCAAAAGCCAGCAAAAACAAAAGAAGAACTGTCGCGATGATTAAATACTTTTTCCAGTTGTAGTTCATTACTGACTTCCGTCGCCATCATGGTCGGCTGACGATTCCCTTCTGAAATTGCTGAGAACCCGCGAAAAGGATTCCTTCAGGTTCAGCGCCTTAAGCGTATCCGGTTTATCCATTTCATCAATCTCTTTTTCACTCAAAGTTCTTAAAAGAGTTACCCCTCCCTGTGAAGTGCCGAGCAGTAGAACATCTCTACCCATCTGCACCAGCACCAGGGCACTGCCGTTCTTGGGATCAAGGACAACCCGTTCAAGCACCTGCATGCGTCCACTGCCAAAACCGCGGTAAGCTGACCTGAGGCCGTAACGGAGGGCAAAATAGGCCAGCAGAATAATGATAATCAGGAAACCTATGGATTGGAACAGCATGCCGTAATCACTCATTAGGCGCCCTCTTTTCCCTTGTTCGAATCATTTTCTTCTCCTTCTTCCCTGTCTATAAGAGAAGTTACCCTTACACCAAAACGATCATTAATAACCACTATTTCTCCATGGGCAAAAGGAGCGTCGTTAACCAGTATTAAAACTTTTTCATCGGCAGCACGGTTTAGCCTTAAAACAGAGCTTTCCTCAAGGTTGATCAGTTCGCGCACCTTAAGTTTAACCTTGCCAAGCTCGGCGCTGATCTTAAGATTTACCGGGTGGAACTCGGCTGGGATTCCCCTGTGCCGCACAGCCGAACCGGAATCCTGGAGCTGCTGAAATACAACCTTTTTAATGTCAGGCTGTTCCTGCGAATAATCATAATCACGGCTGTCATGATTATGATCAGCATTGTTGTAATCTTTGTTAAATGGTTCGTCCACCATGCTCCGGCACTCCTTCTTTTTTACTGGAATATAAACTCCCGGTAATAAATTGCCTTGATTTCGCCTTCGACAAGGGCGCTGTTCAAAACATGAAGCAGATCCTGCTCAAGGCCTTTCATCCCACCGGGTTCATCGAGATCAACAACATACTTGCTGCGCAGAACGGATATTATCAGAGAACGTATTTCTGATTCTCTCGACTCTAATTCTTTAGTCAGCGACTTTTCATCATAAGCCAGGTCTAAAGTGGTCCTCAGAAAACGCCTCGTCCCGGGATCAGCAAGGTTAACCTGGAACTCCTGCAAAGAGTAAAGGTAACGGGGTTGTTCCACCACTTCCTCCTGGACATCGTCGCCACCGCTAAAAGGAAAGCCGTCAAATATAAAAAAGAGAGCTCCCAGTGCCAGGATTACTACTAACAGAATAACAATTATGATAATAAGCAGCAGCGGTCTACCCTTCTTTTTTTTACCACCCTTTGCTTCTGCCGCTTCTTTGTCGGTTCCGGCTTTTGCTGCCATATTTATTCAACCTCCTGCCTCTAATAAGCTTCCATGTAAACTTCGGGACCCTGCAGCGATATAACCATGGTAACCCGGCGATTCCTGGCCCTTGCTTCAGGGGTCAGGTTTGGTTCGAGAGGTTGGAACTCCCCGTAGCCGGTTGCTGTCAGACGTTCCGGTTCAATACCTTTTTCTTCAACCAGGTAGCGGGTAACACGCACAGCCCTGATCACCGAAAGCTCCCAGTTGCTGGGAAACTCAGGCACATTAATCGGCAGGTTACAGGTGTGTCCCTCGATAATTATATTGCGGTCAAGCTCCCTGAAAAGATCGGAAAATTGATCAAGAACCTCTCTCGCTTCAGGTCTCAGGTCAGCCCGGGCTCTTTCGAAGAAAATATAGTCAGGCAGTTCCATGACAATGCCCCGTTCATCCAGACGCAGTTCAACCTGCCCTTCCAAACCTATTTCCTCTAGAAATGATTCGACCTTAGCCATGATTTCTTCTGCCTCCCGAGCCCTTTCAATCATCGCCGCTTCATTGAAAAAGCCCTCTTCATAGGCCAGCGCTTCTCCTGTGGATTCGTAAGGGTCGGGTGTCTGCTGCATAATGCCGGTATACCCCATGAATGAAGTCTGAATTGATATGATCACTGTTTGAAAGCGTTCTATATCAATAACCGAAATAGAGTAAAGCAGAATAAAAAAGGTCAGCAGCAGAGTAACCATATCCGAATAGGTAACCATCCAGAGAGGACTGCCCTGTTCTGCCGGCTTTTGTCGGCGCTTGCGCATATTCTGTTCTCCATTGCTGCGCTGATCAGACATTAATCAATACATCCTCCACTTCATCTTCATCTCCCGAGCGTTTGCCAGCCTGTTCCAGCAGCATTTTTTCTGCCGGTGAAAAATATGATTTAATCTGTTCCTGCAGCAGGCGGGGGTTAATTCCGCTCTGCAGGGCCAGAAGTGCTTCGATTATAATCTCTTTCATTCTGATCTCTTCCTGGCTGTAGATAGCCAGCTTTCCTGCCATAGGCAGGAAAACCAGGTTGGCCAGCAGTGAGCCGTAAAGAGTGGTCAGCAGGGCCACCGCCATACCCGGACCGATAGCGCTGGGATCATCTAGCCGGGAAAGCATGAGAACCAAGCCGATCAAGGTACCGATCATACCGAATGAAGGAGCCAGAGCCCCCCAGGTGCGGTAAAGGCTCTGACCAAGTTCATGTCTGCCTTCAAGTGAGGAAAGCTCGGCATTCATAATGTTGCGTATATTATCCGGCTCAAAACCATCGATTACCATCTGCAAACCATTGCGGAAAAACGGGTCTTCAATCTGGTCAAGTTCATCTTCCAAAACCAGTAACCCTTCCCGTCTGGCTTTCTGCGCCAGTTCAACAAAACGGCTGTGCAAATCGAGCAGAGATTCGTCCTGGCGAACAAAGACTTTCCTGGTTACCTGCAGCACAGTTTTTATTTCATCCAGCCGAAAACTAACCATCAGGGCTCCGAATGAACCACCGACAGTGATCATTATCCCGGAAGGGTTCCAGAAAGCCCTGAGATCGCCTTCAGATACAACTGCAAAGACAACCAGGGCACCCCCGACCACTATACCGATTGCTGACATCAAATCAAACTTTTTCATACCGTTATCTCCAAGTCTAGACTGTCCGGCCGGGAAGGCTTCTTACTCCTGCCCGGCCGGACATTTTTTTACCGCTTCATGTTGATTACTTCAACCAGAACTTCATCTGAGGTGGTAACTACCCTTGTATTGGCCTGAAAAGCCCGGCTGGTTGTGATCAACTCCGTAAATTCAAAAGCAAGGTCGGTGTTGGACATTTCCAGGGACGATGATGAGATTAACCCCCGCCCGTCCGTTCCCGGCAGACCGATTCTTACTTCACCTGAGTTGGTGGTTTCCATGTAAAGGTTGCCACCTTCCTTGATTAAACCTTCCGGGTTGGTAAAGAAGGCCATGGCAATCTGACCCAGGTCTTCAACCATACCGTTGGTGTAGGTGCCGACAATGGCCCCGGTGCGGCTGATATAAAATGCAACCAGTTCACCGGCGGCGTAACCGTCCTGTTCACGGACCAGCATGCTGTTCTGGCCGGCCAGCTGGGTGACAGTATTAAATTCAGACTCGATAACCAGTGGGGCCGCCCCTGGCGGCTGAAACTGTATATCGGGAATACTGGAAGCGGAAAGATCGAGATTGCCAAGGGGGGTAAAAGCCAGTACCCCGCTGCCTCCGTCTGTCAAAGGCATTTCCAGCCCGGAACCATCAGTTACACTAAGTGAATAGTTCCAGGTGTTGCCTCCCTGGGGAGTAAAGATGTAGTCAACATTATAACGCCTGCCGAGTGAATCAAAAACATAATATTCGTAGCTGTAAGTGTCAACTACTTCTTCCTGACCCTGGGCCAGATTGTTTACCGCAGCCAGGTCATAAACCAGGCTAGTGCCGTCAATAGTCATTTCATCAATATCCGTATTTGCCAAAGCCCCTACAAACTCAACAGTCCAGGAACCGGGCGAACCGGTAACAATGATTTCACCCGAAGCAACGTCAGTATGCCCTTCCAGGGCAGCCTGAACAGCAGCAGCTGAAGCATTATAAGCAATTGTAAAAGTTTCAGCCCCGGAGACACCGCCTACATCAAGGGTTAAATCAAAAGTGCCCCCGACAGCACCATCAAGGTCTACATCCTGGATTTCATTATTGCCGCCGCCTCCATCAACAACCGTTGAGACAGCTGCCAGAGGATATTGGAGCGCACTGCCGTCAATACCAAGCTGGCTGACGTCTGTTCCGGCCAGGTTGCCGGTAAATTCCACCGTCCAGCTGCCGGCTGGTCCACTGACACTAACATCTCCTGGGTTAATACCGGCCAGGCCCTCAAGCGCCGTCTGAACTGCGCCAGCCGTTGCGTTAAAAGCGAGGCCTGCTGTTGTCGCTCCGTTATAATCCAGGGTGAAAGTACCACCGCTTGCTCCGTTAAGAACAATTTCCTGTTCTTCATTAATAGCGGCAAAATAAGAGCGGGCATCCAGGTTGCCTGCAAAACCCAGATTTTGCGAGGGACGGGCTACCATCCGCTCTCCAAGGGGAATGTACATCGGTTCCAGTTCACCACCGATTGCTCCGGTCCAGCCCATCAGCTTGAGACCGTTAACATTAACCAGTTCACCGTTTGCATCGCGGCCGAATGAGCCGTCACGGGTGTAGTATTCCCTGCTGCCATCGGAGACGATAAAAAAGCCTTCGCCTTCTATGGCAAGATCGGTTTCGCGATCAGTGTTGGTGATGGCTCCCTGGAAATGGATATCAATGATTGAAGATACGCGCATACCCATACCGACCTGAGAGGGGTTGATCCCCCCGCGAGTCAGCGGCGCCGTGGCACCCTGAATGGTCTGGCTGAGCAGGTCCTCAAAACGGGCCTGCGATTTTTTAAAAGCAACAGTATTAACATTGGCAATATTATTACCGATAACATCGAGTTTTTGCTGATGGCCGCGCAGGCCTGTTACAGCAGTACTCATTGATCTAATCATGCAAATAACCTCCTTGATATGCTATAGCTTATAGTTAAGCTTATTCTGCACGGCGTTCCGCATCTGTCATTCAGCGAAACAAGGCTTCCTCGAAAGGAGGTCCGGCCTTTATTTTAAAATAACCGCGCTGTCTATACCGGTAAATATCTGTTCCCGCTCTTCGCTTCCGTCCACTGCCGTAATAATGGTGCGGTTAGGCACACTGGCCAGAAGAGCCACCTCACCAAACAACAGGAGAGATGAACGGGAACCTTTCTGTGTTACCTTATCCATAGCTTCTTCAATGCGAAAAATATCTTCTGCATTGAACTCAATTTTACGGCTTTCAATCCTTTCCCGGGCATGAGCGGAAAAAGTTACATCACGCTTGCCCTTAACCTGATCGAGCATCTGGTGAAAGGAAAGATCACTGTTTTTCTCTTTAACTCCTTTTTGGTCAACCCAGCCCGGCTTCTGTTTTACAGCTGGGATATGGGCTTCGATCTTGGAACCGGTTTTATTCACCATTTTCGTTATCGCCTCCTTCAACCCGCAGAAGCGAGCTGAGCGGATAGTCGTACTCCCCAATTTTCAGGTAAGGTCGCGAGCCGCTTATATCAACCGCGCTGACAGTGACCCTGAGGGGAAGACCGTCGATGCCTGTCACCTCAACCTCTTTGCCGAGAACGCTAAGGGCCTGCTGGTTGCTTTGCATCAACGATTGTTGATCAACAGTCTGCTGAAGTTTAACGACCTGCTCAAGCAGGGTGAACATGGTTAACTGGGTAATCAGCTCACCGGTATCCTGGCTCTCCGACATTGGATCCTGGTAACGCAGCTGGGTTACCAGCAGCTGCAGGAATAAATCTGTACTGAACTGCTGGTTACCAGCCAGACCTGTGGCAGAAGTATATTGTGTTGTCGCTGCCTGATTTGTAGCTGATACATCCATCTTTAAACCAACCTCCTTCCTAGGCCAGGTAATCGATTATGTGGTTTCCCGTTTCGGAAACAGCTGCCTGTGAACCGAGGCCGTTTTCTGCAGCCGTAAGTTCGCCGCCCCGTAAATCGGGGTTGTTTGGTCTTGAAGCACCTAAACTTCCATCCGACCGGTCTGATTCTCCTGAATGGCCGTCCGAGGTGGAAACATCAAGCTGCTCAAACTGGATACCGACAAAATTCATCCTTTGGCGCAACTCAGAAATAGAGCTTTCGATTATTTCTTTTACCAGGTGAGATTCAGCAACAATGGATGCTGAAAGCTTCCCCTGCCTGGAGAAAACCCGGATTGTCACTTCACCCAGTTCGGGTGGATTAAGGGTTAGACGCATTTCGGCAGGATTGTTTGCGCTTTCACGCAGATAAACCAGTTTTCCTTCAAGCTGCTGCATCACATTCTGGCGAAGGCCTGAATTATCCTGGGATTGCAGGACAACCTCAGCTCTTACGGCTTGGTCACCCTGGATCGCCGGTTGCTGGTTTATGTGCAGCTGTTCAGCAGGAACGTTACTAGCCTGTGGTTTTGCAGAAACCGTTTCGGCACGAGCCATTTTAGAGCTAAGCTCATTCTGGACATCCATTCCTTTATCCTGAAAAACATCTGTTGTTTTGCCTGCAGGAGGTTCGTTTTTTACCGCCGCAGAAGGTTCATTTTGTCCCGTCCTGCTGTTGAACTGCTCGCGCCCTTCAGCCGCTTTCTCCCGGGGAATCTGCCTTGCCTGTCCGGCCAGATCTTTAAAATCAGTCTTCTCTGCCTGATCTCCGGCAAAACGTGGGGCCGGCTTATCCGGAAGAGGGTTTTTCTCGGAGCTCTCGACACCGGGCCTGCCTTTAAGGGCTTGGTTTTCTTCCGCACTGCCCATTACCCGGGAAGCATTCTCCCTTTCGCCTTTTAAGCTGTTCTCCTGAGGGCTGTGATTCTTTTTATCCCCAAATTGGATTTTCTCAGGGTCAGGATCAACTTTTACGGCTGTCGCGGAAGAAGTGCTCTCCGCGAAACCTTTGCCTTTTTCACCAGGATTAATTTCAGAAGCAGTAGCTGCTACTTCTTTCTCCTGCCGGAGGAATTGATCATTCATACCTTCCTGCTTCACAGATGAATCTGCTGACTGACGATCGGCAAGCATTTCAACTGCAAACATAAATTGCTCGTTAATGGTTTGCTGATCTCCTTCAGCTTGCTCTTTCCCAGCATCCGCGAACAGCTCCCCAATATCAGTGTTTTCATCACTCAGCTGATCGATAAAAAGCGCCAATCCTTCAGCCTGCTCTTCAGCCTGCAGACCACTATCGTCAATTACGGCAGCAAGCGCCTGGTTCAAAAGGGCAGCAAATGCACCTGCATCCAGGTTATTACTTGCCCCAGAAGGAGCTTTCCCGGAAGAAACAATCTGCTCCAGTAGAGTTAGATCCACTTTCATTTTTCATCACCTCCTTTCCTGAAGTATGAGTTCATAACCAGTTCATCTATTAAATTTTGTTCAGCCACCTGTTCGAGCTGTAAATGTTCCAATCTGGCTTTATCTTTTAAAACTTCCAGCATTCTTTTCTTGCGCCAGCACTGCCTGGCCACTTCACGCTGTTCATTAACCCGATCCTCTGATTTACGATGCTGTTCACTCTGACTGAGCAACCTGTTTTCCAAAACCCTGCTATATTCCTGGGTCAATTGCAGCCTCGGCAGTTCTATCTCCTGATCAAGCTGCCTGCGCCACTGCCTGAGAACTTCTTCCTCTTCCCGCCGCAAGTTGCTCAACCGGGTTGCCTCTTTCTCCATCGCCAGGCGGCGTATACCCAGTTCGCGTTTCGCCTCTTCTTCCTGAATATGGCGAAATCCAAGCAATCTCTGTAACCTGAAGCTGAAGGAACTCATAATCGGCAACCATCCTTTTGCTTAAACAACTGCTTTTTCCAGCGCAGAGAGAGCGTCATTTAACGAATAACTTTCTTCGGGTTCCTGCCTTAGAAACTTAAGTAGTTCAGGACGCCGCTGGATAGAACGATCGATCTCAGGCTGCGATCCCGGTACATAAGCCCCGATATTAATTAAATCCTCCATCGATTCGTAAGTCGACAGCAGCTTTCTTGCTTCTGCTGCAAGCTCCCTGTGCCTGTCGTCAATCAGGTTTAGCATCAGCCGGCTGTTACTGTTTAAAACGTCGGCTGCCGGAAAATGGTTTTGAGATGCCAATTTCCTGGAAAGCACTATATGTCCGTCCAGCACAGAACGCACTGCATCAGTAATCGGTTCATTAAAATCATCCCCGTCTACCAGGACATTATAAAAACCGGTAATGCTACCATCCCTGGAAGTGCCGGAGCGTTCCAGAAACCTGGCAATCAGGGCAAATACAGAGGGTGTGTAACCCTTTGCTGAAGGAGGTTCCCCAACAGCCAGGCCGATTTCTCTCTGGGCCATGCAGAAGCGGGTAACCGAATCCATCATAAAAATTACCTTGGCCCCTAAATCGCGAAAATATTCAGCAATGGTTATTGCCACCAGGGCCCCCATAACCCTTTCCAGGGCCGGGCGATCAGAAGTGGAAACAACTACGACAGATCGTTTTAATCCTTCTTCCCCGAGATCGCGTTTGATGAAATCTCCAACTTCACGACCCCGTTCGCCAATTAAGGCAATCACGTTTACATCTGAATCGCTGTGCCGGGCTATCATGCCCAGCATCGTGCTTTTGCCTACACCGCTTCCGGAAAATATACCTACCCTCTGACCTTCTCCACAGGTCATCAGGCTGTCTATTACTTTAACCCCGGTGGAAAGAACAGATTCAATCGGCCGCCTTTCCAGGGGATTGGGTGGAGTATTGTTTACCGGGTATTCCATACCTTCATTTTCACCAAGGGCAGACAGGCCGTTTTCCAGAAGATTACCCAGGCCGTCCAAAACCAGGCCTTTCAGACCGTCTCCCACCCTGACTGAAAAATTCTTTCCAGTCGGTTCAACTATACAACCTGGCGCTATACCCTGCAGGTTGCCCAGGGGCATCAAGAGGCTGCATTTTTCCCTGAAACCAACAACTTCAGCTATAAAGGTTTCCCCTGTAGTTGATCGTATATTACAAATCTCTCCAATAAAAGGCCTGATCCCGCTAACTTCAATAACCAGGCCGATCACTTGCCGTACTTTTCCCAAAACCCTGCCCCCGGAAAGTGAAGTTAACGTAGACAGATACCTGCCGTTTCCTGACTCAGTGATTGCCATAAGAAGAATCCTCCTCGGCAATCAGTGTATCCTCTTCGTCACGGGCCAGCTTCAGTAAAGTTTCTTTCAACTGTTCCTTTTCCTCTTCAAGAAGATATTCTGCGACACCGCTTTCTGATTCTATACGGCAGCTCCCGCGGGGTATCCCTTCATCGGGAAGTATTTCCAGCCTACTTATCTCTCTGAACTCATCCTTTAACTGTTTGCTGAAGTTCAGGCATGAATCGAGATCGGCAGGATTTACATAGAGTTCAACCTGATCCCCGCCGTTCAATATATTCATAGTATCACGCACTACGGCAGTAATGGTATCGGGATCTATGCTGAGCTGGGTTCTGACCAGCCTTTCGGCCACCGCCACCGCCAGTTCGACAATTTTATGTTCAGATGATGCGATAATTTCTTTTGATTTCTGGCGGGCTTCGCGAATATTCAGTTCGGCTTCGCGAAGCAGAGATTCAGCCTTCTCTCTAATCGCGCGGCATTCCTCTTCCGCCCTTGCTTTTCCCTCTTCATAACCTTCCTCGAGACGTTTTAGAACATTTTCTTCCAGTTCCTGTTCAGCTGCTTTATGCTTTGCCCTCAGTTCACGCTCTATTCTCTTTAATCTATCCTGCTCAGCGGAGAATTCATTTCCATCCGCTTCTCCGGAATGACAGTCATCTTCACATTCCTCTTTGTGATCCGGCAGTTCAGTCCAAAACACAAATGTCTCATTATCCGGTTGGCGAAGACCAGAAGGGTTCCCCGAATCCAGCGGCACCTGCTCCTGTGATCTGTCACCGGAATATTCACGATTTTGATCATAGGGGCATTTCCCGCAGACCTGCGGGTTCTTAAAAACATTCTTAAGCGATAATCGCATCGTCGCCACCCCGCGAGATAATTATTTCACCGCTTTCATCTAAACGCCTGATAACAGCAACAACCCTTTGCTGTGCCTCTTCTACTTCACGCAGCCTGACCGGGCCCATAAATTCCATGTTTTCTTCCAGGATTTCGCCGGCCCGCTTGGAAATATTCTTGAAAATACGGTTCTTAACTTCTTCACTGGCTCCCTTGAGAGCCATGGCAATATCATTATTGTCCAGATCGCGAACAATACGTTGTATCGATGCGTCATCAAGATTAACTATATCTTCAAAGATGAACATTTGCTGCCTGATAGTTTCGGCCAGCTCTGCATCTTCTTTTTCCAGCTCTTCCAGGATCAACTTTTCAGTTCCCCTGTCCACGTTATTAAGAATATCTACCACAGCGCCAATACCGCCGGCTGTTGTAAAATCCTGTTGAAAAATGGTCGATAAACGTTCTTTCATAACACTTTCCACCCCTTTAATAATCTGGGGGGAAGTACGCTCCATCAGTGCAATTCTCCTTGCTATATCGCTCTGAATCTCCTGGGGAAGCTCAGCTAACACTGTGGCAGCCTGATCAGAATCGAGATAGGAAAGGATAAAAGCTATGGTTTGCGGGTGCTCCTGGCTGATCATGTTCACCAATTGCTTGGCATCGGCGTTGCGCACAAAGGTAAAAGGTTTAACCTTGCTTGACTCTTTCAAGCGCTTCATCAGGTCAGCAGCTTTTTGCGGTCCGAGAGTCTGCTCTAAAATTTCCCTGGCATAATCATACCCGCCGTTAACCATGTACTGCTGGGCTTCATGGATGGCCAGAAATTCATTAAGAACATCATCAAGGTTGCCCCGCTCAACCCGGGTGGTATTGGCAATTTCCATGCTGATTTTCTCAATCTCGGCTTCATTGAAGTGCTTAAGAATGGAAGCAGACATATTTGGACCTAAGGCAAGCAGAAAGATCGCAATCTTCCTCAAACCTGACACTTTTTTTGTCGCAACTGAATTTGCCATTATTCCTCCGCCAGCCAGGTTTTTAGTAAACCGGCCACACTTTCCGGTTCTTCCTTGGCCAGCTTACGTATCGATTGAGCCTTGCTTTCTGCTTCACTGGATTCTTTCTCAACATCATCCTGCTTCATTCTTGCTTCAAGCTGTTCTTCAAGTGAATACTCGTCCAGGTCAATCTCTTCCTCTTCATATGCCGCCGCTCTTCTTTTCCTCATAATCAGGTAAACAACAAGCAGAATCAGCAATAGCGCAAGTCCGGCAATAACGGCATAGATCAGGGGAAATGCTACAACCTCAGGAGCATCAACCACAGCATCCGGATCCAGGATCCAGTCGCTGTCAAAAGGAAGAAGCTGCACACTTACTGTATCACCCCTGGCTTCGTTAACGCCAATAGCCGAGTTAACCAGGTCAATTACCTGCTCTTCCAGAAAAGGATCATTCCCGTCACTATCTATGATTACCGCAGTTGATAAGCGTATGACCTGCCCCGGAGCAGCAGCTATATACTCACGGGTTTCACCAACTTCGTAGTTTACTATTTCTTCAATTCTTTCATAAAAAGAGTCGCCGCCCCCATCACCAATAACTGCCGCCTGGCCGGGAATATTTGGTTCTCCCACCTCTTCGCCCTGTACAGCAAGATTCTCGGATCGTTCCTCCAGACGGTGAGTGGAACGGGTGACTGGATTGTCTTCATAGCTGACTACCGTTGTTTCCCTGGAATCAAAATCAAGATCGGCAGATACCATGGCCACAGCCCGGCCGGGGCCATAGACCTGCTCCAGGATCGAGCGTAATCTTCTTTCCAGTTCTGTTTCAAATTGGCGCTTCAGCTTCAAATTACCTTCTACTGCTAGGGATACTGACAGATCATCAATGGCAGCAAAAGCATCATATAAAATGTTTCCCGTTGAGTCTACTATAGTTACGTTTTCAGGCTTCAACCCTTCCACGCTCCCGGCTACCAGGCTGAGAATACCCCGCACCTGCCCGTCAGTTAAAGAAGCCAGTGGTTTTAGCCTGAGGAATATTGAGGCTGAAGGATCCTGCCTTTCCCTTATAAAAACTCCTTCTTCGGTTATTACCAGGTGGACCCTGGCCTGATCAACCGCATCAAGGCTTGCTATTGTACGCCGCAGTTCCTCCTCCAGGGCAATCTGCCACTGGGCCCTTCTTTCAAAATCGCTGGCAACAAGGCCGCCGTTTTCGAAAAGAGCAAAACCGATACCCTGTGCATAAAGATCCGGCGATAGCGTTAACCGCAGACGATCCCGCTGTTCACGGGGAACAAGAATGGTACTGCCGTCATCGGCAATCTGGTAATTAACCCCGATTTCATCAAGGTGTGCGGCTACATCACGGGCCTGAACCGGATCAAGCCGATGAAATAAAACTTCCATCTGGGCAGGAGTCGCGCTGTTAACTGATAGAATTATAATTATGATAAAAACCAGCGCCCCAACGGCTAAAATACCAAAACGAACGGGAGGACGTAACCCGTTCCAAATCCTGGCCAGGGAACCAGTGTTTTCTGCTTCTTCTGCCTGCACATTAACTTCGTCAGCCATTAATACACCTCGTTATTATATCTGCATTCGCGCAATCTCCTGGTATGCCTGAAGCACCTTGTTTACTATCTGAACGGTAAACTGCAGGCTTAGCTGGGCTTCCTCAGCTTTTATCATCACCTGGTGCAGGTTTTCGATGTTCCCGCTCATTAGCTGTTCGGTTGCCGTATCAGCTTCAATCTGCAGGCGGTTAACCTGACCGAGAACACCTCGAAGAGTATCAGCAAATTTTGGATCCGATTCTTCAGGGTTCCTGGTCTGTAAAACAAAATTTTTGTTAATAAAAGCTTCTGCCCTGCCAACAGAGTTAACGACCACCTCTCAACCCCCTATCTTCCTATTTCCAAAGCTTTGGTATAAAGGCTCTTTGCAGTCTGTATAGCTGTAACATTAGCCTCATATGAACGCTGAGCAGTTATCATATCAGTCATTTCCTTGGCCAGTTCAACATTGGGATACAAAACATATCCATCCTCACGGGCATCCGGGTGTTCAGGATCGTATACCATCATCGGATCCCGGTGATCAGCTAGAATACGATCAACACGGACTCCCTGTCCCCTGTAAGCACCGCCTACCGCCGAGCTGGGAACAAAAGGAGCAACTATCATCCGCCTGCTGCGGCTTGCCGCCAGATCTTCAGAAAAAACCACAGTCCTTCTTTTGTATGGACCACCCTCAGGTGTGCGCGTTGTATTCATGTTGGCCAAATTTCCTGCAACAACATCAAGCCTGGTTTTCTCTGCAGTAAGGGCTGAACCCGAAATACGAAACTCAGGGAAAAAACTCACTATTTAACGCCTCCCTTCGTTAATAACATAACGCCAGTTGTCAAAACGGCCATTAAGCCTCTGTACATAAGTGTTATAACGCAGCTGGTTACTGACAAGATTGAGCATTTCACGCTCTATATCAACGTTATTACCATCTATCCTGCGGGTTGTGGTGGTATCAGTTTTAATTTTTGGGGTTATCTCCGGGCCGGGAGTAATGGGGAAGTGTTTATCATGGGTTCTGGCCAGAGGAGTATCAGCCTGCTGACGGGCCCGCATCAGTTCATCCTCGAAAGATACATCGCTCCGGTTGAAATTGGGCGTGTTAAGGTTAGCTAGGTTATGAGCGGTTACCTGCTGGCGCAGGGCTGCTGCATCGAGCCCTTTGATCAACCGGTTCGTTGTTTCATCGCGAAAAATAGTCAACCCTACACCCCCCGCTTTTAATTAAAAGAGGCTGCCTTTCGGCTGCCTCTGGTTATAGGTAGGGGCTTTTCACCCATCTATAGACCGGCAACCTGGCAATCCGCTTCCTGGACCCATGGCTTTGCGCCCCTGTATTACTACAGGTTTGCCATTAACAGTCAGTAACGAATGCATTATAGCAAATAATTTATCAACCGGTCAAGGTATTTTTAAATATTCACAAAAATAGTTTTCTTTATTACTTAACTTTACCCTGGGATTTCTTACTTCGACGCTCTTTTTGTAGATCCTTCTAACTTATAATTATTTTTTTACAAATAACTGTTAGTCAGCTGGAGGTGAATGTTGCGCAGGTTTGTGATTAGCATCAGCAGTTTTTTTTAATAAATAGTTCTTTTACCGGTTCGTATCCGTTGTAATTTCTAGCTGCCTGCATACCGGTATTGCTTTTTTTTATCGCTGAACCGGTTCTGTCCAGGGCATTCTTAAGCAGGCGGCTGTTTTCATCCCTGACCAGACGCGCCTGCCTGAGCATTTCTGCAGCCTGCTGTAAATGCACTTGGGGGAAATCTTCTACCCTGCTCATGTAAAAGGTCATCTCGCTGAACAGGTCGCTGATCCGGCAACCACTTTCCCGCAGTTTTTCTTCATCCATCTTTTTGATTGCCGCTCTTTCTTCAAAAAAAGCATCTTTCATTCTATTCAGCAGATCATACAGTGCATTATGATCGCCAGATTCGTATCCGCTTTGACAGCTGTTGAAATTACACATTGAAACATCCTCCGCTTTTATATTTAACCCTCAGAGTTTTAGCTGCCGGGAAGATCAGCGCTATCAAGCGGCACACGCATATCATCACAACGATGGGGCACAATAAGCTGCTTACCCCGCTTTTGTGCCACATTAACCAGAATGGGTGCGGCCAGGTTGGTAAATAACCGGTCATTTTCAACAGTTACAGTGGTAAAAATAACTAAATCCTGATCTTTTTTTAGCTGTAAATCCTTGCGATCGTTGCGTTGAAGAACTACCTTGTAGTTTGGGAAAAAAGGCAGGGGATCAACCATGATCATCCCTATCGAGGGGTCATCGGCGGCTATTAACATGGCAAACAACCTGTTATCAGGGACCGGCTCAATTAAGAAACGGCGAAACAGCTCCAGGCCGGGAATGCCGCGTGGAAAAATAAACTCTACTAATTTGCTCTGACTTGACTCTACCGCCGTTTGTTCAACTGACATGGTTTTACCTCCCGTAATAGCAAAGTACTATCGCAAATAATCAACAAGGCTGGGCTGAAGCATCATCGATGCGGTTGAAAGGGCCGCTTTGTACGCATTCTCCTGCATCAGGTAATCGGTAATAACCTGGGCCAGGTCGATATCTTCGATATTGGAACGGACTTCCCTTAAGTAAAGGTTTTCATTTGATAGTGTATTGTTCATTGCATCAACCCTGTTTGAACGGGCGCCTACCTCTGCCAGTCTGCCCAGGAAGTGATCTATAGCGCGATCCATTTTTTCCAGGGCTTCATCCCCGAGGGCTTCCCGGTCATTATCAATCAGCGCCCAGTATACACCATAAACAGCCTCAAAAATTTCCTGGTTCATGCCAAAAGCTTTATCGCCGCTTAAGTTCATGATCATTTCCTGGTGGGGGCTAATCTCCTGGACCCGGTCGTTATAATCACCGTAGTAAACAGGAAAACCCATTTTATCGTATGAGAAAGTAAGCGCCGGTTCAGCTTCACTGAACGCTCCATAGCTGACGGACAGACCACCGTCATAAACAGTCCCTTTTTCAGAAGAGCGGTCAAACGTATCAAGACTGTAATATTTGAACTCAACATCCCTGTTATTGAGGGCGTTTTGATTAAACAGGTAAGATGCAGCCGATCCGCTGCTGCGATGGGCACCGCTTAAGGTGACCATATCATAATTGGTTCCTGCCGACATACCCGGAATAATATTAAGGGTTGTTCTATCGCCAACTTTCAAACCGGAAGCAAGAAAAGGGTTCATACCGCCCAAACCTTCTACATTTACAGTAACCGCCCCGAAATTAACCGCCTGCGGGGCTGTATCTCCAAAGGTCAGCGAAAAATCTCCCTCGGCCTTCTGGTAGGTGCCATCGAGGGCATACTGATGAGAAAGATAGCGGTAACTAACCTGCCCGCTTTCATAATCAACCCCGGTAACTTCGAGCATAACCGACGAACTGACCCCGGAGGCCACGGTAATGACATCCCCGTCAGCAGCAGCACCAGCCAGCTGATCTATATCTACGGTTATGCCAAAGTGAGTAAATGTACCGGCATCAATAACCTGGGGAACTCCTGTATCATCTATATAATCCCAGCGGGAGTTTGCTTCGTCATAAGTTAACGTTAGGACAAAATTTTCTACCGGCGATCCTGTAACGAAATCGTCTCCGATAGTAACAGTTGAACCTGCCTGCAGCTCGGGCTCGATCATAACTCCATTAACCAGGTCGCCCCAGTCCGCTTCCCCGATAATTGACTCTGCATTACCCTGAAGGTAGCTCTGGTTTACCCTGATTGCTGCGTCTTCATCAGTTGCAGGTGTTACACTGCTCTGACTGAGTGAATAATTGCCGTTTTGTAATCCTGCAGCGATTACTGCATTGTCCGGATCAATCCCCCCGCCCAGTATATCTGCATGATAGACTTTTTCTTTTCTATAGGGAACCGACAAAGTCTGGTGACCACCAAAAATATAGAGGCCGTTGGTTTCCGTGTTGGCAATCCCGATCAAATGCTCCAGGAATTCAAGGATTTCAGGAGCAATTGCCCGCCGGTCATCAGCTGTCAGGCTTTCGTTGGCACCGTAAATCGATAGCTCCCGAACCCGCTGTAAAACATCCAGTCCGTTGCGGAGCGAAGCTTCCGTGTTCTCCAGCCAGCCCCTGGTTTGATTCATATTGAGGCGATACTGTTCATTACGGTTGACCGCCGCAGAGTAACCCATCACCCTGCCCACACCCACCGGATTTTCTGACGGTTTGTGAAAAACTTTACCGGTTGAGAGCTGGTTGGAATAAACCTCCAGCCGCCTCAGACTGCGCTGAAGGTTGGTATTAACGGTATCTGCTATCATACGGTGGGTAACGCGCATCTTATATCCTCTCCTTAACGTCCGAGTTCAGTAAACAGGATAGTGAGCATCTCATCAACATAGCTCAGGTAACGGGCTGCTGCATTCCAGGCGTGCTGGTACTGAACCATGTTGAGCATTTCTTCGTCCATGTTAACTCCGGCAATGGAACGATGCAGTTCGATTAACTCGGCTTCGGTTTTGCCAAAAGCCTCTACCATCCTCTCGCTTTCCTGAGCCTGGACTCCCATGGAGGTAACGATTCCCCGGTAATACTCGGCCAGAGAAGAACCATTCAGCCTGTCTTCTGCACGAAAATCTCTTAACCTGGCTATTTCAAGCGACATTTCGCCATTTCCCGGCTCACCAAATTGAGAAGAAGCGGCAATGTATGATGAGTCTTCCATGATCAGGTCAGAAACCTTAAACTGCAGGGATGCCGGCAAATCAGGATTGCCGATAGGATTAAAAAAGTTGACACCATCTCCCTGCTGTAAGCCGAACCCGGAAAAATGTAGATTGTTAACTTCCTCAATAATTGTGGCGGCAATCAGGTTGAGTTCCTCCTGCATGGCCGGAATATCAGCATTAACAGCATCGATCAGGGCAAGAACCCTGCCGCTTTCCATTTTAAGGGGCAGGCCTCGGTGGCTAACAAGTTGATAGCCGCTGTTGCCATCCCCCTCGACAGCAAGGTGAAATGCCTGGTCTTCCTGGACCAGCAACCTTCCACCGGCAAATATTTCAACAGTTCCATTCGCCTTGTGGTGTACCCTGATATCAACCAGTTTGGAAAGCTCTTCCACGGCCAAGTCAAGTTGATCAAGCAGTTCATTTGACTTTTGCTGCAGGGCATCAATAAATCGAAGCTTTTCGTTTAGCTCGGCTATAGAATCGGCAATACGGTTAACTTCATCAACCCTCATATATAATTCTCCGGAGAGATCAATGCGCAAATCTTCAAGGCGCAGGTAGACATCCTCAAAGGAGCGGGTTAAACTTATAGCGTTTTCTCTCAGGGCGTTACGAACAGAAATATCTTCCGGTGAAGAACTGAGCTCCTGCCAGTTATCGAAAAAATCTCCCAGGTATTTATTGATCCCATAATCATCAGGTTCCATGAAAACGGCTTCAATGCCCTGGAAGGTTTCTTTCTTCATTTCCCAAAAGGCCTTATGCGAACCGGTTTTAACCATCTGGGCGTGATAGAATTCACTTCTCACCCTGGCTATATCTGTTATTACAACACCTCTCCCCGGCGCCAGGGAAGGACCGGGCACGATAGGTGGGACCACTGCCGCCATTTCGGCCCTCTGCCGGCTGTATCCGGGGGTGTTGGCGTTGGCAACATTCTGGCCGCTTACTTCCATTCCTTTATGCTGCACCCTCAAAGCCTTGCGCCCTATTTCAAAAGAGCCAAAAATGGTTGACATTATAAAATCTCCTTTGCAAAAAAACTACTAACAATTACGGTCTAAATTCTTTATCGGATCATCATCGCCATTCTTAAGCTTTCCCCGCCTGTCATAGGTTAATTTTGTTGTTTGAAATGATTTACGCAGCTCTTTAGAAAAACGCAATCTCTCTTGAAGGAGACTGCGGTTAACTTCATTGACAACCCTGACGCTTTGCAGTTCTTTAATTATTTGGTTCAACTGGGAAAGTAAATGTGGCTGGCTGCTCTTACCAATTGTTGTTCTTATATATTCCTGCAAACCTGTCCCTTCGGGAACCAGGTCTTTCCTTCTTTCTTCCAGTGCAGCTACCTGATTCTGTATCAGGGAACGTTTTTTTTCCGCTTCAATCAGCGCCTGGTGATCCCCGGTAATCAGTTGTTTACGGAGCTGTTCTTCTGATTCAGCAAGCATTCTGAAGAGCTTAACGCCGTCAGAAAGAATCTCTTCAAGCAGCATTAGCCTCTTATGGTAAGAAGGCGCTTTCATGTCCGGCCTTCCTTTCTGTTAAAGGCTATATTTGTCCGAAAAATTTGAGCATCGCCTCGGCCAGCTTCTTACTGTCAACCTGATATGTGCCATTTTGAATCTCTTCAGCCAGTTTTTCCAGGCGGGCAGCTTTCTCCATGCCGGCTTCTTCATCAATTCTCTCCATCTCTCCCTGGAGAGCGGTAACCATGCGCGAAAGCTCCTTGCGATCTACTTCCTTTTCAGCAGCTCTTTTCGAACCACCTGACGGTTTACCGGGCTCTTCGGTCAGAATACGATTGATTAACTGAAGATAGTTTGAACTGATTCTCACCTTTGATCCCTTCTTTCCTGATGTGACTTATAAGTATACTTTACATTGTAATTAATCCTTCATTGATTATAATCGTCAAGGGGAGGAATTTATTAAGAGGCAGATGAAAAAAACTTTTATATTGTTCGAGATAAATTCCAATATGTTAACTTACCTGTCCCAATGTAACACTTTTACTTCAAATTCCTGTTGATCAAGGATGAGGCGCACGTTGTTCATGTTCTTATCAAAACGATACTCGGTAGTGCCAAACCTGAGCCGGAAATTTTCATAAACCGAACCGAGATGAACCCGTCCCTTATAGGAAACCTGGATCGTTCCCTGTTCGGAGGTTATTCGCGGTGTTCCTGCTTCGCCGATATAAACATCGCCCCCGGATTCTATTACTCCACCCCTGAACAGCTTGTCTACCTTGACCATGCCGTTGCATTTTAATTGTGAATTATAAACGCCGGAACCGGGAACCAGTATATCCCCGGTACAGAGCAGGCTGCTGTTTTGAATATAAGGAGCAGTAATATCGGCTTTTTCAACAACTTCCTTGCTGCTGTCCTTAATTACATCCAGCTTTTCTTTAATCTCGACCAAAACCGGCCGCCCCAGTGACTGACTGTACTGGAAGTCAATGAAATGAGGAGTAACCTCAACTATGGTTTTTGTTATCTCTTCTGGCATGGATTTTCCGACAGATTTTAGGCTTTTCTGCAGCTCAGCGGCATACTCGGGCAGTTCGACAAATTTGCTCTGCAGCAATGCTCTCACCACTGCCGCCTCCATCTTTTCAGAATACTTGCCTTTCTGCTCCAGGGCTCTGACCAGTTCCTCGGAAGCCTCTATAGCATCATCAATACTTTCCGACATCTGATTGAGAACCCTGTAAACATCTTTAAGAACAAGATCGACCCATCCGGCCTGAACCTTGCACTTTATACAATTAGCCTTGAATATTATGCTGCCCCCTGCCAGGACCTCTGCTCCCGAAGCATTGCCACCAATTTCTATGTTGCCGTCAGCAGCCACTTTCATCCCTTCGGTTACATCTCCCTGAACTTTAAAGTGGCCACGGAAATGTATATTTCCGCTTTTAATGTCCACATCGCCCTTGTGAGTGTAAAGATCATCTACCCTGAAAGAATGTAGACGCCCTTTTTTATATGAAGGAATCCCTTTTCGGGTTGCAACAACCCGGCTTCCATCATTACTGAACGCGGTCCCGCTTTCGCAGTTAGCTTCAATTCTTTTAACCGGATCCGGTTGAATCTCTTCACCGGTTACCTTCTGCCCTGTAACTCCCTGGATTGGTGGATGAATAATCGCTATTTCATCACCTTCACTAACCTGCTCTATTTCATAACGTTTTCTAAAATCTACTTTCTCATCTTTATCTTCATATTTTACCGATTTGAAGCCACCTTCAAAAAGCAACTCCACCCGGCCATCCTGTCCCTGTTCAACAGGCTTTCCCTTTGCCACAACATGCCAGCTGTTTTGTTCTTCCAGCAAAAAAGAAGCTGCTTCTTCGTCAAGGCCAAAGCGGATTTGATTCTCAACAAGACTTCTCTTTACGTCTTCTTCTGAATAAGTAGTGATATTCTCTTCATGGGAGACTCCCTCTACCAGGAGATCGTCAGTGTAGGGGTGATCGGGAAGTATGTAAAATTTCTTAATACCGGGAAGATAACGTGCCTCTGCAGTCATACCGTCTGCAGACAGCTTGACCTCAACCTGTTCCGGAATAATTTCTTCGTTAGTAGATATATTGATCACGTCGCCGGGGAAAACCTCACGCTTATCAGTGACCCCTCTGCCGTTTACAGTTAAAGAAACACCCCTGCCGGGTTTAAGCAGCGCTCCTTTTTGCCCGTCTGCAGTTTCGCCACTGATCTTAATCTGACCTTTTTCAAGCGCGATCAATATCTTGTTGTCATTACCCCGGCTATCTTCTCCGGTTTGCTGAACCATAAAAAATGACCTCCGCTTATTGTTGTATTATGTGATAATAATATAACCTTCTGCAATATAGAGTAAAACCGGCTAACTGCTGAACTCTGTAATGATTTTGCTTCAATGACGGGGATTCTGTTGAACTTTTTTTACTGCTTCCAAAACAACACTCATCAGGTCAAGATTGTTCTGATTTGCCAGCAGCTCAGCCCTGCAATATGACTCACCCTTACTGGAAACCACGTAACGTGGCGGCAGTTTGTTCAAAGCAATTGCACTGATATCGTAACGGCACTGGGGACAATCACAAAAATCGTAATGCTTCTTGATGTCGTCAATAGCGTGATCAACTACTTCCTCCATAAGATTATGTAGCCTCACCCGGGAATACCTCCCTTTTAACGAAATCATCAAAAGAAGTACATAAGATAAAATAATAGTATATCAATTATTACAAATCAATAAATAATGATTAAAGGCTTAAACAATTATTTATAAAAGAATAAATCAAATAAATTTTACTAAAAATAAGTCATGCAGTCAAATATTGCTTTATGTATAAATATTTTTCAGCTTGAACGGGCCGATCCCGATTAACCAACAACCTTTCACCATATTTCCCCTGGCAGTCAGCACAGTCATCTGTCCATGCCTGCGGTTAAAAAACCATCCGCCGCTGCAGCGCTCATCTTTTGCCGTTATATGCACCCCATAGCCGTGACGAAAGCCTTTACACCAGCGGCCTGAGTATACAGATCCGTCTGGTTCTGTTTTTCTACCCCAGCCATGATATTTTCCATCTACCACCTCGCCCCTGTATCTGGTCCCTGTTGGATATTCACAGGCAGCAAAACCATTCAATTTTCCCTCAACCCAGTTTCCTTGAAAAAAAGAACCGTCAGCCCGGGTTAAAGATCCTTTTCCCGACCAGAAATTATTTTCGAAATTACCCAGGTAACGGTCACCCGAGGCTGATATAAATTCGCCCTGGCCATTCATACTGTCACCAACCCAGGCCCCCTGGTATTTTGATCCGTCAGGCCAAACCTGGGTTCCCGGTCCATGCCTTAAACCAGCTTTGAAACTGCCGCTGTAGTTTATTCCATCTTTAAACTTTATTTCGCCTTTACCATGAGGCAAGCCGGCAACTACATCTCCGTTATAAAGCGATCCGTCAGCAAAAAAATACTGCCCTCCGTCAGTGGGACTGCCCTTAATAAAAATTCCTTTAAAACATGAACCATTGCTGTAGCGCAGCTCTCCTTCGCCATGTGGCAGGTTATCCTTTATTTCCCCTTTGTACTTATCGCCCCCGGGAAATATAAAAAGTCCTCTTCCTTTATCCTTTCCACAGCTGTAATTACCATAATACTTGCTTCCATTCTTAAAATGGACGACACCCTTTCCCGCTGGAAGCCCTTCTACCAGATTACCTTCGAAAATAGAGCCATCTTTAAAAATGAATTTACCCTTGTCAGTAAAAAGATCTTGATCAAACAACCCATCAAAGCAAGAACCATCGGTAAAAATAAATTTACCTCGGCCGTGCATTTTACTTTCCTTCCATGAACCTTCATATTTACTTCCATCCGGCCAGATCATAATACCAAAGCCTTCTCTCTGATCGTCACGCCAGCATCCCTTGTAATTCTTACCATCCGGCCAGGTCATTTCCCCTTCACCCTGGCGTATCGCCTTTTTCCAAGCACCGCTGTAAATTTTGCCATCCGGCCAGGCGTAGGTACCCTTGCCTTCATACAATCCTTCGACAAATTCACCTTCATACTTTTCTCCGCTCGGCCAATAGTATGTGCCAAGCCCGTGCATTTGATCATTTCGCCATTCACCTTCATATTTGCGCCAGTCAGCAAACAGGTAGGTTCCACGGCCGTGCATCTGGTCATCTTTCCAATAACCTTCATATTTATCACCATTAGACCAGTTAAAAGTACCTTCACCATGGAAAAAACCGTTTTTCCACTCTCCTGTATACCTGCTGCCATCCGGCCAGGCAACAGTTCCTTTACCGTGTGGCTTATTATTAATTGTCTCCCCGCGATAATCTCCGTCACCGGCAAGCTTTATCTTCATCATCTGCTACCCCTTTTAGCTGCTATTCTTTTCTTCGCTATATATAGTCAAAACAGGGTGGTTAAGCTTTATTCCAGCATTCTACATATCAGGATGTTTCACCTGCTGGCAGAACAACAAAAAAGCCAACACATCATTACTTGTTTGTGTTAGCATTTATTTTTTTCGTTTTTAACTGGTTGCTGTTTTTAAAGTATCGCTAAACACTCATCCCTGATCCTCGCAATTAACTGCTGTTTTACTCTTCCTCCTGGCCAGGTAAACCATGAAAATACCTAATTCATACAACAGCATCAGGGGCACAGCCATTAAAACCTGCGAAAAAATATCCGGAGGTGTTATTACTGCGGCACATATTATAATTATTAAAAGGGCATATTTTCTGTTGCGACGTAAAAAAGTGGGGTCAATAACTCCCAGGCTGCCGAGAAACCAGAAAACCACGGGCATTTGAAAAACCAGGCCGAAAGAAAAAATAAAGGTGGTTACAAAAGATATATAGCGGGCAAAACTGAAATTGGGAACCAGATCAGCGGATGAAAACCCGATAAAAAAGTTAAGAGCAAAAGGAAGCACCACATAATAAGCAAATGCAAAACCGGCAGTAAAAAGAAGATACATGATTATAGTCAATATGAAAGCCCTGCTCTTAGCCCGCCTTCCAGTTATGGTCATTAAAAGGGCCACAAGCTGATAAAGAATGACCGGTAACGCTACCGCAGCGGCAGTAATAAAGGCTAAACGCAGGTTAGCCAACAAGGCTTCGGAGGGCGTTAAAAAAATCAGCTGTAGATCTATACCCTGTTCAGCTATACCCTCATAAGCCATATCTGCGGGAAGAAGTAAAAAATGCCTGATCTGATCGCTAAAAGCAAAACTTGCAATGGCCAGTACAAATATTACCGCCACGATTATAATTAAGCGTTTTCGCAGATCTTCAAACAGGCTTACCAGGTTCTCTCTTTCAATGGGCACTAGGAATGATTCCTTCCTGCAATTACTGGTCAGGCAACTCTTCTACCTCTGCAGAATCAGTCTCCAGGTAATCAAGATAACTGGCTGCATCCTGGTAAATCATGCTGTCTTCAGGTTCATCCTGTAAAATTTCCTTCAGGATCTTCATTGCATCATCGCGTTTTTCAAGATATTCGCCGATAAGAAGGGCGTAATAAAAGCTTTCTTCATTATCAGCTTCACCTGACTCATATTTTGCATTCAAAAGGTTTTCAAGCCACTCTACCTCGGCAACCACCATTTCTTCATAACCATTTGAAGCAAGCAGGTTAACCAGGGCCAGGTGAACTCTCGGGTTGAATTCTTCATGCAATAGGTCAAGCAATACTACAATTTCAGTTTTTATTGCTTCCTCGTCAGCACCTGTATCGATATAGTTACCGATTAATTCATAACGATATTCAGCATTTCCCGGAGCAATTTCTACCAGAGTATCGAGAAGGGACGAAATACTCTCTTGGCTGCTCTCGAATGCCTCTTCATCTTCAAAAAACATCTGTTGAATAAAGCCTAAGTAGCGATAATTGTTTATCTGCTCAAGTAGAATAGCCTCAGTCGGTTCGTTTCCGGCCAGATATTCATCAAGACGTTCAACCTCTGATCTGTAGTAATCGAGGTAGTCTTCAGGCTGCGGCTCAGCCTGCTGATTAATCTGTTGCTCAGGTAAAAGCGGATCTCCGCCACCCACAGCCTGGATAATAAAAGAACCTACCAGTGAAACAATCATGCCAAGCGCCAGCACAGCAGCAACTATCACCGCCCAGCGCTGTTTTTTTAAGTTTTTCACAGTAACTTTTTTAGCTGCCAAAAAAATCCCCCCGGGTTAATACTTTTGTTCAGTTATTGCGGGTCTTCAAGCTTAAACAACAAACGCCCACAATTCTCACAATACACCAAAGCATCCTGCTTGTAAAGACGACCATACAGCCCGGAAGAAATGAAAACCCTGCAACCACCGCATATATTGTTCTCAACAAGGGCCAGCGCCTGCCCCCCGTGTTTAGCAGCAAGAACTTCATATCGCTGTAAAAATTGTGGTTCTATATCTACTGCTTTTTTTTCTCTTATACTTTCCAGTGCAGCAAGTTCTTCATTATACTGGGCCAGTTCTGCTTCAAGCTTTTTCTGTTTCTTATGCAGCTCAAGATCAGCTTCTTTAACTTCATTATTAATTGTACTTATTGAATCTTCCAGTTCTTCAACCGACTCCATCAGGGTGATAAGTTGGTCTTCAAGTTTCTTTTTCTCTTCGGATAGCATTTCCATTTTTTTCTGCATCTGTTCCAGCTCTTTAGCACTTGTTTTTCCACTATACATTCCGTCATAAAGTTCTTTGCGATCATCAACTATTTTTTGGATTTTCATTTCCAAATCACGCTGTTTTTTACGGTCTTCCTTAAAAGTGATCTGCAAAGCTGACAGTTTATCTTTAAGTAATGTCAGGTTTTCGCTATTTTGATCGATTCCGCTGTTTCCAGGCGCCTCCTCAATAGTCCTGCGCATTGAAGCAATGGTTAAGTCCATTTTCTGTAGTTCCCACAGCAACTTAAGCTGCATAGATTATCACCCTTCCCCGCTTAATTTATAAGAAAAAAGAGCAGGTATAACCTGCTCTTTCAAGACTGCCATTTTTCCGAAACGGCAAAACGCATAAATACCTCTGCTTTATGATTACCCACCTTAATACACTTTTTTATATACTCGCATAAATAAGTGACCCCGGGCATTTCAGTTGGAGCATGCCCTGCATCGAGCAGGGCAAGTCCGTAACTTCCGGCCTGCAGTAATTCATGGTAACGGAAATCTCCTGATATGTATAATTCAGCGCCCAGCCGGGCTACCTTTTGTATCAGGGAACCGCCGCTTCCACCACAAAGGGCAATCCTGGAAACAATTTTATTTCCCGAAGCCTGGCAGCGGGGTGAACAACCGGGCAGCCTCTCACGACACCTGTTGATTATACTTTCAATTGAAACCGGCTCTTTGAGGGTTAAAAACAGTCCCAGGCCTGCCGGAATGCCATCCAGCTCAAGAGGGTATAAATCATAGGCCACCTCTTCGTAAGGGTGGGTATCAAGGAGGGCTCTGGTTACATCGTGCCTGAGCGATGCCGGCAAGATAGTTTCCATGCGAATCTCTTCAACTTTTTCCAACTTTCCCTTATGTCCGATATAGGGTGCTGCCTCATCACCGGGGATAAAAGTTCCACAACCTTTTGTCTGAAAGGTACAACTGCTGTAGTTTCCCATCTTACCTGCCCCGGCTTCGGTTAAAGCTTGCCGAACTTTATCCTCATAGCCTCCAGGGATAAAAACAACCAATTTTAAAAATTCTTCCCTGCATGTTTCATCGATCACAGCTGCTTGCTCCAAAGGGAATCCGAGGGTTCTTGCCAGCTGGCAGGATACACCATTGGCAGTAATGTCAAAGTTAGTATGAGCACTGTAAATATTCAATCTGTTCCTTATTGCTTCAGAAACCAAAGCCCCGGCAGGTTCTTGTTCATTTATTGAAGCAAGCTTTTCAAAAAAAAGTGGGTGATGGGTTACCAGCATTTCAACCCCCTCACCGAGCGCTTCCTGAACCGAACCGGGATCCGGATCCAGGGCAACAAGTATCCTGTTTACTTCCATTTCAGGATCACCCAACTGCAGTCCGACCGGATCCCCTGGTAAAGCCAGGGATAGAGGGGCCAATTCTTCTATATAAGAAATTATATTTTTAACCTGCAGCATCAATTACGCCTCCCGACTAAACCGGGATATTTCGTTTCTGAATTCATTCATTAACGAAGCAGTTATCGGCCCGGGCAGCTTATCCCCTATACTGTTATTGTCGACATTACTTACCGGGCATACTTCCAGTGAGGTCGAGGTTATCCATACTTCGGACGCCTTGCTAAGTTCTTCCCTGGTAAACGGTTCTTCAGCAAATGCCACATGTTTATCCTTCATTATGCTAATCACGATATTCCTTGAAACCCCTGAAAGAATCAGGTTAGTTTCCGGATGGGTACGGACAATTCCGTTAATAACAGCAAATACATTCGACCTTGTACCTTCGGTAATAGTATTATCCTGACGGTACATTATTGCCTCTGCAGCTCCCGCTTCGTAAGCTTTCTGCCTGGCCAGAAGATTCGGCAGAAGGTTAATAGTTTTTATATGGCAGTTCAACCAACGCTGGTCAGGCAAGGTAATTGACGGAACAGGCTTAACCTTGTTAACCGGCAAAAGCGGATCAAGCGGTCGGACATAAATTACCATCTGGGGTTCAGCCTGATCAGGGAAAAGATGATCTCTTCTGGCACGGCCTCTGGTAACCTGCATGTAAATATAAGCATCACTGTAACCGCTCTTTTCAAGAAGCTTTTTGGTTGCATCCCTGATCTCTTTATCAGAGTAAGGCAAAGCAATCCTGATTGCTTCCGCACTTCTGTGCAGTCGATCCAGGTGGGCTTGAAAATAAAAAGAAAATCCGTCATAAACCCTGATAACTTCATATACCCCATCGCCAAGTAGGTAACCCCTGTCTTCGAGGGATACCGTAGCTTCTGCCAGGCGGGTAATATGACCATTAATCCAGGCCATCGGTTCCATAAATCACCATCTCCTAACCTCTAGATCACTCATTCAATAACAAATAAATGGTTCAGCGGACATTCATTTCTCTTTTTCTTTTTATGCGTCTCACTAACAAGGCAATTAGAAATACGATAACCGCGAGCATCAGCAACAACCAGAACAGGTAGGGTACCGTCCATTGAGGATTAATTCTTCCCGAAGTTGTTGCATAATAAGAATCAGCTTCAGGAAGCCCCGATTCTCCGACAGGCTGTGATGCCGCATATTCAAGAACAGCCGCCCATACTTTTAATTCCTGGCCATCAACCTTAACAACAAGGCTGTCAAGATTGTCCTGGTCTACGGGATTTCCGTTTCGGTCTTTTAAAACTATGTCAAGTGAAGGCAGCATCTCACCGACCATGGGTAGAAACGAGAGGATATATGAGTCGGTTACCAGACAGTATAGTTCCTCATCGCCCCTTTCAATTGGCACGTAGAGATCATCATCAGCACCCTGCCGTCCTTCACCCGTATAGCGTTCGGCACTGATCACCGCCCTGGTAGTGGGCAGCGGCAGATCAAGAAATGGCACTGTAAAAAGGATTGCATTTCGGGGGTTATATTTGTAACGAAGCCCGGAAAACTGGAGGAAAAAGGTATCCCCCATCATTTCCGGCAGCAGGGCGGCGACCTCAAGAGCCCTGAATATTTCTTCACCAGTCAGGTAGGCGGCAACTAAAGAATAACCTGCATATCCGTCTCCTCCAACACCCAGTCCGATTAACTCAGCCAGGTCATATACAGAAACCTGGCCCAGGGAATGAGGCATGGTGCCCGGCGTAACACTACCGCGTATAGAACCATTGGCCTGTATCGCAAAATCAGCTTTTTGCCCGGTTTTTTCTTCTGTTATAAGTCTCATCGCATCAGCAACAAAGTTTCCAAAGGATGATTCCTGGAGCGGAGGATAGTTGGGAATCTCAAATTCCGAAAGCATCACTGGTTCAAGAACATCATTAAAATAGCCCCCTGTTTTTAAGGCAATCAGCTCGTTTAATATTGCGGTATATTCTTCGATGACTGCGTTAATTTCCGGATCAAGAGAATATTGATAATCAAGCGGAATGAGATAGGGCAACCCTTTTTCGTTATTGAGCAGGCGTACCGCCCCGGTTGAAGGATTATAAGCCAAGTCAACCCGACCGAGATAATTGAGTAGTGATCCAGTCTGAACGATAACAGTATCATTCTCAATAATCGGTTCTTCCAGGGCAGTATGACAATGCCCTCCTACTATCAGGTCAATTCCGGGAACAGCTTTGGCCAGCTCTATATCTTCTTCCACCCTGGAGTGGGTAATGGCAATGATTAGATCTGCTCCCTGTTCGAGCATTTTTTCTGTCATTGCAGCAGCAGCTTCATGCTGATCGGTAAATGTGACAGGATCGTTAGCCGTTGTGTATGATATGGCCTGTTTGCCAATCAAACCGAATACTCCAATTTTCAAACCGTTATCCGTTACAAAAATTTTATTCTCCTTGTAAAGGCCTTCTGCCGCCAGGGGATGATCGGCAGGTGCAACTGTGTTTGAGGCTAGAATAACTGTCTCTTCATGAGCATCAGGATAACCGGCTTCCCGATAATATTCAGCTAAAGTGTCCGGTCCATAATCATATTCGTGATTGCCAATGGTTACGGCGTCGTAACCAATCATCTGCTTAAGCTTAAGTTCAAGCGCGTACCCACGGGGCACGAGCCAGCTGTAAGGAGAACCACCGATATAATCACCGGCTGAAAGCAAGAGCAGGGGAATACCCTGTATCTCATTCTCCTGCCTTATTTCCTTAACAGCCGTAGCCAAACGGGCATACCCGCCCCGGGTTGGATTTTGCCTGGTCGGGTGAAAGTCAACTGTTGGCGAGTGCGGGATCACCGCCCCATGCTCGTCGTTTGTATGTAATACGGTCAGCAACAATTCATCGTCGGCAGCATATATACTGGCGGGTAAAAAAAATACAGCAATGATCAGAAGACAAAATATGAACTTTTTAATTCCATTGTTAAATTTCATTATTAATATACCCCCGGTAAATTATAAAACTATAGTAGATTCTCATTATTCATCATTATAATAATTCGAGATAAACCTCCATTGTTCCTCCACAGGCCATACCTTCTTCAGCAGCCGTATCAGCAGTTAAATTATAATACAATCTTTTTGAAAGCTCACTTTCCAGGCAAAACAGCGCTTCCTTGATTACAGCGCCTTCGCAGAATCCTCCACCGATAGTACCCGTTGTCGAACCATCAGCTGCAATAATCATTTGTGAGCCGGTTTTTCTCGGGGTTGAACCGTCGGTTTTAATAATGGTTGCCAAAACAGCTCTCTTATTCTTATTCTCTATCATCGTCAGTTCTTCAAGCACTTCCGGTTTGTAACTTTCATCCTTACCCAAACTGCGTCTGACCTGAATTATCTCAGCCAGGATGCTAATGGCAATTTCCGGCTCAGTAACGGCGCCGATATCGAGACCTATCGGGGTGTGTACCGCTGCCAGGCGCTCGGGAGAGTATCCGGCCAACTCAAGAGCTTCAAGCTGGCCCCTGACTCTTTTTCTGCTTCCGATCATGCCAAGGTAAGCAGTTTGATAAGCTAGCGATTTTTTCAGACAAAGCAAATCATGTTGATGGCCGCGGGTTACTATAATTAAATAATCTGAAGGACCGGGCCTGAGAAGATCAAATGCCTGATCAAAGCTTTCACAAATGCTTCTATGCGCCTGCGGATGATTTTTTTTGCCGGAAAATGCCTGGCGGTCATCTACAATAATAATCTCAAAATCAAGATGTTCTGCTATACGGCAGATCGCGGCACCTACATGCCCTCCGCCGAAAATAAGCAACCGCGGTATCTGTTCATAAACATGAACAAACAATTCAAAGTCATCCTGAGCGGCTGTAGTTAAATTAAAAATGCCGTTAGCTTTGCTGGTAAGCTGACTTTGAAATTCATTAATTATTGAATCAGATATCTGACGATCAAGGTTGTTATAGACAATTTCTCCACCGCTTAACAAAATTTTTTTTCCGGACAGGTTATTATCATGCCCCCCCTTAAGGACAGTAATCAGCACAGCCCCGAAACCTTTATCAACCAATTTTTTTAAATTAGTATAACAGGACATTACACCCCTCCCCTTCCAACAATACTGGGCCGGATAAAGGCACTAACCTTTTTCCGGCCCAGTATTATCAAAAACCGTTCGGCCAGTCTTTCTGCCTGTTTATTTCCGGCTCAGAAACAAACTTTAACAGCCACAACATAAACACACTCTCCCGAGTTAATTATCACTATTCCCAGAATTTCATAGTTCCTTTTTCCATCAGGCTGGTGTGCAGGTTAAACACATCCTTCAGGTTATGGTTGATGTGGCCCGAAGGTGAATCTGTAAGATAACGCATCAGGTAATCGCGATAATCAGGATGGGCACATTTTTCAATGATTGTTTTCGATTTTTCTTTTGGTCCCAGACCACGCAAATCAGCCAATCCCTGCTCGGTTACAAATACCTGAATAGAGTGCTCATTGTGGTCAGCATGAGTAACCATGGGCACAATTGTTGAAATACGTCCATCCTTTACCGATGAGGGGGACATGAATATGGAAAGGTAAGAGTTACGCATAAAATCACCACTGCCCCCGATACCGTTTACCAGGTCTGTTCCGCAGACATGAGTAGAGTTAGCGTGACCATTCAGGTCAAACTCAAGACATGTATTCAGGGCAATAACCCCAAGCCTTCTGATTACCCCCGGGTTATTGGAAAGTTCCTGTGGGCGCAAGACAATTCGCGGAGTAAAAAAATCCATGTTGTTATAGATTCGCTGCAGGTTGTCATCAGAAACAGTCAAACTGGTAGTACTCGCTCCAACTAGTTTACCCTGTTCCATCAAGTCAATCAGAGCATCCTGGAAAACCTCTGTATACATCATGAAAGCAGGAATATCCGGGTCATCGCCCAGGCAGGACATTACTGCATTGGCAATATTACCAACCCCGGCCTGGAGAGGTAAAAACTCGGGTGGTATTCTTCCCGCCCTCTGTTCTTCAAGCAGGAAGTCGACAACCTGGTGAGCAATCTTACGGCTGACTTCGTCGGGTTCATTTAAAGGCGCCATCCCATCCGGTTCATTGTTATCGATTACTGCAACGATTTTAGAAGGATCAACCATTGCATAAGGAAACCCAATTTTATTGAGAGGATCGTAGATGGGAATGGGGCTCCTGTGCGGCGGTTTGGGTAGCAAAGTAACATCAGCCATTTCGCTTAACCTGACTGAATGATAACGGTTCAATTCAATGATCACCTTTTCAGCACAATTTAAAAAAGTTGGTGATGCACCGATCGAAGTTGAAAGGTATATTCTACCGTCTGAAGTAATTTCAGCTGCTTCAACAACTGCCCAATCTACATTTCCGAGAAAACCGAACTGAACTGCCTGCGGCAGGTGAGATAAATGCATATCGGTAAACTCGATATTTTGCTTGTTGATCTGCTGACGCATAACTTTTGATGACTGGTAGGGAGCGCGCCAGGCAACAGCTTCTGCCTCTGCCAGTAAATCATCCAAACGGCCGGTAGACGCCCCGGTTAAGACATTGATTTTAAACTGCTCGCCCCTGGCGTGAACTTCCTTCGCGTAACGGGCAAGCGCCCTGGGGAGAGCTTTTGCTGACCCTGCAGGGGTAAAACCGCTGAAAGCAACTGTTTGTCCGTGTTCTATCATAGATGCCGCTTCTTCTGCCGAAAGTCGCGGAAAGTGAATTGGACTCATTATTTTATTTCCTCCTGGTTCGTTTAGTGTAATTTTTCACTTATTGCTTATTATAATCTAAAATTAACCTCTTTTCACATGCTGAATATAAATTATTATTTGATTATATCAATATTTGATCTGATCAAATAAAATGCCAGGCCACAAGCTTACCCCGGCAAGAAGTACAAAAAAAAATAATAACTATTAATAAAAATTTGAACAGATTAACGTTTCTCGTCCAGAATCAGCCCGAAGAGGCTGTGCAACCGATTAACGACTCCGTGAACCCTGTCGGTAGGTATATTTCTAATCACTTTATTATTCTCAGTATCCAGCACTTCTACCTGCCACAGATTATTTTCACGCCTGGCCCGGAAACGAAGGGGCAGTCCATCTCTCTCGGCATTTTCGTTGAGCCTGGCCAGGGCATTATTTAAACTTCGTTCATCCTGCTGTTCAGGAATATAAGTTTGGCTACGCCGGGACGAATCGCCTTCCCTGCTTACCCGGGTATCGGTCAGGGTTCTCTCCGCACGCTGAATTTCCATTCGATCGGTCTGTTCTTTGATCCTGTTTAAAAGTAATGGATCAATACCGTCGATTTTCATGAAGCCGGATTCTCCTTATATTAAAATATTTCTTCAATTACTAATATAATATCAGGAGTTTGTTCACTTTTCAATCTTTCCGGCTTATTTATCTTGCCCCCCATCGCGTTTTTCCGGACTCCGCGGAAGCATTTTATCAATATCTTCAGTATATTTTGAAGCAGCCTGTATAGCACGTAAATTCTCCAGGCGAACCTCTTCAAAAGTCTCTTTACGCAGTATTTTCAAATCACGCGGTGCCTTGATACCAATCCTTACTGTGTTACCATCGATGGATGATACAACTATCTCAATATCATCACCGATCATAATGCTCTGATCGGCCTTCCTGGTCAATACCAGCATTATGCCCCTACCTTCCTCTCCCGGCTAATATAAAAGAACATCTGTGTTTACCATTTTCTCCTTGGGTCCCTTTTCCCCTGCCGGGCTCAGAGATGTCGTTCATAAAAATACCGATTATCAGCTATTGACAGCATCCCAGCCGTTAAATCCACCTGTAAGATCCCTGCCATTTAATAAATATGTGAGAGCAATCAGTATTAACCCTGTTACAAGAGTCAGTACGCCGATCCAGGCGAGATATAGATTACCCGCGGAACGCGGAAGAACAATATCCTGGTTATCAGCAGCCGATAAAATGTCATCATCGCTTTCAATTTCCGGGGAAATATCTTCCTCTTCCGCTTCAGCAAAAGCTTCGATTGCAGAGTGATCTTCATCAACATTTACGCCATCGGATGGCAGTTGGCCTGCCACATCATTTTCAATCCCCATATCGGCAGGTGTTTCACTATCCGGAGACGAGGTTTCAATTGAATTTATTTCAGTCGGTCCGGGAAGAGCAGTACCTGCCGGATGCTGTTCGTTATCCAGACCGGACCAATAATAATAACCACCCGCTCCAACCAGCACTACCAGGCCGGCTAACAGCAAACCGTATTTCAAAGCCTGGTTACCGGCAAAAATGTTGAATTTATCTTTTTTATATTGTTTCTGCATATATGCTTTGGCAGTGCTTGAGTCAGACCAGGCCAGGTTAAAATCATTAGCTATCTCCGTCTGATCCAGGCCGAGGGCTGCAGCATATGTTTTTAATACTTCATCAGCCTGGCTTTTTTCTTTAAAACGCAAAATATCTTCATCTTCAAGAGCTTTAATCTGCTTCTGTTTAAGACCGCTTTTCCTGGCTGCATCCTTTATTGAAAGACTCATGGCCAGGCGTTTTAGCATCAGCTTATTGCCAAATCCGGACAATTATAACCCTCCCCTCTATATAATCATCGGCAGCAATTGCTTATTCTTAATAATTCTTAACCGGGTTCATTTATCCTCTTTAGTCCTCTGATTAATTTTTTTGTTAGCAGGGTAATACTCGTCCATGTGGAAATAATTAAGTAGAAAAATTATTTAACAATCCTCGGGAAGTGCCGATAATCAGATAAGAGCCGCACAGTGGACTCTCTGCCTTTGGAGGTTTAATTTATGAATCGAAGTGATATCATCGCCTTTACTGCTCAAAAAGCGAGTATTACCAAATGCGAAGCTAAGAAAATTCTTGATGCCTTCCTGGAGTCTATAGAAACTGGACTTGCTTCAGGAGACAAAATATCCCTTAAGGGTTTCGGCACATTTGAAACCAGAAAAAGGGCAGCCAGAAAAGTACGCAACCCCCACTCTTCAGAAATAATTACAATACCGCCAACTACTGTTCCCTTTTTTAAGCCGGGCAAAGCGATCAGAGAAATGGTTGAAGAAAATAATGAGCACGGTATAAACTCTGAAGGGGATGAACAACCGGCAATTAGCCGTCCGGCAGCAGAACCCGAAAACCCCGAGCAGCCCACTGAACGTAGTTCTGATCCAGGCAACAGCCCTGCCAACTATGGTAAAACCAGAAGCAAGCCTAAAGTTATTGCTGTAACCAGCGGTAAGGGTGGAACTGGTAAAACTAACTTTGTTATTAACAGCGCAATAGCCCTGGCTCAAAAAGGTTTAAAAGTATTTGTAATTGATGCCGATCTCGGCACGGCAAACGTCGACATACTTCTCGGCCTTCAATGCAAACATACGATCAACTCGCTGATCGACAATCCCGATTTGACCCTGCTCGATATAACAGTTGAAGGCCCTGAGGGAATTAAAATTGTCCCCGGGGGTTCTGGTTTACAAACCCTGGCTGAATTACCTTCCGAAGAACTGGCGCGCATCATCGGAATGCTGAAGCCCCTGGAAGAACTGGCCGATGTGATACTCATCGACACCGGTTCGGGGATTTCACGCAATGTTGTTGATTTTGCTCTTGCATCAGACGAAGTTGTTGTTGTTATAACCCCTGAACCACATTCCATTTCCGATGCATATGCCATAATTAAAGTACTTAATGGCAAGGAGATGAAACCGCCGGTAAAACTGGTTTTCAACCTGGTGGAAAGCAACCTCGAAGCGAGGCAGGTATCAATGCGCCTGCATGATGTGACTGAGCGCTTTTTGAACCTGGTCCCGGAAACAATTGGCCATATAGTTAAAGACGAAAACCTGGTCCGCTCCGTCAAACAGTTCAAACCGATCGTTTTATATAATCCTTTGGCCCCTTCGTCCAGATGTTTCATTTCAATTGCCGACAAACTGGTGCCTACTGAGCAGGAAGTTAAAGCTGCTGTTAACGGAGGAAAAAGTTTCCTCGGAAAGCTGAGAAGCCTTTTCTCCCGCGCTGCTGTGTAAGACTTTTCCTATTTCAGAAACTGTTCCTTCCTTTTATAAGTAAGCATTCTCCAAAACCACTCCATGGGACCGTACCTGAATTTCTTAAACCATAAATTGCTTGCAATAACCTGCAGCAAATATATTGCTACGGCAATCAGGATTCCTTCTATTATTGATATCGTTCCGTATAGTCCGAACCCAAAACCATAAAAAAGAAATATACAGATTACACTCTGGCAAAGATAATTGGTTAAAGCCATCCGTCCTGTTGCCGAAAGCGGATTTAATAGTCGTTTCCAGGTTTCCCTGCGAAGCAATATTATAATGGATAAAACATAAAAAGAAAATATAAAGATAGAAGCAACATAGTTTAATGAAGAAAGCAGCGCCGGCTTAAGCAATAGCCCGACCGCAAAGATTTCTTTCTCGACCAGGAAATAAGCAAACATTGTTAATAATCCCACGGGGAAACTAGTGTTGCGAAATTTTCTAATCAGAGGCAGGTTGCCTTCTATATCCCTGAATAAACCGATCTTGCCGGCATAAAGACCGCAAAGAAAAAATGTCATGACCGCCGGTATTGTAACAATTAAGCTGACAAATATACTCGGCACTTCATTCGTTAGCCTGAAAATGAGCAGTTGACTGAAAGAGCCTTCACTATATAAGGCAAAGGCAGCCTGGGATAACCCTTCAATAATGAGCGCATATTTTTCAGCCATAAATAATTCACTAAAACCGTTGAACAGGCCGAAGATAAAATGAAGTAAAACCGCGGCAATAAAAAAGCCTGCTATCCATTTCCGAATTGATTCAATCGGCTTATTTCTGAATTTCATCAGAATAAAGCCGACGATAGCATAAGTAAAAAGAATGTCGCCGCTCCATATAAAAAAGAGATGAACAAAACCAAAGGCCAACAAGGCAAGTAAACGCCTCCTGTAGAGAGGTATTAACTGCAGACCTTTTGCCTCTGTTCTTTCCATGAAAATATAGAAGCCGAGACCAAAAAGAAATGAAAAAATTGCATAGAACTTGCCGGTAAAAACAAGCTGTATCAACCAGGCAGCAGCCTGCTGAATGCCAGGTTCAGCCAGGGAGGGATAGCGCTCATAGAAAACCGGATACTTAAAGAAAGAGATATTTACCATTAGTATACCGAACAGGGCAAATCCCCTGATTATATCTATTTCGCTTATTCTCTGGGCCGGCTGAATCGGCCTCATTACTTCTTCTGTCATAAATACACTACCTTTCTGAATTCTTATCTCAGTTTAATCCCTATATTTTATAATACCTATAGTGCGATCATCCACAGCAGGAAATTCCGACCTTATTGAGGCGGTCTGCACGGGGTCATAATGAAAGGTTAATAATTCTTCTTTGTCTCCACCTCTGGCCTGAATAACGCCCCAGGGATCAACAACGAGGCTGTTACCGGCAAAAGTATGATCATTAATAGTGCCTGCGCAGTTGCATGCAACCACGTATGCCAGATTCTCCAGGGCCCTGGCCCTGTTTAACAGGAGCCAGTGTTCCAACCTTTCAGCAGGCCAGGCAGCCAAGATGAAAAAAGTATCCACTCCTCCCTCCAGCATTTTACGGTATAGTTCGGGGAATCTTAAATCATAACAGGTGCTTATTCCCCAAGTTCCATAAGCATTTCTGATTACCATAATATCCTGGCCGGGAGTAAGAAGCCGGCTCTCCCTGGATTGATAACCGAAAAGATGAACTTTTCTGTAAACCGCGGAAAGAAACCCGTTGGGACCAATAAGCAGGGCTGTATTGTAATAATCGCTTCCGTCACGTTCAATGATACTGCCCCCCAGGATATAGAAGTTGCCTTTTTCAGCCCAGGGAGCAAGACGCGAATAAGTTTCTCCCTCCAGTGATTCGCTTTCATCAATGTAACGGTTAAAATTAAAAAAGCCGGTACCCCATAGTTCCGGGAGTATAACCATCAAAGGTCCATTTTCTTCTTCTGCTATTTGACCAAGATAACTTTCTACCCTATCCAGACGTTCAGCTTTTGTTTCTGAATCATTAACAGATAGTTGGACAACCTTTACCTTGTTCATTTAATCGCTCCTCCGCTCCTAGACTTGCCCTGTCAGAGGCGTATCAATTATACCGCCACCGATAACTTCGTCATCACTGTATAACACCGCTGACTGACCGGGGGTAACGGCTTTCTGTTGTTCACTGAAGATAATCTTCGCCTTTTCCCCCTTTCCTTCAGGATACAATATAGCCGGTACCGGTTTTGCCCGGTAGCGTATTTTCACTTCTACATTGAGCGGATCTTCAGGCGGCGAGCCCGCTATATAATTCATTTCACCGGCAATTAAACCCCTGCTGTATAAATCTTCTTCAGCACCGACTACGATCAAATTTTTAATACAATCAATGTGAGACACATAGAGGGGGTGCGGTGAGGTTATACCCAAACCCTTACGCTGACCAACTGTATAATTTGCTATGCCCTGATGGCGGCCCAGAACATTGCCCTGCAGATCAACAATATTACCTTCATCACCCTTTATAGCGCCCTGCCTCTCCAGGAAAGCCCGGTAATCATTGTCCGGTATGAAACAAATTTCCTGGCTCTCCGGGCGGTCGATTCCGTAAATACCTGTTTTCTCTGCCATCAATTTCACTTTGTCCTTGGTTAACATGCCAAGGGGAAACAGTGTTGCTGCCAGTTCAATCTGGGTTAGCCGGTAAAGCATGTAACTCTGATCTTTACTGCTGTCAGCAGCTTTGTATAATCTGACCTTACTTTTTTCAGAGTCACGCCCAACCCGGGCGTAATGCCCCGTTGCAACCCAGGGGATTCTCAACCTGTTTGCTTCGGCAAGAAGGACAGCAAATTTAACTATATGGTTACATATAACACAGGGATTGGGAGTTTTGCCGGAACCGTAAACAGCAGTAAAATTGTTGACCACCTGTCTGAAAAACTGGCCTTCAGCGTCAACAACATAATGCTCTACATCAAGGGTTTCTGCTGCTTTTTTCGCATCTCTTATGATTGACTGTACATAATTAGGATCAAAACTTCCTCCCCTGTCCACCCACAATTTCATGGTAACACCAGTCACCCTGTAACCCTGTTCTTTTAGTAGTAACGCTGTAACAGAGCTATCAATGCCTCCGCTCATAGCTACCAAAACTTTTTTATTCTGCTTGTTATTTGCCATTAAAAAATTACTCCTGGTCCTCTATAGTATATGTATAAACAAAAGCCTGTAAGTCAGCTCTTTAATTCTGCATACAGGGCATTCATTCCTGCCTGCTCCTCCGCCTGCGTCCATACTCCTTTCTTTTACATATAATTCCTTTCGCTTTAGATACATTTGCGTTATTATATAAGAGTTTAAATCCGTAATCAAAGGAGTCTTTCTATTGCCGGTATATATTCCAGACTTGGTTGAAGGTGCAGGTGTAATAATATCAATAATACTGATCCTCACCATGATTCGCAGGGGCTGGAAAATGTATGCAGTTCTTTTTTTGGCAATACTGGTTTTGGCCCTGACAAACAACAGGACTATTATTGAGAACCTGGAGATTTTTTACCGCTCAGCCAGCAGCTATACTGCCCTTTACCTTGTTGGAATGGTCACAGCAATTGTTTTACTCGGCAACCTTCATCAAAAAACAGGCTTAATGGAGCAGATGGTCGACAACCTCCGTCTTTTAATTCATGATTCACGGGCCCTATTAATGATTTTACCAGCAACGGTATCACTATTTTCTACTGTCCCCGGGGGAGCAGTATTATCAGCTCCCATGGTTGAAGAAACGGGGCGGGATTTAAAAATGCCGCCGATAGAGCTGGCTATGACCAATATGGTTTATCGCCATTTTGTTACCTTGATCACTCCTTTAAATCCCAGCCTGATTATTGCTTCCGGTATTACCGGGATCAGCATAGCCCGTTATCTGACTTTTAATATCCCTGTTTCGCTGACTGTGTTCATAATAGCTACTATTGTGTTGCTGCGCCGTTTCCCGGCAGGGAAAATAAATATAGCTGATCACGAAGCCGGAAACAAAAAAAAGGCTATCATTAAGGTGTTTACAGCCGCATTTCCATACCTGGCCGCTTTAACCCTGGGCCTGGGTTTTGGCCTGTTCTTTCCCCTGGCCCTCTTGATCGGTATGATCATCTGTATGCTGATCAATCTGCCGGCCGGCAATATATTTCCCACATTACAAGCACGCATAAAAATTCTAATTACAGGTTTTAACTGGCCTTTTATAATCTCTACCCTGGCCATTGTTCTTTATAAAGATTTTATGCTTGAAGCAGAATCATTCCAGCAGGTTGTCGGCTACCTGGTTGAAATGGGCCTTCCATTAATGGTTCTTATAATTGTTTTGCCCTTTATTACAGGCTTTATAACCGGTAATAATGCTGCTTCACTGGGCATTGCTCTTCCGGTTTTGATTCCCTTTCTTACTGCCGATATGCTAACGATGCGCTATTTTGGTTTAATTTTTGTTGTATCCTACGCCGGCTATTTCGGATCGCCGGTGCATCTATGCACTTACCTGACCAATGAATACTTTAAAACCGAACTATACCTGTTGATTAAGAAAGTTAATGTCTATGCCATGTTACTAATCCTGGCTGCGCTGATCTTTTCCTTATTTTATTAAAGTGAGAAGTTGCCGGTTATGTAAATGGTAATTTAAGTAATCGACCTACGGCTGCCAGGAGGTTCCAGATGAATTATCTACCGTTAATAAAGTTCAGGAAGATCATCCTGCTGTTATTCGGTATCTTGCTGCTTTTAACTCTTGTTTCAGGATGCCTGGAATTTATTGATAGTGGTCCGGACAATCTTAAACTACAAAGGGTAATAATCACCAAGGTAATTGATGGTGATACGGCATACGCCCTTTTCGCCGACGGAAAGGAAGAAAAAGTTCGATTTATTGGAATCGATGCGCCAGAAATCAATCACCCGCAAAAGGGTATGGAAGATTTCGGCCCCGAAGCCGCAGAATATGCAAGAAAGCATCTGGAAGGAAAAATTGTTTGGCTTGAATTCGACATTGGTGAAAGAGATCAATACGAACGACTACTTGCTTATATATGGCTATCTGTCCCAGAAAAACTTAACGACGAAATGATCAGGGCAAACATGTTTAACGCCCAAATGTTAATTGAAGGTTACGCCGTTCAGGTTATTTTTGAACCGAATGTAAAATACGTAAATCATTTTTCTGCTTACGAAGCTGAAGCTAAAAATAGTGACAAAGGGCTGTGGGGACTGGATTGAATTGTAGAAGCCCGGCATTAAAAGCCGGGCTTCTAATAGCAAAATAGATTACTTTTTTCTACATCACATCTTTATCAGCCAGGAGTTCCCCGCCGATGCCAACCTCATCAACTGTCGCCTGCCGCAGATAAACAACAAAAGCTGATTTGTCAATTCCTGTAGTTTTACTTGCTGCTTCTGTAAAAGAACTGATCAATTCTTTTTTTTGCTCTTTATCAAGTTTCGGTCCGTAGAAAAAAATGGTCGGCATTACCAACTGCTCCCTTCACCCGAAAATTGAGTATCCCACCATCCCGTTTTTTGTCCTCCACCATCGACCACGGTTTTTTCGTAGTACATGGCAAAGCCTTCCACGTCGACATTGGCGCTGCTGGTATCTTCGATGCCGGATTGAACCCTGGTTCTGCCATTTTCAGTGCCGGTATTATTGCTGTGCTCAAAATATCCTCCATCACCGGATCTAACTGCCATGGCATCTTTAACATAACCCTCAGAGCCGGGAGCCACTTCAACACCGCTCTGTACTGAGTGAGAGTTGGGCATACTAAAACCGCCGACAACTCTCATATACTGTCCCGGTAGGGCATCGCCGGCTGTCGCAGCATAATAGTTTTGAATATTAGCCGCAATGGGCTTGAATAAGGACCCTGTTTTCGGCTCCACCGACCAGCCATGATGAGTACCGCCGAGTTGACCGCGTCCCATACCAATAACTCCAGCCATTCCATTATAAAAATTAAACTGATGCTCATGCTGGGCTGCGCCGGAGTAATTAAAGATATTGGTAAAACCGGAAAATGCCCGGGCAAAACGACTTTCTTCAACATCATCGGCATAAACAGACCCTGCAGTGATAAATAACACGAGCACGACTATAAAGACTTTAAGCATTTTTTTACTTTTATTTAACAACTTATCAACTCCCTGGTTCGCATTTACGCTTTCTATTGTATCAATTATCTATGAAAAATCAAACACCCTCAATTATTTATCTTAATAGCACGGCATCAACTGAGTCACAGCCGTAATCGATCATTCTTGACTGCCCGCCAATTTCAGTAACCCAAAGGGCTGTAGTTTCAAGGAAATAAGAAAAATCGAGCCCAACATAAACCGAGGGGCTAACCCATATATAGTAAGCATTCCATGCCCATACCTCTTCATGCATATCAAGTTCCTGCTGCTCTATTTCAAGACCGCCTAAAAACGGGGAATCAGCATAAAGAATGATCAGGCTGCCATCCGTAGACCAGCCCATAAAATCATAAGCGTAATCAAAAGTATTTACTATTGTTCCATCGAGCCGGGCAATGTGAACATCGCCGTAGGGGAAGTGACCGGTAGCGTACGCAAAATGCAAGCCATCCGGGCTGAGCAGATCTCCGCTCATAGCATCCCAGAGATTGTAACCTGATACAGTACATTGGAGAGCCGCCTCTTCCGAAGGATATATTTTCCAGATCTCCAGATCGGGTAAACTTTCATTAAACTCATAAGGTTCGGGATCGGGAATAGCAACCAGGGCATAACTGCTGTCGGGGGCCCAAACAGGCATTGGGATAAAGGCAAATTCGCTGGCTGTGTTCACTACCGGAAAGCTCAGTAAAACCGTGCGGCCTCCGAAATTGGCATCGACCATAGAAACAGATTCATGATCAGCGACTATAATAGCTGTGCTGTCCGGAGAAATGGCAAAACTACCCCCACTGCCGTCTGCTAAAACCTGTTCAATTGTTCCATCTTCGATATCGGCATACCACAAGTCATTATAGGAATGCATGCCGTAATCTACTTTGAGTTCGGTGTTAAAAATGATTCCGCTGCTGTCGTTCAACCAGCTGATCTGCATGGGAATCCGGTCAAAGACCACCGGGTCTGGTTTATCAATCATGTAACCCGTTTCACCGGGCAGATCCTCACAGGCTAACAGAAGGCGGGCATCGCTACCATCGGTATTAATTAGCCATAAGTCAAATTGAAACAACCCGGAATCGCCAACTCCACTGATTCTTTTAAATAAAATCATACTGCCGTCCGGAGATATATGGGGATCGTAATCCTGAAAACCGGTGGTTAACTGCCTGGGAGCATTATAACCAACAGAAAGCATAAGGTTGTCTTCAAGGCTGTATGCAATCATCAGTATTTCTTCTACAAAGTCTTCCTCCACCTCATCTTCAGATCTGTCCGGAAGGATAACTTCTTCGTCGACAGGTTCGGATTCTTCCGGAGGTTCAGAAAGATCATCTAAAGGCATTGAAGAACAGCCACAAAAAAAGAACAATAGAATAATCATCAATACTACTGAAAATAATTTCTTTTTCATAAGACACCCCTCTTTTCACAGCTGTCAATTCTTACTGTAGAGGCAGAATACCATTTCTATTCACCCAGACGGCAACCCGCACTGGTTGATACAGCCTGCCGGTGCAGGTTGTCGACATTTTGCAGGGTAAACTTAATCAATTTTACAGGCTCTGATCAGCCAGATTCAAACACTGATCAATTACATTTAATCCAAAATTGAGCTCTTCTTCATTAATAGCAATTGGCGGAGCTATAAAAAGGTAATTCCAGCGTGGGTAAACATATACGCCTTTTTCCTTCAAACAGCTGCTAATCTTACCAATAATTCCGGGGTCCGGGCCATTCCAGGGAGCCAACGGCTCTTTTGTTTCATGATCTTTGACCAGTTCAATTGCCGAAAACAGGCCAATTGAGCGGACATCTCCGATTGAAGGATGATTCTCTTTCATTTCGAGCAGCCGCTTCCATAATACTTCACCCATAGCTGCTGAGTTTTCTATCAGGTTTTCTTCTTCATAAACCTTCACAGTTGCAACTCCAGTAGCGCAGGCCAGGGGATGACCGCTATAGGTCAGGCCACACCAGAGCATGTTACTGTCAAGATAATTTGCAATTTTTTCGTTTACAACCACGGCACCCAGCGGAATGTAGCCTTGGGTTATTCCCTTAGCCATGGTCATCATATCAGGAATCACATTCCAGTTATCAACTCCGAACCATTTACCCGTTCTGCCCCAACCGGTCATGACTTCATCTGCTACGAGCAAAACTCCGAATTCATCACAGATTTCCCTGATCCGGGGCAAATACTCTTTTGGAGGTACAAAGATACCGTTTGTGCCGGTTACCGGCTCTACAAAAAAAGCAGCAATGTTATCGGGGCCTTCATACAGCATTACTTCGCGAACATGCTCAGCACATTCCAGCCCGCACCCCGGGTAACTTTTACCAAAGCTGCAGCGGTAACAATAGGGTTCAAAAACACGGACCACTCCGGGAATACCAGGCTCAACCGGCGGGCGGCGGGGATCACCTGTAAGCGATATTGCCCCATATGTCGCTCCATGATAAGAGCGATAGCGGGAGATAACCTTGAAACGCCCTGTAAAAGCGCGGGCGATTTTTATGGCATTGTCATTCGCCTCAGCTCCACCAAGGGTAAATAGTGTTTTAACCAGATCCCCCGGAGTATGTTTAGCCACCAACTCTGCCAACTTTGCTCTTGGCTCACTGGCATAGGAAGGGGTAATGTAGCATATTTTTTCTGCTTGCTCCTTGATAGCCTCGATAATCTTCGGATGTTGATGCCCGATGTTTATATTTATCAGCTGTGAAGAAAAATCTAAATATTTTTTGCCCTCACTGTTCCAAAACCAGCATCCCTGGGCTTTAACTATTTCTTCATAAGTATTTTTACCCTGAACTGCCCAGGATCTTAAAACATACTTTCGTTCCAGTTCTCCAATTCCTGACACGTTTGTGCACCTCCAAGAGAAATTCATCTTTTACTGTTTATTCCTGCATCCGGGAAGAATAAGCATCTTTCCGAACCGGGTGCTTGCTTGCTAAAGCAGACCCAGGCGACTGAGGGTTTCATTTTCGGGTATACCCTCTGCACTCCATCCACGAATCTTGTAATACTCATACAGCATTTTACCCAGGTGCGGTAAAGAGCCTGCCGCGGCACCTTCTTCCCGGTCGTGGGCCAGCAGGCGAGGTGGCAGGGTATCGTCTTTTCTACTGATACCCAAGCCGACATTAATTTTACGTTTAAGATTAAAAATTCTTTCTCCGGCAGTTAACATCTCCTTCTCATCAATATTCCATCCGGTTACTGCTGCCACCCATTCGGCGATATCAATAGGGCGGACATGGCCACGGATTAAAAATTTGCACAGGCCAAGAGCATTAAAAAGAACCATGTAATCCTGCATGGTTCTGGCCAGTAGAGCTTTGCCTTCAATGCCGTGAGGCTCATAATCATCCTGCAATCCAACCAGTGAGGCTGGGAAAGCCTTGTTTTCATTAAAATAGGTTAACCCTTCCAGATGGCAGGCTCCCCTGGCTCCCGTAGCATAAATAACAGCCATGCTGGTAAAAGCCCGGGGATCATGATATGCAAATTCCAGTCCTTTGCTTTCAATAGCAAACTCGGCAGCAAGAGGACCAAATTCCCGGGCTGCTTTTTTTACTCCCCTGCCCAGGTATTCTCCCAACCCTTCTCGGTTCGCAATCTGTCTGAGCAAGGTCAGAATAGCCTCACCATTGCCCCATTCAAGCTCTATACCGCTGAGCAAATGATCAGGTATCAGTTTGTGCTGATGCAGCTCCATGGCAAAAGCAATAACACCCGAACCGGATATTGTATCGATACCAAGCCTGTTACATAAATCATTTGCAGCAACTATATAAGCCGGGTCATCGTTGAGGCACAACGCGCCGAACCCGGCTATGGTTTCATATTCCGGACCGTGTGATACTGTCCCTTTATAATCACCGATGGGTACTTCCATCTCCTTACCGCAGCGGATCGGGCAGGCATAACAGGCATAATGCTTAACAAAATATTTATCTGCCATCGCCTGTCCCGAAACCATAGCCGCCCCATCGCTCCAGCTGCCCTCCGACCAGTTGCGAATGGGCAGATCGCCTAATTTTTCCACTACAGGCACGCCACCGGCGGTCCCATAAGCGCTCAAACCTTTGGCTTTTTCCCGAATACCCGGTAATATCTTTTTCCTGGCCTCTGCCAGCGCTTTCTGATCATTAAGCGGGGGCATTAAATTGCTTTTACCAGCAACAATTGCCTTCAAATTTTTTGAACCCATCAGGGCCCCCATACCACAGCGTCCGGCTGCTCTGGCATTTTGACCATCAATCATAATTGCCGATATCATTACCTGATTTTCTCCGGCCGGTCCAATCGCAGCCATCCTGGACTTGTTTCCATGAACGTTTTGCAGGCTTGCCACTGTTGAATAAACATCTTCACCCCATAAAGAGGATGCGTCATCGATAGAACAGCAGCCCTCTTCAAGATGCAAGTATACCGGTTTCTCCGCTCTTCCAGTTATAACCAACCCGTCGAAACCGCAGGTTTTCAGGGCAGCCGGCCAGTATCCTCCAACAACTGCCTCAGCCCAGATACCGGTGGCGGGTGATTTGCCGCAAAAAGCTGCTTTGCAAGCAGTGGGAACGTTATAGCCGGTGAGTATACCGGTCAGAATAATCAATGGAGCCTCTTCCGAGAGCGGTTCAATCGTGCTGTAACCGCGTTTATCATAGAGCTCGGCAGCGAGACCGCTGCCCCCCAGAAACAGGCGATAATCATCTTCGGGAATTTCTGTAGTTTTACAGCTACCCTGCGTCAGGTCGATCTCAAGAATTTTTCCATGAAAACCTTTCATACATAAAGCCCCTTTCAACAGGCAGTATATACACATGTCCTTATATCTTTGCTAATGAATAATCAGTTTTCCCATTCCATCATGAACCTTTCGGGATAATGTCTCAAGCCGGTTATGCTTTCATTATACTTTAACTGATTACTGTTCCTGTTTTTCCATCAAGTGCGTCAAGTGCCTTAAACAGCGAAGTTATTATCGCTTTCTTACCCGGGTTTTCCTTTACGAAATTAACAGCAGCCTGAATTTTTGGCAGCATACTACCCGGGGCAAAGTGTCCTTCTTTTATATATTTTTCTGCATCCGCTACGGTAAGCTGACCTAAATCTACCTGGTCGGGTTTATTAAAATTTAAGGCCACCTTTTCCACTTCGGTCAGGATCATCAGGATATCAGCATCAATATCATCGGCGAGTCTTGAAGCAGCCAAATCCTTATCAATCACCGCGGCAACACCTTCAAGCGAACCATCTTCATGCTCTATTACCGGAATTCCCCCGCCTCCGGCAGTTATTACAATTGTTGTGTCCCACAATTCCCTGAGACAGGAAAACTCAACGATACGCCTGGGCATTGGCGAAGCAACAACGCGCCGCCACCCCCTGCCTGAATCTTCTTTAACTATATAACCCTTTTCATCAGCTATCTTTTTTGCTTCCTTTTCATCATAGAAAGGTCCGATCGGCTTGGTTGGCTCATTAAACGCAGGATCATTCCTGTCAACGATAACCTGGGTTACTATTGTTACTACCGGGATATTTCTTGAACGCTTTTGCAGCGCATGGCGCAGAGCCTGTTGAATGTGATAGCCGATATAACCCTGGCTCATTGCGCCACAAACATCAAAAGGCATTGACGGGACAACTTCTGCAGCCGTTTCACTGGCCAGGACAATATTCCCTACCTGGGGACCGTTACCATGAACTATTGCCAGCTCATAATCACGACAACTCATTTCAGCAATAAATTCTACAGTTTCCTTAACTACTGCCAGCTGAGCTTCAGCTGTTGCTGGTGCTCCTTTCCTCTGAAGGGCATTTCCACCAAGCGCCACAACAATTTTTGCCAATGCCAATAATTCCACCCCCGCTTTTAATATTTAACTTTTAAACTTATCCGGTATAATTTCCATTTGGCTAAAAACAAACACATTATTAATTTTAGCATGTATTTTTTCTATATTAAAGTATTTTAAAAATTTAGTTAATAATTCATAAAAAATAACTACACTTTTTCAAGCAGGCTAAAAAATACTTCTACAATTCTGGGATCAAACTGACTTCCAGCTCCCCTGGCAATTTCTTCAAGCGCTTCTCCCGGACTCTTAACCGGCGCATAAGGACGTTTGTTGGTCATGGCGTCATAAGCATCCACTATAGCCAGCACCCGGCATTCTATCGGTATTTCCTCACCTTTCAAGCCAAGGGGGTAACCATTGCCATCCCAGTGTTCATGATGCTTAAGAATCAGATCGGCTATTCCTGAAAGGTCCGGAGAAGAAAGGGCTATGCGAAAACCCTTCTCAGAATGTTCTTTCATTACATTCCACTCATCTTTTGAAAGCGGTCCTTTTTTGTTCAATATTTTATCCGGAATACCTACTTTTCCAAGATCGTGCACTTTAGCCAGCAGAGCCAGATCGGCCAGCTGCCTTGAATTCAGGGTAATCTTTTCTCCGATGGCCAGGCAGTGCTCTTCTAACCTCTCAGCATGCCCCCCGGTCAGATTATCCCTTTCCGCCAGGGCTGCAAGAAGGCTCTGCACTACCCTGTTTTTAATGCTGGAACTGCGATGCAGCTTATCCCTGTACATATGGTCATCAGCTTGCTTAAAAAGATCCTTAAAAAGCATTTCCCTGTTAGTTGCTGTGGCCAAACCAAGCGAAAGTCCAAGGGGCAGATCCGGGTGCTTTTCATTGTAATGGACTATATTGGATCTAATTCTTCTGGCTATCTCTTCAGCACCTATATTATCGGTTTCCGGCATGATAATACAGAATTCATCACCGCCAACCCTGGCCAGCTTGTCAGTACTTCTCAACGATTTAGCCAGCAACCCGGAACAGGCTTTTAAAAGTCGATCTCCTACATCATGCCCCATCGAATCATTAATCAGTTTCAGCCCGTCTATATCACACGATATAAGGGTTATGGGATAAGCGTTGGTTTCCCTGAGTCTGTTCAGCTCCATCTCAAAGAAATTACGATTATAAAGACCGGTAAGCTGGTCGTGCAGGCTGAGAAACTCAAGCTGGGAGAGTATTGTTTTATGTTCTGTTATATCAGTTATGTTAGCCTGGACAACCCTTTCTTCACCAAGGAAATAAGACCTGAGAGCAGCCTCACTCAGAAAAGTTGAACCGTCTTTTCGCCGTTGCAGCATCTCAACCTTGATCATATTGCCGCTGCTTATTACTGAACCGATAACCTCTTTTAAAAGTTGAAATGAATCGCTATCGTCACCCTGCCGTTCAGGGTATAAAATATAAGGAGTAGCTCCGATAAGCTCCTCCCTCTCATATCCAAAAAGTGCACACGCATTACCATTGCACTCTACTATTTTATTAAGCTCATCTATTATATATATGGCATCATGAGTCCCTTCAAACGAGGCTTTAAATTTCATCTCGCTGCGACTTAACTGTTCCGTTTTGCTGCTAACTTTACGTTGTAGTAGTCTGTTCCAAAAAAGAACAAGAATAAATAAAGTGAATATAACGTAAAAAATTGTTGGTAAGGCAAGAGGCCAGGGAGAAGAAGTACGCAGGTCGGACAATCCAAACCATTTTCGATCAAGCTCGGTTAAAATGCCATCCTTTTCTAATGAAAGCAACGCTTTGTTAAATATTGGAACAAGATGTTCATAGCCGGAACCAAACGCCAGAGAATAACGGCCGACGCTCTCAGGAATTATGTAAAAATCAACCTCGTCAAGCATTCCTGCCCTTAGTAACTCATAGCGGGCAACCTGGTAATTTTCAAACCAAATGTCAATCAGGTTATCTTCCAGCATCAGAATTGCTTCTGCAGGCTGATCTATCAAGAAAAACTTAATGTCTTCACGGTAGTAATGATCAACAAAATAATCATAAGTGGCGGAACGATTTTGCACCGCTATTTTCAGAAAATCTTTGTTTAGTAAATCTTCATACTCCGATCCATCTTTAAAAACCATGCTGTATGCAGTTTCCCAGTATGGATCGGTAAAGTGATATTTTTCTGATCTTTCACTTGTTACACGCATACCTGTTATCGCCGTTATTTCCCCGGTGTCGAGGCTTTCAACCGCCTCACTCCACAGAACCTGGTGATAAGTAAGCGGTATGCCTAGAGTTACCTCCAGGGAAGCAACCAGGTCAGCTTCATAACCACTGTACTGACCTTCAATATCGGTAAAAGAAAGCGGAGGAAATGAATAATCCCCTGCTAGTATAATTTCATCGCTTTTCTCAAGTTCTGTCCGTTCTACAGCAGTAACGCGGGTTTTAGTTATTTCCCTGTATGTGTACAGCCCAAATATCAATGAACCGAATAAAAATAATCCTGCCAGCAGTGGAAAATATAAACGGTTTTTCATAGGACCACCCGCTCTAATATTGTAAAACGATGAGCTGCAAACAGTTGGAGCAAATATCTTTTTAGCTAGACATCACCCAAAATAAAAAGGGGATCATTGCTAAATAAGACCCCGGACTTTTGATGCACACGATTGTTTATAACCAGTTATTTGTGTCGGGTGATGCAATCAAAAATCAATCCAGTTCTAACGAACTAACAATCAGATCCAGTTCTTTATTGGCCTCCAGGCTGGTATCACTTGTTGCAAGCATTGTCATCATATAAGTGCGCCCTTTATAGTTAAGACCGGCTGAAGAAGCATACACTGTATTTTCCAGACCGGCTTCAGCAGCCAGAGTAAAAACCTGATAACCTGAAATGTATTTTTCTCCAACTTCATTGACTAATGTATGGTTATGCAGACTTAATTCCATCATACGGTGCATTTCCAAAACCAGATCGTGATTAGAATAACTAACAGGCAGAATTGTTACTACCAGTTTAAAAGGATTGTCCGGCTCGCGGTATTGATATTCAAGGAGAACAACACCTTCCCTGTAAGAGTCCTGAATCAGCAGCCATTTTTCTTCAGTGTCAAAACTAAAATTTATTCCATAATCCGGCTCTCTTGGATCCCAGCCTTCCTGCAATACAGGATTACTATTTGAGCACGAACTTAACAAGGTTGTGAATATCAGGCAAAGGATTGTCAAGCAGATTATCGTTAATATTCTATTTAAGAATAACTGCTTTTTCATGTTTAACGCCCCGGCGCTGAACCGGACTGGCCCGGTGCTGAACCAGACTGGCCCGGTGCTGAACCAGACTGGCCCGGTGCTGAACCTGATTGGCCCGGTGCTGAACCTGATTGGCCTGGTGCTGAAGCAGACTGACCCGGTGTTGAACCGGACTGGCCCGGTGCTGAACCTGATTGGCCTGGTGCTGAAGCAGACTGACCCGGTGTTGAACCGGACTGGCCGGGAACAGTGGCCGACTGGCCTGGTGCGGAACCGGACTGGCCCGGTGCCATATCATTTAATCTTCCCTCTTCTACAGGTAGCCCATACTCAGAACCATCTTCACCAGCATTGTTACTTTCGGCAACCAAAACAATCACTTCTTTCCGGTTAAAAACTTCCTGTTGTTTTTGAAAAGCTCTTTTTATATTTTCTCTGGCCCTGTATGGTATTTTTTCGTTCTTCAGTGATTCTTCAAGCCGCTGTAAACGTTTTTCTGCCATCTCAATAAAACGGGGAGCCAATTCTCCGGCCCTGCCTTCATCAAGTTCATCCCATAAATCCCATAACAAATCGTCGTAGCGCTGAAAATGGCCGATAAGGATGGTAATATCACTCACATCCACCGTATTGTCAATTGCCAAAATTCCCTTTTTAGTTGATTCTTCCAGGATCATCAAACGCTCTTCTGGGTTTTCCGTGAGTGAATACTGGGCCATTTCAATAGCCAGAACAGAATCGTACAGGACATCATCGGGGGTTATAAAAACAGGAGCAAACTGACCTGCAGAAGCAATAAGGGTTCCACCATGAACAACTATGAATAAAACGATGATTGCTCCAACCAGTTTCTTGATCATAGAAGTATATATTGCTCCCCTGGAGAAAATATTGACGGGCAATAAAAATATCTCCCTTCGGCAGCCTGGAGATCATAGCTCATCAGAGCATTAGACCCATGGCTTTGCTAACCATCCTTTCGGAAGGGGCGCCAATTCGGTAGAGATATATTTCTGCCGTTTATAATACCACGGGAAGGGGCTTTTGTAAATAGATCCCGAGCCCATTTTTATGCCGGCATAAGCAAAAGCACCGGGGTATCCCGATGCTTTGTCTGCTGGTGGGCGAAACAGGGCTTGAACCTGTGACCCCCTGCTTGTAAGGCAGGTGCTCTCCCAGCTGAGCTATTCGCCCAAATAGTGGTGACCCCTAGGGGATTCGAACCCCTGCTGCCAGCTTGAAAGGCTGGTGTCCTAACCGATTAGACGAAGGGGCCAGGAATGGTGGGCCCACCAGGGCTCGAACCTGGGACCAACCGGTTATGAGCCGGTAGCTCTTCCAGCTGAGCTATGGGCCCTCGTCTTCAATAATTGAGTGACTTTAAAATATAATTGCTCATACAGCTATATGAGTGTAACATACCCTGCAGATCGTTGTCAAGAATTTAAAAAGAGGATAAAATAAAAAAAGGCTTTTTCACAACAGGAGGCATTCGACATGTATAACGAAGTAAAAGATTTTAATATTAATCTAACTTATAAAGATGTATTGAAAGGACAGGGTATCGATCCTGAACGCGCATCCGCCCGACTTTCTGAAACTGCTGAATCGGTCCTGGAAGAGACTCACTCACTTCTTAAACCTGCTGCTCTTTACACAGCTGCCCGGGTAACGAATTTTGAACATAAAACTATCTTTTTCGAAGGCGGGGCTTTTGAAGGAACCCTTGTTGCAAAAGCTTTGTCCGGGGCAGATCACCTGAATATAGCAATCTGTACTATCGGCGAAGCTCTTGAAGAAAGAGTTGCTGAAATGATGAAGGAAAATCCTGTAAAAGCACTGGCTCTTGACGGAGCAGGTATTGCCGCTGTCGGTAAAGTGAGCCAGAAGGTAGAAGATATTATCAGCTCGGAGGCCTATAAGCTCGGCCTTGATCTCGGTATGCGGGCCCAGCCCGGGCAGGAAGGATGGCCGATCGAGCAGCAGGGTCAGGTTTTCTCTGTCTTACCGGCTGAAAAAATCGGGGTCAGACTGACAACCAGCTTCCTGATGATTCCCCGCAAATCTGTATCCCTTGTAATTCCCCGGGGTAAAAACTTAAACGATGCAGTTTCTCCCTGTGATTTCTGTTCTAAACGAAACCGCTGCGAATGGCGCAGGGATAAAAGATTAGCTTAACAAATAAGCCGCTTAATAAAAAAACGGTACTTCTTGAAGAAGTACCGTTGTTTTTCTGGCTCCCCAGGCAGGACTCGAACCTGCAACCTACCGGTTAACAGCCGGTCGCTCTGCCATTGAGCTACTGAGGAGCATCACCAGCATTAGTTATTATACTTAATGAAGCTATGCCCGTCAAGCTATTTCGCATCACGAAGAGCAATCTTCTGTAAAATTTCTTCATACTTCTCCCTGGTTATGGGGTAAAAAGCGAGAACAATAATACCTATAACAAAAAAGACCACCGGGATGGGGCCGCATAGAAGCCTAATCCCGAGCAGCGAAAGATCACTCTGGGCAACATCAGGAATATACCCGAAAGCGCTCAAGGTCCACCCGCTCAATGCAATGGCGAAGGCCTGGCCAATTTTACTGGTTAAGGTCCAGAGACCGTAAAAAACTCCTTCTCTTCTAACCCCATTTTCGGCATAATCATATTCCACTACATCAGGGACAATAGCATATGGCATAACATACTGGGTGGCAAAACCAAATCCTGCAAAGACCATTATTAAATAAGTAAACTCCATCGCCACCCTGTTACCAATCAAGAAAAGTATCATAACTGCAAGGGCAACGATTGCCATACCGATGTTATAGCTTTTCTTTTTACCGATTTTACCCGATATCACAGTCCAAACAGGAATGAATACCATTGAACTGACCAGCAGGGCAACAAGGGCAAGTTGAAAACCACTCTCACTGCCGAAAAGATAGATGTAAAAATAGAGCAGGGCTCCCTGGATTATTGTAACCCCGGTAATGTGCATAGTCCAAGGGATCAGGCAGGTTAGAAATGCCTTCATGCCAAGCACCTGGGCGTAAGATTTGAATATATTCTGTCGTGGAGGCAGCTCTCCGTGAACAGGTTCCCGGACTGAAAATACTGTAACCAGGGCCGTTACCATCATAATTGCTCCCATAACGACCCCAGTCAGGGTCCAACCTGCTTTTACACTTGCTGCAAGACCAACTATGGGTAAAACCAGTCCGGCTCCGACCAGGGTTCCGATCACCGCGCTACTCATACGAAAAGCATTCACTACAGTTCTTTCATTGTAATCGGTGGTCAGTTCAGGCGTTAAAGCGCCATAAGGAATATTAACCAGGGTGTAAGCAGTACAGAGCAGGCAGTACATAATTGCCGCCCAGGCGAAATACTGCCCCTGGCTTCCCAGCTCGGGAGCGGTGAACATGACAATCATCATTCCAAAAAGCAAAAAAGAACCGATGAACATGTAAGGCCTTCTTCTTCCCCAGCGTGACCTGGTTCTATCCGACAGGTAACCGATTGTCGGATCTGTAATCGCATCCCATACTTTACCAATCATCAGGGCCGTACCTGCCAGACCCGCTGCCAAACCAACCACATCAGTCATAAAATAGAGCAGGTAAAAACCCATCATTGTAAAAAAGAGGTTACCACCCAGGTCACATATACCAAAACCGAACTTGGTCCAAAATGAAAGCTTTCCTTCGTGTAGTTCTACTTTTTCAATATACTCAGCCAAGAGCACACCTGCTTTCTTCAGGTAATCTTTTCACAATCCGGTTCAGACCCACCGAAATTCCTGGATATACTCAGCCTGCAGCAGTCAATTACTATCTTCATCAATTCTACTATAAGAGGATTGTTTAGACAATTCTAACTGTCAGGCAGGAATTCCTTTAGATAGCGCGAAATATTATTTATTGTTAATATATGGTTAAATGAAGTCAAGGAGGCTGTATGCGTAATGCGTTTAACAGGAGGACAAATTATAACCCGGGCCTTGATCGAAAACGGTGTTCCCTGGGTAGCGGGAATTCCCGGTCATGGTTGCCTTGCCCTGGTCGATGCTTTTTATGAATATAGAGAGAAGCTACCGCTTTACCTGGTCAGACATGAACAAAGTGCAGCACACATGGCTGACGGTTATTACCGGGTTAACGGCAAACCGGCTGCTATTTTTACTTCTATCGGCCCGGGAGCTTTAAACCTTGCTATCGGGTTGGCCACATCTTATGTTGATTCGACCGCAATGTTGGCCCTGATTGGTGAAACGCATACTTATATGTTCGGAAAAGGTGTTCTGCAGGAAATAGAACGCAACCGGGCTGCAGACTCATTGAATGCCCTGCGCCCGCTGACCCGTTTTTCTCAACTGGCAGGGCGGGTTGAACAACTGCCCCATGCCCTGAATCGATCTTTTCTGGCCATGCGCCATGGCAGGCCCGGGCCGGCGACAATTGCCCTGCCCATGGATGTGCAGGCAGAAAGTGCAGATGTTAAAGGGGAAAGTCTGCGATTTGACCACCCCGCATTGTCCTGCCGCCCAGACCCGGCCGATATATCGAAAGCAGCCGGCCTTCTAACCAATGCAAAGCGTCCGCTTATCCTGGCCGGTGGAGGAATTCTTCGTTCAGGCGCTTCAGCAGAACTGATCAAACTTGCCGAGCGAACAGGTGCTGCTGTAATTACCACCATGGCTGGGAAAAGCGCATTTCCCGAGGACCACCCTCTCTATGCCTGGCACGCCGGCTCCAAGGGGACAACCTGCGGAAATACCCTGGCTTCGAGGGCAGATGTTATATTAGCAGCAGGTTGCCGATTCGCAGACGAAACCACCTCCTCATATCGCCGTAATTCGAGCTTCAATATACCACCTGCAAAATTGATTCATCTGGACCTGGACCCGGCCGAAATCGGCAAGAACTATCCGGTGGAGATCGGTTTAACCGGTGATGCAAAAATAGCCTTAGCTTCAATAAACGAAGAGGTTGGGAAAACTGGGTTTGATTATAGAAATGAGCCTTATACCATTGAAATAGAGAATATACGCAGCCGCTGGCTACAGGAACTGGCAGCGCTGCGTGGTGATGATCTCAGCCCTGTTACTGTTTCCCGTGCTCTGGCTGAAATCCGTTCCGTTTTGCCAAGAGACGGTTACCTGGTAACCTCTTCAGGTCACAGTCAGGCCCAGGTATTCCAGGAATTCCCTTTCTATGAACCGGGTACCCTGGTGACAACCGGCGGCTTTTCGACAATGGGCTTTTCACTCCCGGCAGCCCTTGGAGTTAAGCTGGCCAAGCCCGGGCAGGCTGTGGTTGCCCTGGTTGGCGATGGTGATTTCCTGATGACCGGGCAGGAACTGGCTACCGCGGTTCAATACAATATACCCGTGGTCGTAATCGTTCTGAACAACGGCGGATTCTTATCAATCCGCGATCTCCAACACGACGTATACGGGGAAGCGAGGCGTTTCGCCACGGAGTTCCGCAGCCACTCGGGAGAAATAGTTACTCCCGATTTTAAAGAGCTGGCAAAAGCATTTGGGGTTGAATCAACGAGAGTATCAAATCCTGGTGAGGTGGCGCCGGCACTGGCAAAAGCGTTAGCTTCAAATAAAATATATTTACTGGAGGTTATGGTCAACCGCAACTACCCCTGGTCCGGTGGAAAAGCAACAGGGTGGTGGGATGTGCCTGTACCGGAATATCTGAAAGATATCCGCAGTGAATATACCCGGGCCCGCAGTGAAGAAGAGCTAGGACAATAATAAAACCTGGGGGTTCTAACCATGATAAAAACAGTCTTCGCAGGCTGTGGACGAATATCCGATCTGCACGCCCTTGGTTACCACCATAGTAGAAAAGGCAGGATTTACGGGCTTTATGATCCTGATCATGAAAAAGCTGCCGCCAAAGCAGCATTGTGGCAGGCAGAAAAAATATACAGCAGTTACAAAGATATCCTGGCCGACCCTGAAGTAGACCTGATTGAAATCCTTACCCCCCATCATCTGCATTGTGATATGGCAATTGCCGCCATTGAAGCGGGCAAACATGTTTCACTGCAGAAACCAATGGCTATAAATCTGGATGAAGCTGACAGGATTGTGGCAGCAGTAAAAGCTTCTGAAACCATCTTCAGGGTATACGAAAATTTTGTTTATTACCCGCCATATGTCAAAGCCAGGGAAATGATTGAAAACGGGGATATCGGTGAACCGCTGTCGGTTAATCTGAGGGTGCGCTGTGGCTGCAGCCCCGCTGCCTGGGACATACCGCTTGATGCATGGCAGTGGCGTTTTAACCCGCAAACTGGCGGAGGCTGCCCAATTATGTTTGATCACAATTACCATAATTTTTCCCTAATCCTTTACCTGCTCGGTGCAGTAGAACAAGTATTCGCCTGGACAGATTACAGCGAAATTATTCCCGGTAGCGGCCTCAAAGTAAATGTTCCATCAATGATCATGTGGAAATACAGCCGGGGCAGAGCCTACGGAGTTATGGATGTCGTTATGGCCCCGGAGTTGGAAATTGATACGAAACATTATGCCGACGAAAGCCGCCTGGAAATAACCGGGACAAGTGGCATTATATTTGTTAACCGTTGTACCGGCCGCCTCCAGAACCGCCCGCCTCTTGAACTTTATAAAAAGGGAATAACCACGGCTTATGAAAATATTTCGGCTGCATGGGAAGAGAGCTTTAGGTTGGCAACTGAAGATATGCTGGAGGCAATTTCAGAAGGCCGTCAACCCCGCCTTGATTCTCTGGCAGGAAGAAACGCCCTGGCCCTGACCCTGGCTGTTCAGGAGTCGTCTGCCAGGGGCTGCAGTGTGAAAATATAAGTAACTATTTTTGAGATCTGAATTTATCTAAAAAATCCTGAAATGACTTTTTCCAGGGAGGCGTTTTTGTGATCATGGCTAATAAATCAGCTTTTAATTTGACGCAGGGTCCGGAAAGAGCAGCTCATCGGGCGCTTCTGCTCGGCCTGGGACTTAACCGCACCGATCTTGAAAAACCTCTTATCGGGGTGGCTAATTCCTGGACCGATATAGTTCCGGGGCATATCCATCTTAATGAAATGGCTGCAGCTATTCGCGAAGGGATACATTCCGGGGGTGGTATTGCACGAGAATTTCACACCTGTGCCGTATGTGACGGCCTGGCCCAGGGACATACCGGAATGAGTTATTCTCTGCCGAGCCGGGAGAATATTGCCGATACCATAGAAATAATGGCCAGATCCCACTGTTTGGATGGGCTGGTCCTGCTCTGTGGCTGTGACAAAATAGTACCAGGTCAGTTAATGGCTGCCCTTCGTCTCAATATTCCTGCAATTATGGTAACATCCGGCTGTATGGAAGCAGGCCGCTGCGGCACTTATGAAAATTTGACCCTGAGCAGCATGCGCGAGCTGGCCGGAGCGGCGGTATCGGGAAAAATCAGTAAATCTGAACTGGAAGCCATTGAGGAAGCAGCCATACCCGGAGCCGGCAGCTGTTCCATGCTGGGCACTGCCAATACAATGTCGTGCCTGGCAGAATCGCTGGGGATGACTCTGCCTGGCATGGGAGCATCACCTGCCAGGAGCGCAGAAAAGATAAGGTTGTCCCGCGCCTCCGGTGAAACCATTATAAGATTGATAGAAAGCGGAATAAATTCCAGGAATATTATTACGAGAGATTCGCTGCTTAATGCCATAACTACCGATATGGCCCTGGGCGGATCAACCAACAGCATTCTTCACCTCCTTGCCCTGGCAAATGAGGCTGAGCTAAAACTTGATCTTTCTGACTTTGAGCAACTTTCAACAAAAGTTCCTCATCTTTGTGATCTGCTGCCCGGCGGTAATTACCCCCTTTCTGAGCTCTACCACGAAGGAGGTATCCCGGCGCTTTTAAGAGAACTTACTCCTTTAGTTAACATGGAAGTAAAAACTGTAGGCGGTGTTAAGCTTGGCGAGGCCATTGATATATACCTCCGAAAACGGTTACCCATCCGGGGTAACAGGGTAATCCGACCGCTGGATAAACCTCTCCACTCAGGGGGTGGTCTGGCTGTCTTATACGGCAACCTGGCCCCGGAAGGAGCGGTTATTAAAACCGGTGCCCTGAGAGGTTGTCCCGATCGCATGGAAGGACCGGCTCTTCCATTTGACTCCATGGAAGAAGCTGTCAGGGCTGCGCTGGCTGGAAAAATAAATAAAAAGGATCTGGTAGTTGTCCGTTATGAAGGACCGGCCGGGGGACCTGGTATGCGAGAAATGCACATGCTGAGCTCCCTGCTTTCGGGAATGAACAGTGGAGCCGCCGTAATTACCGATGGCCGCTTTTCCGGCTCATCGCGGGGAATGTGTATCGGCCATGTTTCACCCGAAGCAGCAGCAGGCGGCCTGTTACCTCTGGTCGAAAAAGGCGACCTGATCAAAATCAGTATTCCCGACAGACATATCGACCTGATGGTAGAAGAAAAGGTACTTTCCGGACGCAAGCCGGCACCCCCGAATAAGATTTTTGCTCCCGGCCTGCTTGAACGTTACCGGCAGCTTGCAGGTTCCGCCGCTAAGGGGGCTGTATTGAAGAAAGGTATTCCATATGAAAAATAAGAAAAGAGCATTATATCAATGCTCTTTTTATAGTTGAATATACCATCGTAACTATTCCAGGTAATCACGCAATCGCTTGCTGCGCATCGGATGACGAAGTTTACGCAGTGCCTTGGCTTCAATCTGCCTTATTCTTTCCCTGGTAACGCCAAAGAACTGGCCCACCTCTTCAAGAGTGCGGGATCGCCCATCATCAAGCCCGAATCGCAATCTAAGAACTTTTTCTTCCCTTGCTGAAAGAGTATCAAGAACATCTTCCAGCTGTTCTTTTAAAAGCTCGAATGCTGCTGCATCTGCAGGAGCCTGGGCTTCATGATCCTCGATAAAATCACCAAGATGGCTATCGTCTTCTTCGCCAATAGGAGTCTCCAGCGATACAGGCTCCTGTGCTATCTTAAGGATCTCTCTGACTCTATCCTCACTGATATTCATTTCCTGGGCAATTTCTTCCGGAAGCGGTTCACGTCCCAGTTCCTGAACCAGCTGGCGCTGGATACGGATTAATTTGTTGATCGTTTCTACCATGTGCACTGGAATTCGGATAGTTCGCGCCTGATCTGCTATAGCTCTTGTTATAGCCTGCCTTATCCACCAGGTAGCGTAAGTACTGAATTTATAACCTTTCCTGTAATCAAATTTTTCAACAGCCTTGATCAGACCAAGGTTTCCTTCCTGAATTAAATCGAGAAATAGCATTCCCCGTCCAACATATTTCTTTGCTATACTGACTACCAAGCGCAGGTTTGCTTCAGCAAGACGCCTCCTGGCTTCATCATTGTTTTGTTCTATAGCCTGGGCCAGTTCAATTTCTTCTTCCGAAGTCAGGAGCGGAATTTTCCCAATTTCTTTCAAATACATACGCACGGGATCATTTACCGTTACCCCTTCCGGCACAGTGGAAATGTCGCTGGCTTCAGACTTTGTTTCTTCTTCAGAATCACTGTCTGCTGTGCTTTCACGCAAATCGGTAGACGGATCGTCAATAACTTCTACTCCGTACTGGGCAAGACGATCATAGAAATTATCAAGTGCTTCAACTGAGAGTTCATATGGTTGCAGGGTTTCAATGATTTCTTTGTAAGCAATTGACCCTTTGCTTTTACCCCGTTCGAAAAGCTCATTCTGGGCATCTTCCAGTGATACTGTTTTTCCTGTATCCTTAGCCATTGAAATCCCCTCCTTTCGCCAGGCGGCCGGGGCTGCCTGCCTTCTTCTCCAGCGATAATTTACTTTCCCGGAGAAATAATTCATTTGCTTCTTCAGTCAGACCCTGCGCTTCTAATGCTTCCCGTTTTTTTTGCAACTCGCCGAGCTGTTTGTCAACCCAACGCCTGTATATCGAATTAACGCTATCATGAAAATTACTTTTTCTTGCCTGTGGCGATAAATCCTCCAACTCCGGGCTGGTCACCGCTTCTGCAACAATACCGGCTGTCCGGTCATCTTCAAAACTATTAATTAGTTTTTCTGCACTTACGACCTCTCCGGCATCATAGAGGTTCCATATTTTATTGAAGATTGCTTTCACATTTTCATCATCAAGATAATCCGGCTTAATAAGATTTCGCCCTTGTTCAGCAATATCCTTGCTCTGAACCATTAAAGAAATTAATATTTTTTCAGCCATGCGAATTCCACCTGAAGTTACTTCGACCGATATAGCGCTATTACCTTCTTTATTGTCATGACTTTTTTTATGACGTCTTTTTTTTAACTCCCTGCGCAGGGCATCCTCTCCCACACCAAGTTCTTCAGCCGCTTTCCTAAGATAAATATCCTGCTCTACCTGATTCACTGCCGATAAAAGGAAAGGCATTAATTCATTTATATATCTGACCCTTCCCGTTTCGTTCTTTAAATCATACTTTTCTTTTAAGCGCTGCAACCTGTATTCAATCAGGGGAAGAGCATGATCCAGCAGTTGCTTAAATTTTTCTGAACCCTCTTTTCTGATCAATGAATCGGGATCTCCTCCGACGGGCAGTTCAACCACCTGGACCAGACAGCCTGTGGACTGCAAAAGAGACAGTCCGCGCCAGGTTGCCGTTTCACCGGCGATATCAGCATCATAAGCTGTTATTACCGTTTCTGCCTGACCGCGAAGCAAACGGCACTGCTCGACAGTAAGAGCTGTGCCCAGGGAAGCGACTACATTTTTTATACCTGCCTGGTATGAAGTAATAACATCGGTATATCCTTCCATCACAATAGCTATTTTTTGTTTCCTTATTTCCGTCCGGGCAAAATTCAAACCATACAGCAGGGCTCCCTTATTAAAAACAGCCGTCTCGGGCGAATTAAGATACTTGGGACCAGTCTTATCACCTTCCATTAAAAGCCTTCCGCCAAAGCCTGCAATTCTCCCCGCCATGTTGAATATAGGAAAAATAATCCTGTTACGAAAACGATCATAGTGTCCTTTTTCACGTCCCGGAGAAATAAGACCTGCCTTAATCATCAAATCGGTTGATACTCCCTTTTCCCGGGCAAAATTAAGGAATCCGGTCCACTCTTCACCGGCATAACCAAGCATGAAAGTTTCTACAGACTCGTTGGTAACCCCTCGTTTTATTAGATAGTCAAGGGCCTTTCCCCCCCGATCACTTTTTTGAAGCTGGTAAGCATAAAACCTGGTGGCAATCAGGTTAATCTTATAAATCTTTTCTTTCAGACTCTCCTGCTGAGGGGTTGATGAGTGCTGCTCAGGAATTTTTATCCCGGCCCTTCTTGACAAATACCTGGCCGCTTCCGGAAAAGTCATTTTTTCCAACTGCATAATCAGGCTGAAGGCATTTCCTGATACTCCGCAGCCAAAACAATGAAACAGCTGTTTTTCGGGAGAAACTGTGAAAGATGGTGTTTTTTCATTATGAAACGGGCAAAGCCCTACCATGTTTCTACCCCTGCGTTCCAGCTTAATGTACTCACCGACCAGGGCAACAAGATCAGTGCTATGCCTTATTTCATCAATTATTTCTTCCGGAATTCCCCGGATAGCCATTTGCTGCACCTGCTCCCGTATAGATAACAAAACCCCATCTCCGAAAGAGACGAGGCGATCCCTGATATAATTGGTAAGAGGTTATAAACCTTTAATGGGTCTCCTCACTGGCAGGCTTATAAACCTGTTAATATTCAATTCGACATCGTTGCAACCATTCCTGCTTAAAACATTTTGGGGTTACTAAACCGGTATAGCCGATTGTGGAGAAAGAAAATTTATCCCCCGGCTTAATTAACTGCCGGGGGATCTTTACAGGAAATAAGATATAAAAAACAATCAGCTTATTTTATCCTGGCGACTGCTTCTTCAATCAGATTATCAAAATTATCCATACTCTCACCGGCCAACTCAGCATAAGCAACCCTGTCTCTCTCCATACCGAGAGTCTCAAGCAGGTCACAGGCATGCTCAACCCTCTTTTGTGCCCAGTAGCCAACATCTTTATACTGGCAATTAAATTTTTCGCTATCGGCACAACCGATAACAACAACCCCATCAATCCCCAGTTCAAATGCTTTTAGTAAATCTACGGAGTCGAGCTTACCGACACAGGGATAGCGGACAACTTCATAATTTTCATGTTCCTTATTTACAAATTCAGGCATCGCAAAGGCACCGTAAGCACATGTTATAGCCAGTATGGCCGGTTTTCCATTACGCTTTTTAAGAGCCTTTTGCACTGCAGGATCAATAGAATTGACCGCATCCTCCACGTAAGGCGCTCTGAACTTAATTGCATAAACGGGGCAGGCACTCAGGCATAACCCGCAAGCCTGACATTGCTCATTGCGAATTGTAACCCTTCCTTCCTCATTAACAACCGGGACATCGTAGGGACAAATACGGACACAGGTGAGGCAGTGAACACATAAATCCTCGTCCTGGCAAGCTCCTGCCGCACAGGTTAAGCAGCGCCTTGCTTCACGAATTGCCGTCTCCACATCATAGCCAAGTTCAGCTTGTTTAAAATGACGGACCCTTTCCTCGGGAGTCATCATGGGAATATCCAGCCTAGCAACCTTATCTATTTCACCAACAACTTTCGGATCAAGCTTTTCCAGCTCGGGCACTTCTTCAAGCTCCGCCGAGTCAAATGGCTTTCCTTCCAGGTAAGCTGCCACTGCTTCTGCCGCTTGACGTCCGTTGGCCATGGCCTGAACAGCAGTCCCGGGGCCCATCATCATTTCACCACAACCAAAGACACCTTTGCGGCTTGTGGTCATTGTGCGGCTGTTGTATACTACACGACCCCGTTCATCAATATCGATTTCATCACGTACTGGCTCAGGATCGCCACCCTGCCCAATGGCAAAAATAACTATGTCACCGGACAACAGATTTTTACTGTCTTCATTCATAACCGGATTAAAACGCCCGTCAGGATCAAATACACAAGTGCACTCTACCACTTCCAGACCTTTGATTTTTCCGTTTTCCCTGGCTACAGCTTTCGGACCCCAGGAAGTGTTTATCTCTACGCCTTCTTCTCTGGCTTCTTCAATCTCCCATTCAAAAGCAGGCATCTCTTCGTCGCATTCCAGACAGGCAAGCTTCACTTTTCCGGCTCCTGCCCTTACCGCAGAACGGGCCACATCCATGGCTACGTTGCCCCCGCCAATTACAATAACAGTTGGATTACCTTCAAACTTGAAACTATCTCTTTTTACAGACTGTAAAAATGGCAGGGCGTTTAATATACCTTCTCCATCTGCCCCGGGAATATTAAGCCCCCGGCTGACCGGTAACCCCATGGCCAGGAGAATAGCCTGATAACCTTCCTGCTCAAGTTTTTCGATAGTAATATCTTTTCCGAGTTCTACACCGTATTCAAACTTTACACCCTGTTCTGCAATTTCATCAATATCCTTATCCACTGCTTCATCGGGCAACCTGTAAAGGGGAATATAATGTCGAACAGCTCCACCGGCGGCACTCTCCCGATCATAAACGGTGACTTCGGCCCCCATTCTTGCCAGGTCAAAAGCAGCAGTCAGGCCGGCTGGCCCGGCACCTATAATCGCTACTTTTCCTTCTACTTTCAACCCGTCTGCGAGAGGTTTAACCCTGGCTTTTCCGTATTCGACTGCGAAACGCTTCAGGGCCCTGATCGATGGCGGCTTATCAACATCATTACGGCGGCATTCATCCTCGCAGTGATGTGCACAAATTGTTCCGCATACGAAAGGAAGTGGGTTTGTTTCTTTAATTACAGACAGCGCGTTGTCAAAATCACCAGTGGCTATAGCCAGCAGGTAATCGCGACAGCCCTGGTGCAGCGGGCATGCTGACTGACAGGGAGGGTAAATATTTTCCAAAACCAAACCATGTTTGCCATGTTGGGACAATTAGATCACTCCTTGCAACTATTTTAACTCATTAACTATTCGCCAAAAAAAAACTTTCTCCTGTTTATCTGAATTGACAAATATAAGATTGAATCTTCTTATTTTTCCATTTTATAGGGCTGCCCTGGCTGCCGCCAGGCGGGCAATCGGTAGTCGATAAGGAGAACAGCTTACATAGTCGAGCCCCAGTGAGTGAAAAAATTCTATTGATGCAGGATCGCCACCGTGTTCTCCACAAACTCCAACTTTCAAATTATCCCTGGTTGAGCGACCTTTTTCCATGGCTATTTCAACCAGGCCTCCCACTCCCTCGCGATCAAATTCGGCAAAAGGGTTAGCTGGTAATATTTTGTGCTGCAGGTAGAAAGGAAGAAATTTGCCTTCTGAATCATCCCTGCTGTAACCAAGCGTTGTCTGAGTCAGGTCGTTGGTGCCAAAAGAGAAGAAAGAAGCTGATTCGGCAAGTTGATCAGCAACCATACAGGCCCTGGGAAGTTCAATCATCGTTCCAACCAGGTAGGGAATTTCTTCACCTTTTTGATCAAAAACCAGCGCTGCCGTTTGATCAACGAGCTCTTTCATCCTGACCATTTCTTCCCTGTGACCAACCAGAGGGATCATTATTTCGGGTTTAAGCTTATCTTTCTGCATGCCTTCTTCCAGCAGTTCAAATAGCGCAAGGAATATTGCCCTGACCTGCATACGGTAAATTTCAGGATAAACCAGGCCGAGACGGCATCCCCTGTGACCGAGCATGGGATTAAATTCTGAAAGAGCCTGAACCTTCTGCAGCAACTTTTCTTTTTCTTTCATTGGAGCATCTGCTGAACCTTCCCAGCGCATTCGGGCCAACTCAACCACCAATTCTTCCCGATCAGGCAGGAATTCATGCAACGGCGGATCAAGCAGGCGTATAGTTACCGGGAAACCAGCCATTTCTTTGAATATACCTTTAAAGTCATCCTGCTGCATCGGTAAGAGTTCTTCCAGAGCAATATTCCTTTCATCCAGATTTGAAGCGAGGATCATTCTTTGAACCACAGGAATACGATCTGCGGCCATAAACATATGCTCAGTCCGGCAAAGACCTATACCCTGGGCTCCAAGCTCGATCGCTTTACGCGCGTCTTCGGGATTATCGGCATTAGCCCTCACTTTTAGTCGGCGCACTTCATCAGCCCATCCAATCAGCTTTCTGAATTCTGCCGTCATTTCCGGTTCAATCATAGGAACCTCACCGATAAAAACCCTTCCCGTTGTGCCGTCGATTGAAATAATTACTCCTTCTTTACACTCCTCACCCTTTATTGTAAATTTGCCCCGGGCGAGGTCAATCTGCAGTTCTTCACAACCGGAGACACAGGGTTTTCCCATGCCCCGGGCTACAACAGCGGCATGACTAGTCATTCCTCCCCTGCTGGTCAGAATACCCTGGGCTGCAATAATACCATGGATATCATCAGGCGTTGTTTCGGGGCGAACGAGGAGAACCTTTTCTCCGTTTTGAGCCATATCCTGAGCCCTGTCTGCATCGAATACGGCTTTGCCGCAGGCAGCGCCGGGTGAAGCAGGTAAACCCCGGGCAACATAATTCAATGCTGCATCGGGATCAACACGCCTGTGCAATAGCTGTTCCAGCTGCTCAGGATCAACACGGCGCAAAGCCTCCGTTTTGTTGATTAGCCCTTCTTCAACCATATCAACAGCAATGCGAATAGCTGCAGGAGCAGTCCGCTTTCCTGTCCGGGTCTGGAGCATAAAAAGTCGTCCTTTTTCTATAGTAAATTCAATATCCTGCATATCCCGGTAGTGATTTTCCAGCTTGTTGCAGATCTGCTGAAACTCCCGGTAGACTGCCGGCATATCGCTGTCAAGGTCCTTGATTGGATGAGGGGTACGTATTCCGGCAACCACATCCTCCCCCTGGGCGTTAAACAGGTACTCTCCATAAAGGCCACGCTCACCTGTTGACGGATTGCGCGTAAAAGCAACCCCGGTACCGCTGTCGTCACCCAGGTTACCAAAAACCATGGTCTGAATATTGACTGCTGTTCCAAGGGTATCGGGAATTCGATTGGCCTTGCGGTATACAACCGCCCGGTTAGTATTCCATGATTGGAAAACAGCTTCTACGGCCTTGAGAAGCTGCTGCCTGGGATCAGTAGGGAAATGGGCACCGGTTTGTTTGTAGACAAGCTGAAGAAAATCACGAATAATTTTTTCCAAATCCTGCTCTTCCAGTTCAGCATCTGTTCGCACCTTTTTTCCCTGCCTGGCTTCGGTTAATATATTTTCAAACAGATGGTGCTCAATTTTTAAAACAACATCGCCAAACATTTGGATAAAACGACGGTAGCAATCAAGAGCAAAACGACGATCTCCTGATTCTGCAGCCAGCACTTCCAATGTCTCACTGTTCATACCCAGGTTAAGAACTGTATCCATCATCCCAGGCATGGAAATAACTGCTCCCGACCGGACAGAAAGTAAAAGGAGCGGCGTTCCGCCAAAAATTCTTCCCGTATTTTTTTCCAGAAAAGCCAGGTTGGCAAGAACCTCTTCTTCAAGATCGGGCCAAATGCCATCATCACGGCTTAAGTATTCATTACATGCTTCGGTAGTTACAATAAATCCAGGGGGGACTGGCAGCCCGATTCGGGCCATTTCAGAAAGATTAGCTCCCTTCCCTCCGAGAAGTGTTTTCATTGATTGATCGCCCTGGGAAAATTGATAGACATAATGGCCCTGTTTCAATTTACCTGGCCTCCTTTTGTAATTTGTAAGATGCGGTTTGCAACTTCTTCTACTGCTTTATTTGAGACATCAAATACAGTACAACCTAATTTTTTCATGACACGCCGGGCATAAGCAAGCTCTTCCTCTATGCGTTCCATATTGACATAATCGGCATCATCTCCCAGCCCGAGAGCTTTGAGGCGTTCCTGCCTGATCTGTCTCAATTGTGCCGGATTTATTATCAGGCCGATGATTTTCTCCGGAGAAATCCAGAACAGCTCCTCGGGAAGTTCCACCTCGGGAACCAGGGGCAGGTTAGCCACCATTACCCCCTGGTGGGCTAGGTACATACTTAAAGGGGTCTTCGAAGTTCGTGATATTCCTATCAACACCACCTCAGCCTTGAGTAACCCGCGGGGATCCTTGCCATCATCGTGCTTGACAGCAAACTCTACAGCGGCAACACGTTTAAAATACTGTTCATCCAGACGTCGGACACGCCCCGGCTCAAGGTAAGGCTCTTTCCGGGTAATCTGGCTGAACGCTTCCATCAGGGAACCTAAAATATCTGCCGTTGCCACTGTATATTTACCCGCTTCCTCCTCCATAGCATGACGCAGTTCCGGAACCACAAGAGTATAAGCAATTATCGCGTTGCATTCGGAAGCTTCTTTAAGTACACTCCTGATCTGCTCATGATCCTCGACAAAAGGCACTCTTCTCACCTTCAAATCAACTGAATCAAACTGGGAAGCAACAGCCTTAACCACGAATTCAGCCGTGTCCCCAATTGAATCGGACACAATATAAACGATCGGCCTGCCCGATGCTTCTGACATTATGAAGTCTCCTTTTTTTAAATACCTTAAAAACAGACTGCCGGATAATAATATATACTCTATCCGGCAGTATTCTTCCTGCTATTTATATATTTCTTTACGGAGCCTGTAATTTAGAAAAATCAGCCATTCGATTAAAAGTTGTTTTTAAGGCAGCCAGCATGTTAAGCCTGTTGTTCCTTAAAACCTCATCGTCAACCATGACCATTACATTATCAAAGAAATGATCAACTGGTTGCCTGAAAAGCTGGAGTTTCTTAAGCCGTTTTTCCGGCTCCTCCACTCCTTTAAGTGCATTTTCAACCGCCTGCATGGTTCTGTAAAGTTCTTTCTCTGAAATATCTTCAAACAGGGATTTATCAACAGCAGTACCTTTGGCATTTTTGGCCAGATTCGCCACCCGATTGTAGGCAGTGATAACATCGTCAAGCAAAGGACCTTGCAAAAACTCTTCAATTACTACTGCCTTATTAAATAAACCGGCAACGTTGTCAAAGGGTACGGCAAGCACAGCCTCAATAACATCATGCTCGATCCCTTTCTCCTGGAGAGCAAAGCGAATACGCTGAATCAGAAAATCGCGCAGGACATTGCCCAGCTCTTCTTTTCGTTCCTGGTTAAGATCAAGGTCGGTCGACAGTATGTCCAGTGCCTGACCTAAGCAATCCTCCAGGGAAAGATTAATCTCTTGCCCTAACAGAATTGCTATAACTCCCTGGGCCTGGCGGCGCAGGGCATAAGGATCCTGCGATCCGGTAGGTTCGATCCCGACGGCAAAACAACCGGCCAGGGTATCAAGACGATCAGCCAGCGACACCAGTGCTCCTTCGAGGCTTGCCGGCAGAAGATCTCCCGCAAAACGAGGCAGGTAATGCTCGTAAATACCAAGAGCTACTCGTTCTTCTTCCCCACTTAACCTGGCATATTCCCGTCCCATAACACCCTGCAGTTCAGGAAACTCTTTAACCATACTGGTAACCAGGTCAGCCTTGCACAGGTGTGCCACTCTTTTTGCTCCCTCTATAACAGCTTTTTCCAGTTCCAGGGATTGCCCCATCTCTTGTGTCAGCTCAATGAGCCTGCTGCGTTTTTGATCCAGGTTGCCAAGTGATTCCAAAAAGATAACACTCTTCAGACTGGAAACATAGTGTTCAAGAGACTCTTTTCGGTCTTCATCAAAGAAAAAACGTCCATCGGCAAGGCGAGCCTGCAATACCTTGGCATACCCTTTTCTAATATTTTCATTAAAGCGGTTGTTGCTAACCCCGATAAAATGCGGCATCAGCTTTCCGCTGTCTTTCTCCACCACAGGAAAATAACGCTGATGGTTCTGCATAGAAGTAATCGGCACTTCCTGGGGCAAATCAAGAAAAGCAGGATTAAAAGAACCGTCAACAGCAACGGGATATTCAACCAGGTAAGTAACTTCCTCGAGAAGATCTTCCTCTATCAGCGCTTCCCCACCCTTTTCTGCCGCTTTCTGCATCAGTTGATTCCTTATTGCTTCACGGCGTCTCTCCTGGTCGAGAATGATGTAATTTCCTTCAAGGCATCTGAAGTAAGATTTAGCATTGTCGATTTCAAAGGGTCCCGGGGCAAGGAATCTATGCCCGTATGTTTTACTTCCGGATTCAATCCCGGCATAGCTGAAACGAACAGGCTTATTATTATAATGGGCCAGAATCCAGCGTATCGGCCGGGCAAAGCGAATCTCCCTGGTGGTCCAGTACATGGGACGTGGAAAAGAGAGCTTGTTAATCAGTCCGGGTAAAAACCGGGGTAATAGCTTTATTGTCTGCTCCCCAATAATTTTTTTATCGACCACTATATAAGAAGCTTCTTTAATCGTTTCCTGCTTAAGATCAGATAGTTTCACATCCTGGCTTTTCATGAAACCTTCAAGCGCCCTGGTCGGATTACCCTGCTCATCATAAGCCCGGTTTACCGGCGGTCCTTTAACCTGTTCTACGAGATCAGCCTGTTCGGCTTCCAGGCTTTGCACCATTAGCACTAAACGCCTTGGCGTTGCCCAGGTTTCGATTTTGCCATGATCAAGACGGGCTTCGGACAACATTGCGGTTGTTTCTTTTTTTAATTGTTCCATTGCACCTGGTATAAACCGGGAAGGTATTTCTTCACAACCTATCTCCAGTAAAAGATCATGGTTCAATGTCATTAGTTCACCCCTTTCGCCAGCAGTGGGTAACCGGCCTCTTCTCTCTGCTTCAAATAACATTCAGCACAGAGCCTGGCCAGGGTACGCACCCTTCCGATATATGCAGCTCTTTCAGTAACACTGATCGCGCCCCTTGCATCAAGGTTATTAAATGTATGCGAACATTTAAGAATATAATCATAAGCGGGAAAAACCAGATCCAGTTCAAGCAGGCGCTTAGCCTCAGCTTCATAACTGTTGAACAGTTGAAAAAGCAATTCCCGGTCGGCATAATCAAAACAGTAACTGGACTGTTCCCATTCGACTCTCTGGAAAACTTCACCGTAACTTATTTCATCAGTCCATTTCAGGTCAAAAACATTATCGCAATCCTGGATATACATAGCTATCCTTTCCAGGCCATAGGTCAGTTCAACCGGAACCTGCTCAACATCAAATCCTCCAACCTGCTGAAAATAGGTAAACTGGGTAATCTCCATTCCATCCAACCAGATTTCCCAGCCCAGCCCCCAGGCGCCGAGTGTTGGAGCTTCCCAATTGTCCTCAACAAAACGAATATCGTGTTCCAACGGGTTTAGGCCAAGGTAAGCCAGACTGTCAAGATACTGCTCCTGAATATCCGCCGGGGCCGGCTTTAGAATAACCTGGTACTGCAGGTGCTGGTAAAGCCGGTTGGGGTTTTCACCATACCGCCCGTCAGCAGGTCGGCGTGAAGGTTCGATGTAGGCAACCGACCACGGTTCCGGACCAAGTGATTTTAGAAATGTAGCCGGATTCATTGTTCCAGCTCCCTTTTCCACATCATAGGGCTGCCAGATTAGGCATCCCCTGGATGCCCAGTATTCCTGGAGCTTGATCATTATAGTTTGTAAGTTCAATTTCAAATCCCCCTTTATAAAAAAAACCGTCCCTGGCTGCTATTGCCATAGGGACGGGATCTTTCCCGCGGTTCCACCCTACTTGATTCTGTCAAACAGAACCCACTCAATAAACCGGGGCTCAGAAATGCCATTCACCGCACACCCTGCCGATCTTGCACCATCACCGGCTCGCTGCTATCCGGGTTTTTCCGGCTACTTCTTTTCGTCACAGCCCGTATTATTAGATTATTAAGATACTAACAACTGCAGCCTCTATTGTCAAGTAGAACCGGACAAAAGTTAATCCTGCTCCCTTACTCGTTAGAACAATAGCGCCGGATAAACCTGCCGGCGCCACAACATCTATCAAAATACAGAAGTAATTTTATCAACGTTTTCTTTAATTGACTGATTGCGCTTTTTCTCTGCCCAGACCACCATGCCTGTTTGGATAACCTTTGCTCCCCTGGTTTCACATGCTTTCTTCATCAGCGCTATTGAACCGGTTCCTCCGGCAAACAGCAGAGGCAGCCGCTTGGTGACAAAAAGAACAGTATTTTTACCATCCAGGGGAGGCAGACTTTCCATGTATTTTTTCATAACCGGATTAAGAGAAAAAGCCTGAACAGGAGCGCCAAAAATCAGAGCATCATATTGCCCGGGCGACGGGCTGGAATCAATTTCAAACTTACCCTGCTCAGCCGGTATTTTTCCGCTGATCTTAATTTCATCAATAACTGCATCGTGTCCGGATGAAACCAGCTTATCCTTAATTTTTTCTGCAACACTGCGTGTGTTCCCACTTTGCGAATATATAATAATGCCTATTTTCATCCTGCATACCCCCCTATTTTAACAATTATATTAACACCCTTTGAAGTAATCTTTAGAAATCAAGGTTAAACGACTATTCTTTGTTTAGCCGGTTTAAAGCATCTTCAATAGCCAGGAGAATAACCTTACTGCTGTAAGTAGCCCCGGATACCAGGTCTACCTGCAGGCTCTGATCCTGCAATACCCGATCAATTACCGCCTCTCCCGGAGCGCCCTGTCCATGACTATGCTCAATCAGGTCAACCCGGGTAATTTGATGGTTTTCGACAGTCACTGCTACTACCGCTGAAACCGGAAATGCTGTATAAGAACCGCTGTATTTTCCGTCACTCACAGCTTCCAGGTCAACATTGCCAAGAGGCAGCCCGGCCAGGTTTTCCAAGTTGGAGTTAGCTCTCTTAACCATTATAACAGCAACCAAAACGATTATGGCTACAATGATAATGACAGTTAAAATAATTTTTTTCTTCATAGCAGACACCCCGGCCTTCAAGATATTTACTTGCCTTTTATTTATAAAACCAAATTAGAAAGGAGGTTTTTTCAAACCTCCTCACATTTTCAGGAATATTCTTTTTCTGCTTCCCTGATAATATCCCCCAGGACCTCGGCTACTCCTGCTGCCAGTGGTTCGGGCTTGTGGGTGGTAAGTATTTCCCGGGCAAACTCGCTGCAGCGGGTATGCATATCTCTCCCCCCGTTTTCCTGCCATACCCCACGGGTATTGCGATCAATCAAGCGGCTCTGTGACTGATTCTTTTTGAAATAATCATAGGTATGCTGATGTGTGACAAATTCGCCGCCGATACCTACCTCCCTTATCACATCAACAGCCATCGTCTCATCATTGACAGGCACACCATCAAGCATACGTCTTACCATGCGGGCAAACTCGTTATCGGCAACCAGCAAACCGTGATCCATGGTCATTCCCAACTCTAACATACCGAGACCGTATATCATGTTGGCACCTGCCAACGCTGCGGTCATCAGGGTCAGAGTCCTTTCCTGACCGGCCTGAAGGTCACCCAGCTTACTGTCTGTCTATGAACCGGCTAAAAAACTGGGGATTCGGTAACTTTTGGCCATAGCAGCAACACAGGCCCCCAGCATGGCCATTTCAGGACATCCAACAGTAGCAGTTCCCCGGCGCATTTCCATCATAGTGGTTGAACTGCCATAAATATTTGGCGCACCGCGCCTGGTCAACTGGCTGAGACAGATCCCGGCCAACACTTCGGCATTATGGGTAACCAGGGTTCCGGCCAGGGTAACAGGGCTGGTCCCTCCGGCCAAGGCCATAGAAAGAACATTGACGGGTAAATCATGCCTGGCATAAGCAATTATTGTTTCACAGGTTTCCCTGGCAAGGGACAGGGGACTTTGCGGGCAGACATCGGCAGAAATAATCGGCCTTTTTCGCAGGTTTTCCCTGCCTCCGGCTACTGCAGAAGCCATTTCTATAACCAGCTCTGTCAACCTAAAATTAAAGGGTGCAGTGCTGCAGTGTTTTGTTGTATTTGAAACCATGGCTTCATAATTATGCAGAGGAAATACTGCCTGGTTTACATCGCGGGGCACTACGGGACAATCAAGAATATCATACTGATCAAGGTAGTCAACCAGCCTGGCTACATCCGCAGTGTCTTTTTTTGTTGAATCTCGGATAGTTCCATCTTCCAAATCGGCTATCTGCACTCCACAGCTGAAATTACAAAAGCCGACTCTTTTACCACCCATAACATAATCATGTTTTGGGTCCCGGGCAGCCAGAACGAAGCTCGGGGGGGCGGATTGAATACAATCTTCAACAACATGCGCTGGAAAGCAAACAGTGCTGTTGGCCCTGTCAACATCACAGCCTCCGCCATGATATATTTCCAGGGCATCTTCACTGTATACCTTGATACCTGTGAACCTCAAAACTTCCAGGGTTGCGTCATGAATACGTTCAATGGCAGCATCACTCATGCAAGTGATACCGAATCCTTCAAACATATTCTCACCTGCTGCTTTACTACGTCTCATCTTGAATACCTCCCAGATCCTGTAATTATATAAGCACTTCATGGAATCGCAATAACAACAGGGCTCCTGAATTAAAGCACTCTCTGCTGATTTGCTTTTAAACTGCAATCAGGTTAAAGCCTGAAATACTTAAGTGCTTCGTAAACTAAAAAAGCCGGCCAGACAAGCGCTTTAAGAAAACCAAGCACTCCGGTCCAGAATGTAGCTGCCTGGCTGATGAAATAAATAGCCGCACCGATAAAACCTAAACCATACACCGCGCTGCTGGAATGAACCTCCTTGGCCATTAAACTTCCTCCTTTTTAGAATATACGAGGTTAATCTGCTCAGGAACAAACCGGGTGCCTTTAAAAACTGCCCGGGGAAATCTGGTTGAACCATTCTACAGTCAGACAAATGATCCTCACAGCTTATTCTACCACTGATTGGTTATATAATAATATCTATTTTTTTAACCGAAAGAGAAAAGAGACAGCTTATTCAGGAAGAAGGCGACGGGTTTTAATTTCTCCCAGGTCCAGGTGATAAGCATAAAAAGCAGCATTCAGGCTTGATAGTTCTTTTTTTTGGAACAGGTCGGCCCGCAACCTGGTAACCTGGGCAAGAGGTGCAGATATCAGCCTTCTGGCCAGAGCCAGAGTTCCAGGCTTAATCTTAACAGCATCTGCGCTTTTGCAACCGGCGCATACCAGCCCACCCTGCCTGGAACTGAAAAGAAGATTATATTCCGAACCACAGATAGTACAACAATTAAACTGGGGGCAGTATCCTCCACATGAAGCCATTTTAAGCTCGAATGCACGGCAAAGAAGGTTGTGGTCAACATCTCCTCCCAGCAGTTTCCATCCACCGAGGAGCAGCTGGAAAAGCTCAGGGCATGCTTCTTCCCCTGAAACAAAACGATCTGTAAGCTCCGCAAAATAAAGCCCGTAAGGATAAAGATCGGGGTTATCGCGAAACCAGTTAAACTTTTCCCCCGGCTCCAGACCGGTTATGATCGGCCAGGTCCGGCCGCGATAAAAGGAGAAAATGCCATGTCCAAAAATATCAACACCAGCAGCAAGCTTGCTTTTGGTTTTCCGGGCTCCACGGGCTACCGCTTCAAATTTTCCATTTTCCTTAGTCAACAGAGTTACAATGCGATCTGATTCTCCTATGGTTCTTGTTTTAATTATCAAACCTTCTGATTTAAAATAACGCTCGCTCAACCAGTTAACCTCACTATCCCTGCCACCGATCAAACCGGCTTCTCATAGTTAGTTGTTATGTTGACTAATGTTCACGGTATCCAAGGCGGCGCAATTCTTCTTCGCGGTTCCGCCAGTCTTTCTTCACTTTAACCCGCAGATCAAGGAATATATGCCTTCCCAGAATAGCTTCCAGCTCCCGACGGGCTTGGGTTCCGGCTTTTTTTAGAAGAATACCGCCTTTGCCAACAATAATACCGACCTGTGATTTTCTCTCGACAAATATTTCTGCCCTTATATCTAAAATATCGCTACTCTCCCTGTCTTTCATCTCTTCGATAACCACGGCAATAGAAAAAGGAATCTCCTGTCGGGTCAACATTATTATCTTTTCCCTGATTATTTCAGAAGCAATAAAACGTTCCGGCTGGTCGGTAACCATATCTGGAGGATAAAATTGGGGACCTTCCGGCATCATATTACGCACAGCCTCCAAGAATGGTTCAAAATTCCGAGCCTGAAGAGCTGATAAGGGAAAGACCCCTTTAAAAGAGGCCAGCTTTAAATACTCTTCTGTATTAGTTGCCAGCTGACCCGGATCGGCAAGATCTGTTTTATTAATCACCAGGAAAAGAGGGTTGGCTGTATTGTGCAATGTCTCTGCTATATACCTGTCCCCGGGACCGGGCTTTTTATTTGCCTCAACCAAGAAACAAACCAGGTCTACCTCTTGCACGGCAGCATTGGCCAATCTGACCATGCTGTCTCCGAGCCTATGTTTCGGTTTGTGCAAGCCCGGAGTATCAATAAAAACAACCTGGTAATCAGATCCGGTCAGTATTGCCCGAATCTGATTGCGTGTTGTCTGGGGGCGATCGGTGGTTATGGCAATCTTTTCACCGGCCAGGGCATTTAAAAGGGTTGATTTACCTACATTGGGCCGGCCAACAAGGGCAATGAAACCAGACTTATGCATCTTTCTCCTTTCGGCAGGTATTACCTGTAATCAGTTTTGATGTCAAGAACTGGAGTGCCATTTATCAGATCCAGCCCTTTCACTGTTAGAATATTCTTCTCCACAGTAACCAGCTCTACTACTGACTGGGCCAAAGCATTTGGCCGCATCGGGGCCCGGCAGGCAAAAACTCCGTATACCTGGTTACCCCTGCCACTTCTCTTGTCCTTTAAAGTATAGCTGCTGACTTTGTTAAGGTGCGCTATAACTATAATATTTTTCTCTTCGTTCAAACGGTAAAGACCTTCTTCCATCCCGGGATCAATGACTATTTTAGATAGAAGATGCTTATAATTATCAGGAATTACCCCTGGTTCAGAATAATTATTAACAACAAAGCCTACCGGTTGAAAAGAAACAGGGAGACGCCATATTGCTTCTTTTCCCAGCATTTCCTGGCTAACCGGATTTTCACTCCATCTTGATGCTCCAAACGGCCTGGAGAGGAGATCAAGCAGAGTCAGTTCTTCTCTTTCACCCTGTGGATTGCCCATCAGCACGGGAATGTTTCCGGCAAACTCCCATAACACCTGGCGGCAGGCGCCGCAGGGACTGGGAGGTGGTGAACACTCGGCCACAACGGCTATGGCGTTGAAGCGGCGCTGACCGGCATGAAGTGCATTCCAGACAGCAACTCTCTCAGCACATACTGTCATGCCGTAAGAAGCATTTTCAATATTACCACCGGTAAAAACAGCGCCGCTCTCCGTTAGCAGCGCGGCGCCAACAAGAAACTTTGAATATGGTGCATAGGCACGGCAACGTGCTGCAGAAGCAGCTTCCAATAAATATTCTTTATCCATCAAAACACCCCGTTTATATCTATTCCACTCCTGAATAAGCTGATAGCTTGATGAATCCAGACTGGTTTACTACAAAAGAAAGACCTCTTTTTGCTTCAAGCTCGTTAACAATTATACTCAACCCGCTGATCAGCAGGTCAGGCTCACCAATTGCCTCTATTACAACAGGATTAGTCGGAACCTGCCTGTAATTAACCATGATCAGGGGCCCACTGCACCGGATCGAACTATTAACCGTAAGCCTTTCTCCTCCTATACTAATCCCTTTTGCCCCCGCACTGAACAGCTCGTTTACAACATCTCTGATATCGATATCATGAACAATGGAACCGCTGTCCCGGGCACCCTCAGCGTCATAAATATAAAGCGTAATTCCAGGCCCAACCATTTCTGCCAAACCTGCCTGTACTCTAACTTCATGAAGTCTTAGCCTTACCGAATTCAGATCATCAGTTAATGCCCCCATCTGCTCTTCAACCGTTTGCGGCACAATTAGCCTGGCAGCCCCCATTTCAATCTCCAGGTCAATATTCTGGTTGCCACTATAATCATATTCATTGATTATTGTATTGATAATTTGCAGGGTTGCAGTTTCAAGTACCTGTTCGGGAAATACTGTAGCATCACCATCAATAATGCGTATGTAGAGGTGGTTTTTCTCTTCAGTTTGTTTAACTCTGAAATCATCGTTTACAACTTCCAGAATCCGTTCCTTTAACCTGGCATCGGCTGAAGCAAAAATAGTGTCCTGCAGGGCACGCCCCTGGTTAAGGATAATCTGGATTAGATCATCGCTGCTGACGGCAAAATCAAGAGCATAATTATATTCAGCCAGGGCTTCCCGGACTGCAGAACGGTCATTTACTCCGAGTTCTGTAGAAAGACGATAACTGTACTCAGAAAGATCACGAGCCAGTTCATGCTTATAGGCCAATAGGGAATCGGCACGGTCAAAACGTTCAAAAAGCAAGTAATACCCAAACCCGGTAAGCAGGGTATTGATTATAATAAATACCAGCATAGCAATCAGTATTCTATTACCCGTTAAATTATTCTTCGACTCACCAGGCATTGCTGCTTTAACCTCCATATAAAAATAATAGCTTATCTCAAAACAAACCCATCAGAAAGCGCCAAAGGGGAGGTCCAAGCACAACCAGACCAACAATTACCGCAAAAAAGGAGGTTAGCAAAACTGCCCCGGCGGCAACATCTTTCGATATTTTCGCCAGTTCACTTCTTTCCCTTGTATATAGATCTATAGCTTTTTCAATCGAAGTGTTAAAGGCTTCGGCAACTATCACAAAAAAGACTGCTGCCAGCAAAAATAGCAGTCCTGTAAGTGATACTCTTAGAATAACTGCCAGCAAAATAACTATAACCCCGGCTACAGAATGAATGGCCATATTCCTTTGTGTCCTGAAACAGTAAAGTAAACCGATATAAGCATTTCTGAGACTGATGATGACCCTATTCATCCAGATTACTCCCACCATTAACTTTGTTAAAATAATTCATTATCAATCCTTCCTGCTGTTCCATAATTTCCGCTTCCTGATCTTCGTGGTGATCATGGCCCAGCAGGTGAAGCATGCCGTGTACTGCAAGAAAGGTTATTTCTTTCTCTATACTGTGACCTGCTTCGGAAGCCTGCTTAAAGGCTCTCTCGTGAGAAATAAAAATATCCCCCAGGATGAACCCATCTGCCTGATCGTTATTATCCTCTTTATCGTTATATAAAAAGGAGAGAACGTCGGTCGGCAGATCTATATTTCTGAACCTGCAGTTCAATTCCTGAAGCATTTTATCATCACCGATTACTACATTGACTTCACCCGAGGTGTAACTGTTTTCTGCCAGCATCTTTTCTAACAGATCGGTAGCCATTCTAACGAAGTACGATGACAGTGTAAAAGAGCCTGTTTCTATAACCAGGTTAATAATCATTTGTTAGCTGCACTCCTTTCGAGCTCAGCTTTTAAATCTTTCTCCGGGTATTCAATACGGGAATGGTATATCCCCGACATGATATAAACGAAAGCTTCAGCAATACAATCAATTTCTCTAAGGGTCAAATCACTTTGGTCAAGCTGTCCATCATCTAATTTTTCCTTGATGATTCGCCTGATCATAGCCTCCACCCTGCTGCTCGTTGGCTTGGAAAGTGAACGGACTCCTGCCTCGACACCATCGGCAAGCATAATAATCGCAGCTTCCTTCGATTGAGGTTTCGGACCCTCATAGCGAAACTTGTCTGCGGTCACTTCTTCACGGTCACTGTTGTTTTCCAGCGCTTTCTGGTAAAAGAAAGATATCATACTTGTCCCATGATGCTGAGCCGCCATATCAAGGATGACTTCGGGAAGACGGTATTTTCGCCCCAGCTCAACGCTGTCCTTGGGATGAGAACCGATAATCAAAGCGCTGAGGTTTGGAGACAGCTTGGAATGGGGATTATCATCGGTCAACTGGTTTTCTGAGAAAAAGTATGGACGTTTTAGCTTGCCAATATCGTGATAATAGGCGCCCACTCTCGTCAGCAGGGCATCAGCATTGACAGACTCCGCTGCCGACTCAGCCAGGTTTGATACCATCATACTGTGATAATAAGTGCCCGGTGCTTTCATTAGTAACTCTTTTAACAAAGGATGGTTAGGATTAGACAGCTCGAGGAGTGTAATTGCCGTAGTTACCCCGAACAGGCTCTCCAGGAAAGGTAAAAGTCCGATTGCCACGATAGAGGAAAAAATACCGTTTCCGATTCCGCCCAGGAGGCTGTAACCAAAATTAACCAGGGAATTATATTCCAGGCTGACATTACCGAAGAATAGATGTGTCGCTGAAATTATAACCACGTTGGTCACTGCAACGTAGAATCCAGCACGGGCTAGGTCGCCCCTCTGGCTTAATCTTGTTACAGCGTAAATAGAAACCAGCCCCCCGAGAAGGGCCAGTACAATCATGGAAAAATCACCGCCGGTAATTAAACCAACCATCAGGGCCATGGCCAGGTTAAAAATGAAGGCCTGTTTGTAGCCAAAAATCACTGTAATCAGGATGACACCTGTTGCCACAGGTATCAGGTAACCCGAAATATAAGTAGCAGCGATTGATAATATAAGGGTAACCACAAAAACCAAACCCATCAGCAACAATAAACTGGGGTTGTTGTATACATGATTGACAAAAATTGAAATGTAAATTCCAGCCAGGACAAATACTACCACGAGCAGTAAAAAAAGCCCGAGGTAACCGGCATAATCAGCTTGTTGGCCCCTGATCAAACCAAGATCGGTCAACTGGGCTACCTGCTGCTCAGTAACCGGCTCACCTTCTGTTACAATCAGGGTGTTACGCAACACTACCACCGGTTCCACCTGGCTCCTGGCCAGTTCCCGGTTGTCTTCTGTAATCTGCGCATTAAAAGTCATATTTTGTTCTACCAGCGATTTAACCAGGGATTCAGAAATCCTCTTCAGGTCAGCACTAAAAGGGTAAAGGGCAATCTCCTGGATCAACCTTCTGCGGGCCAGGTCTTCCTCCTCTTCTTTAATGCCCTGTTCAAATACTTCGCTGGTAGTATTGTTCAATCGGCCCTGTAACTCACGAATAGTCACACTGTCCGTTAGCAGTGAAGCTACTGTCGCATTCGGCAGATCATCGGGAATAAGGGCTTTGAGCAGCTCAATTTTTTCATCCTCTTCAAGTTCTTCGTTATTGCTAACCTCCAGCACCGTATCAAAAAAAGAGCCTATTTCATCCAGAGCATTTTCCAGAACGGAAGGATCATAATCAAAGGCATCGGGAACGGCATTGGCAGCTTGCTCCCTTAACCTTTCAGTGGCATATTCATCAACAATGTCCCTTGGAGCATAGATAGTTGTTGGGCTCGGCCTGCCCACAGTCACATCAAAACGCGCAGGCATACTGACAATGATTAAAAGACCGTATATAAAAGCAAAGAGAGCTATTACCAGCAACAACTTCTGCAGGCTTTTATTCTCCCTGAATGATTTAGAGCTGCTGAAAATATCAGCGGGTCCTTTTTTCTTCGCCATCTGTACCCCTTTCCCGCGAAGCCTCATAAGCTTCGTAGGCTTTAATTATACTCTGAACCAGCGGGTGTCTGACCACATCTTTTTCAGTCAGGTAAACCAGGGCAATACCTTCTATACCGCTTAGGATGCGCGGAGCTTCTTCCAATCCGGAATAACGCCCCCGCGGTAAATCGATCTGGGTAATATCCCCGGTTATTACCGCTTTTGATCCAAAACCAAGCCTGGTAAGAAACATTTTCATCTGCTCAGATGTTGCATTCTGGCCTTCGTCGAGAATAACAAATGAATCATCAAGAGTCCGACCACGCATATAGGCAAGGGGAGCAATTTCAATAATCCCCTTTTCCCGGTATTTCTGAAACGAATCAACACCCAGCAGATCATATAAACCATCATATATGGGGCGCAGGTAAGGATCAACTTTTTCCTGAAAATCTCCCGGTAAAAAACCGAGGTGTTCTCCGGCTTCCACCGCCGGGCGGGTTAAGATCAAACGCTGCACCTGTTTAGTTTTTAAGGCATCAACAGCCATTGCCAGCGCCAGGTAGGTTTTTCCTGTTCCTGCAGGGCCTATAGAAAGAACTATATCATGACAACGTATTGCCTCCAGGTAGCGTTTCTGCCCAACTGTCTTGGGACGGATCTGTTTTCCTCTGGGCGTAACCAGGACCAAATCACTGAAAAGTGAACGTATTTGCCCAACTTCGCCCTGGCCGGTCAGTTTCAAAGCATATTCAAACTCTCTTTCTGTCAGCAGGTGTCCCCTGCGGATGTGACTCAACAGTTCCTGTAGCATTATATAAACACTTTCCACATCATCCGAAAAACCCTCAATAACCAATTCATGCCCCCGGGGAATCAGACGCACGGAAAACTTATCTTCAACCAAGCTGAAGTGACGGTCATGGTTTCCCAGCAGTTGAACTGATTCGTCTCCGCCTTTCAACATGATTGAACGGGTCGCGCTATTATTTGTCAATAATTTCCTTCCCCTTTCAGCGTTTTCCGCGCTTTGAGACCGGTTTATCAATAATCTCGTGAAATATAAAGGCAGTAAGTAAAGAATCCTTCTTCCTGAATGTCCCTGTCAGCCCCGGTAGCGTCTGAACATTTTTCTGCATGGAATAAGGCTGATTGTGATAAACGGGTTTAGGCTCTTCAATTCTTTCTTCAGCAGGTTCATCCAGTTCCCTGTTTTCAGCTGAAACAACCGCTTCATTATAGTATCGATTTACATGATCATTCTCTGCCTGATCATCAATTAGTTCATCAGCCCAGATTTTAATTTTACGCTCGGGTAGCGGGGGTGGAGTGGGGACAGGAACTTCTTTGTCCGTTTTTCCCTTTCCGCCCCTTACTGCCCGAAGCACTGCATTGATTACATTTACTACAACAATAACCAGTATTAATGGAAATAGCCCTTCCATCTGCAACACCCTTTATATTATTTCTGCTGATCGTCCTGCTGATCCTGTTCACCCAGTTTACTGATACTGCGGCGCATATCTGTATCAGCCATGACATTTTTCATCTGAAAATAATCCATGACACCCAGGTTGCCCTCACGTAAAGCCTGTGACATGGCCCGGGGCACTTCGGCTTCGGCCTCAACTACCTTGGCTCTCATTTCCTGGACTGCGGCTATCATTTCCTGTTCCCTGGCCACAGCCATAGCCCGGCGCTCTTCAGCTTTGGCCTGGGCAATACGCTTGTCGGCTTCAGCCTGATCAGTTTGCAACTGAGCTCCGATATTTTTCCCGACATCAACATCGGCAACGTCAATCGACAATATTTCATAAGCAGTACCCGAATCCAGACCTTTGTTCAATACCGTGTTTGAAATTTTATCAGGGTTCTCCAGAACAAGCTTATGGTTTTCTGACGATCCTATCGTCGTTACAATCCCCTCGCCTACCCTGGCAATTATCGTTTCTTCTCCCGCTCCCCCGACTAACCGGTCAATATTAGCCCTGACTGTTACCTTGGCCTTTGCTTTTACCTCAATACCGTCTTTAGCCACGGCAGCAACAATAGGAGTTTCGATAACCTTGGGGTTAACACTCATCTGCACAGCCTGTAAAACATCCCGACCTGCAAGGTCAATAGCGGCAGCACGTTCAAACTGCAGGGGAATCTCTGCACGCTGGGCGGCAATCAGCGCATTGACCACGCGATCAACATTACCACCGGCCAGGAAATGCCCCTCAAGCTTGTTTACACTTAAATCTAATCCAGCCTTGGTTGCCTTGATCAAAGGCGCAACAATCTTGACCGGTGCAACCCTTCTCAGACGCATCCCGATCAGGGCAAATATACCGACCGGAACCCTGGCCGCCAGGGCTGATATCCACAAACCGATCGGAACAAAGCTTAAAATTACTGCCAAAACCAGGACTATCAGACCAACAAAAAGAAGCAAAGTAATCAACTCGGGCAATGATAAAACCTCCTAAGTAATATATTTATTAATCAACCTTGCGAACAATGACACGAACACCTTCAACACGGTCAACAACAACCTTATCCCCGGAGGGGATATAGGCGCCTTCACTAACTACATCAATACGACGACCATCAATTTTTACAGTTCCCGAAGGACGCAGGGTAGTTACAGCAACCCCTTCCTGACCAACAAGGTTTCTCTGATCAGGGGGGGCAACATAACCAAGGTCTGCCCTTTCTTCTTCCGAAAGGATAATATGGCGCAAGGCACCCCTTCGGGCAAAAAAGCGAAAGGCAAAGTAGGAAAAAATTCCGGCCAGGATGAAAGATACCAACAACATAACCATTCCGGTTTTAACCGAAACTGCGGCAAGGACTATTGAAACGAGGGTTGAAATCAACCCGGCCACTCCAAAAACCCCAAACCCGGGCATAAAAGCTTCGACAAGCATAAGGACTACACCAAAAACAAACAATATCAGCACCCAGTATTCCGCCATACCTGCCGCAATGTTACCACCAAAATATAAGGCAAAAGCTGCCATGCTGATTATTCCGGCCAGGCCGAAACCTGCAGTTAATATTTCCAGGATTAGTCCACCAATACCAATCATCAGCAGAATCGTCCCTACAATCGGGTTTGTTGTCCAGCTGACCAGGGTGTCAGTAATCCGGGATTCAACTCTTTCCCAGGTCGCACCAGGCAGGCCGATCGCCTGCAGCAGTCCAGCGCGATCTTCCACTACACCTTCACAATAACCAATTTTTAAAGCTTCACTGGCAGTAAGAGTTAGCAATTCACCTTCTTTAACCAGACCATCGACAGCCAGCTCTTTGCGAACCATAGCTGAAGCCACCTGGGGATCACGTCCCCTCCTCTCAGCCATGGCAGCCATTTCTTTCTCCCAGTAAGACATTTCTTTTTCATCGACTTCACCCAATCCAAGGTAACGTGGTTCAGCTGCACCCATGGTACTGCCCGGCGCCATGTAAATTTCATCAGCAGCAAGGGCCAGATAGGCGCCTGCTGAAATTGCGTTGGGGGATACATAGGCAATAAGTGGTTTATTAAACTCGTCCATCAATCTTCTGATTGCTTCCGCCGAACTAATATAACCGCCGGGAGTATCCAGTTCCAGGATAACGGCATCGGCACCCATACGTTCTGCTTCTTCAAAGGCAAAACTTATATAGCTTTTGGTTCCCGGATCTATTGTTCCATTAATTTCAATGACGGCAACTGACTGGCTGTCGCTAACACCGAAAACAGCCGGTTTCATAATTAAAAAGCCAAGAATCAATGCCGCAGCCCAGATAAGTAATCTTTGTTTTTTGATCAAATCTTCTCTCCCCCGTCCGGTGGTCAGATCGGCCTATGCCAGTGATCCAGGAATCCAACCGCACTAATAGATATTTTTTATTATTTAAAAACCCAGCCTTGTGGGCCGGGCTTTTATTTTAAAACATCTTCTACCTTTTTTCTGACCAGGGTTCCATTGGCCCGGCCTTTGACACGAGGCATGATCAGGCTCATCACCTTACCCATTTCTCGTTTTGTTTCCGCACCTGCTTCAGCGATTGCCTCCCGAATCATTCTTTCAAGCTCGTCTTCGCCAAGCTGTTCCGGTAAATATTTTTTCAGCATTGCGATCTCTTCTTTTAAATCATCAATTAGATCCTGACGGCCTGATTTTTCAAATTCCTGAAGAGATTCTTCTCTTCTCTTTACTTCAAGGGTTAGAATCGTCAGCTCCTCATCCGCATCAAGTGGAGCCTTCTTGGCAATTGCGCTGTTCTGCAGCTCCGAGCGCAACATGCGTATAACTGTCAAACGGAAACGGTCTTTAGCCCTGGTTGCTTCTTTCTGCTCATTAAAAAGGAGCTCACTCAGATTCTGATCGGGCATATTCACAGCACCCCTGTAAACCTTAGCGGCGCCTTTTACGTGCTGCTTCGGCTTTTTTCTTGCGGCGTACACTTGGTTTTTCATAATGCTCACGCCGCCTTGCTTCAGATAAAACCCCTGAACGGGCACACTGTTTTTTAAATCTTTTAAGAGCCTTATCCAGGGTCTCATTTTTTCCAATTTTAACTTCAGCCATAACTCTTCCCCCCTCTCCAATAAACCACTAACGAGGGCCAAGTTCTATCTGCCATTTATACTCCTCTTCCCTTAGCCATGGTTTGCAACAAAGGTCTTCCTCCCAGGAGGTGGAGGTGAAGGTGAAAAACTATCTGACCGGCATCAGCCCCACAGTTAATCACTAACCTGTAGCCTTTTTTAGCCAGTTTAAATGCCCTGGCCACTTCGTTGGCAACAAGGTGAAGATGGCCTACCAGCTCTGCATCATCTTTTTCAAGATCAAGCAGGGTCGGTATATGCTTCCGGGGAACAATCAAAATATGAACCGGAGCAGCCGGGTTAATGTCTTTAAAAGCAACTACCTTATCATCTTCATAAACAATATCAGCATCAAGCTCTTTGTTTACTATTTTGCAAAAAATGCAATCGGCAGACATAGATATTCCTCCTGAGCGGTATTATAACACAGCCGCTTACTCTTGAGAAGTAAAGCACAATTATTATTCAGATGTCCTTACTTCGCTATTATCACCTTAATTACCTTTAAAAGCTAAAAATTTTTACAGGAATTAAACTTTCAGCTATAATTAATTAATAAATAGCCGGGGGGAGAGGACTGGATTACCTATGGAAATAGAGATTGAAGAAGCGCTGTCGCGTTCCGATCTGGCATTTATCGATTTGCGCTCACCGGGAGAACATGCAGAATCATCGATACCTGGTTCAGTAAACATTCCTCTCTTCAACGATAGCGAACACCGTCATCTGGGAACAATTTACCATGAACAGGGTGAACTGGCGGCCAGGAAAAAAGCTTTAAGCATTGTTGCCCCAAAACTCCCCGGTCTGCTCGAATCAATTACCGTGCAAAGCGGCTATAAAATACCACTTCTCTACTGTGCCCGAGGGGGAATGCGCAGCCTGAGTATGTACCAGGTAATTTCACTAACGGGAAATACAGTATTACGTCTGAAACAGGGTTATAAAGCATACCGCCGTTACGTTAACAGAAAACTGGCTGCCTATCACCTTTCTGCAAAAGCAGTTGTGCTGTACGGTCTGACCGGTGTAGGTAAAACAACCCTCCTGTGCAAGCTTGAAGAGAGAGGCCTGCCCGTTATAGACTTGGAGGGACTGGCAAGACACCGCGGTTCGGTCTTCGGAGCAATCGGAGCCATGGTTCCCCGCTCCCAGAAGGATTTTGATGCAATTCTTCTTGGAAAACTTAACCGGTTATATGATAAGCCCTACTTTATTATTGAAGGTGAAGGTAAAAGAATAGGCAATGTTTACCTGCCGGCTTTTTTGGTCCGGGCAATGAACGAAGGACACCAGATTTTGGTGACCGCATCGCTGGAAACCAGGGTTGGCAGGATAATTGAGGAATATGAACCCGAAAATCTATCATCGGAAGAGATGAAGGGAGTGGAGAAAGCCCTGGAATCACTTTATCGCCGTCTGGGCCATAAAAAAATTTCATCACTGGTAAAAACCCTTGAACGAGGAGATTACAGGTCCGTCGTGAAGACATTATGCACTGATTATTATGATCATTTTTACAGTGACTCCAGGCCTGAATCAGCCAGATTTGACGACATCATTGATGCTTCCGATCTTGAACAGGCTGCAGATTTGTTATACAGGAAAGTTGTTAAAATGCCGTTCTGAAACGGTTAAATAATCACTTTAAAAAGGAGTTGGTATTTAATGAATCCTCATGATGCAGCACATGCACTGTCAAAAGCACTGCGTGAGTCGGCCGATTTCAGAGAGCTGAAAGACGCTCAGTCAGCCCTGAAAAACGACCAGTCTTCCTGTGACATGTTATTAGATTTTCGCAAACAACAGCTTGACATGCAGAAGCAGCAGCTGTCAGGCATAGAGATTGCTACTGAACAGGAGCAAAAACTGGAAAAACTCTATGAAGTCATTAATATGAATACGGCTATTAAACGTTTTTTACAGGCCGAATACAGGGTTGCAGTTTTACTGAGAGATGTGCATAAAATAATCGGAGATGCTACTGAGGAAATTATAGATCCTGATTTGATGGCCGTGCCGGAAGAAGAAAATGATCATGGTGAAGCATGACAGAACTCAAGTATGAAGCAATACTGCTTGATCTGGACGGGACCCTGATTGATATTGACCTGGATAAATTCATATCAGCTTATGTCGCTGCCCTGGCCGGAAGGTTTGCTGATTACATAGATAAAATGGCCTTTGCCGACCACCTTTTTGCAGCAACTACTGCTATGGTTAAAAACAATGATCCCGGATTAAAAAACAGAGATGCTTTTTACAAGGAATTCTGCGGAAGAATTGGCATTGAGCTGGAAGAGATCGAGCCTATAATTACCCACTTTTACCGTAATGACTTTCCCCGGCTACGCCGCTTTGGCCGCCCCTTAACAGCGGCCAAAACAGTTGTGAAAACTATCCGGAACAGGAAGCTCTCTCTGGTCCTGGCTACAAATGCTATTTTTCCCCCTGAAGCTGTTTACCAGAGAGTGCTGTGGGCAGACCTGTCAATCGACCTATTTGATCTGGTCACAACTATGGACAATATGCATTTTTGCAAACCAAATCAAAACTACTACCTGGAAATAGCAGAAAAAATTGGCATACATCCTGAAAAATGCCTGATGGCTGGAAATGATACGATTGAAGATTTGGTTGCTTCTGAAGCAGGTATGGATACTTTTCTGGTAGATGACTATATACTTAACCGCTCCGATGGTGAACCGGTAAGCGATTACCGGGGCAGTCTGGATGATCTGGCCCGGTTTTTAAAACATATTTAAATATATACACAAAACTAATTATGATCCTTTTTTCCCTTATACTTTCGCACGTATTCAGCGGACATGAGGAACCCTGATTGATCAAGAATACGGGCATTTATTTCACTGCCTCGCCAGTGCAAAGCTTTTAGCCCGGTTTTTATTCTCACCCGGACGTAATGAGGAGTAAAACCTTCTCCGTATTGATAGGGCACAACTTTCTCAACCAGGACAGGCTGTACTGTTCCGGTAAATTGACTGTTATATTCCCGGGCCAGCCTGTTGCCTAGGGTAATCATTTCATGGCTGCGTCTGTCCTTAGTCTCACTTGTTACCTGCTTCGGCATGGAAGCAGCGGCAGTTCCCGGACGCAGGGAATATTTAAATACGTGCATACGGCTAAATCCAATTTCTTCAACCAGTTCTTTGCTTCGACTGTGATGAAGCTCTGTTTCACCAGGAAATCCAACAATAATATCTGTACTGAGAGCAAGTTGTGGTATCTCCTGTTTTAACCATTTTGCCAGGTATAGATACTCAACCGCCTCGTAAGGGCGGTTCATACTGCGCAGTATTTCATCGTCCCCGCTTTGAAGCGGTATATGCAGGTGGGGAGAAACAAGTTTTGAGTTAACCATAGTTTCGACCAGTTCCGGTGTAATGTCGGAAGGTTCAAGAGAACTGAGACGCAAACGCAGGAGCCCCTGGACACCTTCTATCTGCCGGACCAGAGAAGCGAGCGTAATATCACCCCTGTCTTCACCATAAAGGCCCAGGTGTATCCCTGTTAAAACTATCTCCCGGCAGCCCGATTCTACAAGGGTGCGGACCCTGAGTATAACTTCACGTGGCGGCATACTGCGCAGCGGCCCCCTGACCAGGGGAATGATGCAATAAGTGCAATACTGGTTACAGCCTTCCTGAATTTTTAAAAAACCCCTGGTTCTTCCCCTGCGGCGTACCGGAGGCAGCAATTCAAATCCTGCTCCCTCCCGGTGAGGAGTTACAAGGTCTAAAAAAATACCTTCTTCCATTGTCTCAATTATATTCGGCAGGTTCTGCCGCTCCCTGTTGCCGATGAGCAGATCTATCCCGCCCATCTGTTTCAGCAGTTCCGGTTTACCCTGTGCATAGCAGCCGGTTGCCACAATAATAGCATCCGGGGCCCGTTTGCGGGCCCGTCGTATTGCTTTACGTGATTTATGATCGCTCTGGCCGGTAACCGTACATGTATTGATAACATACAGGTCAGCTTCTTCTTCAAAACTAACTATTTTATATCCGGCCTTTTCAAAAAGAACCTGAAGCGATTCAGTTTCACAAAAGTTTACTTTACAGCCGAGGGTAAAAAATGCCGCCTTTTTTTTCAAATATTTACTCCTTTTCAAGCAAGATCGCCCCAAGCTGATTGAAGCAGGGCTATTGCAACTATAGCGGCAGTCTCACTGCGCAGAATACGGGGGCCAAGATGAATAAAAACTGCACCTGCCTTATCTAGAATTTCTATTTCTTTATCCCCAAAACCTCCTTCAGGACCGATTAATACCGACACAGCTCCTTTTAGAAAAGAAGGTTTTACCTGCAGCTTATTCAGGGATACTGATTTTTCACCCTCCCAGGGAACCAGGAGAAAAAGATTTTCTGTCTGCTCCAGGTATGCTTCCAGGGTAATAGCTTCTTTAACTACCGGTAGAAGCGATCTCCTGCACTGGGCTGCGGCAGAACGGGTTATAGCACGCCACCGCAGTAAACGTTTTTCTTCCTGTTTTTTATTTCGGTGGGGTACACTCCGTTCCATATAAAGAGGTTGAATTCTGCTGACTCCAAGTTCTACTGCCTGTCTGACAATCAGATCGTTTTTTTCACCTTTGACCAGTCCCTGGACAAGGGTAATCTTCAATCGAGACTCAGCGGGATCCAGCTTTTCTCTCAATAAAACCTTCACTGCACGATCCTCAACAGATGAAACTGTACCGGAAAAAACTGTACCAATGCCATCAGCCAGGGCCACTGTTTCACCCGGTTTCAGGCGTAAAACCCTGACAGCATGATTAATATCCTCTTCTCTAAGCTGAAATGTCAGCCCGGCTTTCAATTCCTCGTTCTTCAGGAAGAAATAGTGCATTTTACCCCACATCCTGTTTTAGCGATCATTCAATAAAAAAGGGCACAGCGCCCTGTGCCCCTGCAAACTCAATATACCAAATCCAGCCCTCCAGCTCAATATAATAAGCTTAGGTCCCGCTGATGGCATCCTTGACTTTATCGAAAAAGCCTTTGTGTTCAACTCCCACATCTTCACCACTGATTTTGGCCAGTTCAACCAGTAATTCTTTCTGACGCTGGTTCAAACGCTTTGGAACTAGCACCTTTACTGTTACCCTCAGATCGCCTTTCCCGGACCGCTGCAGATGAGGCATACCGTACCCTTTTAGTCTGAAAACTGCTCCGTGCTGGGTTCCTTCGGGTACGCGCAGAGGAGCTGTCCCTTCTATAGTAGTTATTTCCATTTCTACGCCCAGCGCAGCCTGGCTTATACTGATCGGTATTTCAACATAAAGGTCGCTTCCCTGGCGTTTAAATTTTTTATGCGGTCTGACTCTGATCACTACATATAGGTCTCCGGGTGGGCCTCCTCTTAAACCAGCTTCACCCTCTCCGCTGACACGCAAACGATGACCGTCATCTATACCGGGCGGTATTTTTATATCTATCTTGCGTTCCCGCACTACACGTCCCTGTCCATTACAGGCAGAGCATGGTTCCCTGACTATTTTACCCTCGCCGCGGCAGGCCACACAGGGTTGAGAGCTGACAAAACGGCCGAAAGGAGTGCTGCGGGATACCTGTTGTTGGCCTGTTCCTCCGCACTCAGGACAGGTTTCGGGCTTAGTACCCGCTTTTGCCCTGGTTCCCCCGCAATCAGAACAAGTTTCTGTCCGGGGTATTGTGATTGTCCTGTTTATTCCGGAGTAAGCTTCTTCCAGGGTTAGATCAAGATCATAGCGCAGGTGGTTACCCTGCTCGGGTCCAGGAGGCCTTCTCCTCCCGCCCATACCACCCATACCACCGAAAAATTGTTCAAAGATGTCATCAATTCCACCAAAACCAAACCCGCTGCTGTTAAAACCGCCGGCTCCGCCGCTGTATTCACTTTGATGTCCGAACTGGTCATACTGACGCCGTTTCTGGGCATCGCTCAACACATCATATGCTTCCTTGATTTCCTTGAATTTCTTTTCGGCATTGGCATCATCTTTGTTGAAATCAGGGTGATATTTTTTTGCCAGGTTTCGATAAGCCTTTTTAATTTCTTCAGCCGATGCATCACGGCTTAGACCTAATATTTCATAGTAGTCTCTTTTGTTCATATAACTTAATCATTCCTTGTGAAACAATATAGTCTCCAGGTATAAAGTGATAATTTATCCCGGCGCTAAACCGCCGGAATAAACTATTCTTCTTTTTGCTCTTCTTCTTCATCCTGGACGTCATAATCTGCATCTACAACATTTTCAGCTTCATCGTCGCTACCACCGGCAGTATTATCACTCCCGGCTTCTTCTGCTCCAGCCTGCTCACTTTTAGCTTGTTCGTAAAGCTTGGATGACAGCTCGTGCATAAAACTATTCATTTTTTCTGTAGCAGCCTTGATCTGCTCAAGGTCTTCTCCCTTGGCTGCCTCACGCAATTCTTCAATTGCCTTCTTAACTTCTTCAGCCTTGGCCTCATCCACCTTATCACCTAAATCCTTGAGGGCTTTTTCAGCGCTGTATGCCAGGGTGTCACCCTGGTTGCGGGCTTCGGCCAGTTCTTTTCTCTTGCGGTCATCTTCAGCATGCTTTTCCGCATCATTAACCATTTCATCAATCTGGTCTTTTTCCAGGCCGCTGGAAGCAGTAATCGTTATTTTTTGCTCACGATTAGTAGCCAGATCCTTAGCTAAAACATTAACAATACCGTTAGCATCAATATTAAAACTAACTTCAATCTGCGGAACGCCGCGTGGAGCCGGGGGGATACCATCAAGCATAAACCGCCCCATCGTCTTGTTGTCAGCAGCCATAGCCCTTTCTCCCTGCAGAATATGAATTTCAACACTGGTCTGATTATCAGCAGCGGTTGAAAAAATCTGTTTTTTCTCAGTAGGGATGGTGGTGTTGCGATCGATGATTTTGGTGAATACACCACCCAGGGTTTCGATACCAAGGGAAAGTGGGGTAACATCAAGCAGCAAAACATCTTTGGCTTCACCACTTAATACGGCAGCCTGGTATGCAGCACCCATGGCCACAACCTCATCGGGGTTAACACCCTTGTGAGGCTCTTTACCCAGCAGTTTACGAATGGCATCCTGTACAGCCGGGATACGCGTTGAACCACCTACAAGAATGATCCTGTCTATTTCTTCAGTACTCAACCCTGCATCTTTCATGGCCTGCCTGGTCGGTTCCATTGTTTTCTCAACCAGGTCTGCCGTCAGTTCGTCAAATTTTGCCCTGGTCAGGGTCACGTTAAGGTGTTTCGGACCATCCTGCGATGCAGTGATGAAAGGCAGGTTGATATCGGTGCTGGTTACCGACGACAACTCTACTTTTGCTTTTTCAGCTGCTTCGCTTAAGCGTTGGAGGGCCATGCGGTCTGTACGCAAATCTATACCCTGATCTTTCTTGAATTCTTCGGCAACGTAGTCTACTACACGCTGGTCAAAATCATCTCCGCCCAGGCGATTGTTACCGCTGGTTGCTTTAACTTCCACGACATCATCGCCCAGTTCAAGGACTGAAACATCAAAAGTACCTCCGCCGAGGTCGAAAACAAGAATTTTGTGATCGCCCTTTTTATCAAGACCATAGGCCAGGGCAGCCGCTGTCGGTTCATTGATAATCCTTAACACCTCAAGCCCGGCAATCGTGCCTGCATCTTTGGTGGCCTGGCGCTGACTGTCAGTGAAATATGCAGGCACAGTAATAACAGCCTGGGTTATTTTTTCCCCGAGAAAAGCCTCCGCGTCAGCTTTAAGTTTCTGCAGAACCATTGCTGATATTTCCTGGGGTGTATATTCTTTATCATCAATTTTTACTTTATGACTGGTACCCATTTCTCTTTTAATCGAGGCGATGGTGCGATCCGGATTTGTAATGGCCTGCCGCTTGGCAACCTGGCCGACCAGGCGCTGGTTATCCTTGGTAAATGCCACTACAGAGGGGGTCAGCCTGCTACCCTCGGCGTTGGCAATAATTTCAGGCTCGCTGCCAATTAACGCAGCTATGACAGAGTTTGTTGTGCCCAAATCGATTCCTACAACTTTTCCCATTTTAACTCCTCCTATTAATGTGTTAAATAGTTACTATTCTTTGCATACTTTTACCATCGCGGGACGAAGGATCCTCTGACGATGGCGATAACCTTTTTGCAGTTCTTCAACAATCGTTCCAGGTTCTACTTCCTCACTTTCCACCTGCATTACAGCATGATGGCAATTGGGGTCAAATCTTTCACCAACTGAATTTATAATATTAACCTCTTCCTGCTCAAAAATCTGGACCAGCTGTCTCTGGATCATTTCCAATCCTTCAACAAAAGCCGGTGGAACATCATCTGCCTCACGGGCCGACTCAATTCCTCTTTCAATATTGTCTAAAACCGGCAACAGTTTGCATAAAAACTGGTGCAGGGCATATTCCCGTGCTTCGGCCTGCTCAAGCCTGCTGATCCTGCGCAGGTTGTCAATGTCAGCCTGCTTGCGCTTCAGGTTGTCCAACAGTTCTTCTTTTTCTTTCTGCCAGAGCTCTTCTGCCATCTGCAATTCTGTTTTTTCTTCACCGCCATCCGGCTCAACCGCTTCTTTCTGCTCTATCTCTTTACATTCACCATGCAGGTCTTCATCATTAATCTTTTTCTCCTTTATATCTTCGGATGTTACTTGATCCATGCTTTCCTTTTTCTTTCCTGCAGTCATCGCGATTATCACCTGCTTCTTAATTATTCAGTCGGCTCAGGAACTGAGTGATTGGTTCAGGTGATCGACCAAGCGTCTCATCACACTGATTACCCTCCCATAATCCATCCTGGTCGGGCCAAGCACACCCAGGGTACCGATACTTTTATCATGAATCTTGTAAGTACCTGTAATAAGAGTGCATTCTTTGATATCTATAAATTCGTTCTCTCCGCCAATCCTAATTACTATATCATCTTCACTTGAACTTTCCTCAAGTATTTTAAAGAGTAACGGTTCCTGCTCAAACAGGTTAAGCATCCGTCTAATCTTGTCTACATCCTTAAACTCGGGTTGATTGAGAATATTGGTTGTGCCCCCGAGGAATACACGAATCTGCTTCTCCTCTTTCAAACTTTCTTCTAAAAGAATAAATGCCTGTTCAAGTATTTCCAGCCTGCGGAAAAGGTCGCGTTTCAGTTCATTAATTAACGATGTAGTAACCTGATCTATGGTCAGTCCGTAAAGTTTCTGGTTAAGATAGGAAACAACCTGCTGCAACTCAGCCTGACTCAATTGCTGCTTCATATCAATAACCTTGTTCTTAATGAAACCGGTGTCGGTAATTAGGACAACCAGTCCGCGATTTTCATCAAGTGGCAGAATTCTCATCTGCCTGAAGGCGCTTTTTTTAAACTGCGGCCCCATAATTAGTGAAGTCTGGTTAGTGGCAGAAGAGAGCACCTTGGCCGAGTTAAAGATAATCTGTTCAATTTCACGCATTTTTTCCGTGCTTAATGAGCTGTTTAAAGCCAACGCTTCATCATCACTGAGATCATCCAGGTCCATCAGGTTGTCGACATAATAACGATAGCCCTTCTGAGAGGGAATTCTGCCTGCCGAAGTATGAGGCTGGATCAGGTAGCCCATTTCCTCCAGATCAGCCATTTCGTTTCGTATTGTAGCCGAGCTCAAACCCATTTTGTACGAGCGGGCAACAGTTCTTGACCCTACAGGCTCGGCAGTATTGATGTAGTTAACCACAACCGCCCTGAGAATATACTTTTTACGTTCGCTTAATGTTGCGCTCATATTCAATCCCCCTGTAACCAAGCTTTAGCACTCTATGCAATAGAGTGCTAAAGCTACATAAAAAATATCATCATCCAGGAGGGTTGTCAAGTTAATTGGAGCATTTCCTGCAAGAAATTCTAAAAGGCAATTCTAATCGAGGAGCAGACTCAAGCCTGCGACCAGCTCAATAACACAAAACCAACTACCAGGTAATTTCTATGCAAACTTTTTTTCCTTGTAATTATCGATAGCATTGCGCAGGGCATCAGCAGCCAGGTTTGAGCAGTGCAGTTTCAGGGGAGGCAAACCTCCAAGCTCGTCAGCCACATCCTGGTTGGTTATTTTTAATGCCTCATCAAGGGTTTTACCTTTAGCCATTTCGGTCAGCATACTGCTGCTTGCAATAGCCGCTCCGCAACCGTAAGTCTGGAAACGGACATCTTTGATAATTCCCTTTTCTACTTTCAGATAAATTTTCATCGTATCACCGCATTTAAAACTACCGGTTTCGCCAATTGCATCTGGGTTTTCCAGCTCACCCACATTGCGCGGATTGCTGAAATGATCCACAACCTTTTCGTTATACATCTATTCTATCTCCTTTCATTAAACCGCCTCCGGTTTATACGTTGGCGAAATACGACGAAGTTTATCGACTATTGCCGGCATAATCTTTAATACGTAGTCAATATCTGCATCTTCATTCCCCCGGCCAAGGCTGAAGCGAATCGAACCATGCGCGGTATGATGATCCAGACCAAGCGCCGATAGAACATGTGAAGGCTCAGCCGTTCCGGAAGAACAGGCTGAACCGCTTGAAGCAGCCACACCCTGCAGATCAAGACTGAGCAAAATTGATTCCCCTTCAATATGCTGAAAACTGACATTAACATTGCCGGGTAATCGATCCACGGGATGACCATTTAAACGCACCTGATCAATCTGCAGCAGCCCATTGATCAGGCGATCCCTGAGCCTGGAAAGCTTTTCTTTTTTCTGTTCCATTTCTGAAACAGCCAGTCCCAGAGCTCTGGCCATACCGATAATACCTGGAACATTCTCGGTGCCGGGCCTGATTGATTTTTCCTGCCCGCCTCCCTGGTATACCGGCGATACTACTACCCCCCTGCGAATATACAGTGCGCCAATACCTTTTGGTCCGTTAAACTTATGCGCAGAGAGAGATAAAAGATCGATACTGAGCCTGCCTGGATCGAGAGGCAGTTGGCCAACTGCCTGCACTGCATCTGTGTGGAAGAGTATTTCATGTTCCGCTGCAATTTTCCCAATAGCTTCCAGAGGCTGAAGGGTGCCAATCTCATTATTAGCCGCCATAACAGATATTATAAAGGTGTCCGGCCTGATTTCTCTTCTGAGATCTTCCGGATCGACCCTGCCATAGCTGTCAACCGGCAGGTATGTTACCTGGTGGCCGGCTTTTTCAAGGTCACGGCATACATCAAAAACAGCATGATGTTCAATAGCAGAGGTTATGATGTGGCCGGGAACAGCTCTTACAGCTGCAGCTCCCCGTAGGGCTATATTATTAGATTCAGTCCCCCCCGATGTGAAATAAATCTCATCTTTATCTGCATTAAAAGCCCCTGCAATTTTCTCCCGGGCTTTTTCTACCTCTTTACGCACTAAACGGCCCGGAGCGTGCAGGCTGGAAGGGTTACCGTAATGCTCCTGCAAAAACGGAAGCATTGCCTCCAGGGCCTCATCCCTCAGCGGGGTTGTCGCACCATGATCCATGTAAACCTGTCGTTCTTTCAACCTTTAAACCTCCCCACCATTTATCTGTGCTACCTGTTTTGTCTCAATCAGCTCAACCAAAGTTACCTCGTCTAAAAAATCATTTATCCTGTCACGCAGTTTTTTCCAAACCTGCCTGGTTAAGCAGGCGCTCCTATCGTGTAGACAGGGGCCTTTGTGATCTTCATCAAGGCAGTTTACCGGGGTTATCGGCCCCTCTACAGCCCTGACAATATCGCCAACTCTAATCTCGCCGGGTGAAAGAGACAGGGCGTAACCACCGCGTGATCCACGCAGGCTTATAACCAGGTTCGCCTTGCGCAAGTCGGGAAATATTTGTTCAAGAAATTTTACAGAAATATTTTCCCTTTCAGCGACCTCGCGTAATGATATCGGACCGGCCGGATATTGAACAGCCAGCACAGCCATTGCCCTGACACCATATTCAACCCTGGCGGATAATTTCATGATTTAATTTCCCTCTCTATCAATTCCGACCAAACAACTCGGATATCCCAGAAAAAGAATAGCACCGTGTTCGACAAATGTCAACTACCAGAAGAAACTATCTCTGAAAAATGGAATAATAAAAACCGGCTTGAAGCCGGTTGTAAGTTTTACGGGTAATATGCTATTACACAGATGATAAACTTAAATTTTTACTACATTGGCTGCCTGTGGTCCACGGTTTCCCTCAACAATCTCAAATTCAACTTCCTGTCCCTCTTCCAGAGTTTTAAAACCTTCTTCCTGAATTTCCGAGTAATGAACAAATACATCTTTTCCTTCCTCGACTTCAATAAAACCATACCCTTTTTCAGGATTAAACCATTTAACCTTACCTTGCATAAAACACTTACCTCCTAAATTGCCCCGCTGTGGAGCACTATATTGTCCAAAGATTATCACAATCAGGGTAAAAAAGCAAGGTATTTGGATAATTTAAAATGCAATATTCATTCAGACAGATTATTTTTGAGAAGGCATAGTGTTATAATGGAGTTGCCAAATTAAGGCTTATAAAGATTCCTCAGGGGAGCGGTTTGTGATGGCCATCAGGGTTGGGGTTGATATTGTTAATATAACAAGAATTGAAAGAATTATTACCAGATATCCCCAGCGTTTTTTAGACAGGGTTTTATCAATACGGGAAAAAGAGCTCTTTACAGCCAGGGGATCAAAAATTGAAACCCTGGCAGCTGCTTTTGCAGCCAAGGAGGCGGTTCTGAAAGCTATAGGCTGTGGCATAGGGCCGGCTGCCCTAAACGAGATTGAAGTGCTCGCTCCCGGCGGGAGACAACCGCAGGTGAAACTAAAGGGGATAACAGCACAAATGGCTCGAGAAAAGCATATTAACGGCATATCGATTTCAATGAGTCATGAACCGCCCTATGCCTGCGCTATTGCAGCAGCATATTGATCTCGTTTCATAATCAGGTATTTATATTACTTTACCTCAATTAATAAAAGCCGCCTTTATATCATTTATTGTAGAAGAGTTTTTCATATTAATAATTTCATCATTGATTTTGGCAATTAGCCTGGAATTTTTTTCATGTGCCAGGCAGACTACTTCCATCTTTTCGATCGGTTCACTGACTACTTTGATATTATTTTGGAAATACTCCCGGTTGAGCCTGGTTCCAACCATCTTTTCAGCAACTACATAATCGGTTTTACCCCAGAAATGGTCGAGAAAACTGAATGCATCACTGTCATATTCATTTACCAGGGCGCCTGCTTCCTTGAGTAATCCCGCACCCAGCCCTGCTCTCTGCACTCCTACTTTTTTGCCTCGTAAATCTTTTAATGCTACCTTTTCTTCCCGAGCGGCTTCTTTTCTGAAGATAACAGGCTCAAATTGAACATAAGCTTCAGATGCAATAATGGGAAAAGAGTCAAAATAGGGATTCGGCCAACCTGCGTTCAGAATCAAATCAAATCGCCTCTCTGTCAGCATGGGAAATACCGAGCTCCAGGTTGCTCCAACGAATAAACCTTTCATACCGAGCCGCTCCGTGATCAAACGAAAAATATCAACACTGATCCCGCTTGAGTTACCTTCCTTGACAAAAACCCATGGAGGAAAGGCATCATCATGGGCAATTACCAGGTCTTTTCGTTTAAGAAAAGGAGTGGCTGAAAAAACTACTTTTTTTAAATCCATCACATCTTCAAACTGGCTGGTTATAACCTTATTCAGCTTTGTTGCCCCGCTGTTGATTTCCTCTGTTGTAATATCAACCTTCTTCGACTCTTCAATTACTTTATCCACATTTTTTGCTGCAGATGAAATATGTCCGATTACTTCTTTAGTTGACTGCGACTGGGCTTCAACCAGTCCTGTTACATTCTGCAGGGACTCACTTACTCCTGTAAGGCTGTCAAGGGTATACCTGATATCTTCGTCCTCTTTTTTAATATTTTCTGTAACTTCTCCATGTTTTTCCTGAAAAGCAGCCATTGCCGATTCAGCCATGGTCATCCGTTCCTCAAGGTTCTCAAGCAGTCCGACAATATCCTTTGTAATTGAACTGCTGGCATCAGCAAGTTTTTTTACTTCCTCGGCCACCACTGCAAAGCCCTTGCCGTGGACCCCGGCCTGTGCCGCTTCAATTGCAGCATTTAAAGCCAGAAGATTAGTCTGCGAAGCTATTGCCTCTATACTTGAAACACCTTTGATAACTTCGAGAGAAGCCTCCTTTACCCCGGAAAACAGATCGACCATTTCCTGGAACGAACCCTGCATATAATTCATTGAACTGCCGGTGGCTTCCACACTATCAACAATGGACCGGGTTTTGGCAATAGTTTCACCAACAACCCGGTCCAGTTCTTTGGAATCATCAATTAGCCTGTCTGCATTACCATAGATATTATTTATATCGCCTCTGGCTTTTTCCAGGTACCTCTCAAACTCCTGGAGCTGGTCAAGTAGTATGTTGTCCGAACTGTCGCTAATCGAACCGCTTAAGCGTAAAAGAATAAACAGTTCCTGCAACATTGACCTTATTTTTGCTTCATTTTCCGCAATCTGAGCTGTTACTGCCTTAATTCCGCCTACCCTGCCGTTTGAACTCATTTTTAAACCACCTTTTGTTTATTCTGGTTTAATTGTTCGCCTGGTGGCTGAAAAATCGTTATTACTTACTGGTATAATTAAGCAACCCCCCGGCCTTAATCAAATCCAGCTGCCTTGGCGAAAGACCGTGCCTGGCCTTGATTTCCCTGTTTTTACTGATGTTCTTAATTATTACAACCTCGCTCTTCAGCTGTTCTCCCGGTTCTTCTATAACCAGCTCATCTCCTGCAGACAGGCTATTATATTCATCATCACTGCAAAAAATAAGCGGTAAAATGCCAAAATTAACCAGATTAGCCCTGTGAATACGGGCAAACGATTTGGCCAAAACTGCCTTTAGTCCCAGGTGCATCGGAGCAAGAGCAGCGTGCTCCCGGCTTGAACCCTGGCCATAATTATCCCCGGCAACAACAATGCCGCCCCCTGATTGTTTTGCCCGTTCGGTAAAACTTTCGTCCAAAGCAGAAAAAGTATATTCACTAAGGGCCTCAATATTTGAACGCAGCGGAAGAACTTTCGACCCCCCGGGCAAAATGTGGTCCGTAGTAATATTATCGCCCAGGTGGAGCAATACCTTAAGGGTGAATTTATCGGGCAAAGGTGTATTAACCGGAATCGGTTTAATATTCGGCCCCCTGATAACTTCTATATCTTTTCCGTCTGCAGGTGGAGATATAATCATTCGATCGTCAATGGCCGGATCAGGCATCTCGGGGATAACCGGGTATTCACCCAATTCCCTGGGGTCTATTAAATATCCCTGCAGTGCTGCTGCCGCAGCAACCGCCGGCCCGGCCAGGTAAACACTGGCGTCAGCAGTCCCACTGCGACCGGTAAAATTGCGGTTAAATGTTCTTACAGATACCCCACCGGAAGGTGGAGCCTGTCCCATTCCTATACAGGGGCCACATGCTGTCTCCAGAATACGAGCCCCGGAAGAAATCAGGGTTTCTATAATTCCATCCCGGGCCAGGCTCATATAAACCTGCCGTGATCCCGGAGCAACAACCAGGCTGACATGCGGATGAACAACCTTTCCTTTCAGCAGCTCGGCAAACAGGTATAAGTCCTGATAAGAACTGTTGGTACAGCTGCCCACGGCAACCTGATCAACCTTAATTTTATCAAGTTCACAGACAGCTTTTACATTATCAGGGCTGTGGGGAAGGGCAACCATAGGGACAAGTTTGTCCAGATCAACAGTAATTTTTTCATCATATAAGGCTCCGTCATCTGCCTCCAGGGGTAGCCAATCTTTCTCTCTGCCCTGGCTGATCATGTATTTGCGGGTCATTTCGTCACTGGGAAAAAGAGAAGAGGTTGCTCCCAGTTCAGCGCCCATGTTTGTTATAGTTGCCCTTTCAGGAACGGTTAAAGTAGTAACACCCGGTCCCCCGTACTCAATTATTTTACCCACCCCGCCTTTCACCGACAAACGGCGCAGAACTTCAAGAATGATATCCTTGGCACCCACCCAGGGAGACAGGGTTCCTTCCAGGTTTACTTTAAGCACTTCAGGCATGGTTAAATAGAAAGGCCCCCCGCCCATGGCAACAGCTACATCGAGGCCTCCGGCGCCAATACCAAGCATACCAATACCACCTGCTGTAGGAGTGTGGCTATCTGATCCGAGCAGGGTTTTACCGGGAATACCAAAACGTTCCAGGTGCACCTGGTGGCAAATCCCGTTACCAGGCCTGGAAAACCAGGCCCCGTATCGTGCTGCTGCTGTTTGCAGATAGCGATGATCATCTGCATTTTCAAAACCATTTTGCAGGGTGTTGTGGTCAACATAACTTACAGACATTTCAGTTTTAACCTTATCTATACCCATTGCTTCAAATTGCAGGTAGGCCATCGTCCCTGTAGCGTCCTGGGTTAAGGTTTGATCAATACGAATGCCTACCTCTTCACCTTTTTCCAGTTTTCCCTCCACAAGATGCTGTTTCAATATTTTACGAGTTAGGTTTTCTGCCATATAGTTTTCCCTCCGGAAATTTAATCTGTTTTGATCAAACTAAATATTTCTTCATTTCATAGCTTATATCTTCTTGCCAGTTTAGTTTATTCCTGCTGTAAAAAATGTTTCATCAGTTTATAGCCTTCTTCAAAACAAATCCCGCTCTCGGATGCACTTTTTTCATCATACCTAAATTTTCCAACTTTTCCGGACTTGTTGCTCCGATAAATAGCATAGGGAACCGGATCATCCGTGTGCGTTCCAAGAGAAAGAGGTGTGGCGTGATCTGCAGCAAGCAATAGGGAAAACTCTATGCCGTTCTTCTCCAGGTCACTCCATAAAGGCTGGACTACTTTTTCATCAATCAGCTCAATTGCCCTGACCTTGTTTCCCGCTTCAAAGCGATGAGAACATTCATCAGGAGCCTCAACGTGCAAGTAAACAAAATCATGCCCGCCTTTTAATGCTGACAGGGCAGCCGATACCTTGCCTTCATAGTTAGTATCAATATCGCCGGTTGCGCCATCAACATTTATACTATCCAATCCGGCAAGAATTCCCAGGCCCTTGATTAAATCAACAGCAGAAATAACCGCACCATTTAAACCGTAAACTTTTTTGAATGAAGGTAGCAAAGGCCTGCGTCCATTACCCCAGATCCAGATCGAGTTAGCCGGATTAAGCCCCTTCTCAAATCTTTTCAGGTTAACCGGATGTTCAGAAAGGATTACACTGCTTTTCTCCATAATATCGGTCAGCTGATCTGCTTTGACACCGGCTGGAAGATACTTGCCTATTGCCCGCCCGCTGATATCATGAGGCGGGGTTAAGTTCCATTGGTCCGCTATTCCCCGCCAAACCATAATGTGACGGTAGCGAAACCCCCTGTAGAACTTGATCATTTCTGTTTCCAGCGCAGCTGCAATTGACTGGATTAACTCTCCGGCTTCAGCTGTTGATATCTCGCCTGCAGCATAATCAACCATGCTTTTATCCCTGTAACTGTTTTCGCCCGACAGGGTGACCAGGTTGCAGCGGAAGGAAACATCTTCAGGCAGCAGTTCAATACCAAGGCTGGCCGCTTCAAATGGTGATCTTCCTGTATAATAAAGGTTCGGATCATAACCGATTACGGAAAGATTTGCTGTATCGCTACCCGGCGGCAAACCCTTCGGAATTGTTTTAACCAGGCCAATCTCACCTTCAGCAGCAATACGATCAAGATTTGGCGTGCGGGCGAATTGAAGAGCGGTTTTGCCCCCGAATAGATCATTGGGATAATCGGACATACCGTCTCCCAGAATCACTAAATATTTCACTTTCTGTTCACACCCCTTACTGGAATATGGCGATTTTACCTGTCTCCTGAACGGTTCAACATCTGCCGGGAAAAGCATAACCCGGTATTTATTGACCAGGCCTGCCACAGGAAAATGCCGACACTAACCATTTTATGCGAACAATCCACAAGCAGCAAGTTGTTTAATTTGATATAATCAAAAAAATTAATCGAGGGAGGTATCTTCATTGCAATACTATAGCACCAGGGGTTACAAAATGAAAATCAACGCAGCTGAAGCGATAATCAGGGGCCTGGCCCCCGACAGCGGGCTTTTTGTCCCCTCTGAAAGTGATTTATCACTGAATATTGAAAAAATGCCCGCTCATGATTATCCTGAACTGGCCTTCAAAATTTTTAAACCCTTTCTCTCCGGTTTCAGAGATATAGAAATAAAAAACGCCTTACAGAAAGCTTATAGTTCGGGAAACTTCGATCATAAACTGGTCACCCCCCTGCAGAAGTTATCTGAAAACCTCTTCATACTGGAGCTATGGCACGGCCCGACATCGGCATTCAAGGATATAGCCCTGCAGGTTCTGCCTCACCTGCTGAAAACTGCGCTCGACAATACCGGCTATAAAGATGAGCTGGTAATCCTGACAGCTACATCCGGAGATACGGGAAAATCAGCCCTTGAGGGTTTTCGCGACATCCCCGGAATAAAGATAGTTGTCTTTTACCCGGATAACGGGGTCAGTGAAATCCAAAAGCTACAGATGGTAACCCAGGAAGGAAGCAACGTATCAGTTACAGCTGTGACGGGTAATTTTGATGATACCCAGCGGGGAGTCAAGGAAATCTTTAGCAATAGCAAACTGGCGTCACACCTGGCCAGCCATGGCTTCCAGCTCACCTCTGCAAATTCGATCAACTGGGGCCGACTGCTGCCCCAGTTAGTATATTACTTTCAGGCATACCTGTCCCTTGTCGATAATAAACAGATCCGGGCTGGAGAAGCGGTTAACTATGTAGTCCCTACAGGAAACTTTGGCAACATCCTGGCCGGTTATTATGCCCGGCGCCTGGGCTTGCCCGTTAACAAGCTGATCTGCGCTTCCAACCAGAATAATATACTTTCTGATTTCATTAATACCGGCATTTACGACAGTAACCGTCGTTTAAGCCTGACCCTTTCTCCTTCGATGGATATCCTGATTTCAAGCAATTTAGAAAGGCTTTTATTCGAACTAAACAGCCACGATCCAGAAAAAATATCTTTTTGGATGAATCAACTCAGGGAAAAAGGTTCTTACAGGGTAGACCAACAGACTCATGAAAAACTTGGTCAACTTTTCTACGCCGGTTTTGCAGGTGATAAAAAAACCCTATCCACTATTAAATCCGTTTACAGGGATTATAAATACCTGGTTGATACCCACACTGCCGTAGGCAAAGCAGTACTGGACAGTTATATTGCAGATACAGCCGACAATCGGCCCAGTATAATACTTTCCACGGCTAGCCCTTTTAAGTTTGCAGGCAGTGTTATGAAGGCTCTCAAAGGCCCTGACGCGGTAAAACAAAAATCAGAACTGACCATCCTTGATGAACTGGTCAAACTAACCGGGATTGATGCGCCGGAGAACCTGAGTAAACTTGGCAAAAAAGAGATTAAATTCAAGCAGGTGATCACCCGTAAAGCCCTGGAAGACCACCTGCTTTCAATACTGGAGATAGACTAACTACTGTTTCTCTGTCTCCTCAGGCTGCTCAACAAAAGTTACTGCCTCGTCTTCGGGATGTTTTGTTCCAAAGCGTGTTACCAGGGCAGTTCCGATAGCAAATATATAGATAACTACCGTAACCAGTCCACCAATGATGGGAACCATGCCAACAAACCCAAGTATCAGCACCCCAAGGGCAATTGACCCAAGTGGATTGGCAGGCTTTGAAGATGCGGCATCAATGATCTTGCCGCCCAGCAGATAAGTGATACCCGTGTAACCGAGTATCCCTGCAGCCGCCAGAAGAATTACTTCAACAACCACCAGAGGTATCCCGATGATTGTTAAAACCAGTACAAACATCAGGGGCACGGCGAGGATAAGAGCGAGCAAACCCCAGCCTGCAACCGGTCCTGGTTTTGTTGTAACCGCTGCACCAGCCGCTTTAACGTTCTTCGGGAAAAGTGTGTGAGTAAGCGCAGCAAGAGCGAACATGATCAGCATATTAATAATGCCCCGGGCTGTATTCCCATAAAAATTCATAAATGGATTATGTTTTAAACTCCAATCCCAGTTAAAACCTGGAATGAAGGGTAGATCATCCAGACCTCTTCTAACTTCTTCAACAATTCTGGAGGATACTGTTTCTATAATATGTTCACTGTCATCAAGGCCTTCAAAGTGATAACCGGAACCTGTTTCAATCCTGTCGCTCTCTTCAAACAGCATCTCCTCCCCAATTTCAACGGAGCCGATCATTGCATGGTCTGCCTTTTCTATCATTCCGCGTCTAACATATACTTTACCGGTTACTACAGCGTTGGGACCGAGTTCAATCACTCCCTGATCAAGGGTGACATCTCCTTCGACAATACCATCGATAATGATTTTACCGCCATTACTGCTTACATTACCGGCTACTAAACCAGTAATACGCAGTTCGCCAAAACCGGAATAAACATCACCACCAACCGAACCGCTAACCCCTGCCTCACCAAGGTCAGATTCAAGATTACCGCCAACAGAGCCATTAATGATAATTTCTCCCATGCGAGTTTTTACATTACCACTCACGTTGCCGTTAACCAGAACCTGGCCCATGTTGGTTTCAACATCGCCATTCACATCGCCATCCACGGTAACCTGGCCCATATTATTATTTACATTGCCGTTGATAATACCCAAGACTTTAAGGTTCCCCACATTCAGGGCTACATCACCGTTAACAGTTGTTCCACCGGGTATTTCCAGGTCACCCGCTGTCTTATTTATATCTTCATTGATTACAGAACCTTCCTGGGCTGTAACCGGAAGCGCAAGCAGCAGGCAGGATAAAACCATGATAACAGCTATTAAATAATATTTTACTAATCCTTTATTATGCATTTCTTTGTCCCTCCACATTTCTTAACTTGTTTAGAATTAATACTTCCACAACCACCAGAAAAACAAGCCCTGCAATCAACCCGGAAGGCCCGATATAATGGCTGAAATATAGAAAATCTATAAATACATCCATAATATAACCAAACTGGTTGATTATGCCTACCGAGAGCCACCATTGAAGATACCCCGGGTTCAGCAAGTAAGCAGAAAAGATGGCCAGTAAAAAGATTACCGCTGAAACAAGGATCGCTGGGAAAGGTTTTGGCTGGATTCTTTCGGTTAAGCATTCAAAAAAATCTTCTGGCAGAACAGCAGGACTGTTCAAGCATTCCGCCAGGCTAATTGTTTTTTCAAGATTGATGCGGGCAGCAAGGCAAACCGGGCAGGTTCGCAAATGTTTTATTAATTGCTCGTCACTCTCTTCTCCATCGAGAAAGGACTGTATAGTGATTATATCCGGGCAGTTTTTCATTTTTTATACACTCTCCTTCTCCAACAGGTCTCTGAGCAGCATCCTGCCCCGGTAAAGCCTGTTTTTAACCAGGCTCAGTTTAAGTCCGAGAACATCAGCAATATCTGCATAACTCATATCGGCTGCATGTTTCATAAGTATTACTTCCCGATACATAATTGGCAGGCGATCAAGGGCCTCAGCCAACTCACGGTCATTTTCCTGCCTGATTACAATTGACTCAGGGCTGTTTTCCGCTCTCATATTGAATTCATCCAGGCTTTCCACCGGAACCTCCCTGTTATCACGCAGCCAGTTACGACAAAGGTTGGTTGCTATTTTAAAAAGCCATGGGCCGGCACTCTTAGAGCGATCAAACTTATCCAGTTTTTTGTAAGCGCGAAGGAACGTATCCTGGGTTATATCCCTGGCCTGTTCGCGATCCCCCGTGTAACGTAATGCCAGGCGGTATATTTTATCGCTGTATTTTTCTACCATATCCTTCAGTATCTCTTGCAACTTAGCACCACCTGTTTAGCCATCCATATATTAATACACCGAATCTGTAAAAAAGTCTGATCGATTTTAATTTTATTAAAATTTTTTCTCCCTGCAAGCGGACAGTAAAAGCCCGGCCGGGAGCCGGGCTTCAGTCGTGGTTTGTTAATATTTTTAAAATACAGCAGATTATAATCTGGCTTCTCCAATTGATGTTATTTCTACCCTGCTATGCGAAAAAACAGCAGATTTTACTTTGCTGCCGCTTATCTTCATTTCCAACCTGGTTAGTTCGGGACCGCCAAGTTCGTTCCCGCCACCCGACTCAATCTCCAGAACATACCAGTCATTATCCGGCATTTTAGCAGTTTCAAGCTCACCCGCTGCCAAAAGAGCCAGACCAAGAGCTACTGAACCGGTTCCGCAAGAGGGTTCAAAATAATCGTCCCGGACATAATGGGGGAAGACAACTCTCAAATTCCCCCTGTGTTCAGGGTGCCAGTCATAGACAGCTACGTTCGGTTCAACCTCTCCGGTAGTTTTCATAAACTGATCCTGTATTTCTACCATCGCCCGGCGGGTTTTAGCGTTCCAACCATTAAAATCTGCTTCAGGTAAAAATTGACGAAAAAGGTCTGCATTAATAATCAGGAACTTACCGGCCCGGAGCAACTCCAGGTTGCTGATAACCATTTTTTCCACACCGCGTTCGTAGCACTCTTCCACAAAGCACTTCATGCCTGTTTTAATTCTTTTTGCTTTACCACTGTTTCTCTCGATGCTGATAACGGTCGGCCCACAATCAGTATGTAAAAGGACTTCGACCGGTGATGTCTCCCGGTCAAGACCAAATAAATCTCCAAGTGGGGTCTCAACAAGAGCAGCTCCCAACACCTGGGTAAAACCTCCACAGGCACTGATAAAACAGGGAACTGTCGGTTCTGCAATTTTCACTTCTATCTGGCCCGGCTGTCCGGCAGGATAAAGTATACCCGCTTCATGCGCATACAGGTAATTAGGACCCATCAGTTTAACCGCTGTTTCAAGTTCATAACCAAGCGGAACCTGATCACCGCGTAAAAGAATAATTAAATTACCACCCATATGCCCGCGAACAAAATCCAATTTCATGTTATGATTACCTCGCTTCTTGGTTCCCGCTGAAAGGGGTGATCCTCACCCCTTGAGATGAAAAAGGTTTCAGTAACAGTGGCCGATTTTCTTTACTTCGTTCATACGGGTTTCAAGGCAGGGGCAGATATTTTCCGGAATATTCTCGAACCGGCAGGGACAATAAAAATTGCCATAAAGCTTGTTTTTGCCAATCAACCCTTCAATAATCATTTCTTTATCTTCGTTAAAAGTATAATCGCGCAGATGGGCATAGTTTTCTACTCTGGCCCGAATTTCTTTCTCAGGTTCCCAATTTGGTCGGGCTGCTTTAATTTCCGGTTCGGTTTCGGTTATTTCCAGTTCAGCACCGCAAACAGTACAGATCACAATCTGTCCTTTTTCTACCTTGTCCCGGTGAAGAAAGGAGACTCTGCAAACCTCACAGAAAATTTTATTTTTCATTCTTCAACGCCTCTATCATTTCATCCTCTTTATAACCCCTGATTACCTGATCATCAATTACAGTAACCGGAAAAGACCTGGAACCGGTTAGTTTTTCTACTTCCTCAAGTGCTTTTCGCTGCTCATCCCCCTGGGCAAGATCTACATCAATAAAGTCATACTTAACATCTTTATCATCAAGAAATTTCTTCACCTTCTTGCACCAGGGACAGGTACTTAAAGCATAAACTTTTACCATGTTAACCTCTCCTTTAAAATTTTATTTCACTCCGGGGATACTATTCTCGATTACCACAAACTGTGCCGTATCGAAAAGATCCAGATCTCTTATCTTTTCCATAGTTTCTTCATTTATATCATTATCAACCTGTAGAGCCATCATCGCTTCTCCGCCAGCCGCCTTACGGCCGAGCTGCATCGAAGCAATATTAACTTCTTTACCACCCAGAAGGGTTCCCAGCTTCCCTACTACCCCGGGGCGATCATGGTGAGTAGTCATCAGGGTATACTTGGATGGAACTATTTCAATCCTGAAATCATCAATCCTGACCAGACGCATTTCATTATTAAGCAGGGTGCCAGAGATCAGGTGTTCTTCCTGGCCCGAACGCCCTATCATCTTAATCAGGGTGCTGTAATTTTTAACCTCTGTGGTCGATACTTCTCTGACATCGATTCCTCTGGCTTTAGCTATGTAATGAGCATTTACCCAGTTTACTCCATCACCGACGATATGCCTGAGAAACCCGATCAGGCAGGATATTGTCAGTGGAGCAAGATGCAAAGTTGATGCCTCGCCACTGTAAATCAGCTCAATTTCATCAACCTGGCCGCCAAACATTTGCAGGTAATAGCTTCCCATAACCTTCATCAAAGGCAGGTAAGGTTCCAGGGCAGCTTTAGCTTCAGGCATCAAGGCCGGCACATTTACTGCAGAAACAATTGGCTCTCCCTGAAGGGCTTTAACTACCTGTTCGGCAACCTGGAGCGCAACATTGGTCTGGGCTTCCCTGGTCAGTGCTCCAAGGTGGGGGGTTACGATTACATTGTCAAAATCTAAAAACTCACAACCCGCAGGAGGCTCTTTTTCAAAAACGTCGAGGGCAGCACCGGCGACTTTACCCTCCTTGATTGCCCGGCAGAGAGCATTTTCATCAACCAGTCCCCCGCGGGCACAGTTAATGATCCTGACTCCCGTTTTCATCATGTTGAATTCTTTTTCTCCGATAAGGTGGCGGGTATTTGAACTCATCGGCAAATGCAGTGTAATAAAATCTGCATTTCCGATAAGCTCCTCAAATGACACCTTCTCCACTCCCAGTTTTTCAGACTGTTCGGCTGTCACGTAAGGATCATAAGCAATAATTTTCATGCCCATAGCCCTGGTTCGTCGGGCAACTTCACTGCCGATACGTCCCAACCCAATTATACCTAGAGTTTTTTTGTTTAGCTCTACCCCGGTAAACGAGGAACGATTCCATTCACCTTTCTTAACTGAACAGCTCGCCCCGGCAATATTGCGGGCCAGTGATGTCAGCATTGCAATAGCGTGTTCTGCTGTTGAGATGGTGTTGCCGTGCGGAGCATTCAAGACAATAATCCCTTTTTCAGTGGCTTTATCCACATCAATATTGTCAACGCCAACCCCGGCGCGTCCGATTACTTTTAAGTTGCCTGCGGCTTCGATTACCTCCGCCGTAACTTTAGAGCGACTGCGAACAACCAACCCGTCATATTCTCCTATTACAGAAACAAGATCAGCGGGTGATATGTCAGGTTTGACATCCACTTCCACATGTTCCTCCAGTATTTGAATCCCTTCCTTGGATAGAGGATCGCTAACCAGTACTTTCAAGAAAAACACCTCCGACTGTTATCATATGCTGTGATTAGGCATGTTACAAATATAACATATATTTTCCTAATCTCCAATGCTCGCCATATCTTTCAACATATCAGATAGTTGATTGACCGTCAGCAGAGCAGATAGTTATAAAATAAGGTTGAGAGAAAAGAAACAATAATATAGTGATTATCAGATAATATGGTTATAATAGTTATAATAAAAGCTATATGGGGGAGGCACCCTGATGTTTGGTAAGCGAAAAACAATTATGCCTATTGTTTTAATCGTAGGTATTATGTCTCTCTACGCCTGCTCGGGGCAAACAATCCCTCCGGAAGATACTGATATTTACGATGATAACCTGGATGATAATGAATGGCTTGTTATTGCTGAAGAAGAGGTGCTGTTCGATTTTTTCAGTACGCCTGCTGACTGGCCGCGGGAAGTTCCTGCAGTGATGAACGAGTTTAGGGTTACCAGGTATGAAAGATGCGAAACCGGCATGACTGCTGCAGGATTTGGCAATTTACAAATTTCAAGGGCAAATAATTTTTACATGAATGCCCGCAGGGAAAGCGGCACTTCATTTGACTGGACATTTGATCCGGACAGGATGTCAGTTACAAGAGGGCAGGAACAGGTTTTTTACTATTTCAATGACCAGGGCAGCAGCCTTACAATTATACTGAAAGAGATTTATGACGATAAAATTATATTCAAGCTGGATTACAAGGAGTAAAAAATGAGAATAGTAACCCTCTTTTTGTTGTTTTTTTTCCTCAGCGGATGCGGCAGGATGCCTGGTGATGCACCCGCACAGCCTCCCGCGGAAAGACCGGGTGACTTTTTACTGCAGCTTAACTGGGCCACTGGGATAATGCCCGACCCCTGGATGCAATACTCATATGTAATAACCATTGGACCTGGGAATGAGGGACGAATCTCTTATAAAACAGGAGATGGGGAAAAATCAATGGTTGAGTCTTTCCCTGTCAGCCCGGGAGATTTAGATAACCTTTATCTATTACTGCTTGATAACGGCCTCCTCAGTAACGATTGGCCCGGCGGCGATTCTGTAGATGGTGGTTCACTGGTGACTCTTTCAGTAACCGCCGGGGGACAAAAATACAGCACACCGGCTTTTTCTGACTTGGCCGATCATCTGCAGGCTTCTGCTGCCAGAGCTGAAGAAAATGCAAAAATTCTGGTTCCTCCTGATCTCTGGGATCAGATGAACCAGATTCAGCTACAGCATGAAAATGAAAACGAGTGATAAACGTTGATATTTTCTGAACATAATTTGAATCAGGTGATGATGTTCCTGCTCAGTTTAATAGCCCCGCTGGCACAAACCTCCTGGCAGCAGTAACAGCGAATACATTCATAATGATCTATTTCCGGAATTTTCCCTTCCGCTGTTATGATCTGGAGCGGACAGTTTTCCAGGCATTCACCACAAGAAGTGCAAAATTCCTGGTCAATGTATGGATAAGGCCTGCGCGCATACAACATGTTTCTTAACCAGGCCAGGGGTAAATTAGTCAGCAAGCGATTTACACGGCCTTCTGTCAGTGCTCCCCGATCAAAATTTTTCAGAAAGCATTGATCAGTATTTAAACCGTGTACTGTTATTTCTTCCGATTTCGATCCGGGTATATTCATCTGCTCTGCGACCATTAAAGTAGTAACCTGTTCTGTTCTGAAACCGGCAATTTCAGCCATTACATGGTCAAGAGCAAACGGATTAACCGATCCGAGCAGCAAACCGACCTGCCTCGGTTTACCGCGACGCGGGCCGAGACCTTCCATAGCCACAACTGCATCAATAATTGAAAAAGCCGGTTTTGCAGCAAGGCATACTTCAATTAAAACCCTGGAAAAATCAAGCGGCAGAGGATGTTCAAGGTGAAACCGTTTTTTATTTTTACCTGCTACGACACCATACATATTTTTTACTGCTGCGGTCATTCCGGTCAGGGGATGTGTCTTAAACTTGGCTGCGTTAATTACCAGGTCAACTTGTTCCAGTTCGGCAGCCAGGGGCAAAATTAAACTGGGAGTATTAGGAGCCACACTTTCTATAATCTCCCGGAAAATAAGCAATTTCGCACCGGTTTCTTCACAGATTTTTTCATAACCGGCCACCCTGTGGGCATATTCCTGCTCATCGCTGCCCGGACCGTCGCCAATGTAAACCTGCCCCCCGGCTTCCCTGATCAAATCTGCCATAACTTTGATCACCATGGGATGGGTGGTTACTGCTTCAGAAGGGTGAGCTGCGGCCAGCAAGTTAGGCTTTAACAGTACTTTTTGCCCTGCTGAAACTAAGTTGTTTATTCCTCCGGCAGGTTCAAATAAAAAATTTAAGGCTTTTTTCAGATCTTTATAATCATACCTGCTGCAGGCAGTTACTGAAACAATAGGTACACTTTTTCCCGGCATTAATAATTTCCTTTCAGCTGAAATAATCAGGGCATGTTCTTTTCAACGTATATTGTAAGCCGACTCAAAAAGTTTACATAACTACCCAGCTCATTATCATACCATCCGAAAATTTTAGCATGTGTTACCGGTATATTGATATCGCAGGAAGCCTGAACCCCGCATTCGTTCAAGGTGGCAGAGTCCAGGGATATAAACCCGGTTCGTGTGTGAGTTTCAACTCCTTCAACAATAACTGCCGCCGGGTAACCGGCCAGGTCGGAGGAAACATTTTGCTTGTCACTGTAAACAACCATATTCTTCTGGGCTCCAGCGGCTGCTTTTCTATATATATCATTAATCAGGTCGCGGTTTACCTGGGGTTCACCGGTTTCATTGAGCCTGGTTTTAAAGGTGATATTAAGCATTATCAGGGAGGAAGTGCTGGTTGGAATACGCACCGAGTCAGCCATAAAGCCGATACTTTTAATGCCAGGCAGTATTTCTTCAAGAGCTCTCGCTGCACCTGTGGTAGTCAAAATAATATTATTAAATACTGAACGGCTTTTCCTCAGATCATCTGTGCCATTTTTAGGCACATTATCGAGGATGTTCTGGTTGTTAGTGGCCGCATGCACGGTTGACATGGATGCCGTAACTATATCTTTAGTTTCCCTTGTTTCAAGTAAAGGTTTAATCATGTGGGCCAACCCGGTAGTAGTACAGCTTGCAGCTGAAAGGATATGATGCTCGCAGGGATCATATTTATCGTGGTTAATCCCGTAAACAAACATGGCACTGTCAGGCGGCATTTTTTGAGCACTATCGGCAATTTTAAAAGGTGCGCTTACAATTACTTTTTCAGCGCCTGCTTCAAGGTGGCCTCTCGCGCTGCCGCCAGGTTTGTCGGCAGGAGCAACCGGATCAATAAATGTGCCGGTCGACTCGACAACCAGTTGGACCCCTTCTCTGGCCCAGTTTATATCACGGGGATTGCGCTCACTGGTTAAAATTTTAACCGGAATCCCATCGATTGAAAATAGAGATTGGCTCCGGTCGACAATTTCCACTTCCACGCATCTACCACTATACCCGTAAAGAAAACGATCCAGTGAACCGTAGGTGGAATCCTTGAGCAGGTAATCAATAATATCCTCCAGTTTTGTGCCCACATTACGGCCCGTGTTAATGATAAAAGCATTAAAATGACCGCTGCTTAAATGCTGCCAAAGGGTTAATTTGCCAATCCGACCAATGCCGTTTATACCTAGTTTTTTTCTGTTCTGCATAACTTCGTTCATCAGGCAACCACCTCCCAGGTATTATCATGATTATTATTATATGTATTCAACGGGGTAACTACCAGCATAAATACCACCCCAGTTACCATCAATCGATATTGCGTCGCCCGGCCTGATCACAAAACCATTGAATTCACCCTGTTTTTTTCGCTCATCAACGGTCAGATCTTTACAGCTGACTATACATACTTTTCCCAGCTTTTCTGCTGCCACGGCAGCATGAGACGTTACACCTCCCCTGCTGGTCACTAATCCATCACATTTAAAGATCATCTGAATATCGTCGGGCACAGTGTCAGGCCTGATCAGAATTTGTTTTTCCCCTGGACATTTTTTCAGATTGTCATCCAGATCTGCCATGTCAAAAGCAACCACTCCACTCATGCAGCCACCCCCCACACCTATTCCCTTACCAATTATTTTCATATCACCGCCAGAATCGCTAAAAACTGCCATTTTTTCCGGCTGCACGATGTTCTGTTCCCTGATCTGCAAAATATATAGATCTTCAGGGTGTTCAGATTCAAAGGTAAATTCAATCTCCTGGTTATTAAAACTATGTTTCTCTATCAACTCTACAGCTATCGATCTTAAACGTTTAAAGATAGCGGGGAAAGCCTTTTCCAGCGATATATCTTTATTTTTCTCATCACTGTTACGCTGGCTCTCGGAAACAGGAAGGGGATAAACCAAACCGGCAACGATATCTTCACCCTGGCTGCAAAGGGTGAAATCACCGTAAAGATTGATACCCGGTTTTTTCAACTTGGGATTATGGGTGAAGACCACCCCGGAACCGGAATGTTTCGAGCGATTGCCCATAACCATTTTCTGCACTAAAACTGCGGTGCCCCACTGGTCGGCAATCTGGAGATGTTTGCGGTAAGCAACTGCCCGCCCGGAAGACCAGGAGTTAAATACATTATCTATTGCCTGCCGCAATTGTTCCCGGGGGTCATTAACTACTGGGATTCCATGACCACTTAACACCTGCTTGTATTCCAGGGCCAGCTCTTTCATCTGAACCGCACTGAAGTTCGACTTACGGTCAACTCCGTATTTAGCTTTGATCATGGTCATAACCTCATCAAAACAATCACGATCAACACCATGGGACATTCCCCAGCTTTGAATAAACCGCCGGTATGAATCCCAACCCATCCAGGCAGTCGAAGGCTTCCTGGCAAGAGCCTCTGCCACCTGATCGTTCATACCAATATTTAAAAAAGTGCTCATTGCACCAGGCATTGAAATTGCCGTTCCAGAGCGAACCGATAGAAGCATCGGCTTTTCAGTACTGCCAAATTTAAGCCCGGTTTGTTTTTCCAGTTCAGTCAGGTTCTCATCAAGCATCAATTCAAGTTCATAATTCATGTAGGGATGTTCAAAGATAGTTTCTTTATGACGATAGACCTCTGTGGTTAAGACAAAACCGGGAGGGATGGGAAAACCGTATTTGATCAGCTTTTTTAGATAGTAAGCTTTGGCTCCCAGGAAAACCTGGTTATCCATTATTTCCGTGTCTCTGTTTAAAGAGCTTATCGCAAGATCGGGATTATAACTCATCATGTTATGGATATGCGCTTCCGAGTAATTCTCCAGCATATTATTGATCATACTCAGCGAACCGGCGATAAATTGATCCAGTTCCCTGACCAGAAATGCTGAAGAAAGAATAACGCGATAGAACATTTCAGACTCCCTTGCCACAGTTTCCCTATCAGCACTATAAACCTGAGGAATGACTACATTGATTGTTTCATCGTAAACCCTTATAAAATATTCATTGATCAATTCCTTTATATGTTGAGCCATAAAGCGAAATATGTTCATAAACTGACCGAGGGTAACACTGGTTGAAGTAAGACTGTAACGAAACATTTCCAGGGTTGAATTAAAATTCTGGTTTACCATGCCGTCAAGTTCCAACCCTTCCTTGAAAAGTACCAGGGTCTCATAGACGCTATTGAGTGTTTTCGCTGATATGTATTCCAGCTTTATTTCTTCCAGGATCATTTCAAACTGCCGTGAAGCTAACTGTTCGAGCCTGTACATTAAGCCGAGCGCTTCAAATTTTGGTTCTTTATACTGCCCATACATAGAGGGTATGCCGGCAGCGATATGGCGCTTGTAATAAATAGTCTCAACCGCCTCCGTTGTAGTTTTATCGAGTATTACATCCTTAAGCACCTTCATGAATCCAAAGATCTGTTCCAATGCTTCACGATATAGCTTATGATTAATTTTACCAATCAATTGTTCGATCTCTTCTTCGCCGAAGAAACGGCTTTTCATCAACAAACCACTGATATCACGTGACTCAAACGAATATTTTTCAAGCAGCAGCTGGTATAATTGAACCAGTAAAATGAAACGCTTTTTATCCCTTTCAGTTGCAGCTGTCCTTTGATTGATAAAGGAATCGATTTGTTCTTCATCTAACAGCAGTAATTCTTCGGCCTTGAGGGCAAAATGCCGGCAGGCAGCAGTCATCAGGTTGTTTACTCCCCTGAAATAAGCAGTATCCAACTCAAGAGAAACAAATACATCGGGAGGAATAATTTTTTTAAGCATTTTTTTATCCCCGTTAAACCAGAAGACAGCTACTTTCCTGACCAGCTCAATATGGGTATTATTACTTTCACTGTGAATCTGCTTGCGGACAAAATGAATTAAACGGTCTTTGCGTCCCGTAAGTTCATCGATATAAGTACTTACATCACGCAGTTTTCCCTCAGCCCCTATTTCATTAAAATAAACCGGGAAAAAGCGGGCCAACTGCTTAACCTGTTTATAGACAGGACTTATATCTGCATTTAAAAGCCTGGTTACATCACGCTGGAACAGGTCGGTATCGGCAATGAAAATTCCGCCCAGTTTAAGATTAACAACCAGTGCAGAAAGTAGTTTTTTAAATTTATAGGGAGAGGTTTCGATCAGGTCAAGCCAGATACGAATGTTTTTTACGTGATTACTGTTGGCTTCAATCGCCCATTCATCATTTACTTCCAGAGCTCCGGGATAAATAAAGCCAAATTCGATCAGTCTCTGCATGTAATGAGAAGTTAGCCGGTAGTGATCAATTTCCACTATTTCTTTGCCCAGTGTAAACAGGCAATCCAGAACAATATCCGTCTGCCGGTTTTTTAGTTCGCCGAAAAGTGAAAAGAGCAGGTCCACATAATGAAAGATACCTTTCTCATCCAACTCCTGTAAGGCGCTTTTCAGTAACCGATTAAGGTCATAGAGTAAATGTTTATTCAACTGCGACATGCCGGGCAAATGTAAAATGAATACCAGGTAATATGTTTTTTCAACGGATAGTTCAAACACTTCACTAAAATGACGAAAATGGTTAGCTATGTCATTGAAAAAAAGGTTCGAAGTGATCTCTTCCCATGTCCGGGAACTCTTTATGTTTTCTTCAAGATCTTTAAAAAAAGGCTTGCCGATCCTGCCAATTTTTTTATCATACACCGGGGAAAAAAGGGCCGTTTTACTTGCAAACCACTCTTCAGTTTGAGTTGTTTCAGCCCAATAAGCACAGCTTTTTAAAAGTATATCTTTAGTCATTCTGCAAACTGTCGGCTCAAACCCGGGGATTACAGCTGCCCTGGCCAGGTATTTTTTAAAATAACCGGCATTCCTGATAAAAAGTTCTTCATGCCCAGACACTTCTTTTTCGACCAGGCTTAATGACAGCCTGACTATGTCTTCAGGGTAATTGCCTTCATTTAAAAGACGATCTATAAACTTGAACAGAGTTTTGATCAACTGCTCCCGTTCTCTTTCATGTAAATCTTTTCCAAACAGATCGCTAAAAAGAGTTAAAAGGAATGATAGCGCTTTTTCAGATTGATTCAGCGAATTGTAAAGCCATAAATCAGTAAGGCAGATAGTATGCAAATTTTCAATAATAAAAGAGTAATTGGGGTGAGGGTGATTCAATTCACGGAATAGTTCCTCCGTTCGCTTATTAATCCCCCAGTATGAAGAAGAAAGCGAGACAAACCACTGGTGTTCCTGAGGCAGCTCAGTCTGTTTATGCCTGGTCTTGGCCAGGTTAACTTCAAGCGCCCCCGACTTGAAACCGGAATCCATTTTTTCACCTCGACTGTATCTTTGATATCAGTATAACATGATGTCCCTGTTTTTGCCGGTGTTTCTCCGGCATGGTGAACATTAAAGCAGCGATGCTGCAGCGTGGTCAACGATAACTGTAACATCACGATGGAGCTGAAGTAATGAAGCCGGTACTTTTGTCGTAACCTTCCCGCCTGACATGTTTTTTATTGCCCTGGCTTTTCCTGTTCCCGATGCAAGAAGAACAATTTTTTTGGCAGACATAATTGACCCCATACCCATTGTGATGGCTCTTTCAGGAATCTGTTCGGCGGTCCCAAAAAAACGGCTGTTATCCTGAACTGTATCCGGGGATAATTCAACAAGATGAGTATTAACCGAAAGTGTGTCAGCAGGCTCATTAAAGCCAATGTGTCCGTTGGAACCTATACCAAGGACTTGAAGGTCAATTCCCCCTGCATCTTTTATTTTAGCATCGTAACTGGAGCATTCCAGTTCAGGATTCCTGGCTGATCCGGAAAGCAAATTCACATTTTCCGTCCTGATATTGATATGTTTAAAGAATTTATTTTTCATGTAATAATGATAACTTTGCTTGTGATCGGGTGGCAGGCTAAGATATTCATCGAGGTTAAATGAAACCACATCCCGAAAATCAATCATCCCGCTTTTGAAGCGTTTAACCAGTTCTGCATACATACCTTCCGGAGTAGAACCTGTTGCCATTCCAAGCACTGTCCGGCCATTATTCACAATTTCGGAAGCAACAATATCAGCTGCTTTAATACTCAGCTCGCTGTAGTTTTGAACGGTAATAATTATCATATTTCTCCTGTCATTTTAAAATATTTCTTCTTTTTCTTCTGTTGTGTAAAACAATGTCATAAGTTCTTCATCAGCCGCTGCCAGCCGGCCGGCATCGGACAGGGTCTGCTCGGCAAGTAACCGATCTGCTTCTGCTTTCCTGGTTAAACTAAGTAATTTCGAAGATATTGAGGCTTTGGCAACCATTGATTTAACCTGGTTAAAAAGTTCCGGGTTCCCGTACAGAAATTGCCCTTCATCCAGTATTTTTGAGGCGACCATGTTCTTGAAATTATTAAAGTGCAGTTGCTCGCTAATTACAGATACATTTTTAATTACATAATCCAGCTCCTCTTTCAGGGCCGGATTCATTAGCAGGTTATACTTTTCATGATAAAAGATCTGATCCAGATCGTTACTTATATGAAAGGGCAAGCCATCGGTGATCACTATAATATCCAGGTCGGAACCTTTAACCAGTTCGCCTGTTGATGACTCCGGCCTCGGTTCGGCGTGTGCCATGTTAAAAACAACATCACCGGCAATAGTCATACATGTTTTCTCCAGAATAAGCGCACTTTCCGGATGAGAAACGATCATTTTCTTCACCGTCCTGCGGGCCAGATCAATTTTTGCAGCACTGATTGAATTTATCTCTTTATTAAGTTTTTTTGTTTTATCATCAATTTCTTTTTTCTGTTCAGAGAGTCCAACTACAGTGTAATTTAAGAATTCGCGCATAATCGACGGTGACAGGCGGGCATATCCCTTAACCCTGGCATCAAGGCGAAGATATCTGTTTCCCACCAACACACTTATTATCTCTTTTGCTCCTCTGCAATACTTCCAGGCAGGATAAATATCAAGGCCGCTCAAAACAGCAAACTCTTTGCCGAGTAAAGGACCTTTTTCCCTTAGCAAATCAACATTATCGCTGTTCATTTATCCATTTCAACCCGACCCATATCATGTTTTTGTCTTACCCTGATTATTGTGTCGGCAGGATAAAAACCGCGGGCCGCCCCGTTGGGATAAAGCATAACATTCTTACCGAGCAATGTTCCCGGAGAGGTAACACTGTTGCATCCTGTTTCAACTCCATCTGCCAGGATCGCCCCAAACTTGCGTAACCCGGTCTGATAAAGCCTACCATCGACATGAAGATTCACGGGGGTTCCACTCATTTTCAGGTTGGCCAGTTTTGTTCCAGCACCCAGGTTAACCCGGCCAAGAATACTGTCGCCGATATAAGCAAAATGGCCGGCCTTACTGCCCCCCAGCATTACGGAAGACTTTATTTCCGTAGCATGACCCACAACACAATCCTCTCCTGTAATCACCTGCCCGCGGATATAGGCTCCATGTCTTACCTCCGTATTGTCACCAATGAGGGACGGGCCGCGGATCAGGGCCGATGGTTCAACAACAACTCCACTGCCCAGAAATATATGATCATCCATCAGGTAAGAACCAGCATAAATTACAGTAGCGCCTTCCAGAATTTCATCATTCATATAAACTTTTATTTTCTTTCCGCTGCTGTCAATTCTGAAATCATCAACAAGGATTTCCCCCCTGTAAAGTATGGTATCCCTGCTAATCTGGGCAGAGCCTTTTCGCACGGCGGCACTGTTAGGTTGTAAATTATTTTCAAGAAACTGTCCGATATTGGCCAGGCCATCCCAAACATATAAGGTTTCAGCAAACAACTCACGGAATAGTTCGCTATCGGTATCAAAAAAAGAATCTGCTTTTAACAAGTGAATCCCCCCCTGTTTTGACTCTTTACAATATTGTCAGTTCAGATAATCTAGAGCCAGGGTTGTGAAAATGGCCGGACCAATCCAAAGCGCCGACTCATCGAGATCAAACCTGGAGTTGTGATGAGGATAAATAAAACCCCGTTCGGGATTACCGGTTCCCAGCATAAAAAAGGCGCCGGGTACTTTTTCAAGGTATAGAGACATATCTTCCGTTCCCATATTTGGTTTAAGGATACTGACCACATTATTAGAGCCAACCACTTGTTCTGCGACTGCGGTTACTTTTTCAGCAAAAGCAGGATGATTAACAGTAGGCGGATAACCGCCAATTATTTTTACTTCTGCCTTAGCCCTGTTTGCAGCGGCAACAGAGGCACATATTTCTTTTACACGGCCGGTTATATAATGGCGGTTTTCCTGGTCTATTGTCCTAAAATCGCCGCTGAATTCAACCCTGGGGGTAACGATGTTTATCGCCTCCCCTCCCTCTATCTTTCCAATAGTCAACACTGCTGTTTCAAGAGGATTAATCTCACGGCTGATGATTTTTTGCAGTGATGTAATCATCTCGGCCGCGGTGGTAATGCTGTCCACACCCAGGTGGGGAAGAGCTCCATGAGTACTTTTTCCTATAACTTCTACAGTAAAAGCGGTTGCCGCGGCCAGAATGGTGCCCGAACAAACTCCCACCTGCCCGAGACCGACTTCGGGAAATATCTGCCCGACATGAAGTCCATAGATTGCATCTACACCGGGATTTTCCAGGCAGCCTTCCTCTATCATCTTCTGGGCTCCCCCATAGCCCTCTTCTCCGGGCTGGAAAATCAATTTGACCCTGCCCTTTATTTTATCCCTGTTCGCGCTTAATATTTTAGATGCCCCCAACAGCATCGCAGCATGCGCGTCATGTCCGCAGGCATGCATATTCCCATTATCGGAAGCATAAGGAAGGCCGGTTTCTTCTTTAATCGGCAGGGCATCCATATCAGCGCGAAAAGCCAGGGTCGGCCCTGGTTCTCCACCCTCAACCAGGGCAACCAGGCCGGTTTCTGCCATAACCTGGCAGGGTATATTTAAACAATTGAGCTGTTTTTTTATAAAAGCCGATGTTTTAAAAAGCTCAAATCCAAGCTCTGGAATACGGTGTAATTCCCGCCGCCAGGCAATAACCTCATCCAGGACAGTCCTGGCCTGATTGACAATAAGGTCGCTCTTCATCTGGAGTACCCCTTTCAATCTCACTCAAATAGATAAATGTATTCTTCCTTGTTCAAAGTAATAATAGTATAAATACCCAGGATAGGCCCCAGGGGAAGCAATAGACACTCGATAAAAGCAATTATCATGCAGTAATTATAAGATTGCCTGTTCCTGATTTTATTCCCGGCTATGAATATTAAAACAGCAAGCGTCCACCCGGCCAGGATTATCAGTGTAGATAAAATAATAAATATAAGGGCAAAAACTCTTGGTGCCGGATCACCTGCACCACTTTCCACATTGAGCAACATCACCCCGAATATAAAATGAATTATGGGAGTTAATGCTGTAATTCCGGTGATAATTGCCAGAACATGGTGAAACAAAGCAATCAGATCCAGACTTTTTTCTTCCCGGGACATAAATTAGTATCTCCTTTATATTAATACTATGCGATTGCGGCCTTCATTTTTGGCAGAGTAAAGAGCTTTATCCGCTAATTTAAGCAGCTCTTCAACAGATGCAGTGTCCGGCTTACATTCGGTAACACCAATACTAACAGTCAGGTTAATTGTATCTCCATCGTGAAAAAAAGGAGTTTCAGCAATAATTTTTCTTAAATTTTCCGCTACTGCCTGTGCACTGTCAAGGTCAGTATCAGGTAAAATAATCCCGAATTCTTCTCCACCCAACCTGGCCACCAGGTCAACCTCACGTAGCCGGTTTCGCATCAGGCCGGATAAATATTGTAAGCTGAGATCTCCCGTGTTGTGACCGAATATATCGTTAACCGTTTTAAAATAATCAATATCGACCATTAATAATGAAAAAGGATGGTTATGCCTTTTCATGCGTTTTAATTCATCGCCCAGGCATTTAATAAAATAACGCCGGTTCCAGAGTCCGGTCAGTTCATCGGTTGTAGCCAGCAGCTGTAATTTTTCTTCTGTTATTTTACGGATGCTTATATCGCTGATAATCACCATCTGGCCGTAAACCGACCTGTGCTTTTCTTTTAAAGGTATGATATCAATCCTGAACCATTTTTTTTCGTCTCCATTCTCCATACTCAGTTCAAAATCAACCCGGTCAGAAGCAGAGCCGATCATCTTCAGCATTCCCGGCCATTCTTTCAGTATTTCGGCTGCCGGTCTGCCCACCATTTGGTTATCCCCTTTGAATAAAACTGCTGCTGCATTATTCAGGTCAGTGATATTGAGATTGTTATCAATGATAAGAACTCCATCAGGGAGATCCTCGAAAAGCCTTGTCCTGGCGACAGGAGTTAGATCAAAGAGGCGATAGCGAAACATTCCGAAAAAAAACAGTAGTGCACTGGCAGAAATAAATAATGGAGTAGTATCAAGGTTCCAGGGTAGTAACTGTACCTGGTAATAAATATAACCGCTCCAGGGCAAAAAAGAGCCTAAAACCATCAGGGCTATCGTCCCCCGATAAACCCTGTTGGCATTGATTAACATGATTAGGAAAAGGACATTACCGGCCAGGACTGCAGTTGAAATATATATGGTGTTTATCCAATAGAATATACCCTTTTCAAAAGATATCATTGGAAAGGGCCCGTTCATATCAAGCCCGATTCTACTGTAGATCAACCCGTGATACTGGTTTGTCAACATTAGAACATATATAAGCAGGGAAAAAGCAAGCATGGTGATGAAAATAGTTTTTTTAAAGCCGACCTTCCATCCTGTATAAGTTATAGTGAAATGAATCAACAGGGGTGGAATCAACAATATAAAGATATATTCTATTTTTATCCAAAACATAATTATATTAATTTCTGCCGATGATAGCTCCAGGGCATAAAAAAAAGCATAAAAAGCACAGGTAAGCGCCAGTGCCACAAATGGAACAGCTGCCCGGTTATTCCTGTATTGCCATGCCTGCCCGGCCAGCATAAGAAGAATGACCCAGGCTATTATGTAGGGTATAACATACGGATTAAAATACATTTAGTTCCCCCAGGATTCGGGTTATAAAAATAAATTCGACAGGATAAAGCAAACCCCTTTAAAGTGACTGTGTAAAGACCGGCTATTTAGCCGGCCTTTACGCAGTTTTAATATAAATATATAAAACTTGATTACTGCCGTTTAAAGTTTTTTTATCACTTCCTGCAATACATCATCAAGGCGATTAAGCACTTCATCAATTTGTTCGCGGGTGATAATCAGGGCCGGTTCAAAGCGAACAGTATTGGCGCTGATCAGAGTTCCTGCTACCAGGACTTTCCTTTTAAACAGCCCGGCAGCCACCTGGTAACCAATTTCGGGAGCTTGGAAGTGCTGCCCGATTAGAAGTCCTTTACCGGTAATCCCTTTATATACCTGAGGATACTTTTCTGCAAATTCATTCAGTTTGCCTATAAAATAATCGCCCAGCTCGGCAGCTTTTTCAGGTAGTTTGTCGCGCAGGGTTACATTAATAGCAGCTATTGCTGCCGCGCATGCCATTGGATTGCCCCCAGTTGTTGTTGTATGTATAAAGGGGTTTGGATCTTCAAAAGCGCTCCATATTCTGCCGCTACCCATGAAGGCTCCCATCGGCATCAGCCCTCCGCCTAGTGATTTAGCCACACACAGTATATCAGGGACAATATCCCAGTGCTCAACTCCCCAGAGTTTTCCGGTTCTACCCATACCGGTTTGCACTTCATCACAAATAAGCAGTATTTCATAGCGACTGCATATTTCTCTGACTTTCGGCCAATAATGATCGGGAGGGACTATTGCTCCTGCTTCTCCCTGAATCGGCTCAGCTATAAATGCAGCGATATCAATACCTACTTTTGCACAAATTTCAAGCTGTTTTTCAAGAGCCTCCGCATCCCCGAAGGGAACATAAAAAGTTTGACCGCCAAAAGGCTGAAGGGCTTCGCGGTAGTCTTTTTTACCCATAACACTCAGTGAACCGAGGGTTTTTCCATGAAAGGCAGATACAGTGGAGATAAAATTGTGCTTGCCGGTATATAGCTTGGCTATTTTCAGTGCTCCTTCGATAGTTTCAGTGCCGCTATTGACAAAAAATGAATGGTCAATATCACCCGGAGTAATTTGGGCCAGTAACCTGGCCAGCACGCCCCGTAGAGGATCCATCAGTTCCTGGCTTGGAATACCTGATTTTCCTGCCTGAGCCCGGACAGCCTCAACCACTTCAGGATGCGACCAGCCAAGGTCAAGTGCGCCGTAACCACCCAGGCAGTCGATATATTCCTGGCCAAAGACATCATAATAATAAATACCATGTCCCCGCCATTCCGTGCCTGCATAATCACCGGCCTCTGTAACCGACTTACGATAGTCTACCCAACCCTTGTTAAAGTGATTGACAAAATTATCAACCGTCTCTTTAGAAATCTGCTGGGCTGTCGATTCATCGAGCTCTTCACAATTGATGATTCCCAGCCAGCGACCGGCATAATCCATCGCTTCTTTATACTGGTCCATAATACTCAACTGCTCCTCTCAGTTTATAATAATAACGCATAAAAACCCTTTCACGAAAAGAAATTACTATTCCTCCATAGCGAAATAAGAGCAATTAATATGCCAACAGGTAAATTCTTCAGAACCCCGCAAAAAGTTATTATTACAAGCTAAAACAGGTCTATAAAACAGAGTGTTTCCAAAAGCGGTTCTCAACTTTGCAAAATAGCATTAAAGAATCTTAAATATAAGAATAAAGTATTAACCCTATTCTCAGGTTTTGAGAATCTCCTGAACAGCTGCAATGGTTTTTTCAATATCCGTTCTGTTAACCTCCAGGCTGGTAGTAAAGCGGATTCGATCAGGTTCAATAACAACAGTAAGGATGCCTCTTTTCTCCAGTTCATCTCCCAGCTGCCTTATTGACATTTTTGTCGGCTTAACTATAACTATATTCGTATCAACATCATTCGGGTTAAAATCGATACCCTCCATTCCGGCCAAGCCATCAGCAAGAATGCGGGCATTTTCATGGTCTTCGGACAAACGGTCAACCATCGTTTCAAGGGCTACGATCCCTGCTGCGGCAACTATTCCTGCCTGACGCATGCCGCCACCCATTCTTTTGCGCCATCTTCTGGCTTTTTCTATAAACTCTTCCGGCCCGGCCAAAAGTGAGCCAACAGGGGCTCCCAGGCCTTTCGACAGGCAGAATTGCACCGATGTAGTACAGGCAGTTAATTCTTTCACTGCTATCCCTGAAGCAATTGATGCGTTAAAAATTCTTGCTCCGTCAAGGTGCACCGGAATCTGGTGCCGCCGGGCAACCTGATATACTGCCCGCATATCTTCCAGGGGCACCACTGTACCCCCGGCCCGGTTATGGGTGTTTTCCATACATATTAAAGACGTTGGCGGCAGGTGAATATCGTCCTGACGTATGGCCCACTCAACAAGATCGGCTGACAGAACGCCCCTCTCACCCGGCAGCGGGCGGGGCTGAACTCCTGCAAAAACCGAGGCTGCCGCCGCTTCATAATAATATATATGCGAATCTGCCTCGAGAATTATTTCTGTACCGGGACGGGTATGGGCCAAAACCGCCAGCTGGTTTCCCATCGTTCCACTGGGAACAAAAAGCGCCGCTTCCTTGCCCATCATTTCTGCAGCCAACTCCTGGAGGCGGTTTATCGAGGGGTCTTCACCATAAACATCATCTCCCACTTCTGCTATAGCCATTGCATGGCGCATGGCTTCAGTAGGCTTGGTTACCGTATCACTGCGTAAATCTATCATTAATGCGCTCCTCCCTGTAATCAGGCATAAGCAAATTTTACCATACCACCGGATGTAGTGGAACCATAATAATCAGGAAGGTATTGAAAAATAAAAAACAGCGCCTTTTCCTTCTTCAGAAACAGCCCAGATCTCTCCCCCATGACGTTCAACAATACGCTGGACTATACTTAACCCAACTCCGGTGCCGGGATATTCTGCAGGAGTATGCAGTCGATGAAATGCATTAAATATTTTTTCTCTATAGGCCATGTTAAAACCCACACCGTTGTCTTTCACATAACATATATTTTTACCGTTTTCCTCGTACTGACCAAACTCGATCTGGGGCTGTTCCATTTTTCCCGTGTACTTCCAGGCATTGTTAATCAGATTTTCCAGGGCAATGCGCAGCAGGGCAGCATCGCCGGTAACAGTGCAGCCGGGCTGTATCCTGAATTCCACCTTGCGATCCGGCTCCTCCTCTTGCAAATAAGTACTATAAGCAACAACCATTGCGCTTAAATCAACCTTATTGTTATGAATTTCCTGCCTGGTTACCCTTGAAAGTTTTAAAAGATCATCGATCAGTTCGTTCATGCGGGCAGTTGCCTTTAAAACACGTTCAAGATAATCACGGCCCTGCCGGTTAAGCCTCTCTCCGTAATCTTCGAGAACAGCCTCTGTAAAACCGCTAATTCCTCTCAATGGAGAACGTAAATCATGTGAGACTGAATAAGTAAAAGCCGCCAGCTCCTTGTTAGCCCGGATCAGCTCTTCCGTTCTTTCGCGAACTCGGGCTTCAAGCTCTTCATTCAAGTTTTTAAGCTCTCTTTCCGCTTTTTTGAGGTCACTGATCTCCAGCGCTGTATCAAGGACGCCGGTAATCCTGCCCGATTTGTCATAGACTGGCGAACCGGTCATTTTCCAGAATCGATCATCCGGATAAACAACCACACCTTCAGACACTTCGCCGGTTTGCAAAGCTTTTACTATCGGGCAACCGCTGCAGGGTTCATCGTAGCCGTGCCATACTTTGTAACACTTTTCTCCTATATATGAATCCAGGCTTTTACCTTCCTGCAGCATAACCGCCTGGTTTGCCCATACTATCCTCATATCACAATCAAGATAGGTGACCCTTTCTGCCAGGTTATCGAGGATAAGCGATTTTTCATTTTGTTCTCTGCGCAAAGATTCTTCCTGTTTCTTTCTTTCAGTTATATCTCTGGCAACCGACAAAATAGCTATAGGTTGGCCTTGTTCATTCCTGAGCAGCGACAACGAATTGTCCACCCAGATTGTGGAACCATCTTTTTTATATTCCTCAAGCACAAGCTGTACTGTTTTGTCCGGTTTAGCAGGGTCCTCATTTATTTGACTCATTTCTTCAAGAAAAGTATTGAGGGCAATCTGCAGTGAATCCGGAGTGAGGGTTTGCTCAAGGTTGCGGTTCATTGCCTCTTCTACTGTATAACCCTGCAGCTTATATATTGAAGGGCTGATATAAACGTATTTCAGATCCAGATCAAGAATAGTAATTGTATCAGCAGTGTTTTCTGCTATTATCCTGTATTTTTCTTCGCTTTCAAGCAATTCTTTTTCAGTAACCCTACTTTTCGAGTAATAATATAATGTGGCTATAACCGCCACCCCAAGCAGCAAAATGAATAATGAAGCGATATTACTCCTCTGACTGATCAGCATTTCCAGATCAACAAGGTATACTCCTGTCCCGATAATCCAATCCCAGGGTTCAAAGGAGGCAACGTATGAAAGCTTTTCTTCCAAGCGATCCTGCTCGTCGTAATACTGCCAGTAATAAGTAATATGCCCGGCACCCTGCTCCCGGCAGAGAGCAATAAACCGCTGGAAAAGCTCATAGGTATAAATATCGTCAGGATCATCAGAATCAGAGAGCACCCGCCCCTCAAAATCTTTCCTAAACGGGTGCACAATCATCAGATTATCATATGTGTTTATCCAGAAATAATCGAGTTTTTCTTCACCGTAATTAATACCGCGAATCAGTTCAGCTGCTTCCTTCTGGGCTTCTGACCGGCTTAAAACTCCCTGCTGTTCCAGCTGGTAAAAATGATCCAGTATGGAGAGGCCGATGTTGACCATTTCGGCAGTCTGCAGCATTTTTTCACTGTAGATATCTTCTTCGAAGGTCGGGATTATTAAAAACCTGTAGACGAACACAAACAGGAAAAGAACAGGGAAAAGAATTAACAGTAGTTTGAGGTGCCAGTTACTCTTCCTGAACCTTTTCAGAAGACCAATCATGGGCACAATTCCCTTTCCACCTGATCTTTTACCTAACATTCAAATAGTTAAATTTATTACACTGATGATCGGAAAATACCGTGGAAGTAACAATATTTCAGTATATATATTCTTCAGGATTTGCGCTCATCCTCCATAATCTGATTTATTTAAATTTTTTTACCCGTATTAGAGGATTTTAAACTTATATAGGGAAGTTAACAATTATTGAAATTACTATGGCCGGGGAGAGGTTTACACCTTGAATAAAAGGGCAATTTTACTGGTTGAAGATAACCCTGATGATGTGGAATTAACCATCCGTGCTTTTAGGAAAAACCAGATCAACAACCCTATCGAAGTGGCTAACGATGGTGTGGAAGCAATTAATTTTCTTTTCAAAAAAGATCAGCACCTCGTCAGGGATCCCCTGAATCCTGAGATAGGGCTGATTCTCCTCGATTTAAAACTACCGCGAATGGACGGCACAGAAGTCCTGAAAGAAATTCGCAGCAATGAAGCAACCAGTCTCATTCCGGTGGTTGTGTTGACCTCCTCCGTGGAAGAAAGAGATTTGCTGGAATGTTACAGACTGGGCGCAAACAGCTATGTCCGCAAGCCGATCGATTTCAACCGTTCAGCTGAAGTGTTAAAAATGCTTGCCAGTTACTGGCTCGAAGTGAATGAATCACCCGCTACTTTATGAACATCAGGCAATTCATTTTACCCCGGCCAACCGCACAATACCTCTGAAAATAAAAAAATAAAAAACAATACTAATGCATTATTGTTAGCGTAAAGTAACTGCCGGAGTGCTGCTTAGTTGAAAGTAATCAAGCTCGTCGAATAACCTATTCCAAACAAGGCATAATTACTACAATAAAAATATACTAACCCGCGTACCAGCATTCAAAGGTCCGAAATTTGCAGGGACATCAATTAAAGCATTGCAGTTCAAGGTTGATCTGATTATCCCAGGATTTTGTTTCCCGGCAATATTAACCTTCAACATACAATCATCAAAGGACAACTGTCCCCGTAACAGATTACGCTGCCCACTTGTTTTACGATAATGCTCGCCCAACACAGCTGTTACCACAGGAGGGCAGCAAGCTTTTATCCCCATCAGAGATGCTATGGCCGGACGTGCCAATAGCTGAAAAGTAACAAAGGCTGCCGCCTTATTTCCGGAAAGGCAAATTATCAACTTGCCATCTTTCTCAGCTCCCAAGGCAGGAGTTCCGGGACGCATATCAATACGATGAAACAATATACTAGCGCCAATTGAGCGGAGAGCATTACAAACCAGATCACTATCACCGACTGAAACCCCACCGGTAGTTATAACCATATCCGCTTGTTTAAGGTTTTCCAGTATTTTAACAGCTATTAATTCTGTATCATCTGTAACAGTACCGGCAAACACCGGGCAAGCACCTATTTGTTGAACATATGAAGCAAGGGAAAACGTATTACTGTCATAAATTTTACCCGGCCTTAATTCATCTTGAACAGAAATCAACTCATCACCGGTACCGATAATCGCCACCCGGGGTATGCTATTTACATCTACAACGTCAATGCCCAACGCTGCAAGGATTCCAATTCCTGCCGGACAAATATACTCTCCCCCGCAAAGAACTGCTTCGCCCTGCTCAATATCCTCTCCGGCAAAACAAACATTTTCAAATGGCGATAATGCCTTTGTAACCTCCACATGATTACCTGAATAATTAACATCTTCAATCTTTATTATCACATCTGCTCCGGAAGGTATCGGGGCTCCCGTCATGATCCTGGCTGCCTGGTTTTCCCCAACCTCCTTCTGACTGGGGCTGCCGGCCGGAATGTTCTGGTTAACCTCAATGTAGACCGGGTTGGCAGGCGAAGCCTTTGCGATGTCCGCTGCCCGAAGGACAAAACCATCCAGTGGAGATCGGTTAAACGGTGGAATATTTAAAGGTGCGATAATGTCTTCATGAAGAACCCGGTTTAAGGCTGAACTAATACTGATACTTTCAAAACCTATAGCTTTTGTATGCTGTATAAGCAGTTCCTGGGCAAACTCAAGACTTATGGGTGATTCAACTTTTTCCGGGAAAACTGTAGATACCAGGTTTTCAGAGGTAACTTGCGGATTCAAAATATTCTCTTCCAGTGATAACACCTCCGGCATTTATTATTGTATTATTAATCATGAATATAATATTATATTGTTAATTTTCTTAATTATAGTAAAATAATTAAAGGGTCAATAAATTATAATGAAAAATTTACATTATGTCAAGATAGACATAATGACCTTAAAAATTTTCCCTCCTCACTTACCACAATACATTGTATCAAATATACATTTCTTGCAACGATAAGTACAAGGGTATTTAACCCCCCGGCAAGAACCTGCATTACTGCCAGAACTATTAGTTTTTACTATTCTTTTCTTTTGTCGTAAACCTTTCCTCGTCAGTACAGGTGTTCTCAATAGTGTACCCTCCTTAATTAACGCTTATTAACATGATTTTAATTATTCCATATTATTAAGTAATTACCAAGCCCTAAACTTATCTAAAACAGTAGATATGACGGAGAAGGATATAAACTATTATTAGAGAATTACTATACCGGAGGTGGATTGGTTTGGAAGATAAAAAGAAAATAGTTAAAAAGCTATCGCTGCAGCCCAGGTGTAAAATCTGGATTGAATACAACAAACAGGTTATTTTCGGAGGAGGACGACTGGCCTTATTTCAGGCAATCGAAGAATGCGGATCGATTAATAAGGCTGCTGCAAAACTTGGCATGTCTTACCGGGCAGCATGGGGGAAAATAACTGCTACTGAAAAAACCTTGGGATTTAAATTAATTGATAAACATATCGGAGGATCGCAAAGTGGTTCAGAGCTAACAGATACCGCAAGAAAACTGGTGAGAGCATACATAGCTTTTAAGGAAGAATCTATTAATGCCGTAGACCAACTATACGAGAAGCATTTTAATGATATACCGATTAAGTAACGCAAATACTGCTACTAATGCTAACCCTTTGTTCTCTGAGGATTAGCATTATTTCTTCAGGGTTTTGATTAGAAAAATTACTGTTTGAGTTATTTCAAATTGAATTAAGCTCTACACAGAAAACCTTAATATTTCAACCGAATCGCCAGTAGAAAGGTTAACCTTTCCGGCCGGCACATCTATCAGGCAATTACTGGAAGCAAAGCTTCTTACAGCTCCACAGAACTGGTTATTATTAGCTTCCACCTGATAGATATCCTTGTCGTAACAACAGTTACCCCAAAGAAATGCCCGTAAACCACCATGCCTAAATATTGAGCCTTTTAATATTGCCCTGACTCGATCCAATTCTTTAATCCTACCAGCCATCTTAGAAATAAACGGCATCAACAGGGTCAATGCTCCCACAGTCGAACCTGAGGGATTTCCAGAAAGCCCTATCAATAATCGCTCTTCCATTTCAGAGGCAACAACCGGAGCTCCAGGCCTGATGGCTACTTTATTAAATAATCGGGATGAGCCTAGTTTAATCATTGCTTCTTTGATCAAATCCTTATCACCCGAAGCTGTCCCTCCTGTTGAAATTATTACAGGCAGATCGAGTTTTAGCGCAGTGCAATATACACTTAATATATCATCAATTGAATCTTTAATTACGCCCAGGTTGACTGGTTCGCAACCTGATAACCTTATAATTTCTGAAAGAGTATATATATTTGATGCTCTTAATTGACCATGTTTTAACTGGTTTTCTACGTTGACAAGCTCATCTCCCGTAGAAAAGATTCCTATCAAAGGTTTTTTAAAAACAGGAACCGTGCTTACACCTAAAGTCGCCAGTATTCCTATACAGGCAGGATTAATTATTGACCCTTTTAAAAGCATGGTCTCTCCGCATTGAATATCCTCCCCTTTAAAAGCAATTACCTCTCCACTGGCAACAGGGTGCGTTAGCTTGATAAACTCCTTTTCATCAACAAAAAAACTTTCAAAAACATCTTCTGTCTTAACTATACAGTTTGCATACTCTGGCAAAGGCGCACCGGTAAATATTTTTATTGCCGTCCCTGGGCTGAGTCTGTATTCGGAAGTTGTGCCTGCTGCAATTGAGCCAGTTACTTCAAGAATAACAGGATCTTCTTCAGCAGCGGCAACCGTATCAGAAGCAATAACAGCATAACCGTCAACCGGCGAACGGTCGAAGGGAGGAACATCTTCACCCGCGATTATGTCCTCGGCAAGGATCCTTCCTCCTGCTTCCCAAAGATGTAGCGATTCTACTGCATTTCTATGATTTTCAATTACTCTGCTGTTCATTAATAATTCTTTAGCTTTTTCATAAGGTATCAAAGTTATCCCTCATTTTTGCCGAACGATATTTTTAAAAAGGGGCGGGGTTATCACCCCGCCAATTGAGATGGATTAACTGATGCAGTTAATCAAATAAAAGTTGAACGGTGCAGCAACCGATCAACTAATATTTCTTCATAAACAGAAAATATTAGTTGCATAACATATTATTGAACAAAACCCCGGGGCTATTGCCCACACTAAGGTTTTCTAAGCGCTCTTTTCTGTTTGTTCCTTTTTCGATTCACTCCGGTTAATCCATAAAGCAAAACCAAGTGCAGCAACCAGGATGATCCGAACAGGTTTGAAGATGTAATTCCAAACTTCAGTTGAAAGCGGCACTCTCGGGTTCTCCGGAAGAGCATATTTTGCCATTGCACTACTTTTACCTTCAGGCAAAATGTACATCATGCCCAAACCGTCCAGTTCTTTAAGCCCATAAATTTCAGCCCGGGGGAAAGCACCTCTTTTCAGTTCAGCTAAACGCTCCTGTGCTAAACTGATCATATCACTACGATCACCGTACATGATTGCCCCGGTTGGACAAGTCTTGGCACAGGCCGGTATTTCACCGGCAGAGATTCGATCATAACAAAAGGTGCATTTTTTAGCCAGATTTGCTGCCTGATCAAATCCAACTACATTAAATGTACAGTTGGCTATGCAGTAGTTACACCCGATACACCTCTTTTCATCAATTCTAACCGTGCCAAATTCAGTATGACTTATTGCACCTGCCGGGCAGGCTTTTATGCAAGCTGCATCACTGCAATGCATACATCCCAGTTTGGTAAAAATCCAGGTGTCCATTCCTTCTTCAGTTGTATATTCCTGGAAACCAATTTTAGTCCATGTATGAGCAGAAAAACGAGGTGGGTTTTCATAAGTCCCTGTATTACGGGTATTTTCAGCTGGCAGTTGGTTCCACTGCTTGCAGGCTACCTGGCAGCCGCGACAACCCATACACTTGGAAATGTCTATTAACATTGATTTTGTCATGGTTTACCCCCCCTACGTTCCCATAACAGTTTCAGTAGCAGATTTTTTAATCTCGCCAAACTTTAGCCGCTTAGTATAACGGTCAATTAATGGGACAAATGCGTTCATTATTAGAATAGAAAATGCCATCCCTTCAGTTGGCGCAAGAAAGAGGCGGAAAACCATTAAGAGGATCCCAATAGATGCCCCAAAAATAATTTTGCCTGTAGGAGTAATAGGGCTGGTTACCCAGTCGGTTGCCATGAAGAAAGCCCCCAATAATACTCCTCCGCCTAATAGGTGATAAAGCGGTGCCCCGGCGCCAAGTAAGTTTGTTCCAAAAAGCAGGGCCATTACCACCACTGCGGCAATAACCGATAAAGGCGTATGCCAGGTTATATGTTTCTTGTAAAGCAAGTAGAGGCCACCGATTAAGAGCGCCAGCGCAGATGTCTCACCGAGCGAACCGCCCTGGTGGGCTAAAAACATCTGGAGCAAGCTAGGATAACCTGAACCCTGGATCATCAGGGCCAATGGAGTAGCTTGTGTTAAAACATCAACACTGCCGAAATCCTGCTTAAGAGGAGAAAAAACATATGTAACCTGGTGGAATATCGGTATCAGCAGAATAACTGAAAGGCGTCCGAATAATGCAGGGTTATAACGATTCCATCCCAAGCCACCCATCAACTCCTTGGCCAGGCCAATACCGATGAACACTGCGAGTGCTGCCGTCCACCAGGCTGTACCAGGTGAAAAACATAGCGCGACCAACAGACCGGTAACCATGGCGCTTCCGTCGTTTAGCGTAGCTCGTTGTCTCCTGATTTTACGGAAAAGCAATTCCGTCAATGCCGCCATGGCCAGGCAAACACCGATCAACAGGAGAGCATATGACTTGTATATATAGACAGATACAAGAGTGATCGGAATTAATGCAATAAATACATCGCGCATTGCATTCGATACTGATTCTTTTGAATGCAGGTGCGGAGATGGTGTTACCGTTAACCTGAGCTGATTATTCACCTTAGAAAATCCCTCCTTTGTATTCTTTTATCTTAGCTGCGCTTAAAAGTTCTCAAGTATTAATCCGCTTTTCGCGCCGCAAACTGTTTCACTTCCCTGACAAACCTGACGATGGGCCTGTTCGATGGGCAAACATACACACAGACACCACACTCAAAGCAATCTAAAGCTCCCCAATCGATTGAATGGTTGTAGCGTCCTGTTTCGGCATATGTCCCTATATAGTTTGGATAAAGCCCCATCGGGCAGTGCTGAACACAGTTGGAACAGCGAACACAGGCCAGGTATTCACTGGCATTAATCATCTCCGGAGTGAAGATCAGGATGCCTCCCGTCCCTTTCACTATAGGGACATCAAGGCTCTGCTGGGCAAAACCGGTCATGGGTCCACCCATAATAACCTTGGCCTTGGCTTCCGGCGGAGCATATACAGGATAACGGACATCGCTGGTATCAATTTTCACTTCACCACTGACAATACCTTTAAACCCTCCACACTCATGGATAATATGTCCAATTGGTGTGCCAATCAGGGCTTTAACATTTGCAGATTTGGCAATTCCGTCGCCAGTAACAGTTAAAACTCTCTCATAAAGAGGCTTTTCATACCGGACTGCTTCATAGATGGCAATACAGGTAGCTACATTGTGAACAACAACCCCTACCTCAAAAGGTAGCTTCCCGGGTGGAACTTCACGATTAACCGTTGCTTTTATTAACTGTTTCTCGGCGCCCTGCGGGTACTTAACATCGAGCATAGCAACGGAAATATCATCATCCTTAAAAATAGTGCTGCTAATTTTTTCTGCCGCATCAGGCTTGTTGGTTTCAATGCCAAATATTATCTGACGAGCCCCGACAACTTTTGCAATTATTTTAGCTCCTTCTACACACTTTTCAGTCATCTCGACAAGCATCCTATGATCGCATGTTAAGTAAGGTTCACATTCACAGGCGTTAATAATAACCCGGTCAATCTCTTTTGGCGGGTTCAGCTTAACATGGGTAGGGAAGGCAGCTCCTCCCATACCTACAATTCCCGCTTCTTTGATCATCTCTACAATTTTTTCCCGATCCAACTTACCGATATCATTTTCCTTTTTATTAAAATCACTTTGATTTTCATCAGGCTTGATAACAACACTGTTAACCTTACTTCCGGTAAAATATGGTCGCAGTTCGATAGATGTTACAACACCATCCACACTTGAATGAATTGGCGCGCTAATCATGGTAAGGCTTTCTCCGATTTTCTGCCCAATATTCACTTGATCGCCAACGCTGACGGTAGGGTTACATGGTGCCCCGACATGCTGACTCATTGGCATTACAATCTCTTCCGGCATAGAAATTGATTCTATAGGCTCATTTTCAGTTGATTCCTTATAATGGGGCAGAAATACCCCTCTATCAAATGTTAATGTCACTAATTATCACCACCATTTACTTTACTTGGTTTATACCAGCATATGGCAATACTAAGACTAGCAGATCTGTAAAATCACCACCTGACAAGATACAATATCTCCGCAAAGCCCTGTTCCCCGGTTCAAAACCCCAAATTAATTAGCCGGGGCTTCATTGAAAAGATTCCAGCCGACTCTGCTTAAAGCCATATTCTTAATCGCCTGCACAACCGTATCCAGGTCTTCCTGCTTAGTAAAATACCCGGGACTGATTCTGACTGAACCATCGGGCATTGTACCCAGGGTATTATGGGCCAGCGGCGCACAGTGCAGCCCGGAACGAACCTGAACCTTATAGTTATGCTGCAATATTTCTGCAACATCGTCAGGTTCCCAGTCTGTTATATTTAATGAGAGAACCGCTACCCTGGGCTTTTCCGGATTAGGTCCGTATAACTTTATTCCTTCAATTTCCGATAAGGTATCCCACAGGTATTTTAGATGAGCCATCTTCTGGCTTGCAATTGCTTCCAGGCCTTGTTCCTCAATATATTCTATCCCTTTACCAAGTGATATTATACCTGGCATATTCATTGTTCCGGCTTCAAATGCTTCCGGCCAATTAAGTGGCTGAGTCTCCGATTTTGAATTATAGCCGGTTCCTCCCTGTCGCCATGTATTTAGTTGATTGATCCGCTCACCAATAATCATACCGCCTACCCCAGGGAGGGCAAAAAGCCCCTTGTGCCCGGCAAAAACTATCATATCAGCATTCAGTTCACCAATTTTGATCGGAATATTTCCAGTTGACTGGGCTGCATCAAGCAGCAAATATGCTCCCCGACGACGGATTTCCGCCCCTATCTCAGCAACAGCCTGTATACTGCCTGTTACATTTGAAGCGTGGTTAATAACTATTAATTTTGTTTTTTCATGAAAGGCTTCCCAAATTAAATTTTCAACCAGATAGCCTTCTTCATTACAGGATATAACATCAATACTGATTAAACCTTCAGCTTCCAGATGGCGCAGAGGCCGTAGTACAGAATTATGCTCCATTCCAGAGATAATAACGTGATCGTCCTTTCGCAGGATTCCTTTAATCGCCATGTTCAATGCATCAGTTGCACCAAAGGTAAAAGCAACCCTGAACTCTTCATTAACCCCAAAAAAACGGGCTACCTGCCGGCGAATCTTTGACACCTGATCACCGGCCCGGCGAGACAGAAAATGATGACCGCGACCGGGAGAACCGCCTTCTTCGAGCATCCAGCAACTAACTGAATCGGTTACGATTGCAGGCCTAGGAAAGCCAGTAGCAGCATTATCCAAATATATATTTTGATTAAAGTTCATAGAAAAACTCATCAACCCTCTGAAATCCTTTATTTTTTCCGATAAGATCAAGGTGTAAGGTAGACCAATCTGCGAGGGCAACCTGTTCATTACCCTGATTTATGTATGTCTTTACATAAGCCTTGCACTCTTCACATGTATCCAGGCGCATTTCGGGCATTTCAACAAATTCAATCAGTTTCAGCGTATTGACATTTTCGTTTCCGCAGTAGGGACAGCCAATGCGCCGATAGGTCCATTTCATTTTGCAGCATCCGCAGATCAATTCCCGTTCCCGCCCTCTTTTTGTTCTTATTAGCTGGCCCATCGCCGGCAAATGCCCACACAAAGGACAGTAACCCTTCCTCCAGGGTTTCTCTTCCAGCAACTCACCAGTTACTTCTCTCAAAGGCTCAAGGATTGCAGATAAGGAGGACCAGGCCAGAAAATTAACAAACCCTTCGTTTACATCGTTAAAAACAGATTCAAGCTCTTCAGGTTTCGAATCACTACTGCCCTTAATAACCAGCCTTATTAACCTTCTTGGAAGATCAGGAACCTTTTCAATATAACCTCTAAGGGCTTTAACCTGTTCTAGCGTTTTAGAAGGTAAATCGGCCTCAAGCAGAGCATTAACTATTTTTTTAAACAGGCTGCCTGCTATTCCAGTAACCATATTGATCTCCGTTAAAGAGCTGAGCAAGGGTACACCCTTACTGTATCCCTGCTTTATTTCTTCTAAGTCAGATACCGGCAAATCTTTACTGAATTGCTCTTTATCAAAACCCTCAATAGCTTTTGACAAAACTCTGTGGAAGCTTCCTATTTCATTTAAATAAGGATGCTCTTTAAGCCATTTATCAAAGCTGCTCCATTCCTGGTTGCTCATTTTAAACCGCCTTTGAGTAGTTTTAGGTGTGCTTCACGTGAGCCTGCTGTCGGCAGGCTAACGGGTTTATATTCTTCAGCATCCAGAACCAGTGGTTCTTAATTTGCGCTACAATAATCGATTAAGCCTTATCCAGGTTTACCAGACAACACTTTGTTTCCTGGATCCAGGTATTCGGATCGCCTGCATCAATAGTCACATAGTTTGTGCTGGCAGCCTGACTAAGGCCCTTGTATCCCCAGTTATACGGCATCCAGACCACATCAACCTCCTTGCCGTTAATTTTAAGGGGATGGATACGGTGGGTTACCTGGGCCTTGGCCTCAACTTCGCCCCGGGCAGACCAGACTTTTACCCAGTCACCATTCTTGATGCCCTTTTCGGCAGCCAGGTTTTTCGGTATTTCAATAAATGTTTCTGGCTGCAGTTCGTTTAACCAGGGCATGTTACGGGTTTGAGTCCCGGCACACCAGTGCTCTGCCATGCTTGATGTACAGAGAACGTAGGGGTAATCCGCTGCCGTACCGATTGGCTGCTTATCCGGAATTCGGGGATACTTAACACAGGGGTTGACTGGGACGTTGGGATGCAAAACGTTTTCTGTAGGGCTCTCAAAGGGTTCATAGTGCTCCGGAAGCGGGCCGTCGGCAGGGACGCTTGATGAATCCCTGGGCAGAAGCTGATTGGCAAAGGGATCCTGGTAGGGCCCGGCAAGAATACGGGCGAGACCTTCCCCGGCCATCCGGAAGGGTCTTTTGCCGTTGGGTGTATCGGGTCCGTCGTTCCTGTTCGGCACGTCGGGAGTGTCATACCCGGTCCACATACCCTTTTCCTCATCCCACCAGATACACTTATTGGCTTCATCATAAGGCTTACCTTCAGCATCACAAGACGCACGATTATATAAGACGTGACAGTTTCCGGGCCAGGTCCAGGCAAAGCCGGGATAGATGCCAAGGCCGCCGGGATCGTTAATGTTATCCTTGCGCTTGGAATGGTTCTGGTTGTTGGCGAAGATTCCGGCATACAGCCAGTTCCCCGCGGCAGTGGTTCCGTCAGGCTTAAGTTCGCCAATCCCTTTTAAGAGTTCACCGGTGGCCAGATTGTAACCGTTGATTTCCTTCAATACTTCCTCTGAGAAAGAGGGAGAATCTTCTGCTTCGTAGTTCCAGTTGGCCTTTAAAATGGGCTCATCCTTGCTGTCGCTTGAACCCTGGTAAAGCTCGCGGATGCGGTTAAAAAGCAAATCAATGATCTCCAGGTCGGTTTTTGAATTGCCGACCGGTTTAATCCCGGTATAGCGCCACTGAACCATCCGCCCTGAATTAACCAGGGTTCCTTCTTTTTCGAGGAAAGAGGCCGCAGGGAGGAAAATTACCTCCGTATCAAGCGTACTCGGATCCACACCCGGTTTTTCCCAGAAAGCGGCGGTTTCGGTCATAAAGAGGTCAACAGAAACCAGCATATCCAGGTTGCCCAGTGATTCGTGCACCAGGTTCAGGTTAGGGTTGGTAACCATGGGGTTCTGACCCATGATATAGAGAAACTTCATCTTTTTATCAAGGGCTGTCTCAAAGATCCTGAAGAGTGAGTAGTTTTCACGCCCGTTCTTTTTCGGTAACCAATTAAAACAAAAATCATTTTCCGGTTGGGCGTGGTCACCAAACCACGCTTTGAGAATACTGGTCATAAAAGTCCGGCGAAAAGTACCGGTCCGCGAAGTCCAAGTATCAAGATCCACGACATCGTGGTTGGGAACAGCCAGGTACCCGGGAATGATATGGAACAACATGGCCATATCGGTTGCTCCCTGCACATTGGGCTCACCACGCATGGCGTTAACACCGCTGCCCGGCTTGCCCAGGTTCCCTAAGAGCATTTGGAGAATACCGAAAGAACGAATCCCCTGAACGCCGGTAGTATGCTGGGTCATCCCCAGGGCGTAGCAGATTGTTCCAGGCTTATTGTTAACCAGGGTATCGGCAATTAGCTTGATCTTTTCCTCGGGAACCCCGCAGATATCGGAAGCCACCTTAAAATCATAGCGCTTGAAGAATTCCTTGGCTTTGCTGAAGACAGAGCGAGGATCATCGAGACTTTCCGCCTTAATAGGCTTGCTTTCTTCATCAAGGGTATAACCCCAGGAAAGGTTGGTGTAACTGAATTTACCGTCATTATAGCCCGAAAAAAGGCCGTCCTGGTAATCGAATTCTTCGTTGGCAATCAATAGCGCATTGGTATGGTTAATAACAAAGTCTTCATCATAAAGGTTATTGGTAATAATGTAGTTAATAATTGAATTTAGAAATGCGATATCCGCACCCGGACGAATCTGGGCATGAATATCGGCAATGGATGAGGTCCTGGTGTAACGGGGGTCGACATGAATAATGATTGCCCCTTTTTTCTTTGCTTCCAGCATCCATTTTACTGCCATGGGGTGATTCTCGGCAGCATTGCTACCCTGGATCAGGAAGACCTTGGCATTTTTTAAATCAACCCAGTGATTGGTCATAGCTCCACGTCCTAATGAGGCGCCTAAACTGGCGACCGTGGGACTGTGTCAGACCCTGGCCTGGTGCTCTACATACACGGCGCCCAGAATTCTCGACATCTTAGAAAGGAGATATGATTCCTCTGTATTGTTTTGAGCTCCGCCCATGAAGCTAACTGCGTCGCAGCGGTTAACCTTATAAGTGGTACCGTCAATAGTCTCATCGCTGATCCAGTAATCGTCCCTGGTTTCAACAAATTTCCTGGCAACCTTGTCGATAGCTTCTTCCCAGCTGATTTCTTCCCACTTGTTGCTGCGCGGCGCCCTGTAGAGAGGGTTCCTGATCCGTTGATCAGAGTTGGGCATTACCGCCATAGCTGCCCCCTTACTGCAGAGGGCCCCCTCACTGACGATATGATCAGGGTCACCTTCAAGGTTAATCATTTTCCCATCTTTAACGCTACAAATCATCCCGCAGCCGCAAGAACAAAAAGTACAAACAGAATAAAATTCTTCTGAATTGTGAATTCTGATCGTTTGAGATGCGGCTTCAACCGGCGCTGCGTTAAACCCAAGGTCGGTAAGGAGCAAGCCTGCGCCAGTTACTCCGGTAAGTTTAAGAAAATCCCTTCGTTTCAATACCGTTCCTCCTTTGTTGTTAAATATAGGCTGGAATTATAACCTCGCCTTCAATAAAAATGTGAGGCAAAAACCGCATACTGCTAAGTTAAGTAAAAAAAAATTTAAAGTCTTATTTCTTTGAATAAAAATATCTATGGTAATTGTTTCTTAAATACAGTTATGCTACCACGCTCTTATAAGCACTATGCAGTTTATGACATAATGGCAATAAAAAAAAGCAATAAACAACCTTTTGAAATATAACACAATGCCATCATTATGTCAATAATGTCATAAGGAAATGCTACAAAACTCACCTATAATTTAATTAGTATTAACAAATTTTCTTTTCCTGTAAACCGGTGCTTCATTTAAGGTAATTATTTCACAATCAATGTAGATATCTATGCCATCATAAGATAAGTGCTCGGGTATATTAAAAATGTTATCGGCTACCAAAAGATTCACCTTGATCCACTCTTTGCCTTTATTGTTTTTCACCTCGGCCTGGTAATCTATAACTCCATCCAATGCAAACAAAAGTTCATCAAGATTAGCCAGGTTAACAGTTTGCCCCCCCATAGTTACATCTTCAGAATAACGGCCTTTAACTTTATCAAGCCTGGGCAGAACAGAACCGCAGGGACAGGGTTTTGCCAGAAAACGCCCCTTGTCGCCGGTTCTATAACGAATGAAAGGCATTCCCTGACGGGTAAGGGTAGTAACCACGATTTCTCCGGTTTCTCCTGTTTCAAGAAGCTCCCCGCTATTTGGATCGATTATTTCAAAAACCAGGTCAGCGGCCCGGGGGTGATACCCCTGGAACGCCCGGCAGGAAACCGCACCGCCAAGCCCGGTTTCGGTCATCCCATAATGTTCAAAAACCGGGCAACCAAACCGGAGTCCGATCTTACCGGCCAAGCTGCCAGCCACATAATCGGTACTCAACAGCACAGCGGCCAGGTTAACTTTTTCTGCACCGGGAGCATAAACCAAGGACAAAATCTGCACCGGTACACCAACCAGGCTGGTTATTCCTCTTGCAATAATTGTGTTTACAACGCTTTCAGGGCTATCCACCAATCCGTAACAGGTAACCTCGGCGCCAATACGCCTGACACCTTTTTGCAACAGGTCACCTACACTTCCCGGTCTTTCCCAGGGCAGTAAAATCAGCAAGTGGTCTGAAGGGCCAATCAGGTTAAGCATGCCCCGGTGAAAAAAATCTATAGTCAATTCCTGATCTTCGTTAGTAAAATAGACTCTTTTAGGCGAACCGGTAGTTCCTGTTGTCTCCAGGGTAACGATTCTGCTGATTTCCTTCTGTGACACACAAACCATCCGGCTGCTATGTTCAACAAGATCTCCCGCATCTACCATGGGTAACCTGGATAGATCATCAAGGCCTGAAATAACTGAAGTATCAACATTACGATAGAGCTCCCTGTAAAAAGGGCTTTTAACACTGACATAGGCTAACAGTTTCTTAAGCATCACATCCTGGTAAGCCAAGATTTTCCGGGGGGTCAGGCTATCCTCATCCTGAAGACCAATCTTTTCTGCAACCCATCGATCAAGCGATGTTTTTTCAAGCACTATTAAAGTAACCTCCTCATATCAATGAAGCTGTAACCCCAGTGCCAAACAAAATGTTTGCACTCAGGAAATAGTCGGATTTATTGAAATATCAATCACCCATTCGTTATTTCCACCCAGGAAAGATTATAACGTTCTGCTACTTCGAGGACTTCGGCAAAGGTTCGCTGAATGATTTCCGGACAGAGGCTCAAGCTTGCTCCAACAGGGTCATCGCCCAGCAATTCGGGACAATCGATTACTCCGAACTCTTTTTCGAACCAACCAGTCAGTTCCGTGCTCATATCTTGCCCCATGCTCACTGAGAGGAGAAAGAGCAGGCAGGAAGCGGCAGAAAGAGTACCGCAGACAGTCCCGGCATACATACCCTGGGACAACCCTTTCATCGCGATTACCAGATCTTCATTTTCTTTTTGCATTTTGTCTAATCCCATTTTCATGATGATCTGGCTGCAGCAGTGACCTTGTAAAAGTAATTCATTTACCCGTTTTGTAATATTCATGACCGATACCTCCATCCATAATTACAGCACATTTTTATTAATATGATTAAACCAATCAAACTGACCGGTTACAACTATACCTCCCGGACTGATGGTTTTCAAAGGCAACTAAATAAATAAAACCATTTTCATATATAACCTGGTTTTCCTGCGTCGTGGGATTTCATTTTTAGCATGCATTCAACTTTTGCTCTTTTTTTTCTCAGTACTATGATGCGTAGGTGCATCCGGCCCCATCCCGATCAAGTCACTGTATTTAGCAAGAGCTTGGTCGGACAGCAACGCGAGAACCGCACTTTTCCCTTCAAGATTTTCGCCCTTTAGTATGATTCCGTTGCTATTTTCGTGATAACACAGGGGAACCTGTCGGCGATAAAGGCAGCCTGTTGTCTTGTCAACTACTTCAATAGTGACAGTGTCAGCCTCGATTACTTCAGCGCGCTCTTCCTCCGGATCAGGCCCGGTTTTTCTATTAACCATTTTCTTTTAACCTCCTAAAACATACCGCTGGTTTACTTGTCTTCCAGTGTTTTCTCTACCTGCGCCATCTTGCCCAGAGCCAAATCCTCGGGGATGTAGACCAGGCCGCATTTAGCGCACTTGTAAAGTTCAGCCGGGAAACTGGCCTCCAGGTAGGTAAGGGTAACCGTGCCCATGGTCAAGTAAATACCGCAGCGGCTGCATAATATTTTACTGGTTTCACTCATTTGGTTCTCCTTTACCCCTTAATTACTAGGCGGTGGCTGTACGCTTTTTGAATGTGATAGATACTTTCGTTTTCCACGGTGAATTCAACCCAGTAGGTAACGTTGCGGTGTTTATAGTAAGCGACCATGGTCCCTGTTTCAGTATTTTCCATTACATTTCCACTGCTGCGGGCATGACTGATCACTTCGATTATATCACCGGTAAGAATCATCCTCTCCTCCATGCTGCTGCGCACGGCGGCGCTGATGGCCAGTTCAAAGCCAGGCTCCCTGGTTTGAATCTCTTCACCCCAGACTTTTTTTAAGAGGCTCTTCTTGCAGCGGTAGCGGTTTTCCTGGCGTTTTGAAAAACCAGGGCCTTGATCGCCTGCAAGGTCGTGGTCAGAACTGCCAAAAATGAGATCAAGAAGGTGGTAAGTTCTTTTGCCCCGGGCCGCAAAATGGTCGCGGCAGATGGCACAGTATGCCAGGTAATCTTCAGGGTTTTCGGCGATACGCTTTTCAACCACTTTACGGGCAACCTCACGGTTAACATAACTCATCAAACCGCCATAACCACAACAGGTTGTTGTCTCCCGGCTGTTTTCAAGCTCTTGTACCTGGTGCCCAAGAGCAAGTAAAATGTTACGAATACTATTTTGCAGAGGTTTGTCGTACCTTGTGGTGCAGGCATCGTGAACAGCCAGTTTTTTCATCTTAACCCCGGCACCGCTGTTTTCTGGCAGGCCAACCCGGTCAAGAACTGTCCAGATTGTCTCACAATCCAGATCGGGCAACACCTTTCTGAAAACACTGAAGCAGGTCGGGCAGCCGGTAATAATGGCCGGGTTGCCTAATGCGGTCCAGTTTTTTTTCAGTAAATCAATATTTTCATTAAAAAGGTCTTCCCTGCCCGCCCATTGGGCAGGCGCGCCGCAGCAACTGAGACTCAAACCAACTCCACCATCAATTTTTTCCCTCAGGTAAGTATAAAGCCTTCCTACATAATGTGGAGATGAAGCACTTAACTGGCAACCGGGAAAAAACAGGGCCCTGCTCTTGCTAAAACCCGGTTGGTGCCTATGCAGGGCAACCAGCTCACTTGTGCTGAATGCCATATCCTGCAAGGCAAAATCGTGCGCTGAAGGGGGCATTTTGCCAGTCTCGACCATCTTCTTCCGGGCTTTGAAACAAAACTCGCCCATGTCTAAATTGCCAGGACAAACTTCGGCACATAAACCGCAGAGACTGCAGCTATTGATCTTTTCATTTGCGCCACGCCCACCTTTAATGATAATCAGGTTATTGTGAATCTCCCTGACATACTTTTTCGGGTATGACCCATAATGCTCCAGGTAGGGGCAGGCCTTTACACATTCAAGGCAGGTACATAAAAGGCAGCGATTTGCCTCCTGTAAAGTTTGTTCCGAATTTGGTAATTCTCCCGGTCGATCTTCAATATATACAGGTTCAGGGGAAATGCCTTTAAGTGATGTATAGAGTAGGGTTTCATAAGCCCCTTCTCGTGAGCGCCCTGCAGTCAGTGATACGCCCTGCAGGAAACGGTCAATAGAAAGAGCAGCTATTTTACCATGGCTAACTGATTCAATGGGTGATCTTTTCTCGCTCTCCAGGATTAGGCTGCCGCCGATGAAGACCTTGTCAATTGCCGTTGCCAGGGTTTTTGGATCATGACTGGGGAACCCCTGCTCATCAAAGGTGAGATCCACCCCTGCAGGAAGCGCGTAGTTTGAACCTGTACCTAGGTAAATGGCATCATAACGGGCAAGGAGATCGGCAAAGTTAACCATCCCGCCGCTGACACCAACCCCGGAGCCCCAACAGGTTTCAAGCATGGAGTTGTTGATTAGCGGGGCAAAATCTTTTTCAATAATATGACGCGGCATTCGTTCTTCAGATTCTTTTAAAATTTTTCCTCCAGGCTGTTCTGAAAGCTCGAAGATGGTTACAGGGTAACCCTTTTTTACCAACTCCCATGCAACAGTAAGGCCGCTTAAACCGGCTCCGATAACAGCTGCTTTTTTGTTGCGTTCTTTCACCGGCAGGGCGCCCGACCTTTCCGACAAACTGCCATCCCCAGTCAGCACACAAACCCGCTCCATGATATTAATTGCAACAGGATGATCTATCTCAGACCTTTTGCACGATAGTTGACAGGGCTGGTTGCAAATATGGCTGATGATCCCGGGAAATGGTACATGTTTTCTAAATACGGCAAAACCTTTCGAGTAATCGCCTTTTTTTTACAGCTGCAATCAATGCTGGAATGTCAACATGGACAGGACAACCTGCCACACATCCTGGCTGCTGATCCTGTGTGCATTTAGCCTCTACCTCGTGCAAATAATTATGATCCATCCTGAGCTCTCCCTTTGAATCGGTCTATGTTGCATGATGATAGCGGTTGAAGCGAACTGTCGCCACAAGATACGACAGTTCTCCTCAAGGTGAACCCACAAAACCGACCTTTTATTTAAGCTTGGCTTTAATCTTTTCCGGGAGTGCTGGAATATCATAAATCCTGACACCGCAGGCATTATAGATTGCGTTAAGTATAGCCGGGTGAGGTGCGGTCAACGGGCCTTCACCGACTCCGGAAGCGCCATAAGGCCCATGGGGGCGCGGCTCAACATTGTAAATGATCTCCATGTCATCGGGAACATCCTTAATATAGGGAAGTCCGCATTTCAGGAGGTTAGTGTGAACTTCCAAATCGTCAAAGTCCTCGGAAAGAGCCAGACCTATGCCCTGGGCCAACCCTCCGTAGATTTGGCCGTCTACTGCACTCTTGTTCGAAATGGTGCCGCAGTCTACAACCGTGGTAAACTTAACCACTTTTGCCTTGCCCGATTCAAGGTCAACTTCCACCTCGGGCATAAAGAGTTCGTAAACATATCCGGCAAAAGGATCCCCCTGCCCTTTTTCAGCATCACACATGGTGCACATGCTTGCAGTCCACTTACCCTCATAACGTAGCGGTATATTTTCTGCAACCATCTCGTCATAGGTGCGGAATGTTCCGTCCTCCTTACGCATCGCTTCAATGAGTCTTTCACTGCCAACCCTGAGTGCATTACCGGTCACCAGGTTTTGCCGGCTCCCGCCTGAGGGGCCGCTATCGGGTGAAAGGGCCATATCGTTCATGACCAGTCTGATCTGCTCCGGCTTGATTCCTGCCTGACGCAAGGTTTCGTGGGCATGGGTCAAGGTGCCGATATCTGCCCCTTGCCCATGATCTTCCCAGGTGCTGCCAACGGTAACCCCTTCTTTTGTCAGTTCCACAAATATTTCCGAGGTATCGGGGCCGTCGGTGCCGCAACCGTAAATGCCAAGGGAAAGCCCAACACCACGTTTTTTTCCGAGTTTGTTAAAGTCGCTGCAGCGTTTTTTCGCTTCTTCCCAGTGAGGCCTAAGCTTGTTAAACATATCCTCAAAACAGTAAACATCCGGCACCTGCTGTGACGGTGTGGTCGCTCCGGGACGATAGATGTTTTTAAAGCGCAGGTCGAAGGGGTCCATGCCCAGTTTTTCCGCCAACTCATCCATTGCCGTTTCAGAAGCCAGGAAAGACTGCGGTGAGCCGTAGGCTCTGAAGGGGGCTCCCCAGGCGTGATTAGTACAAACTGTGCGTCCTTTACCCTTAATATTGGGGATATCATAACCGGCCCCTATAAACTGAGCGAGGCGCAAGGTCAGTAGATCTCCAAATTCTGAGTACGGGCCATGATCAATGGTCCAATCTGACTCCATCGCCAACAGTTTACCTTCCTTATCTGCAGCCAATTTGCAAGTTACAAAGCCGGGAGAGCGTTTTCCGGTATAGGTAATGGTCTGGTGCATGTCAAATACAAGAGAGACTGGTTTTCCGGTAGCCATGCATGCCACACCGAGTAAAGCTTCGTTGGTGGGGCAGAATTTATACCCAAAGGTGCCGCCGGTGGGATTGGCCACAATACGTAGATTTTCTGGCTCAATGCCCAGCCCTTCGTAAATCATATCGCGGTGCAGGTAAATACCGATACTCTTGGAGTGGATGGTTAACCGTCCTTCTTCATCAAAATAGGCAGAACCACAGTCTGGTTCCAACATTAGATGAGGCTGACGGCTGCAGATCGTGCTAACCTCTACAGTTACAAGATCGCTGTTCTCCATGAAGGGTTTCGGGTCTTCTCCCTTTTCAACACCCTGCTCAAAATAAACATTTGGAGTTCCAGGGTGAATCTCTATAGCATCGGACTCCATGGCCGCCGGTGCGCTCATATAGGCAGGTAAAACTTCCAGATCCACTTTAACTTCTTTGGCTGCCGCCCTGGCATGCTCAACCGTATCGGCGGCAACTATGGCAATGGTGTCACCGTATTGAAAAACTTTTTCATCACAAAGGATGGGGCGATCCCAACCATCTCCCTTGTTTGAGGGGAAAGTAACCATACCATTAATCCGGTTATTACCTTTTACATCCTTGTGGGTGATAACCTGATAAACACCGGGCATCTTTTCCGCTTCAGATGTATCAATACCCTTGATGTTTGCATGTGAAACTTCGGCCTGCACCAGGGCCAGACGCAGGGTGTCAGAGGGCATCTGCAAGGCTACATCGGCGCCGTAGTCCCAGGTTCCGGTAACTTTTTGCATCGCCGAAGGACGGTGGTAATTAGTGCCGTAAATTTTGTTGCCCACCGGTTTGTAGAGCAGCTCTTCCTTGTGCATTTCGCCCCGCAGAACCTTGGCCGCCGCCATCACTGCATCAACAAGCGGCTTGTAACCGGTACAACGGCAGGCATTGCGGTTTTTCTGGAACCAGTCTCTAACTTCCTCCCTGGTCGGATCGGGGTTCTTCTCCAGTAAAACCTTGGCCGACATGATAAAGCCCGGACTGCAAAAACCACACTGGGCACAACCATAGGCCATCCAGGCCACCTGCAAGGGATGCAGGTTTTGGGCGGTTCCGATCCCCTCAATGGTCCAAATTTCAGCATAATCAGGTACCCGCTTCATCTTCGTTACGCAGGAACGGACAACCTCGCCATCAAGAACCACTGAACAGCACCCGCACTGACCCTGGTTGCAACCGACTTTACAGCCTGTCAGTAAAAGCTGTTCCCTGAGAACACTTGCCAAACTTCTTTCCGGCTCAACAATTAGGGTTCTTTCCAATCCATTTACCGTTATAACTTTTTTTAGCACTTTTTCATCTCCTCGCCTAAATTAGTGACTGCATCGCCTTTATAACTTGTTCAATCTCCTCCTCTCCAAGAAAAAGAACCGGACTAAACCAAACAGCTTTACTGTAATCAAAATCAAAAATACCGGCTGCTCCTCCAAACAACCAGCCCTTAGTCAGATACGTAACAGCTGAACATCATGCTCACAGAGTAAAGGCAACTGAAATTTTCTGACCAGATTCTGTCAGCAAAATTAGCCATCTCACCAACTTTTATCCTGGCCGGCTTTATTACTCACTTCCATATCAGCAAGATGAAGGCTGTTACCCTGGAGAGCAATTAAGCACAGTTTGTAGCATACAATCACCTGATGTATATTTCCAACAACTGTGAAATATGTTTTCAGAGGATCTAATCTCCCTGTTAAGATTTAGCAAAATACCTTATAAAAACAAGAACTCCTGCGAAAGGTAAAAACCTTCAACAGGAGTATCATGTGAATAATTTCGCAAGTTGAAACGAAACAATATTAGGCCACAAACTAAACACCCTTTCCGAAACGGGAGAATTAGATGTTTCATCCCACACCACAAAATCTCCGGTTCATAGCTAACAGCTTAAGCAACTGAAGTTCGAATGTTTCACAGTTTAGCAGTGACCGTTCTTTTATTTAGTTACTCGCAGCTTATTGCATTGCTTCTTTATGCTTTAATTAATACCAGGCAGGCCAACAAGCAACAGTTCACCCTACAAGGTGTTTAATAAACATCTATAATCGTAACAATTAAAACATATAATAGCTGCTATGTCAATATTGACATAGCAGAGACCTTTCATTGTTTATGCGGTCAGATATAATTATTCATTATGCAGGATTAGAAAAGCTAATAAAGCAAGCAGATTTTACAGGTTTAATAACGATCATCCTTATCTATCAAAACGCAGATCCTTAAAGTGTTTTTTAAAGGCGCTTTCGGTGGTTTCATCAACCTCTTTCAAGGCACTTTTATATGCATCAAGCAACAGCTTGGCTTGCGGGCTTAAAGTTGATCCCCTGTGCCCGTCTCGCTTGAGCAGATTAATACCAAATTCCTTCTCAACCTCTGTCAACATCTTCCAAGCTTTTGAATAAGCCATTCCCATGGTCCGGGCAGCTTTTTTAATAGATCCTGTATTCTCTATATTATCCAGGAGCATGACTATTCCGCGCCCGAAACCCCTTGCTGCCGGCTTGTAATCATTATAGATGGTTAACCTGGTTTTTGGGTGCATTTTATTCAACATTTTCCAACCTCTACAGATAATTTTAGCTAAAATACATGCAATATCCTAACTGGATCATAACAATGAATAATAATTTTTTCAAATTAATTATTGCCAGCCAGGAATTTTTAATATATACTCTCATTTGAGAATATATTTTCGAACAAGAATATATATTGCAGGAGGTTCGGTAATGAACTATAAAAAAATCTTTTATGTTTTGCTGGCACTGTTTCTGCTGTTCAGCATTGCCGGCTGTAGCACAAATGAAGTGGTAATCCGGGACAGCAAGCTTGCAGAAGATGCCGATCCCGAAGTAACTACTCCCGAAGCGCAGGATGTTGAACTAATTGTTTTCGCCGCTGCTTCCATGACTGAAGTAATTGAAGAAATAAACAGGGCCTACATGGAGGCAAACCCGCATGTTACGATTATTACAAACCTCGATTCCTCAGGAACCCTTAAAACCCAGATTGAAGAGGGCGCCAATTGCGACGTATATATTTCCGCCGCCCAAAAAGCAATGAATGAACTTGACATCAGCGCAGACCCGGCAGTCAATGTAGGTCAATTGGATTTTGTCCTTGAAGAAACCCGTAAAAACATCCTTGAAAACAAGGTAGTTTTGGCAGTGCCCGGCGGCAATCCCGGCAATATTGGCAGTTTTGATGAACTGGCCACGCGCCTTATTGAAGGCGATATTTTAATGGCCATGGGCAATATTGATGTTCCCGTGGGTCAATATACTTCAAAAATATTATTATACTACAGCCTTGATGAAGTGGCCCTGGCCGCCTCCGGGGTGATCACGTATGCCTCAACGGTAAAGGAGGTTACAACCCAGGTAGCAGAGGGACTTGTTGATTGCGGAGTGATCTACTCCACCGATGCCAAGGCCGCCAATCTTGAGGTAGTCGATCAGGCAACCAAGGAGATGACCGACGGACAGGTTATTTATCCCGCCGCAGTTATGAAGAGCAGTAAGGCAGTTGATGAAGCTAAAGCCTACCTGGACTTTTTAACAGGTCCTGAAGGGGCTGCTTTATTAGAAGCTTTCGGCTTTACCCCGATCCGTTAGCCTTAGGCACCATGTTGTTCCGGCTGTGCCTGTGGGATAAGCAGATCTATAATTCTGACAGGCACGGCTGAATATATACAGAAATGACTGAATCAGCGATATAAGGAGTATCATATGGATTTTTTCCCACTTCTTAATTCAATCAGGATCGCCCTTATCTCAACCATAGCCGTATTCTTCCTCGGTATTTTTTTCGCCTACCACATTTCCAGAGCCAACAAGGTGATCAAGGGTTTCCTGGATGTATTTTTAACCCTGCCTCTGGTCCTGCCGCCCACGGTTGTCGGCTACCTGATCATCAGAATTCTTGGTCCTAACCACCCGATCGGCATATTCTTTCAGGATCTATTCGGCATCAAGCTGGTCATGGTCTGGTGGAGCGCCATCTTTGCCACTGTTATCATTTCCTTTCCCTTAATGTATCGTACAGTCCGGGGGGCTTTCGAGGCCTTTGATGAAACCCTGGCCTACTCTGGACAGACCTTAGGTCTTTCAAATACTTTTATTTTCTGGCGGATCCGCATGCCTTACTGTCGGCAGGGCATCCTGGCCGGCACGGTTTTAGCTTTCGCCAGGGCGCTTGGTGAATTCGGGGCAACGATCATGATTGCCGGCTACATTCCGGGTAATACCGCTACGATAGCGACCACCGTCTATCAATACTGGCGGATTAATAATGATGAAATGGCCCTTCGCTGGGTCATAATCAACATTGCTATTTCTGCAGTAGTTTTACTGGCGGTTAACATGCTTGAAAAAAGAAACCTGACCATCAGGACAAAAAATGCTGTTTAAACGAAAGGGGGGTTTCAGTTTATGGCGTTGGTGGTAGATATTAAGAAGACCTTGCCTAACTTTAACCTTGAAGTGGCTTTCGAAGCCACCCGTGAAAAGATGGCCCTTCTTGGCACCTCCGGCAGCGGCAAGAGCATGACCTTGAAATGCATCGCGGGCATTGAAAAACCGGCAGCGGGAAAAATTGTACTTGACGGGCAGATTTTATTCGATTCAAATAAGGGAATCGACCTGCCACCCCAGAAGCGCCAGGTCGGCTACCTGTTTCAGCAGTATGCCTTGTTTCCAAACATGACTGTGGAAGAGAATATCGCCTGCGGTACAAGGCAAATGGGCTGGATCAAGAGGCAAAAAGCGGTCGCAGCCATGGTTGAGCGGATGAAGCTTGGCGGCCAGGAGAAAAAACGTCCCGCCGAGCTATCCGGCGGACAACAGCAGCGGGTTGCCCTGGCGCGGATCCTGATCAACAATCCGAAACTGCTAATGCTGGATGAACCGTTCTCAGCCCTTGATTCACACCTCAGATGGCAGCTTGAGCTTGAACTAATTGAAGTTTTAGAATCTTACGGGGGAACTTCCTTGCTTGTCTCACACAAGCAGGATGAAGTTTACCGCTTAAGCGACAGCGTTTGTGTTCTAAACGATGGTTACGCGGAGCGAAAAAAGCCAGTAAGAGATCTTTTTGAAGCTCCTTCCACCCTTTCAGAATGCCTAATCCTTGGTCTAAAAAATATCTCCCGCGCCAGGGCCATCGACGATTACACCGTTGATGCAATTGACTGGGGAGCAAGGTTAAGCACAAACAATGTGGTACCAACCTGCATTTCACATGTCGTGGTAAAAGAAGATGACCTGGTCTTTGCCAACGGAGTAGTTAGCAACAACATTACTTGCATGATTAACCAGGTTATTGATGACGTTACTTCGACCGTGGTCATGCTTACGACTCCCGGAGGTGGCAACGGGGACTCCCGCCTGCAGATCAGAGTGCCAAAAACATATGGAGCATCTCTTAACAGATCAGAAAGATTACGCCTTCACATAGCGCCATCGAAAGTAATGCTGGTCAGCCAAGCAAAGTAATATCAGGACAGTCGGCAAACCGTTGTGTAAAATTGTTTATAATGCAAATCAAATATTCGCTGTAATTAAAGCCTGGATAGATCATCCAAAACAGCCAGATGATATTAGCATTTTTATTATCGACACAGTATACAAGGCTAGAAGACCTTTCTAAATAAAAGGTATTTGCCAACCCGTGTAAATAAATGCACCTTTGGTAAAGTGCAAGTTAAAAGATTTTATCGACCTTACCGGGTAATTAAGTTAAAAGAGGGTCAAGCAGGCACTGTCGTCGAGGTTATAATAGTTGCTTTAAAATATTACGTCAAGTATTTAGCCTATACAATAACATAGTATCGCTATAAAATAAAACATAATTGGCAGATCAATCCAAAGCCGGCAGCAGACATGCTTTTATGCAAAAGTTTAATCATGGTCGACAAAACAATACAGAATAACCATAAGTTTAATAAAGTATCAATTTGTTAATTAATGTTATACTCCCTGTTTTTATATTGCACACTGACCCATTGTTCGGTTGTAAACTTGTCAACTACCCATTGCGCATTGAACCTGCCCAGACCAGAAGCCTTTTCTCCGCCAAACATAACCTGGGGTTCATCATTTATCGACTGATCGTTAACATGAACCATACCTGTTTTGAAACACCGCGCCTTCTGTATGCCATAAAAGATATCGCCTGTAAAAATAGAACCGCTTAATCCATATTCAGAATTGTTGGCGATCTGCAAAGCTTCTTCATCGTTAGCTGCCCTGATAAGACAGCATACAGGGCCAAATACTTCATTATTAGCTGCAGGCATTCCGTTAGTGACATCAGTAAAAATCCAGGGATGGATCACGTTACCTTCGGTCTTTCCTTGAAGTGCAACCTTTGCTCCTGCCTGAATGGTCGCATTAATCAGTTCTTCAATTATTTTTACCTGTGCGCTATTGATGACAGGGCCGATAAACGTATTCGGGTCGGCAGGATCTCCGACTTTAAAATTCCTCACAATATCAACTAATGTGTTTACGAACTTATCATAAACAGCTTCTATCACAATAATCCTGTTAAGAGCCATGCAAACCTGCCCCTGATGGAAAAATGCTCCAAATGCTGCTGCCCTGGCAGCCTGTTCAATGTCGGCATCATTGAATACAACCATTGCATTGTTACCTCCCAGCTCCAGGGAAACATCTTTAAAAAATCTCCCGGCGACCTCGCCTACATGTCGTCCGACAGATGTTGAGCCGGTGAAGGAGATTAAATCCGGAACAGGGTGTGACAAAAATTTATCACCAATTTCATTGCCACTTCCGGCTATAACGTTTATAATACCTTTTGGAAATCCTGCATTTTCAAACATATCGGCAATCAGAAAGGCCACTGCAGGTGTATCGGAAGAAGGCTTGACAACCAATGTATTACCTGTTGCAACAGCAGGTATAATAGAACGTATCGCAAGTAACAAGGGAAAGTTCCATGGTGTAATAATACCTATCACTCCCTTTGGTTTGCGGTACACATAATTCTCTTTGCCCGGAAAATTTGAAGGTATGATTTTCCCATCCATCATCAGGGGGAATGCCATAGCTTCCTTTATATGCATAATACTTTCCATGTATTCAACAGTACATTTCCTGACTGTAGAGCCGCCTTCCTCTCTCAACCAGTAAAAAATTTCATTCTTTTTTTCCATTACTACCTGAATAAGCTTTTCGAGATATTCCTGTTTCATTATCGGTGTTGTCTTTTCCCACTTAACCTGTGCTGTTTTAGCAGAATCAAATGCATACTCTAAATTCTTGTCACCGGCCGATTGATAAGAAAATAATTCTTTACCGGTAAAGGGGTTGGTATTTATCAGTTTCTTACTACCGGATCCCTGTATCCACTCACCATTGATGTAATGTTTTTGATAACCTTTCATGGACGAACTCCTTTTCGAACAGATATTTTTGCTGTTTTTCCCCTGGCGTCTTAATCCTGTCCCTATGTAAAACTACCTGCGGCTTATACCCTTAAGGCGGAATGACCGCCCGTAAATTCATTGAGTCTCTTGTGACATAAGGAATGCAAAAATTATAACATTACAGTAATATCATGTAAAGTTATCAACCCTATTCATTCTATAGTTCTATTTAGTTAATAACTGCTTCATGTTGCTTCATCTGTATGCGATCGTCAAGAAAAATGTGATCCACGTGCCAGAAAAAAATTGATCCACCAACGCCAGGAAAAATGTGATCCACTTTGGGCTAACCGCTGGGAAAAA